>Ga0067045_1028749_pt1 | contig 28121 bp, 25 predicted proteins | sample TerdegcTABiofilm_FD_59184 | JGI IMG/M metagenome (GOLD analysis project Ga0067045, IMG submission 59184) | Combined Assembly of (Gp0054472, Gp0054536) Wastewater bioreactor microbial communities from Singapore -Terephthalate degrading...
TAGCGCACACAGTGCGGTCTTTACCGGTTAGTGTGCTGATATGGCTCAGTTGGTAGAGCGCATCCTTGGTAAGGATGAGGTCCCCAGTTCGACTCTGGGTATCAGCACCATGAAAACGAAAGCCTCCCTGAAAAGGGAGGCTTTTTTGTTTTTACCATTCAGTTCATCGAGATCTGTCTGGCATCGAGATAGAAGCGGGCCTGCCCGGAAGCCTCTATCTGAATGGCTGCGACCAGCCGTTCGTTTCGCTTCTACTCCCACTGTTCGCCGATCGCGGTCAATGGGGGCTTGTTGATGCCCTGCGTCTGCAGATATTCGTGAAACAAGCCTGCACTGCCGATCTCGGTCAATCCTGCTTTCATCCCCATCCACTCTCTTTATTCTTGCTGTTCTTCAATGATGTCAGCCCCATATGCATTCTGTGTGAACGCTTTTCTATTCAATTGATCCGAGCTAAGTTGTGGATTGGCAAAGGCAACCAGGGTTTCGAAGGGGAAAGGAACATGTTGATAAAGAATGTGCATCTGAGTGGCAGGGAGGGATTGTGGCAGATCCTGTGTCAGGATGGCCTGATCAGAACCATAGCCCCCATGAGCCAGATCCTCCTCTCTACCCGGGAACTGGATGGGGAGGAGGGGATGGCGATGGCCCCCTTTATCGAGCCTCATATTCACCTCGATACCACCCAGACCGCCGGTGAGCCGAGCTGGAACCTCTCCGGTACCCTGTTCGAGGGGATAGAGCGCTGGGCCGAACGCAAGGCGTTGTTGACCCATGAGGATGTGAAGCGCCGGGCCATACAGACGCTGAAGTGGCAGATCGCCAACGGCATCCAGTTCGTTCGTACCCATGTGGATGTCTCCGACCCCAACCTGGTGGCCCTGAAGGCCATGCTGGAGGTGCGGGAGGAGATGAAGGGGTGGGTCGAGCTGCAGATCGTCGCCTTCCCGCAGGAGGGGATCCTCTCCTATCCCAACGGCAAGGCCTTGCTGGAAGAGGCGCTCAGGCTGGGAGCCGACGTGATAGGCGCCATCCCCCATTTCGAGTTCACTCGGGAATATGGGGTCGAAAGTCTGCATTATGTCTTCGATCTTGCCGATAAATATCAGGTTTTAGTGGATGTGCACTGTGACGAGATCGATGACGAGCAGTCCCGCTTCATCGAGACCCTGGCGACCCTGGCCTACGAGCGAGGTATCGGCCACCGGGTGACCGCCAGCCACACCACCGCCATGCACACCTACAACGGGGCCTATGCCTCTCGCCTGTTCCGCCTGCTCAAGATGGCGGACATCAACTTCGTGGCCAATCCGCTGGTGAACATTCACCTGCAGGGGCGCTTCGATACCTACCCCAAGCGCCGTGGCATTACCCGGGTCAAGGAGATGCTGGAGGCGAACATCAACGTCTGCTTCGGCCACGACGATGTGTTCGATCCCTGGTATCCCATGGGGACGGCCAACATGTTGCAGGTGCTGCACATGGGGCTGCATGTCTGCCAGATCATGGGTTACGAGCAGATCAACGACGGCTTGAAGCTGATCAGCAGCCACAGCGCCCGTACCCTGAACGTGCAGGACCGCTACGGCATCGAGGTGGGAAAACCGGCCAACCTGCTGATCCTGCCTGCCGAGAACGGCTTCGATGCGGTGCGTCGTCAGGTGCCTGTGCGCTACTCCATTCGCCATGGCCGCGTGATTGCCGAGACCCGTCCAGCGCAGACCGCCCTGCATCTGGATCAGATAGAGCCGGTGGATTTTCGTCGATGAGGCGGCTCATCCCCGTAGATTAATTGCCCCGCTATCCCCGCTTGCCGGCATTTTGCATAATGTCGGCCTGACACTTATGGAGCCTCCCCATGCAAACCTGGTTATTTGTCGCGGCCGGTGGTGCCATCGGCGCCTGCCTTCGCTTTGGTATCGCCGAGTTGATGGCGCTGCTGCTGGGGCGCCACTTCCCCTATGGCACCCTGGTGGTCAACGTGGTGGGCTCCTTCATCATGGGGGTGGCCTATGCCCTCATTCTGCACGGGCATGTGGCCGAGCATCCGCTCAAGCCACTCCTGATGGTGGGTATATTGGGTGCCCTGACCACCTTCTCTTCTTTTGCCCTGGATACTGTGGTGCTGGCTCAACACGGGGCCTATCTGAAGGCGCTGCTCAACATAGGCCTCAATCTCTTCCTCTGTCTGGCCATGGTCATGCTGGGGATGCAGTTGGTTGCCAGCCGGGTTTAAGGTGTCCGCAGGTCACCGGCTCTGGTAAACTGGCGGCCATTCTTTGCTCTATGGGTGTTTGAGGGATGTCGGAACAGACTAATACTACGCATTTTGGCTATAAAACCGTGGCGGCGACCGAGAAGGAAACTCTGGTGGCTGGCGTCTTCCATTCGGTGGCGGCCAAGTATGATCTGATGAACGATCTGATGTCGTTCGGCATTCATCGCCTGTGGAAACGCTTCACCATCGATTGCTCCGGCGTGCGCAAAGGCCAGAAGGTGCTGGATCTGGCCGGTGGCACCGGCGATCTGACCGCCAAGTTCTCCCGCATCGTCGGCGAGACAGGCCAGGTGGTGCTGGCGGACATCAACGACTCCATGCTGAAAGTGGGCCGCGACAAGCTGCGCAACCTGGGGGTGGCGAACAACGTCTCCTACGTGCAGGCCAATGCCGAGGCACTGCCCTTCCCGGACAATCACTTCGATGTCATCACCATAGGCTTCGGCCTGCGCAACGTGACCGACAAGGACAAGGCGCTGGCCTCCATGTTCCGGGTGCTCAAGCCGGGTGGTCGCCTGCTGGTGCTGGAGTTCTCCAAACCCGCCAGCGAGGTGATCGCCAAGCTCTACGATCTCTACTCCTTCAAACTGCTGCCGAAAATGGGCGAAATCGTCGCGAACGACGGTGAAAGCTACAAGTACCTGGCGGAATCCATTCGCATGCACCCGGATCAGCAGACCCTGGCTGGCATGATGGAGCAGGTCGGCTTCGAGCAGGTGGAGTTCTACAACCTGACTCAGGGTGTGGTCGCCCTGCACCGTGGTTACAAGTTTTAAGGTCGCCTATGCCGATGGATGCCATGGTCACAGCGGTGATCGAAACCAGCCTCAACCAGTTGCTGGCACTCGACAAGCAGAGCCCGGCGCGGCTGCGCAAGCTCGCGGGCAAGGTGCTCAAGCTGGAGCTGCGTGAGCTCAAGCCGCTCTGGTTTGTCTTCTCCGAGCGTCGGCTGGACGTGCTGGCCCGCTATGAAGGGGAGCCAGACGCCGTGCTGAGCCTGTCGCTGACGGCGATCGGCCTGTTGAAGGATCCTTCCGCCCTGACTCGCTATATCCGCGAGGAGAAGCTGGACTTGAGCGGCGATCCCCAGCTGGTACAGGCCTTCAGCGCTTTGCTGGGGGAGCTGGACATCGACTGGGAAGAGGAGCTGTCGCGCTATACCGGCGACGTGCTGGCTCATACCCTGTGTGGCGGCGCCCGTCAGGCTCGTCGCGTGGTGGGCCGCGAGCTGTGCCGCTCCCAGCGCCAGCTGGCCGAGTACCTCACCGAGGAGGCCCGTCTAGCCCCAGGCCCCCTGGAAGTGGCGAGTTTCAACGACGACGTCGAGGTGCTGGCACAGCACATGAAAGCGGTCGAGTTGCGGCTGGCCCGCCTCGAGCAACAGGTGAGCTGATGACCCCCAAGGAGTTCAAACGCCTCTATCGCATCGTCAGCATCCTGCTGGAGCAGGGCATCGACGAGCTGGTGCCCGCCCGCTATCAACCCTGGCCCGGACGCCTGGTGCGCCGCAGCCTGTTCTGGCTCAAGAACAAGCAACCTGAGCTGTGCCGTGGTGCCCGCATTCGCCTCGCCTTCGAGGCCCTGGGCCCCATCTTCATCAAGTTCGGCCAGATGCTGTCGACCCGCCGGGATCTGCTGCCGCCAGACATCGCCGAAGAGCTGTCCCTGCTGCAGGACAGGGTGCCCCCCTTCTGCGGGCAGGAGGCCAGGCGCCAGATAGAGGCGAGCCTGGGCTGCCCCATCGAGACCCTGTTCGATGACTTCGACGAGACGCCGCTGGCGTCCGCCTCCATTGCCCAGGTCCATACCGCCCGCTTGAAGGAGAATGGCCGGGAGATCGTCATCAAGGTGATCCGTCCCGACATAGAGCCCGTCATCGAGGCCGATCTGCGGCTGATGCAGGCGCTGGCTCGTCTGGTGGCCCGTTTCGTGCCTCAGAGCGCGCGGCTGCGCCCCGTCGAGGTGGTGGAGGAGTACCGCAAGACCATACTCGACGAGCTGAACCTGATGCGCGAAGCGGCCAACGCCATCCAGCTGAGGCGCAACTTCACCGGCTCAGATGCGCTCTATGTGCCCGAGGTCTACACGGATCACTGCCGCGAGCAGGTACTGGTGATGGAGCGCATCTACGGCATTCCTGTCTCCGACATAGCCGCGCTGGAGGCCAACGGCACCAACATGAAACTGCTGGCGGAGCGCGGGGTTGAGGTCTTCTTCACCCAGGTGTTTCGTGACAGCTTCTTCCATGCGGACATGCACCCCGGCAACATCTTCGTCTCCTATGAGCACCCGGAGAATCCACTCTGGATCGGCATCGACTGCGGCATAGTCGGCACCCTGAACCGGGAAGACAAACGCTACCTGGCGGAGAACTTCCTCGCCTTCTTCAACCGTGACTATCAACGGGTGGCGCAGCTGCATGTGGAGTCCGGCTGGGTACCGCCCGACACCAAGGTGGACGAGTTCGAGTTCGCCATCCGCACCGTGCTGGAACCCATCTTCGAGAAGCCGCTATCCGAAATTTCGTTCGGTCACGTGCTGCTCAACCTGTTCAACACCGCCCGTCGCTTCAACATGCAGGTGCAGCCCCAGCTGGTGTTGCTGCAGAAGACACTGCTCTATGTGGAAGGGCTGGGGCGTCAGCTCTATCCCCAGCTGGACCTGTGGCAGACAGCCAAACCCTACCTGGAAAGCTGGATGCACGAGCAGGTTGGCCCCAAGGCGGTGCTCAATGCGATCCGCGAGAAGGCCCCCTTCTGGGCGGAGAAGCTGCCTGAGCTGCCGGAGCTGGTCTACGAGACCCTGCGCCAGGCGCGGCATCAGCAACACCACTTCGAACAGATGTTCGCCGATTTTCGCCTGCACAGCCGCCGTCAGGGACAGGCCCGCTACCTCTTAGGGGTGGGAGCCAGCCTACTGTTGGTGGGTGTATTCTTGCTGACCCAGAAACAACATATTGAGTGGGGACAAATCAGTCTCGCCGGCGCCGGGTTATGCTGGCTGCTGGGCTGGTTGAAGACCCGCATTCATTAATTAAACTGCGCCATCAGGCGCCTATCCTGGAGAGAAAGTCATGGGTGGTATCAGTATTTGGCAATTGTTGATCATCGCAGTCATAGTCGTGCTGCTGTTCGGTACCAAGAAGCTGCGCGGCATAGGTGGCGATCTGGGTGCCGCCGTGAAGGGGTTCAAGAAGGCGCTGTCGGATGATCCGGCCGATGCCAAGCCTGAGCAGAAGGATGCGGAGTTTCCGGCCAAGCAGCTTAACGAGACGGCCAGCAGTGCCGAGACCGCCAAGCAGAAAGACAAAGATCAGGCCTAAGCCATGTTCGACATCGGTTTTTGGGAGCTGGTTGTCATCGGTGTCGTCGCTCTGGTGGTGCTGGGTCCCGAGCGGTTGCCGGTTGCCATCCGTACCGCCAGCCACTGGATCAAGCTGATCCGCAGTACCGCCAACTCGGTCAAGACAGAGTTGGAGCAGGAGCTCAAGTTGCAAGAGCTGCACAACGATCTGAAAAAGGCCGAGCAGTTGCAGATGAACAACCTGAGCCCCGAGCTGCAGGAGTCCATCGAGCAGTTGAAGGCGGCGGCCCAGTCAGTGAACCGTCCCTATCAGCCACAGCATGAGGCACAGAACGAGATCCGCCCGCCCGTCGCCCAGGTTGAACCTGCCACGCCGGTGGAACCTGTGGTGCAGCTGACCCGCGAAGTGCCGCCGGTCAACAGTCAGCGCGAGCCGGTCAGCGAGTCGGCCGGCAAAGGGGAGGTGAAGCCATGAGTCAGGCCGAGCAACCCCTTATCAGCCACCTGGTTGAGCTGAGAACCCGTCTGCTGCGTTCCATCTCTGCCATCCTGCTGGCGTTCGTCGCGCTCATCTATTTCTCCAACGACATCTACGATTTCGTGGCCCGGCCGCTGCTCAGCCAGCTGCCTGAAGGGACCAGCATGATAGCGACGGATGTGGCGACCCCCTTCATCACGCCCATCAAGCTGACCCTGGTGGTCTCCTTCTTCGTGGCCATCCCCTATCTGCTCTATCAGGCCTGGGCCTTCATCGCCCCCGGCCTGTACCAGCACGAGCGGCGTCTCGTCATGCCGTTGGTGGCCTCCAGTGCCGTGCTCTTCTATGCCGGCATGGCGTTCGCCTACTACGTGGTGTTCCCTCTGGTGTTCGGCTTCTTCACCAGCACGGCCCCCGCCGGGGTGACGGTGGCGACCGACATTGCCAGCTATCTGGACTTCGTGCTGACCCTGTTCTTTGCGTTCGGGGTGGCGTTCGAGATACCAGTGGCCACCATCTTGCTCTGCTGGACTGGGGTCACCACCCCCAAGAGCCTGAGGGAGAAGCGCCCCTACGTCATCGTCGGGGTCTTCGTGGTCGGCATGCTGCTGACCCCGCCCGATGTCTTCTCCCAGACCCTGCTGGCGATCCCCATGTGGGCCCTGTGGGAGATAGGTCTCTTCTTCGCCCGCTTCTATGTGAGGAAAGAGGACGAGGAAGAGCAGGAACAACCGGATGTGGAGAGCTGAGGCTCTGTTCGTCATCTGTTTGCCGGACGGCGAGAGGATGACGAAGTCCGCAGGAATAGCAGAACGAGGGGAGCTGAGGCTCCCTTCCTCTTTCCATGCATCCGTTCGAGGCGTATGGTGATGCCCCATCGAGTAGATGGTTTTCAAATACCTGATATGTATTCCTTTTGTTCGGAACCTCTGATCCCATGATCGACATTGGTCTCAACCTCACCAGCCCCCAGTTTGCCGGCGAACAGGCCGACCTGGTGGCCCGTGCCCGTACCGCCGGGGTGGAGGCACTGATCCTGACCGGTACCGATCTGGCCGGCAGCCGCGAGAGTGCCAAGCTTGCCGCCGAGTGGCCCGGTTACTGCTTCTCTACCGCCGGGGTGCATCCCCACGATGCCAAGAGTGTGGATGAGCAGACCCTGCCCGCCCTGCGCACGCTGGCGGCCCTGCCCCAGGTGGTGGCCATCGGCGAGTGCGGGCTCGACTACAACCGCGACTTCTCCCCCCGTCCGGTGCAGGATGCGGTGTTCGACGCCCAGCTGGCGCTGGCCGCCGAGCTCGGGATGCCGGTGTTTCTCCACTGCCGTGATGCCCACACCCGCTTTGTCGAGATCCTGCGACCCTGGTTGCCCAACCTGCCGGGGGCCGTGCTGCACTGTTTCACCGGCTCCGACCAGGAGCTGGACCAGTGTCTGGCCCTGGGGCTGCACATAGGGGTGACCGGCTGGCTCTGTGACGAGCGCCGTGGTCAGCTGCTGCGCGAGCAGGTGGCGCGCATTCCGGCCGGTCGCCTGATGATCGAGACCGACGCCCCCTATCTGGTGCCGCGGGATCTGAAACCCCGCCCCAAACGCAACGAACCCGCTTTTTTGCCGCACATCGCCCAGGTGGTGGCGGCCTGCCGTGGTGAAGCGCCCGAGGCCTTGCTGGCCCATACCCGGGCCACCTCCGCCGCATTTTTCCAACTTCCTCTTTTGGAGTGATTCATGGCCATAACTCTTCCGGGCGCCTTTCCGGGTCGCCGCCTGCGCCGGGTGCGCAAACATGATTTCAGCCGTCGTCTGGTGCGCGAGAACCAGCTGACCGTCAACGATCTCATCTATCCGGTGTTCGTGCTGGAGGGGGAGGGTCAGCGTGAGGCCGTCGCTTCCATGCCGGGGGTGGACAGGCTCTCCATCGATCTGCTGCTGATCGAGGCCGCCGAGCTGGTGGCCCTCGGCGTGCCCGCCATCGCCCTGTTCCCTGTGACCCCGCTGGCGCAGAAGAGCCTGCTGGCGGAAGAGGCCTATAACCCGGACGGCCTGGCCCAGCGTGCCACCCGTGCCCTCAAGGCCCGCTTCCCTGAGCTCGGTGTCATCACAGACGTGGCGCTGGATCCCTTCACCACCCATGGTCAGGACGGCATCATAGATGACGAAGGCTATGTGCAAAACGACATCACCACCGAGATCCTGGTGAAGCAGGCGCTCTCCCACGCCGCCGCCGGGGCCGACATAGTGGCGCCGTCCGACATGATGGATGGCCGCATCGGTGCGATTCGCGCCGCGCTGGAAGAGAAGGGCTTCGTCAACGTCCAGATCATGGCCTACTCCGCCAAGTACGCCTCCAGCTACTACGGCCCGTTCCGCGATGCGGTGGGCTCCGCCGCCAACCTCGGCAAGAGCAACAAGGCCACTTATCAGATGGATCCGGCCAACGGCAACGAGGCGTTGCACGAGGTGGCGCTGGACATCGCCGAAGGGGCTGACAGCGTCATGGTCAAGCCGGGCATGCCCTATCTGGATGTGATCCGTCAGGTGAAGGATCAGTTCGGGGTGCCGACCTTCGCCTATCAGGTGAGCGGTGAGTACGCCATGCACATGGCGGCGATCCAGAACGGCTGGCTGAAGGAGCGGGAGTGCGTCCTGGAGTCTCTGCTCTGCTTCAAGCGGGCCGGTGCCGACGGCATCCTCACCTACTTCGCCAAGCGGGTCGCCCAGTGGCTGAAGGAAGACGCCCGGCGCTGATGCGAGCTGCGTCATCCCCTTCACAATGCCGGCCCCAGGGCCGGCATTGTCGTCTCTGGATGCCGGATCGCTGCATTAATGAGCAGCTTTTGGCGAAATCTGGGCAGCGGGCCCGGCTCTGGGTGGCAAAGGCTTGATAAATGGGGTTTCTGCCTACATCTTAGATGGTCCAAGCAAGCTTCTGGACGGCAGGGGCTGCAGAGCATTTAGAGGTACCGCAGATGACTAACCCTTTGCTGACAATGGACTCGCTGCCCCCCTTCAGCCAGATCCAGCCCGATCAGGTGCAGCCTGCCGTGACGCAGGCCATCGCCGATTGCAAACAGAAGATTGAGGATGTGCTGGCGCAGCGGGAGCCCCACACCTGGGACAGCCTGATAGCCCCGCTGGAAGAGGTCAATGACCGCCTGTCCCGAGTCTGGTCACCGGTCAGCCACCTCAACGCCGTGCTCAACAGCGAAGCGCTGCGCGCGGCTCATGACGCCTGCCTGCCGCTGCTCTCCGAATTCCAGACCTATGTGGGCCAGCATGAAGGGCTCTATCAGGCCTATCTGGCTCTCTCCGAGAGCGACGACTTCCTCCTGCTGAGCGGCGCCCAGCGCAAGGAGATCCAGAATACCCTGCGCGACTTCCGCCTCTCCGGCATAGGTCTGCCCGCCGAGGCGCAGCAGCGCTATGGGGAAATTCAGGCCCGCCTCTCCGAGCTGGCCTCCCGCTTCAGCAACAACGTGCTGGATGCGACCCAGGGCTGGAGCAAGCTGGTGACCGACGAGGCCGAACTGGCCGGTCTGCCTGCGAGCGCGCAGGCGGCCGCCCGTCAGATGGCTGAACTCAAAGGCAAAGAGGGCTGGCTGTTCACCCTGGATATTCCTTCTTACCTGCCGGTGATGATGTACTCGGACAACCGCGCACTGCGCGCCGAGCTGTATGAGGCCTTCACCACCCGCGCCTCCGACCAGGGCCCGAACGCCGGCAAGTGGGACAACTCCGCCATCATGAGCGAGCTGCTCACCCTGCGCCGCGAGCTGGCCCAGCTGCTGGGCTTTGCCAGCTACGCCGAGCTGTCCCTTGCCACCAAGATGGCGGACAAGACTGAACAGGTGGTGAGCTTCCTCACCGATCTGGCGGCCAAGTCCCTGCCGCAAGGCAAGGCCGAGCTGGAGGAGATCCGCGCCTTCGCCGCCGAGCAGCACGGTCAGAGCGAGCTGGCCGCCTGGGATCTCGCCTACTACGCCGAGAAGCTCAAGCAGCACAAGTTCTCCATCTCCGACGAGCAGCTGCGTCCCTACTTCCCCGCCAGCCGGGTGGTGAAGGGGCTGTTCGAAGTGGTCAAGCGGGTGTTCGGTATCAAGGTGCGCGAGCGCCTCGGCATCGACACCTGGCATCCCGATGTGCGTTTCTATGACATCTTCGATGCCGAGGACGAGCTGCGCGGCAGCTTCTACCTCGACCTCTACGCCCGGGAACACAAGCAGGGCGGAGCCTGGATGGATGTCTGCCTCGGCCGTCGCTACCGTCAGGATGGCTCACTGCAAAAGCCGGTGGCCTACCTGACCTGCAACTTCAACGGCCCGGTGGATGGCAAGCCGGCCCTGTTCACCCACAACGAAGTGGTCACCCTGTTCCACGAGTTCGGCCACGGCATTCACCACATGCTGACCCAGATCGATGTGGCCGGTGTGGCCGGCATCAACGGCGTGGCCTGGGATGCGGTGGAGCTGCCGAGTCAGTTCCTCGAGAACTGGTGCTGGGAGTCCGAGGCGTTGGCCTTCATCTCCGGTCATCATGAAACCGGCGAGCCGCTGCCCGCGGATCTGCTGGAGAAGATGCTGACCGCCCGCAACTTCCAGGCGGCCATGCAGATGCTGCGTCAGCTGGAGTTCGCCCTGTTCGACTTCCGCCTGCACCAGGAGTTTGACCCGGCCAGGGCGGATCAGATCCCGGCGCTGCTGAGTGAGGTGCGCAGCCAGGTGGCGGTGATGACGCCACCGGCGTTCAACCGCTTCCAGCACAGCTTCTCCCACATCTTCGCGGGCGGCTATGCGGCGGGCTACTACAGCTACAAGTGGGCCGAGGTGCTCTCCGCCGATGCCTTCTCCCGCTTCGAGGAGGAGGGGATCTTCAACCCGGCCACCGGCCAATCCTTCCTGAAGAATATTCTGGAGAAGGGGGGCTCCAAGGAGCCGATGGAGCTGTTCCGTGCCTTCCGCGGTCGTGAACCCAAGGTGGATGCCTTGCTACGTCATAGCGGGATTGCCGCATGAGGCCCAGCGCCCTTCACCGGCGTGAGCTTCATGCAGGTACAGATTTGCGACATAGTGGGATCACAGCGTGATTTTTGAGATAAAAAGGGACCTTTTGGTCCCTTTTTTCAAGGGTTTTTAATATCTTGCGGAGTGCATGTTTGCACTGGCCCCGCCTCTTCAGTAGAGTCGGGTTCTACCTTCCAAGGAGAGAAAGAACCTTGCCATGAGGCGAGCACTCGAGTCTGTCTATCAAATCATCTCAAGCCTGTCTCATTCGAGTGGTCAGGGATATTTTGATACCTTTGTGAGTGAAATCGCCAACGCGGTCGGGGCTGACTTCGTCCTGGTTTCAGGCAAGGATCAGGCTGGGCTCTTCTTCACAGTGCATGCCGCCTATCCCGCCTCTCTCGACATCAACTCCTACAGCTTCCCCCTCGCGGATACCCCGGGGGAGATCGCCATGCAGCAGGGAGAAGCCTGGTTCAGCGATCGCACCCGGGAACTGTTTCCCCATGCGGCCGTGCTGGAGCGCTGCCAGGTCCGGGGCTATGCCGGCGTCGCACTGAAGAGTGCCGAGGGCGAGACCATAGGGCTGTGCAGCGTCATGTTCAAGCGGGCCACCCCCAGAATGGACAAGATCATGGGGCTGCTGCGGCTGCTGGCGCCGCTCGCCGGCCGTGAACTGGCCCTGATGTATCAGCAGCAGCGTCAGTCGCTCCCCGCCCAGCCGGAATGCCCCGACTTCCTGGACACCATGATGTCCCATGCGCCGGTCGGCATCGGCAAACTCGATCTGAACGGCACCATCCTCTGGGTCAACCCGGCCATCGAGAAGATGCTGGGCTATAGCCAGCAGGAGCTGCTGCGGCTCACCGTTGCCGAGCTCAACCACCCCGACGACTGGCTGACCAGCATCCCTCTCTACGAGGCGCTCAAGCGGGGAGAGCGCCCCGCCTTCACCCAGGAGAAGCGCTACCTGCACCGGGATGGCTCTGTGCTCTGGGGTCGGGTGACTGTGACCCTGATCCGCAACGAGCAGATGCATCCGGACTACCTCATGGTGGTGCTGGAGAACATAGACCCCATGAAGCGCCATGCGGAGCAGCTCAAGCTCTCCCACAGGGTCTATGACAACCTCTCCGAGGCCATACTGGTGTGCGATGCCGACAGCCGCATCATCTCGGTGAACCCGGCGTTCGAGAAGATCACCGGCTACAGCGAGGAGGAGGCCCGCGGCCAGCGCCCCAGCCTGCTCAAGTCCGGGCTGCACGATCAGACCTTCTACGCCGACATGTATCACGCCCTGGAGCGGGTGGGGATCTGGCGTGGCGAGGTGTGGAACAAGCGCAAGAACGGCAAGCTCTATCCCCAGCAGCTGATGATCAGCGCCCTGCGGGAAGGGGGCAGGATCAGCCAGTACATCGCCATCTTCAGCGATCTCTCCCAGACCAAGCTGGCGGAGCAGAAGATCGCCGCCCAGGCCAACTACGACAACCTCACCGGGCTGCCGAACCGCTGGTTGTTCGGCCGCTGCCTTGCCCGCTTCTGCGAGCGGGGGGAGCGCTTCGCGCTCATGGTGCTGGATCTCAACAACTTCAAGGCGGTCAATAACAGCATGGATCACCATGTCGGCGATGCCCTGCTGCGAGAGGTGTCGGATCGGCTGGTGAGCCGGGTGCGCACCGAGGATCTGGTGGCCCGCATCGGCGGCGACGAGTTTGCCTTCCTGGTGCCTGGCATAGTCAACCGGCGCCAGGCCGAGGTGTTCGCCAAACAGGTGATCGGCGGCTTCGCCCGTCCCTTCATGCTGGCGAACCAGCATCTCTATGTGACCGCGACCCTAGGGATCACCCTCTGCCCCAATGATGGGGCCGACAGCGACGAGCTGCTGCGCAACGCCGAGCAGGCGCTGTTCGTCGCCAAGCGGCAGGGGCGCTCCCTCGGTACCTACAGCGCCTCCATGCGGGAAGAGGTGAGTCAGCGCCACCAGATGCAGCAGGATTTGGCGGAGGCCATCAAGCTGGGGCAGCTGACCATGGCCTATCAGCCCATCTGGGACAATCGCAGCGGCCGGGTCGCCAAGCTGGAGGCCCTGGTGCGCTGGTATCACCCCCACTGGGGTCAGGTCTCGCCGGCGGACTTCATCCCGCTGGCGGAGGAGGCGGGGCTCATCCAGGGGTTGGGGGCTCTGGTGCTCTGGCAGTCGTGCCGGGATCTGGCCCGCCTGCAGCAGTCCGGCTTCCCGGATCTGCAGATGTCCATCAACCGCTCCACCCTGGAGTTTCAGACCATAGATCCCGAGGCGAACGAGTGGCTGCGAGTGATCCGTCACTTCGACCTGGACCCGGCGGACATCATCATAGAGATCACCGAGTCCCTGCTGATGGAGAGCAGCGATCAGCACAGGGTGAGGATCGATGCCCTGCGCGAGGCTGGCTGCAAGCTGGCCATCGATGACTTTGGCACCGGCTACTCGGCGCTGAACTACCTGCGCACCTTCCCGGTGGATCTGGTGAAAATTGACCGCTCCTTCGTGCGCCACATCCCCTTCAACGAGCAGGACAGGCTGCTGCTGGACGGTATCATCAACATAGTGCACAACCTCGGCATGCAGGTGGTGATCGAGGGGGTGGAGACCCGGGAACAGCTCAACTTCCTCTGCCAGAAGGGCTGTGCCTTCACCCAGGGCTATCTGCTCAGTCGCCCGCTGCCCTATGACGATCTGGTGGAATACCTGACCCTCAATCGCCAGGGGATGAACCTGGCCAATCTGACCACAGTGAGCTGATCTCCCGCTTCTGCTATCATGCCCGCTTCCGTGCCGCCATGAGTCTTCGTTATGCCCCATATCCAGGTTTTCAGTGAAGTGCCCGCCCGCGATGGCGAGCTGGACGCCCTGCGACTGCGTCTGGCCGAGGTGGAGTTTCCTGCCCCCTTTGCGCTGGTGCTGACTGACACCAGGCTGGAGCTGCGCAAGCTGGACGAACCCAAGCTGGGCGGCGTCTATGTGGACTTCGTGGAAGGGGCCGTAGCCCACAGGCGCAAGTTCGGCGGCGGCCGCGGCCAGTCCATCGCCAAGGCGGTGGGGCTGAAGTCCGGGGCCATGCCGACAGTGGTGGATGCCACCGCCGGGCTCGGCCGTGACGCCTTCGTGCTGGCCTCCCTCGGCTGCAAGGTGACCCTAATCGAGCGCAGCCCTGTGGTGGCGGCCCTGTTGCAGGACGGGCTGGCACGGGCGGCCCAAGATCCCGAGATTGGCCCCTGGGTCAGCGAGCGCATGCATTTACTGCAAGGGCCTGCGGTGGACAACCTGCTGGCGTTGAGCGAGCGGCCCGAGGTCATCTATCTCGATCCCATGTTCCCCCACAAGCAGAAGTCGGCGCTGGTGAAAAAAGAGATGCGGGTGTTCCAGTCCCTGGTGGGGCCGGATCTCGATGCGGATGCCCTGCTGCCTGCCGCGCTCAAGATGGCGAACAAGCGGGTGGTGGTAAAGCGCCCAGCCTATGCTGGCTGGCTCAATGAACATAAACCCAGCATGGCTATCGAGACCAAGGGTAACCGCTTCGATGTCTACGTGATGGCGGCGTTGGCGGGTTAAAGCCAGCCAGGGTAGGCGAGATACAAAAAGGAGGGCCAACATATGTTGGCCCTCCTTTTTGCTTTGGGGTCAGCGGGCGGGCGCGAAGCGGATATGCCGCGCTTCCCCCTGCCAGACGAGATCCAGGGTCGCCAGATCCCCCAGGCTGAGTCGCTCGCCGCTCTCCAGCAGCAGATACTCGACGCCGTCGCTGGCCGCTATGGTACGGATCAGGTCAGCCCACTGGCGACCGTCGCGGCTGGCCAGGGTCACCGGCAGTTGCCAGCGGGCGGCTATCTCGAGCCAGTCGTAGAGGTCACAGCTGATGGGTTGGTAATCCGGCATGATCGACTCCCAGACAGACAGGTGATGAGGTCAGGCTTCCTGCACGCGGGTGGGCCAGCCCATCTTCTGCTGGCGCTCCACCTCGAGCCGCAGCTCGCTGGCGCGCAGGTAGTGTTCGTCCATCCACCCCTTGGGCAGGGTCAGGGTCAGCGACTCCTCCTCGGCCTGCAGGGTGAAGCTGGGGACCGTGCCCTGGGTGCGGCGCATGCAGAGGATCAGCGCGATGCGCAGGATGCGGGCCAGCCGGATCGCCTGGCGACCGGTGACGGCGCCCTGCTTCTCCAGGGTCTCCAGCTTGAATTCGTCCCGCTGGTTGAACAGCAGGGCCGACAACAGCTTCTTCTGCGCCGGGGTGAAACCCGGCATGTCGATGTTGTCGATGATGTAGGCGGCGTGTTGCGGCGCCTTCTTGTACTCGATGCAGAGACCGATCTCATGCAGCAGGGCCGCATAACGAAGGATAGGGCGGCCGTAACGCTTGGAGAGTCGCCAGGCCGGTTGCAGCTGGTTGAAGGCCTCGACGGCGGTGTCGCGCACCCGCTCGGCGTGCTCTTTATCCAGCTGATAGCGGCTGATCAGGCTGTCGGCGGTTCTGTCCCTGGCATCACAGTCGTGATTGTTGCCGAGCAGGCCGTAGATCAGGCCTTCCCGCAGGGCGCCACCCGCCAGCGTCATGCTCTCTATGTTCAGGGTCTCGAAGATGGCGATCAGGATGGCGAGGCCGGAGGGGAACACGGTCAGCCGCTCGGCGGCAAGTCCCTCAAGCTGCAGCCGATCCAGCCTGCCGCAGGCGATGGCCTGACCCATCAGCTCCTGCAGCTTGGGCAGGGTGACCCGCTCGCTCTTCCCTTGCGCCAGCATGATCTCCTGCAGCGCCTGGACGGTGCCGGAGGCGCCGACACAGGTGCGCCAGCCGAGAGCGCGGTAATCTTCCGCCACCTTCTCCAGTACCGTCTTGGCGGCGGCAATGGCCTGCAGGAAACGGGCCTCGGAGAGCTCGCCGTCACCGAAGTGATTGTTGAGCCAGGTGACGCAGCCCATGTGCAGGCTGTTGAGCAGTTTGGCTTCGCTGTGTTCGCCTATCACCAGCTCTGTGCTGGCGCCGCCTATGTCGATCACCAGACGGTTGCCTTCCCCGGCGGAGGTCCAGGAGACCCCCTCGTAGATGGTCTTGGCCTCTTCCTCGCCCGAAATGATCTCGATGCTGTGGTTGAGCACCCGTTCCGCTTCGCTCAGGAACTCGTCAACGTTGGTGGCGAGGCGCAAGGTGGCGGTACCCACCACCCGGATGTTGTCGGACGGAATGTCCTGCAACTGCTCGGAGAACAGGCGCAGGCAGTCCCAGCCCCGCTCCATGGCGGCACGGCTGAGACGAAACTCCGGATCGAGACCGGCGGCGAGGCGCACCTTGCGCTTGACTTTGGTGACGGTGCGCAGGGCACCGGCGACCTCGCGCACCACCAGCATGTGAAAGCTGTTGGAGCCGAGGTCGATGGCGGCATAGAGCGGCGAGTTGTGCAACTGGGCCAGTCCCTTAGTTCTTGCGTGGCGGACGGCGGCGGTTGTTGCTGTTGCCACCACCCTGGCGATCCCGCATGTTGCGGTTCACCGGCTGGCGGTTGCGGAACACCCGTTTCGGGGCTGTCACGTCATCCAGCAGGGAGTCGCGATCGTACTTGCTGACCGGGATGGCGTGATGGATGTACTCCTCGATGGCCGGCAGGTTGAAGGCATAGTCTTCACAGGCCAGGCTGATGGAGTGACCGCTCTTGCCGGCACGACCGGTACGACCGATACGGTGTACATAGTCTTCGGCGTCGTCGGGCAGGTCGTAGTTGAAGACGTGGGTCACGTCGGGGATGTGCAGACCACGGGCGGCCACGTCGGTAGCGACCAGGATGTCCAGGGTGCCCTTGGTGAAGTCTTCCAGGATCTTCATCCGCTTCTTCTGCGGCACGTCACCGGTCAGCAGGCCGACGCGGTGGCCGTCGTTCTCCAGCCACGCATGCACGTCTTCGCAGACATGCTTGGTGTTGGCGAAGACGATGGCCTTTTCCGGCCACTCCTCTTCCATCAGGGAGAGCAACAGCAGCATCTTGTCTTCGTTGGAGGGGTAGAACAGCTCCTCCTTGATGCGCACGCCGGTCATCTGTTCCGGCTCTATCTGCACGTGTTCCGGGTGGTTCATGTGCTCGTAGGCCAGCTCCTGCACCCGCAGGGAGAGGGTGGCGGAGAACAGCATGCTCAGACGCTCGGTGGCGGGCGGCATGCGGCGGAACAGGAAGCGGATGTCCTTGATGAAGCCGAGATCGAACATGCGATCCGCTTCATCCAGCACCACGACCTGGATGTTGCCCAGATCGATCACCTTGGACTTGAAGTAGTCGATGATGCGGCCTGTGGTACCGATCAGGATGTCGACACCCTGTTCCAGCACGGCCAGCTGCTTGTCATAGCCTTCGCCACCATAGGCGAGACCGAGCTTGAGCCCGGTGGAGGCAGACATGCCTTCTGCATCGTTGTAGATCTGGACCGCCAGCTCCCGGGTCGGGGCCATGATGATGGCACGGGGCTGGTTGACGAGGCGCGGCCTGGTCAGGGGATGGGTCAATAAATAGTTGAAGGTCGCGGCCAGGAAGGCAAGGGTCTTGCCGGTCCCCGTCTGGGCCTGACCGGCGAGGTCATGGCCTTCTACCAGCAGCGGCAGAGACAGTGCCTGGATGGGCGTACAATAGTGAAATCCCTTTGATTCCAGACCAGCCAGAACTTCGGGTTCGAGGCCCATTTGGGCGAATTTTTCGGTCGTTAGATGTGTTTTGCTCATGGCGGTAGGTTATCAGGTTAGGCTTGCAATAATAAACAGGATCATTTCAAATAGGGCAACTATTGCCTTTGTTGAACCATCAATAAAGCCTTAATTACTGACTGGAGTTGGAGATGAGTGACAAGATTGTTCAGCTGAGCGATGCCAGCTTCGAGGCCGATGTAATCAAAGCCGACAGCCCCGTTCTGGTCGATTTCTGGGCTGAATGGTGCGGTCCGTGCAAGATGATTGCCCCGATCCTGAACGAAGTCGCCCAAGAATATGCCGGTCGCGTGACAGTGGCGAAATTGAACATCGATCATAACGCCGACACTCCGCCCAAGTATGGCATTCGCGGTATCCCGACCCTCTTGCTGTTCAAGAATGGCGAAGTGGCAGCGACCAAGGTCGGCGCCCTGTCCAAGACTCAGCTGAAAGAGTTCCTGGACGGTAACCTGTAATAATCAAGAAGGAGCGCATTGCAATAATGCGCTCCTTGTGTTTTACCTAGACGCTCATCCCGATTGGTGCTAGTTTATCGCTCGTTTGCTAACCTTTTTGCCTGACTCCTTGCTTAACAGCAGCCTGGCAAGTCAAATCCGATCAGCATCAATCCAGCAGACTGTCTCCTCATTTCAATCCTTGCTTACAGACTTTCACCACTATGAATCTGACTGAACTAAAGAACACTCCTGTGTCTGAGCTGGTACAGCTTGGCGAATCCATGGGGTTGGAAAATCTGGCTCGGGCGCACAAGAAAGACATCATCTTCGCGATCCTCAAGGCGCACGCCAAGGGTGGCGAGGATATCTTTGGCGACGGTGTGCTGGAAATCCTGACCGACGGCTTTGGCTTCCTGCGCAGCGCAGACGGCTCCTATCTGGCCGGCCCGGACGATATCTACGTCTCCCCGAGCCAGATCCGCCGTTTCAACCTGCGAACCGGCGATACCGTTTCCGGCAAGATCCGGCCACCGAAAGAGGGCGAACGTTATTTCGCGCTGCTCAAGGTCAACGAGGTCAACTACGACCGCCCGGAAAACGTCCGCAACAAGATCCTGTTCGAGAACCTGACCCCGCTGCACGCCAACGAGCGTCTGCGCATGGAGCGCGGCAACGGCTCGACCGAAGACATCACAGCCCGCGTGCTGGACCTGGCTGCCCCCATAGGTAAAGGCCAGCGTGGCCTGATCGTGGCGCCGCCCAAGGCCGGTAAGACAATGCTGCTGCAGAACATCGCCCAGAGCATCGCCTACAACCATCCGGACTGTGAACTTATCGTGCTGCTCATCGACGAGCGTCCCGAAGAAGTGACCGAGATGCAGCGCATGGTGAAGGGTGAAGTGATCGCCTCCACCTTCGACGAACCTGCTTCGCGCCACGTTCAGGTTGCCGACATGGTGATCGAGAAGGCCAAGCGCCTGGTCGAACACAAGAAGGATGTGGTCATCCTGCTGGACTCCATTACCCGTCTGGCGCGTGCCTACAACACCGTCATCCCCTCATCCGGCAAGGTACTGACCGGTGGTGTGGATGCCAACGCCCTGCACAGGCCCAAGCGCTTCTTCGGTGCCGCCCGCAACGTTGAGGAAGGCGGCAGCCTGACCATCATCGCCACCGCGCTGGTGGATACCGGCTCCAAGATGGATGAAGTCATCTACGAAGAGTTCAAGGGTACCGGCAACATGGAACTGCACCTCTCGCGCAAGATTGCCGAGAAGCGTGTCTACCCGGCCATCGACATCACCCGCTCCGGCACCCGCAAGGAAGAGCTGCTGACTGCGCCGGACGAGCTGCAGAAGATGTGGATACTGCGCAAGATCATTCACCCCATGGGCGAGATCGACAGCATCGAGTTCCTCATCGACAAGCTGGCAGCCACCAAGACCAATGACGAGTTCTTCGACTCCATGAAGCGTCAGCAGAAGTAACTGCATCTTGGAATGACAGAACCGCGGCCCAGGTCGCGGTTTTTGTTTATCTATTTCACGGCTGGCTTAGTAGTATGTGAGCCTCGATGTCACAAGGACAGGGACGTCATGAAGCTGGTATTTCTCATAGGGCTCTGCTGGATGCTGGCCGCCCCGGTGCAGGCCGATTCGCTCCCGCCGCAGCGGGCGCCGCTGGTGGCTGACGAGGGGTTGCAAGGTCACAGTGAATATCTGAACGGCCGGCTGGCGCTCGGCCAGTTTGACGCCATGGATGCCCTGCTGGAGAGTCTGGCGGTGGGGCAGCGGGAGTATTTGCTGCATCAGCTGCTGAGCGGGCTCAAGTCATCGGATGCCCCCAGCCCCGCCCTGCTGGCCTGGGTGCGCAAGCAAGCCGCCAAGGCGCCGCAATGGCTGGTGGAGGGGGAGGTGGACGGCTTCCTGGTCCAGCTGCCCGCCTATGATTTTGCCGCCGAGGCCCGGCTGGTGCTCAACCACTGGCAGCAGCTGGCCTGGCAGGACAACTACCGCCAACTGCTGGAGCAGAACCGCTTCGACTATAAGCAGCTCTACTACAGCCGCAACCCTGAGCTGGCCCGGCAGCAGCAGGCGCTGCTGAGTGTGCTCGATGAGCAGCCCACCCCGGTGCTGCGGCGCGAGGCCGACCGGCTCGCCTCCCTCAACCTCTTCCTGCCTGACAACCAGTTGCTGCTGCACCTCATCGAGCGGACCGGCGATACCGCGCTCTACCTGAAGCTGTGGCGTCAGCCTGTGGATCACGACAGCCTGGCGGCCCTGCACTCCATTCCCCGCTTCCATACCGGCCAGGAGGCGAGCGATCTGCTGATCGCCGCCAGTCGCAACGGGCGGCTGATGCTCCCCGCCTTGCAGCAGCTCAGCCGGCTCTCGCCGCTGCCGGACGGTGCCCAGCAGTATCTGCTGGCGGAGCTCGGCAAGCACCAGTATGGCGGCCTGGTGGCCGGTCTCTTGCTGCAGATGGACGAGCCCAGGCTGCTGGGCCAGCTGGCGGACAGACTCACCCGGCAGGAGCGACGTCACGCCTCGTCCGTCATGCTGCCCGATACGGGTACACCGGATGCGCGGCCAGGGTTATAATGCGGAACCTTCTGACCCCGCTAGGGTACCTGCATGAAATACAAGGACTTGCGTGATTTCATCGCGCAGCTGGAACAAACCGGACAGCTCAAGCGCATCAGCCGCGAGATAGACCCCTATCTGGAGATGACCGAGATCAGCGACCGCACCCTGCGTGCGGGCGGCCCGGCCCTGCTGTTCGAGAATCCCAAAGGCTACTCCATGCCGGTGCTGACCAACCTGTTCGGCACCCCGGATCGGGTCGCCATGGGCATGGGTCAGCCCAACGTCGGTGCCCTGCGCCAGGTCGGGGTCTGGCTCTCCTACCTGAAAGAGCCCGAGCCGCCCCGTGGTCTCAAGGAGCTGATGGAGAAGCTGCCCATCTTCAAGCAGGTGCTCAACATGCCGACCAAGCGGCTCTCCTCCGCCCCCTGTCAGCAGGTGGTGCTGGAGGGGGATGCGGTGGATCTGGACCAGATCCCCATCCAGCACTGCTGGCCCGGCGATGTGGCGCCCCTGGTGACCTGGGGGCTGACCATCACCCGAGGCCCCTACAAGAAGCGCCAGAACCTCGGCATCTACCGTCAGCAGAAGATCGGCAAGAACAAGCTCATCATGCGCTGGCTGGATCACCGCGGCGGCGCCATCGATTTTCGCGAGTGGCAGGAGGCCCACCCGGGTGAGCGTTTCCCGGTGGCGGTGGCGCTCGGCGCCGATCCTGCGACCATACTCGGCGCAGTGACGCCTGTGCCGGACAGCCTCTCCGAATATGCCTTCGCCGGCCTGCTGCGGGGCAGCCGCACCGAGGTGGTGAAGGCCCTGAGCTGCGATCTCGAGGTGCCCGCCAGCGCCGAAATCGTGCTGGAAGGTTATCTGGAGCCGGGGGAGATGGCGCCCGAGGGTCCCTACGGGGATCACACCGGCTACTACAACGAGGTGGACGAGTTCCCGGTGTTCACCATCACCCACATGACAATGCGCCGCGATGCCATCTATCACAGCACTTACACCGGCCGCCCGCCCGATGAGCCGGCTGTGCTCGGGGTGGCGCTGAACGAGGTGTTCGTGCCGCTGCTGCAGAAGCAGTTCCCCGAAATCGTGGACTTCTACCTGCCGCCGGAGGGCTGCTCCTACCGGATGGCGGTGGTGACCATCAAGAAGCGCTATCCCGGCCATGCCAAGCGGGTGATGCTGGGGGTCTGGTCCTTCCTGCGCCAGTTCATGTATACCAAGTTCGTGATCGTCTGCGACGACGACATCAACGCCCGGGACTGGAAGGACGTGATCTGGGCCATCACCACCCGGATGGACCCGGCGCGGGACACAACCTTGATCGAACAAACGCCCATCGACTATCTCGACTTCGCCTCGCCGGTCTCGGGGCTCGGCTCCAAGATGGGGCTGGATGCCACCAACAAGTGGCCGGGGGAGAGCAACCGGGAGTGGGGTCAGCCCATAGTCCAGGACGAGGCGGTGAAGCAGAAGATCGACGGGATCTGGGACGAGTTGAAGATCCTCGACTGAGCGACCCGCCCGGGCTGGCGGCCATGTCGACGCAAAAGTGCGGTATTGCCGTGCCGAATTGGGTATGCTCGACTGACTTGACCACAAGCTGGTCGCCAGAAAACAGTGAAACCATGAGCGAAGCGGGCCGGGCAGGCCCCTCACAAGGACAAGAATGCAACGTATCAAGTGCCGCGTAGAGGAACTGCGCGAATATGTCGACACCATCTGGCACGTGGCCCTGACGCCGCAGCAAGCGGTGAGCTTCAAGCCTGGCCAGTATCTGCTGGTGGTGATGAGCGATTCGGACAAGCGCCCCTTCTCCATCGCCAACTCGCCGACCCGCTCCGGTGTGCTGGAGCTGCAGATCGGTGCCACCCCGGAGAACGCCTACGCCGGTCAGGTGCTGGCCCGCATGCGCGAGCAAGGGGAGATCGAGATCGAACTGGCGGCGGGCAAGGCCTTCCTGCGTGACGAATCGCCGCGCCCCCTGATCCTGATGGCAGGCGGCACCGGCTTCTCCTACGCCCGCGCCATCCTGGAGTATCTGATCGATACCGGCAGCAAGCGCCCGGTGTTCCTCTACTGGGGCGTGCGCCAGGCGCACTGGCTCTATGAGCAGGGGCTGATGCAGCAGTGGGAGCGCGACTATGCGCCGCTGACCTTCATCCCCGTGGTGCAGGAGCCACAAGCGGACTGGACCGGCAAGACCGGCCTGGTGCACAAGGCCATCATGGATGACTTCGTCAGCCTGCATGACTACGACATCTATGTGGCCGGTCGCTTCGAGATGGCGGGTGCCGCCCGCGAGGAGTTCAAGGTGCTGGGTGCAGAGCCTGAGCGCATCTTCGGCGACGCCTACGAGTTCATCTGATCACCGTCTACCCGAGGAACGCCGATCTGCTCCCTTCTCCCCTCGCGGGAGAAGGGGTGGGGATGAGGGGGTGAGCAACCTGGTTTGCCAGCCCGTATCGGCCCCCCTTGGGCATCAGAAACAACAAACCCCAGCCTGGCTGGGGTTTGTTTTATGTGCCGACGGGACGTCGAGTCGTATTACTCGCCCTTGGCGCCGAGCTGCTGTTCCAGCTGGGCCAGCTTGGCCTCGAGGGCGGTCAGCTTCTCCCGGGTGCGCAGCAGCACCTTGGTCTGCACATCAAACTCTTCGCGGCTCACCAGATCCAGCTTGTTCAGCTGGGCCTGCAGCACCTGACGGGTCTTCTTCTCCACCTCTTCACCCATGCTGCGAATGCCGGGCGGCAGGGCGTTGTGTATCTGTTTGGCGATCTCTTCCAGTTTTTTCGGGTCGATCATGGGGTTCTCCTTAAGCAATGGCGCCATTCTACCGACAAATCCCCCCCTTTGCCGAGATCGGGGTGGCTTTTTGCGCCACTGACGCTGAAAGGTTCTGGTCGGGTCTGGTGATAAGGGGAAGGCTGTTACCCTCTGGCGCCGGGGATCAATTCCAATTCCTTGATGTTGTACACAAAAAAATCAGATCAGATGACCGACCAGAGGCTTATTAATTGTTGCGTTGCTGTTAATATGACTCGGTCGGGTTTGGACCCTACCCCGTCAGGCTCATCATGGATAACAACATATAAAGAGATAAGGATATGAAAAAGAAGCTAATTTACGCGGCAGTCGTCAGTGCGCTGCTGAGCGGTTGTGGTGGCAGTGACGAAAACAAAGGCGATACCTCAAGCTATCTCGATTATCTGCTGAGCGGCACCAATGCGGCGCGCCCCAGCGCCCTGGCCGCCCGTGCCAGTGACGGCACCCTGAAGTTCTCGACCGAAACGGCCGATCTCTCCAATCCAGTCTCAGCCCTCTCCACCCTGGATGGCTGGTCCACTACCCAGGCGATCCAGATAGTGCCAGTGACTGCCTCGGGCATCACAGTCAAGGCGCCGTCCGCCGCCGAATTCGGTGCCTCAGTGGCCCCGCTCTACCTGCTGGAGCTGGAATTCGACAGCGCCGCCCTGCGCCCGAGTGGTGTGAAGAAGGTGCTGGCCTACGGGGTGGACTTCGTGGTCGCCGAGTCGGCGGGCAAGCTGAACCTGGTGCCGCTCAAGCCGCTCAATCCCTCTTCCTACTACATGATAGTGGCGACCGATTCGCTCAAGGACAGCAGCGGCAACCCTCTGCGGGCGGGCAGCGACTATAGCAACTACAAGAGCACCACCGGCAGCAATGCCCAGGAGCAGACCATCAGCGGCCTGATAGCGCTGCAGGAAGAGCTGTTCAAGGCGGCCACCGGCATCACCAGCGATCATGTGATCTTCTCCGACTGGTTCGGTACCCAGTCCGGTGCCGACGTGCTGGTAGCGGTGAAGGGCGCGGCCGCTTCCGTGCTCAAGAGCCCGACCCTGGACGCTGCCGCCCTGTGGAAGCAGGATGCCCTGGGCAACACCAGCCTGCCCGGCACCTACACCCTGGCCGTGACCGGCAGCAATACCTTCCTGACCCAGCTGGATGCGGAGCAGTTCCTGCCGCAAGAGCAGAAAGATGCCATTGCCGCAGCCTTCGGCACCGGCACCCCGCTCAACGGCCTGGCCAAGGCGGCCACCGTCTACAGCGGTACCGTCAAGCTGCCCTACTTCCTCTCCTCACCGGCCACCGCCGGCTCCTGGGACAAGGCCAGGACCCAGTCCTGGCATGGTGCCATCCCCAGCCTCTATGCCATCGCCAATGCGCTGAAGGCACAGGATGCCGAGGTGATCGGCGGTCTGGTGGGCGCCGGTGTGGATCCGGCCCTGCTGGGCGAGCTCATCGCCGATCCGAGCCGTCAGGCCGAGTTGCTGGCGGAGGCGAGCAAGCTGATCGGGGTGACCCTCACCTCCGGCGGCAAGGCGCTGGATCCCGAGATGAACATAGGCCGCTTCAACCCGCTGCCCAAGCTGGAAGAGGTGCAGTCCGTGCCGATGCGGATCTTCGCCGCAACCAATGACCTGAAGACCATCACAGATGTGATCATCTATCAGCACGGCGTCACCTCGGTGAAGGAGAACGCCTACGCCCTGGCGCTGGGCCAGATCGGTGCCGGCGCCCAGGCAAAGAAGAACGTGGCCGTGGTGGTGATCGACCATCCGTTGCACGGGGAGCGTGGCTTCGCCCTGACCGGCAGTCCGGACTCGGTCACCACGGATAAAAACCCGACTCCCTACCTGAACCTGAGCTATCTGACGGTGGCGCGGGACAACCTGAAACAGAGCGTGGCGGATCTGCTGGGCCTGCGTCTGGCGGTGGGTCTGGCCAATAAGGCAGGAGCCATCGGGACTGCCGGCAACCTCAAGGTGCACTTCCTGGGTCACTCCCTGGGTGCCATCGCCGGGGCCAACCTGCTGGCGGTGGCCAATCAGCCCATCGGCAACGCCCAGGCGGATGCCCTGTTCAAGTTCACCACCGGTGGCCTGGCCATGCCGGGGGGCGGCATTGCCCCGCTGCTGCTGAACTCGCCGACCTTCGGACCGACCATCCAGATGAGCGTGCTGACCGGTGGCAGCGCCGCCCTGAAGACGGCCTTCACCGCCTATGCGCCGAACTGCAAGACGGCGGCGCCGACCTGCTTCGTCAACGAGTTCCTGCCGAGCCTGGACGCCGCCACCCAGGCGAGCGCGGCCGGTACCCTGCAGAGCTACAGCTTCGCGGCCCAGTCGGTGCTGGATTCGGCTGATCCGATCAACCTGGGTCGCGGGATAGCGGCGGACTTCCCGCTATTTGCCACCGAAGTCGTCGGCGACGGCGCCCTGAGCCTGTCGGATCGGGTGATCCCGAACAGCATTGCCACCGCCCCCCTGGGTGGCACCGAGCCGCTGTTCAAGGTGCTGGCCCTGCAACCCCTGAGTGCGACCGGTGCGGCCAACCACCACGCCACCCGCTTCGTGGCCGGTGGTCACAGCTCGCTGCTGGCACCGGACGAGAACTTCGATCCGACCGGCGCCGTCACCACAGAGATGCAGACCCAGTTCGGCAGCTTCTTCGCAAGCGGCGGTACTGCGGTCAAGGTGACCGACGCCAGCCTGCTCAAGCAGTAAACCAGCTGGATCATAAAAACGCCGCCCTTAGGGGCGGCGTTTTGTTTTTGGGGTAATAGCGGTGGGCTGACTGTAGCAAACGCCTCACGCCGGTCTGTGATGCCTATCCAGCCAACCTTGCAGCAGACCGACCAGCAAGCCCGACCAACTGGACCATGTTGGCGGTCGCTCTGGCTGCCGAGTAGATTGCAGCCGCCTCAATGACTACAACAACTCAGGCGGGCCTGTGGTGCCTGTCCAGCCAGCCTTGCAGCAGGCCGACCAGCAGGCCGACCAGATGGGCCATGTTGGCGGTGGGAGTGCCGAGCATGTCGAAGAAGCCGAGCACCAGCCAGATCAGCATGAAGCCCATCAGGGCCGGCGGCATGGTGAGGCCGCAGGCGGGCTGCAACCTGGCCCGCATCCAGCTGTAGCCGAGCAGGGCATAGACCACCCCGGAGAGGCCGCCAAAGCGCGGGCCGCTCACGAAGAACTCGGCGATATTGGGCAGCGCAGCCCCGACCAGCAGCAGGATAAACAGCTTGCCGCTGCCGAGCCGCTGCTCGATCTGGCCGCCGAGATACCACCACCACAGCAGGTTGAACACCAGGTGCAGCACCGAGAAGTGGATAAAGGCCGGGGTGACGTAGCGCCAGGCCTGCCAGTCGGTGAACTGGGCCAGAGTCGGGTGGAACGCCAGCTCGTCGAAGATGGGCAGGCCTATGGCGTCGAGGGCATAGATGGCCAGGCAGGCGATGATGACCACCAGGGTCAGGGGGCCTGCCTGATGGAGGAAGTCGGTGACGGGATCCGTCATCCCCTTGCTGTAGTCGATGCGGGCATCTGCCCGGCCGGACTGCCAGGAGGCCTCCATGTAGCGAGGGTGATTGGGCTCGGCCAGGAAGCGCTTTACCTCCAGCTGGGCCTGGGCGAGGCGCTGCTCGTTCGCCAGCCAGACGGAGACGCCGAGCTCGGACTGGGTCAGCTCGCACGAGATGCCCAGGGTGGCGAGGTAATCCACCAGCGCCTGGGCCATGCGGGCGTCACCCAGTACCAGCAGCTGGATCATGCCGGCCGGGGAGGAGTGGCCCGCCCCTGTCATGCGTCGCCTGCCTGGATCGGGAACTCCCTGCGCCAGGCCTCGAAGCCGCCGTCCAGGCTGTAGACGGCGTCATAGCCCTGTTGCAGCAGATACTGGGCCGCTCCCTGGCTGCTGTTGCCGTGATAGCACATCACGATCACCGGGGTATCGAAGTCCACCTCGTTCATGAAGCGAACCAGGGAACCGTTGGTGAGGTGGAAGGCGCCGACCGCGTGGGCCGTCTCGAAGGATTGGGGATCACGAATGTCCACGAGACGGGCCTCACCGGCCTCCAGCTTCTGGTGGGCATCCTGGGCGCTGATATGGGCAAACTGGTCCATTGAGATGTCCTGCAAATAGATGATTGAGGGCCAGTTTACCGCAAGCCGTGGCTAGCGCTAAGCCCGCAATGTGCCTTGCCATGTGCCGCGGGATCGCAATTTCCTTCAATATCGGCCCGGGCGGGCCGGATAGGCTGGTGGCTCAATCCTTTGCGTGAGCATCATCCATGGAAATCAGTCTGTTGTTGTCCATGTCCGGGTTTGCCCTGGCCATGTCCATCTCCCCGGGGCCAGTCAACCTGGTCGCCCTCGGCACCGGCGCCCGCTACGGCTTCCCGGCCAGCCTGCGCCACGTGGTGGGAGCAACCCTCGGCTTCATACTGCTGCTCCTGCTGATGGGGCTGGGCCTCGGTGGTGCCCTGTCCCGGTGGCCGGTGGCGGCGGG
>Ga0067045_1028750_pt1 | contig 28102 bp, 15 predicted proteins | sample TerdegcTABiofilm_FD_59184 | JGI IMG/M metagenome (GOLD analysis project Ga0067045, IMG submission 59184) | Combined Assembly of (Gp0054472, Gp0054536) Wastewater bioreactor microbial communities from Singapore -Terephthalate degrading...
GGGCAAGGCGTTGATCCTCTTCAAGGCCCTCAAGGGCCACATCGACTACGGCGTCGATACCGTCGAGACGCTCTATCGCTGCTGCCTTTGCGGGATGTGCGAGACCTGGTGCAAGGCCGGCTGCACGCTGCCCGAGGCCGTGCTGGCCGCGCGGGCCGATGTCGTCGCGCAAGGCAAGGAGCCCGAAAAGGTCCGGCGGATCAAGGAACACCTGCTGGCGACCGGCAACCCGTTCGGCCTGCCGGCGGAGGCCCGGTTCCAGGCCCTTGCCGCGCCGGACCTGTTCCGTCCGCGGGCCGAGGTGCTCTACTACGTCGGGTGCGATACGGCTTATCTCCAGCCCGAGATCGCCGGCGCGTTGCTCCGCATCCTCCGCGCCACCCGCGTCGAGTTCTCCTTGCTCCGCGACGAACACTCGACCGGCAAGCCGCTGCTCCTGCTGGGCTACCGCACCGAGGCCCGCGCCATGGCGGAGGACCTGGCCCGGAGGATCCGCGCCACGCAGTGCCGGACCCTCGTGACGGGCTGCCCGAGTTCCTTCGACGCTTTTTCCAAGGACTTTCCGGCCATGGGCCTGGACCTTGGCGGGATCGAGGTGCTCCACACGGCCCAATACCTCGATCGGCTGCGTCAAGCCAGCCGCCTCGTTGTGCGAAGCGACGCGGCTTCCAGCGCGACCCTCTTGGACGGCACCTACCTGGGACGCAAGCACCGCATCTTCGAGGAACCTCGCCGCGTGCTGCAAAGCCTGCCCGGGCTGGACTTGTGCGAGATGACCTGGTCCCGCGAACTGGCCTGGTCCTGCGGCGAGCCGGGCGGAGTCTTCCGGCTGCTCCAGCCGGAGCTGAGCAGGCAGATGGCCGAGCGGGTCCTGGCCGAGGCCGCGCAGACCGGTGCCGAAGTGCTCGTGACCACGTGCCCCGCAACCAAGGCCGCGCTGACCGAGGCCAACCGTCCGCGGCCGCGAGTGCTCGATCTTGCCGAAGTTGTGGCTCCCGACGCGACGGCGTGATAAGATACGGATCTCCGCTCCGGGTGCCGCCGGCGTGAGGATCCCCGGCCGGCGGCGCCGGACGCCCCGCCAACCTCGAAGGAGATCCAAGATGACGGATGCACCGTCCAGTCAATTCTCCCATTCGTCCCACGGCCGGACAACGCGGCGGCGGTTCCTTGCCGGCCTGGCCGTTTCTTCAGCGGCCATCGCAGCGCCCAGGATCATCCCGGCAGCGGCCATGGGTGCCGACGGGGCTACGGCGCCGAGCGAGCGGCTCGCCCTGGCGTTGATCGGCCACGGGATGATGGGACGCGGCCACTGGCGGCGGCTCGTGGGCGACCCGGCCATCCAGGCCGTGGCCGTCTGCGACGTGGACCGGGTCCGGCGCGAGGCGGGCCGCCAACTGGCCGACGAAACGTATCCCGGCCGCGGCTGTGCCGCCGTCAACGACTACCGCGAAGTGCTCGGCCGCCCCGACGTCGACGGCGTCGTGATCGCCACGCCCGACCATTGGCACACGTTGATCTCGATCCACGCGGCCGAGGCGGGCAAGGACGTCTACTGCGAGAAGCCCATCTCGATCACCCTCCGCGAGGGGCGCGAACTAGCCGATACGATGCGAAGGCACGCACGCGTGTTCCAAACCGGCACCCAATACCGTTCCATTCCCGCGATCCGGAGGGTCTGCGAGTTTGTCCGCTGCGGCGGTCTCGGCGAAGTCAAGTCGGCGTTCGCGTTGTGGAGCAATCTGGCCGGATGGCTCCGGTGGCCGCAGTTCCAGCCGTTTGTCCGGGGAATGAAGGCCGAGGACCTCGCCCATTGGCACGTGCCGATCGAGTTCCCCCTGCCCGGCGAGCCGGTGCCCGACGGCCTGGACTGGGAGCTTTGGGTCGGGCCAGGCGCATGGCGCCCTTACAACCGGGCATTTCATAGGAACCCGATGCCCGGCGTGGTGCCCTGGGCCTTCTGCGACAGCTTCGGCGTCGCTTCCATCACGTGGCACCAGTCCCACAGCGCCGATGTGATTCAGTACGCCCTGGGCATGGAGACCAGCGGCCCGGTCGAGATCATCCATCCCTGTACCGGGGAATTCCCCACGCTCACGTGCCGATACTCCAACGGAACGCTGCTCCACATGGTCGAGCATTGGGGCATTGTGAAGAGCGCCTACGGGGCGGTTCCCAAGTCGGCCCGGCTGGCGGGAAATTTCGGCGGCGTCTTCGTCGGGGAGCGGGGCTGGATGACGTCGATGAGCGGTGCCGGGCAGGTGGAAGGAGGACCGGAAGACGTGTTCCGCGAAATGAAATGGTCTTCGCGCGAGGTCGTTATCGGGGCCAACAACCACCACGCCAACTGGTTCGAGTGCATCCGCACGCGGGGCAGACCAAGCTCCCACGAAGAGATCGGCCACCGGTCCGCCTCGCTCGGGCACCTGATCACCATCGCCTACACGTTGCAACGGTCGTTGAAATGGGACCCGGTCAAAGAAGAATTCCTCGGCGACGAAGAGGCCAACCGTTTCCGCCATCGCCCATGGCGCGAGCCGTGGCACGTGTAGCGGCCGATCGACGATTTCTCCCCTCTCCCGTTCGACGGGAGAGGGGCAGGGGGTGAGGGGACTTGCCCGTGTCCGCCCGTACCGCCTTGGCATCAGGAGACGCTTCGATGGCACGTCACGTTCGGAAAGCCCGCCGGTCCGTCGCGTTTCTCCCGGGCCTCGTCCCGGTGCTGCTTCTGACGCTCCTCACGCTGCCCGCGTCCGCGGCGCCGGTCGATGCGGACCTCCTGCTCCGCGGAGGCACGATCTGCGACGGGTCCGGCGCGGCGACGTCGGCCGGCGACGTAGCGGTCCGCGACGGGCGGATCGTGGCCGTCGGCAAGGTCGTGCCCGGCAAGATCGGCCGCACGATCGACTGCCAGGGCATGGTCGTCGCCCCGGGATGGATCGATCTCCACACGCACTCCGACGGAACGCTCAGCAGCCCCGGCGTCCGGCCCTGCCTGAACTACCTCCTCCAGGGCTGCACGACGATGGGCACCGGCAACTGCGGCGGATCGCGCGACGTCGCCAGGTTCCTCAAGGACATCGACGAACACGGCGCGGGCACGAACATCGTCCACCTCGTGGGACACGGCACGGTGCGTGCCGCGGCGCTGATCGACAAGGCCCGCGCCCAGGGACTCAAGATCACCGCCGACCAGTATCCCTACACGGCGAACTCCTATTCGCCAGCCGACGCGGTCTTGCCCGAAGCGGAGATCCAATGGTGCCGCCGGGCGGACCTGGCCCGACGCATGGCCGCCGACCCTGCGTTCAACGTCCTGGTGCGGCGGGTGATCGCCGATCAGCTTGGCCGCTTCGAGAAGATCGTGATCGCGGAGAGCGCGAAGTTCCCGGACTACGTGGGCAAGAGCCTGAAGGAGATCGCCGCCCGGGAGAAGATCGACCCCGTGGACCTGGTGCTCAAGATCGCAGCCCAGGAAAACCCCCAGGTGGTGAGCCATTCGATGTCGGAAGCCGACGTGCGTTGGGCGATGACCCTGCCCTGGGTGGCGACGGCCTCGGACGGCGCGGCCCGCACGCCCAATCCCCGCGAGCATCACCACCCGCGCAACTTCGGTACCTTCGCCCGCAAGATCGGCCACTACGCGATCCAGGACAAGGTCCTTTCGCTGCCGCAGGCCGTGCGGAGTGCGACCGGACTGCCGGCCGACATCTTCGGGATCCCCGAGCGTGGCTACCTGCGTCCCGGCTACTGGGCCGACATCGTGGTCTTCGACCCGGCCACGTTCCGCGACCGGGCCACGTTCGACAAGCCGCAGGAGTACGCCACCGGCGTGCGCTACGTCTTCCTGGCCGGACAGGCGGCCGTCGAGGAGGGCAAGCCCAGCCCGAAGCTCTTCGGCCGCGCCCTGTGCCATCGCTCCCCGGGGCGGAACGGAAAGGCGGAGCCGGCGCAGGTCCTCTCGGTGAGCGGCACGCCCGATTCGCTCCCACGCAGCTACGCGCCGCCGCTGTTGAGCAACGGCGGCCTCACCATGCTGATTGACTACCAGGGGTGCCAGTTCCAGCGGGCGTATGCCGGAATGACGCCCGCGATCTGGTGGGCGGGGCGACGCTATGGGCCGCCGAAGGATCAACTCGTTCCTTTCGGCCATTTCGAGCAGGAGATCTCGTGCAACGGGCAGACCTACAAGAGCCCTTCGCGGTGGACGCAGTCGCTGAACACCCGGGAAGCGCTCACCACCTGCCAATGCGACTACGGCGACTCCCTTTCCGTGGAGACGACGGTCTTCATCCCGCTCGACCAAGACATCGTGGCCATCCGGAAGCGCTTCTTTCCAAAATCCCCGGCGGCGCGTGCGGCGAGGCTGGAACTCAAATACGCGTTCGCATCGCCGGGCGCGGCCAACGCGCCCCCGAGGCGCGGCGTCATTACGCCGAAATGGAACGCGGCCACGGCGAGCCTCGACGTCGGCTACCAGATTGACGCCTACCACGTGTACGACGGCATCTTGTCGGTCCTTTGCGACCGGCCGGCGACTCCCCGCGTCGAGAAGAACACGTTCTCGCTGGCTGCCGACGTCGCCATGCAGCCGGGCAGCCCGACCGACGTCACCTTCTATCTCCTCTTCGCCGATTCGTTCGACGGCAAGGACTACCGGGAAAGGGCGGGCCAATTGAAGTCCCTGGTGAAGACACGAGGCTTCGCCGGCCTCCTGGCGGACCATCGGCGCCTGTGGGGCGACTATTGGGGTGAATCCTCGATCCACATTCCTGCGGAGCGCATCGAGCGGGCCTACCACACCGCCCAGTATCACCTCCGCGCCAACGCCACCCGGTGGTCGTTCCCGGTCGCCGTTCTCAACACACACTGGGCCGGGCGGTACTTCGGATGGGACGAGGCGTTCTGCTTCCTGGGGCTGGCCAGCAGCAACCATCTCTCCATCTCGCGACGGGAGCCGGAGTTCCGCCACGCGGGCCTGCGCAAGGCGTTGGATCGCACGTCGCACTACTTCCGGGCCACCCCCTCCTACGGCGCACGCTATCCCTGGGAGGCAATCGAGGACGGGACCGAGGGGCTCGCGACGCCGGGCTTCTGGATCGATCACGTCTTCCACATGTCGAACATCGCCCTCTGCTCGTGGTTCCAGTACCTCTATTCCGGCGACCGGGACTACTTGAAGACCACGGGGTACCCGGTGATGAAGGAGTGCGCGACGTTCTTCGTCGAACAGATGATCTACGAAGACTCCAACGGCAGCCTGTTCGTGGGCAAGTGTACCGACCTGGAGCGGCTCGGGCCCGCAAGGCGCAACCCGTTCATGACCTCCTGCGGCGCGATCTTCACTTTGGAGGCGGCGCACAAGGCGGCCGGCGTCCTCGGTGTCGATGCCGAGCTGACGGCGAAGTGGAAGACGATGGCCGGCAAGCTCAAGGAGTCGCTGCCCCACGACAACAACGAGTACGTCCCCTACGCCGGATGTCCCGAGCGGAGTATCGCGGTCCTGGGAGGCATCTTTCCTTACCCGGTGTTCGACGGCCGCAATGCCCTCCAGAAGAGCGCGGTCTACTCGTTCGTCAAGAACGTGGGGAATTATGGAAACATGTATCCCGTCGGCAAATCGGTATCGGCCTGGTACGGCGGTTGGATGGCCGCCGCCCTGGCCGCCCTGGGCGACAAGTCCGAGGCCGTGAACCGGTTGTCGCAGGTGGCCGAGGGCACCGGGTGTTTTTACGAGGTCTTCGAGATCAACGAGGAGAAGGTCGTGATGCGGCCCTGGTTCTCCACGGCCGCCGGCAACTTCGTCTATGCGGTAAATCAGGTCCTGCTCCAGTGCCGGGACGATCAGATCCTGATCGCGCCGGCGGTGCCCGACTCCTGGAAGGATTTTTGTTTCACGTTGCCCTGCTATGAGGACCTCGTGGCCGCGGTCTCCGTGAAGGACGGACGACTCCACGCACTGACCCTGACGCCGGGGAACCCGAAGAAGCCGTACCAGCGGACCTTGATCGTCCCCGAGCGGCTCGTGTCCGAAAACGCGGTCCGCCGCTCCGCCGTCAAGGCCGCCGCCCGGAAGGACGGGGCCCTGTGGCTCGACCTGCAATTCCAGGGAAGACTCACTCTCCTGGATGCCTCGCCGCAGTGACGGGGAACACCCTCGCACCGACGGGGCGTCTACCGCTCCGCAAGCCCACGGGTTGCAACCCGTGGGCTTCATGAAGCGACAAATCGTCATCAACCTAATAATCCGCGGGAGACCACCATGAACCCCTTCCCCTGCCTCGTTCGCAGCGTTCCGGCAATGCTCGCGCTCGTCGTAGTGCTCTCCCCGGCGCCCGGCGCCGAGGTCGCCCAAGAGAAGCAGTCGGCCCTCGACTGGCTGGGCCGGCCGGAGACCGTGGCGAAGTTCGGCCGGATCTCCGACGCGGTCTGGTCCTATGCCGAGTTGGGATTGCAGGAGCACCGGTCCTCCGCGCTGCTTGTCAAGACGCTCGAGGAAGCCGGATTCACGGTCGAAAAAGGGCTGGCGGGCATGCCCACCTGCTTTGTGGCCCGCTACGGGTCGGGCAAGCCGGTCGTGGGCATCCTGGTCGAATACGATGCCCTGCCGATGCTCTCCCAGAAGGGCCGCACGCCGAAGCAGGTTCCCGTGATTGCCGGGGCCCCGGGCCACGGCTGCGGCCACAACCTCATGGCCTCGGCCGCGACCGCCGCCGCGATCGCCGTCAGGCAGGCGATGGAGAGGCACAAGATCGCCGGCACCGTCAAGGTCTTCGGCTCCCCGGCCGAAGAGATCGGGGTGAGCCGGCCCTACATGGTCCGGGCCGGGTTGTTCCGCGACGTGGACGCCGTGATCAACAACCACACCAGTTCGGAATTCTCGACCGGCTACGGCGTGGAAGGAAGCGCCCTGGAGTCGGTGGTCTTCACGTTCCGGGGTAAGACCGCGCACAGCGCCGGGGCGCCGTGGAGCGGGCGGAGCGCCTTGGACGCTGTGGAGATCATGAACGTCGCCACGAACTACCTCCGCGAGCACCTGCACTTCTCCGCCAGGATGCACTACGTGATTCCCGACGGCGGCGAGGCCCCCAACGTCGTTCCCGACCGGGCCCGCGTCTGGTACTTTCTCCGCAACTCCGACGACAAGCTCCTGGAAATGCACGAGCGGGTCCTCAACTGCGCGAAAGGGGCGGCGCTGGCCACGGGAACGGAACTCGCCGAGGTGCGCGTCCTGGCCGCCCTTCACCAGTCGCACCACAACAAGACGCTCGCCGAACTGATGATGAAGAACATCGAGTTGGTCGGCATGCCGAAGTGGACCGACGAGGAGCACCAATTCGCCCGGGCCCTTCAGAAGGAACTGGGCGCCAAGCCAACGGGCATGCCGGCGAAGGTCGGCACGCTCGGGAAGCCGGCGGCGGTGTTCACCGGCGGCCCGTCGTCGGACCACGGCGACGTGACGCTCATCGCCCCGACCGCCACGATCCGATTCCCGGGCATTGCCGGCGGCTCGCTGGGGCATCATTGGTCGACCGTGGCCTGCGGCTTCGGCTCCACGGCCTGGAAGGGATCCAATGCCGGCGCCAAGGCAATGGCGGCCACGGCGATCGACCTCCTGACCAGGTCCGACGTCTTGCAGGCCGTACGCAAAGAGTTCGACGCCTACTCCAAGACCCACCCCTACAAGTCGTTCCTGCCGGCCGACGCGAAGCCGCCCCTGGACTTCTACGACGCGCTCATGAACCAGTACCGCCCGGCGATGGAACCGTTTTACCTGGATGCGCAAACCGGAGCGATAAACAAGAGATGAAGACGAATCGCCGTTGGGACAAACGCTCCTTGACAGCCCCTCCCGCGGCGGTACAAAATAACGGTTTTCCCGGAGTCCCAATTGGAAACGTCTGGGACTTGGGCTGTAGGTCGGGCTTTCCAGCCTGACCTACATGTCTGAACGATGATTCGTGGGGCAGGTCGCCGACCTGCCCGCAGCGACGGGTGATTCGCCCCGCGCCAATGATATCTTGAGACAAGGAACCCATTCGATGAGCCATCGACTCTCTCGCCGTGAACTGCTGCGGACCTTGGGCGCTTCGGGATTGGCGGCCGGCCTCGGCGGCGCGACCGTCGGCGACATGGTCTGGGCCGATCCGCCGCGGCCGTCGAGCGGTTTCACGGGAAGCGTCCTCAAGGGGAGCGTGGTGCAGTCCACGGCCACGTGCCCCGCCGTGGTTCACGGCGAGGTGATCCAGCCGCAGCGCAAGTTGACGCTGTTGGATGAGACCGACGTGCTGGTCGTGGGCGGCGGCCCGGCAGGCGTGGCCGCAGCCATCGGCGCCCGTCGCGCCGGGGCCAAAGTCACCCTGGTGGAACGCTACAACCATTTCGGCGGCCTCTGGACCGGCGGCCTCGTGCTGATTGTCATCGGGCACCTGGTCAAGGGCCCGAAGCAGGTCTGCATGGGGATCGGCGAGGAGATGATGCGCCGCCTCGACAAGATCGACGGGGGCATCATGAACCGCGGGCCCGGCCTCAGCCCGACGGTCGACGCCGAGGCCCTGAAGTTCGTCATGCTCGACATGATCGAAGAGGCGGGCGTGAAGGTCTTCCTGCACTGCTGGGGCGTCGACGCCGTGATGGAGGGCAACGCGGTCCGCGGCGCGGTGTTCGAGAGCAAGTCCGGACGCCAGGCCATTCTCGCCAAGAACGTGGTCGATGCCACCGGCGACGGCGACCTGTTCGCCGCGGCCGGCGCCGAGTTCGAGCACCGGAGCTACAATATCGGCCTCGTCTCGCGGGTCGGCAACTTGGATCGGGTCGACCCGGCCGCGGCCAAGCAAGGGAAGAAGCCCCGCGGGCTCGGTTCCGCCACCCCGATCCCCGGGGTCAACTGGGTGAACATGCTCGGGCCCGAGACCGATGGGCTGGACGTCGCCGTCCTGACCCGCCTCGAAATGAGCCACCGCCGCCACATCTGGGAGCAGGTCCAGAAGCTCCGCAAGACGCCCGGCTATGAAAAGGCGTTTCTCGCGGAGACCGGCCCGCAGCTCGGAGTGCGCATCACGCGGACCCTCACCGGGGTGAAGACCCTTACGCGCGACGACGTCAAGAATGGAGCGCACTATCCCGACGTGGTGGCCGTGGGCGGGTTCACCAAGCCCGAGGGCAACGAGTGGCACATCCCCTACGGCACGCTCGTGCCCAAGAAGGTCGATCACGTGCTGGCCTCGGGCCGGTGCATTTCCGCGGCCCTGAAGACGGCCGACAACATCCGCCTGATTCCCGTCTGCTTCGCCACCGGGCATGCGGCGGGCGTGGCGGCCGCCGTGGCCGCGCAGGACAGCTGCCCGCCCCGCGCCGTCGAAGTCGCCAAAGTTCAGAAGATTCTCAAACAGCAAGACGCCTATCTGGGATGACCCAAGGAGCAACCGCCATGACCACTCCGCAATCTCGAAGAATCGCTCGTCGTCATTTCGTCAAGACCGTGGGAACCGTGGGCACGTTGGCCCTCCTGGGCGGGAGAGCCGGCCACGCCGTGGCGGCACCGCGCAAAGGACGCCTCAAGCAATCGGTCTGCCGCGGCGTGTTCGCCGGTCTTAAGCTCGACCTCGACGGCATGTGCCGCGAGGCGGCCCGCCTCGGCTCCGTCGGCATCGACCTGGTGACGCCCGACGCCTTCCCGGTGCTCAAGAAGCACGGGCTGATCGCCACCATGGTCTCCGGCGGCAGCGGCATCAAGGAAGGAATCAACGACAAGAAGTTCCATGCCGAGATCGACGTCCGGATGCGCGCGGCCATCAACGCGGCCGCCGACGCCGGCGCGCCCAACGTGATCGTGCTTTCCGGCGACCGCCAGGGCATCTCCGACGAGCAGGGGATGGACAACTGCGTCGTCTTCCTGAACAACATCAAGAAGCTGGCCGAGGACCGGGGCGTGACCCTCTGCATGGAACTCCTCAACAGCAAGGTCAACCACCCCGGCTACATGTGCGACCGCACGAACTGGGGCGTCGAACTCTGCAAGCGCGTCGGGTCGCCTCGGTTCAAGCTCCTCTACGATATCTACCACATGCAGATCATGGAAGGCGATGTGATCCGCACGATCCGGGAGAACATCCAGTACATCGGCCACTTCCACACCGCGGGCAATCCCGGGCGCCACGAGTTCGACGAGACCCAGGAACTCTACTATCCCGCCATCTGCAAGGCGATCGCCGACCTGGGGTTCCAAGGCTACCTCGCCCACGAGTACACGCCGACCAAGGACCCCCTGGAAACGCTCGACAAGATGATGCGCCTCTGCGAGGTTTGACCGCGTCCACTTCCCTGAAAGGGCCGACGGTGTCAAGGGGCTCCTGGTGGATTTCTTTGCGTAGCCCGATCTTAGAAACGGCGGCGTGACGTTTCGCGGGTCGTGGCATACGGATTCTGAGACGAAGTCGGGTTGGATTTCGGGTTGTCACGGTCTTGTTTTTCGAGGTTGTCGAGCCGGACGTCTCAGCAGAGCGCGACCGTTCGACGGCGGGTAAGCAGTGCCACACAACCTCATGCGGCTGACCTGCTCAGGAGGAAGACGATGGCATCTCGACACTTGCCGGATCCCACAACGCATCGGAAGAACCTATTGCGAGGCTCGGTTTGGTTGGCCGTTGGGTTGGTCGCCTGGACGACCGGCGTGGCGGCGTGGGGCGATTGGCCGGCCTATCGGCACGATGGCCGGCGGAGCGGCGTCTCCGCGGACCCGATCAAGTTGCCGCTGGTCCAGGCGTGGGTCCATCACGCGGCCCATGCTCCCAAGCCTGCCTGGCCGGAATTGCCCGCCCAGCGCGACGTCTATCGCCGCGTGCCCACCCTCGGGCCGACGACCACCTTCGACCGGGCGTTCCACGTGGCGGTCGCCGACGGGGCCGTCTGTTTCGGGTCCTCGGCCGACGACGCCGTGTACTGCCTCGACGCCTCCAACGGGCAGGTCCGCTGGTCGTTCACGACCGGCGCACCGGTGCGGCTTGCGCCGGTCCTCGCCGACGGCCGGGTCTACGCCGGTTCCGACGACGGCTGCCTCTACTGCCTCCGCGCCGGCGACGGCCGCCTGCTCTGGAAGTACCGTGGCGGCCCCGAAGACCGCCGCTTGCCGGGCAACGGCCGGATGATGTCGCTTTGGCCCGTGCGCTGCGGCGTCGTGGTCGAGGAGGGGATCGCCTACTTCTGTGCGGGTCTCTTCCCGTCCCAGGGGAGTTACCTTTGCGCGGTCCGGGCCGACGACGGCACGGAAGTCTGGAAACAGAAGATCTCGGTCGCCTCGCAAGGCTACCTGGTGGCGTCGAGATCGCATCTCTACGTGCCCACCGGACGCACGGCCCCGCAGGCCTTCGACCGACGCACGGGGAAGGAAGTCGGTCCGCTGCCCGGCGGCGGAGCGAATCGCCTGGCGGGAGGCTGTTTCACGGTCGTCGTCGACGACACGGTCCTCTACAGCGCCGGCGAGACGATGGGCATCCACGCCGCCACGCCCGAGGCCGTCGGGAAGAACGAGAAGGTCGTGTTCGCCGACGGGCTCCGCGTTGTGGCCGACGGCCCCATGAGCTACATCCTGACCAAGGATCGGCTATGCGCCCTGGACCGGGCCCACTGGCTCGAGCTGGGCCGCCTGACGGCCAAGCCCAAGAAGACTCCGGAAGACCAGGCGCGGATCGCCGCCCTGGGCGGCACGCGTAAGGACTTCGTGAAGTGGGAAGTCCCTTGCGTCGACGCCTACGACCTGATCGTGGCCGGGAACATGATCTTCGTCGGCGAGTTGGATCGCGTCACGGCGTACCAACCCGCCGACGGGAGAATCCTCTGGCGGGGCGAGGTGCGGGGGAAGGCCTACGGGCTGGCGGCCAGCGACGGCCGCCTCTACGCGAGCACCGAGCAGGGCTTCGTGCACTGCTTCCAGACCGGCACGCCGCCTCCCGGCGGACCGCACCGGTTTGAGTTCGTCGAGGCGGCGGTCCGGCCGTCGCCCTACCCGAGCGATGCCCGGTCGCCGCTCTACGCCGATGCGGCCCAGACCGCGATCCGGCGGGCAGGTACGACCCGAGGGTATTGCCTGGTCCTCGGGGCCGGCACCGGACGACTGGCCTACGAGATCGCGAGCCGGTCGCAATTCCAGGTGGTGGGCATCGAACCCGACGCCGCGCGCGTGGCCGAGGCCCGCCGTCGCCTTGCCGAGGCGGGGATGTACGGCACGCGAGTGACCGTCCATCAAGGCGAGGCGTCGAAGCTGCCGTTCCCCGCGTGTTGGGCGAACCTGGTCGTCTCCGAGGAGACGCTCCTCACGGGCAGGCTTCCGGCGTCGGCTGCCGAGGTCTATCGCGTCGTGCGGCCCTGCGGCGGCTGCCTGGTGCTCAGCGCGTCCGATCCGGCTGCCCACGACCGGCTCGCCCAGTGGGGGCGGGAGGGAGTTCCCGGTTGGAAAGTCGAGCGCTCGGTGTCGGGCGTGGTGGCCTCGGCGTCGCGCGGTCCGCTGCCCGGCGCCGGCGACTGGTCCCACTTCTACGCCGACCCGGGCAACACGGCCTGTAGCGGCGACACGATGTCCCCCGGGCCCGTGGATCTCCAATGGTTCGGCCGTCCCGGCCCACGCCGCATGCCCGACCGGCACGATAAGAACGTGGGACCGCTCTACAAGAACGGCCGCCTGTTCGTCTCGGGCGACGACTACGTGGCAGCCGTCGACGCCTACAACGGCACGGTCCTCTGGGAACGCGACGTTCCCCGCTCGGTGCGTCTCGGGGCATTCAAGAATTGCGGTAGCATGGCGGCCACTGACGACCGCCTGTACGTGGCCTCCGGCGGCGACTGTTTGGCCTTGGATGCGGGGTCGGGCGATGTCCGCCGGACCATGACCTTGCCCGCCGCTCCCGAGGGCGAGGCCGATGAATGGGGCTACGTGGCCGTGGCCGGCGATCTCCTGCTGGGCAGTGCCACCGGGCGAGGCGGCGCGCTGCGCGAGCAGACCATCGACACCGAGGTCCTCATCTGGCGCGATTTCATGCCGGTGGTGACCAGCCACGCGATTTTCGCCCACGACCGCGGTTCGGGCGAGAGACGCTGGACGTACCGGCCCGACCGCGGCGTCCTCGTCAATCCGACGATCGCCCTGGGCGGCGGACGGCTCTACTTCGTCGAGAGCACCAACCCCGCCACGCGCCTCGTGGCCGACAGCCGCATCAAGCTGTCCATGCTCCTCGGCCAAGGCGCGGACCTCGTGGCCCTCGATCTCGGCACGGGCAAACCGCTCTGGCGCAAGCCGGCCGGGCTCGAAGCGATCGAGCACATCGTCTACCTCACCTATGCCCGCGAGAAGCTGGTGGTGAGTGGGACGAAGAACGTGGCGGTGGCGGGCGGACGGCGCGTGCGGTACGACCTGGCCGTCTTCGCCGCGGATACGGGCAATGGCTTGTGGCGGAACACGCAGACGCCCGTCCCCGACCACATCCTCGAAGGTCCGCACGGCGAGCAGGTGCAGCACCCGGCCGTGGTCGGCGAGGTGATCTACGGAAACGGCTTCGCCTGCAAGCTGGATACCGGCGAACCGATCGACGGGTGGAAGTGGAAGAAGAGCGGCAACTGCGGCACGATCTCCACTTCCGCGGCCTGCGCGTTCAGCCGTTACGACCATCCCTGGATGTTCGACCTGAAGACCGGCGACCACACGGTCCTCTCGACCGCCACGCGCCCGGGCTGTTGGATCAACATCCTGCCCGCCGGCGGTCTGATCCTCATCCCCGAGGCAAGCGCCGGCTGCACCTGTGGCCACCCGATCCAGACTTCGCTGGCCCTCGTGCCGCGTAGAGAATGAGAGTACCCAGCTTTCCGTAGAGTCTGTGCGTTGAGCGGGAGGGCGAGGCTCCTGCCGAGCCGGCATGTACCCGCCAAAACGTGCGATTGTCGCAGGCTCGGCAGGAGCCTCGCCCTCCCGGAATTGTGAGACCTGTAAGCTTCAGTCGTATGGAGTTGCCGGAAGAGGAAAGGGGAAAAGGAAGAAGCGTGGAAAAGGGGGAAAGGAAGAGGAGAGAGTTCCCAATCAGAGTTGTGCGATCAGGGCACGGTTTCTTGCCCTTCCCATTTTATCCAGGGCTTTTCCTTTTCCCTTCCCCTTTTCGCACTTCATTCCGCTGAACACTTACTGGAACCTCATTTCAGACGTACTGACCAGAGGATGCCCATGAGCCGTGGAACACCGAACCGCGACCCGGACGCCGCCCCGCGTAGGGAAGAGGGGTTGCCGCCGCTTTCGCTGCCGAAACGGATCGAGGATGTCGAGCAACTCGAGGACCTCCTCAGTTGGCCGACGCCTGAAGTGGTCGACACGATGCGGCGTCTAGAGGGGGATCTCCTCGTGCTCGGCGTCGGGGGGAAGATCGGGCCGAGTCTTGCGAGGATGGCACGCCGGGCGAGCAATCTGGCCGGCGTGCCGCGGCGGATCGTCGGGGTGGCGCGGTTCTCGTCGCCCGGCCTGCGGAGCAGCCTCCACGCGCACGGGATCGAGACGATCGCGTGCGATCTGCTGGACCGGGCCGCCCTGAACGCCCTGCCCGACATGCCCAACGTCCTCTACCTGGCAGCGATGAAATTCGGCTCGACCGGCCAGGAGGCGGCCACCTGGGCCATGAACTGCTACCTGCCAGGCATGGTCTGCGAGAAGTACCGCGCGAGCCGGATCGTCGCCTATTCCACCGGCAACGTCTACGCGATGTCGCCGCCGGCCAGCGGCGGGCCCGACGAAAACGGCACGCTCGGCCCGGTGGGCGACTACGCGATGAGTTGCCTGGGACGCGAGCGGATCTTCTCGCACTTCAGTCGCGTGCTGGGCATCCCGGTGGCCCTCCTCCGGCTCAACTATGCCCACGAAATGCGTTACGGGGTGATGGTCGACCTGGCCCAGCAGGTCCTCGCCGGACGGGCGATCGACCTTGCCATGGGCCACTTCAACGCCATCTGGCAGGGCGACACGAACGCGATGACGCTTCGGGCGCTCGACCACGCGGCTTCGCCGCCCCGGGTCGTCAATCTCGCCGGTCTCGACGTGCTCTGCGTGCGCCGCGTGGCCGAGCGGCTCGGGGAACTCCTGGACAAACCGGTTGCGTTTTCGGGCAGCGAGGCCCCCGACGCCCTCCTGAGTAACGGCAGCCTGGGCCACGAGTTGCTCGGGCATCCCCAAGTGACGGTGGACCAGATGCTGGCCTGGATCGCCGACTGGCAGTTGCGCGGCGGAGCGACGCTCGGCAAACCCACCCACTTCCAGACCCGCGACGGGAAGTTCTGAACCTTGTTTAGCCGCGGGACTTGTCCCGCGGCCCGACAGCGAGGACGCCATGCAATTCGAGCACGTCGGCCTGATCAGCGAGGAGCCGCGGCCGGGCGAGCGGTTTGTGCCGGCGACGCGGGTGTGGCGGACCGATTATCTGCAAGACCCTCACCGAATCGAGTGGCTGCGGTTCGAGCCGGATAGCACGGTGCCCGAGCCGGTCCGCCGGATGCCGCATGTGGCCTACCGGGTCGACGACATCGAGGCTGCGGCACGCGGCTTAAAAATCCTCTTGGAACCCTTCGACGTGGGCCCGCGGATCGTGGGCTTTTATGAGACGCCCGACGGTGCCGTGGTGGAACTGGTCAAGGTCAAGGAGTCCTGACGCAATGTCGCCCGCTCTCGATGCAGCCGTCCGTGGCGTCCTCCAACGCGGCGTAGCGATCCCGGCCAGTCCACTGGCACTCGACAGCCGACGACGGCTCGACGAGCGTCGCCAGCGGGCCTTGTGGCGGTACTATGCGGCGGCCGGGGCGGGCGGGATCGCCGTGGCGGTGCATACGACGCAGTTTGCGATCCGCGATCCCAAGATCGGGCTGTTCCGTCCCCTGCTCGCCCTGGCCAGCGAGGAGTTCTCGCGGATCGACGCCCGCCGTGCCGAGCCGCTGGTGCGCGTCGCCGGCGTGTGCGGCCGGACCGAGCAAGCGGTCGTCGAGGCCGCCGCAGCGCGGGACCTTGGCTTTCACGCCGGGCTGCTGAGCCTCGGGGCCCTCCGCGACGACGACGAAGATGCCCTGTTGGCCCATTGCCGCGCGGTGGCCGAGAGGATTCCGGTGGTGGGGTTTTACCTCCAACCGGCCGTGGGCGGGCGAGTGCTCCCCTATGCCTTCTGGAGGCGGTTCCTGGAGATCGACGGCGTCGTGGCGATCAAGATCGCCCCGTTCAACCGCTATCAGACCCTCGACGTGGTCCGCGCCGCCGCCGAGTCGGGCCGCGACGACGTGGTCCTCTACACCGGCAACGACGACAACATCGTGCTCGACCTCGTCACGCCCTACGTCTTCGCCGTCGGCGGCCGGCGAGTCACGCGGCGGATCGTGGGCGGGCTGCTGGGCCACTGGGCCGTTTGGACCCGCAACGCCGTGCAACTCCTGAAGGAGTGCCATCGGGCGGTCGAACGGGCGACGCTCTCGGAGGGACTCCTCGCACGGTCCGTCGAAGTGACCGACGCCAACGCCGTGCTGTTCGACGCCGCCCACGGCTTCGCCGGCTGCATTGCCGGCCTTCACGAAGTGCTGCGTCGCCAAGGGCTTCTCGAGGGCATCTGGTGCCTCGACCCGAACGAGACCCTCAGCCCGAGCCAGTACAAAGAAATCGACCGCATCTACCGGATGTATCCGCACCTTGCCGACGACGAGTTCGTGGCGGCACACCGCGACGAGTGGCTCGCGCCGTGACGCCTGGCACGCCACCGGTCGGAGAAGGCGATGGCTGCGGGTTACAGTCCGGCGATCCAGTGCAACTGGTGCGCGACCAGGACCAGGTAGAAGACCAAGATGGCCGGAATCACGTAGCCCACGCGAAACCGCGTGCCGAACAGGTAGTGGTTCTTGAAGACGAGCAACACGGGCAGTCCGACGGCAGTCAAGAGGTACTTCCCGACGAAGAACCAAGAGACCCCGTATTCCAGGAGGCAGGCCATCACCGGGTTGGCCTCGTACCAACCGATTCCGAGCAGGTGGATCGTGAGCACGGCGTCGGCGAAGGATGCCGCCAGCATGGCCACGATCAGCCCGAGCATCAGCGCCGAGAACCGATCGACGTAGTAAGGCCGGCAGTGTTCGTCGGCCCGCCGGGCTCGGGTTCGTTGGCCGGCTGGAGGGAGGGCTGCCAGGGGACTGGTGGGTCGCTCCCGCCGATCCGCCAGTTGCCGCCGATCCTGGTCGACTTCGGGATTCACCACCTGCAACGAACGAGCTCCCCGAGACGGATGCCACGTGCGTGGTGAGGCCGGAGCCGACCCTCCTGATGTCCACGCCCATTTCAAGCATAGCTCGCGATTGCGGCGCACCGACCACAAAGGACCCGTGGCGGTCAGACCCGTAGCGTCCGACCGGCCGCCGGCCCGCTATCCATTTGGGGGGGCATGGGGTTAGCGCAAGAGCCCGTAGTTCGACAGGGTCCTGCGGAGTCGTGCTTCCTCCGCCTCGGAGAGAGGGGTGAGCGGCATGCGCAGGTCGCCGGTATCGCGGCCCAGCAGGGCCATGGCCGCCTTGATCGGGATGGGGTTCGTGGCCAGACCGAGCATGTCGCGGCAGAGGGGAAAGAGCTTCTTGTGCCACCGCTGCGCCTCGGCCAGGTTCCCGGCCTCGAACGCGGCGAACAGCGCGATCATATCCTTCGGGACGATGTTCCCCACCACCGAAATCACACCGCGGCCACCGATGGCCAAGAGCGGCAGCGTCAGGCTGTCGTCGCCGCTGAGGAGGGTCAGGTCCGTCAGCGCGAGGATCTGGGACGCCTGATCCATCGACCCGGTGGCCTCTTTGACCATCGCAATGTTGGGCAGTTCGGCCATGCGGGCGATGGTCTCGGGCTCGATGTTCTTGCCCGTCCGGCCCGGAATGTTGTAGACGCAGATCGGGATCTCGACCGCCTCGGCCAGCGCCTTGAAATGCTGATAGAAGCCCTCCTGCGTGGGCTTGTTGTAGTAGGGGGCGACGACCAGGACGGCATCGGCGCCGGTCTTGGCCGCCCACTTCGTCAGGCGCAGGGCCTCCGCCGTGCTGTTGGAACCGGTGCCCGGCATCACCTTGATCCGCCCGGCCGCGGCCTGGACCACCGCGTCGATCACCCGTTCGTGTTCCGGGTGGGAGAGCGTCGGCGACTCGCCGGTCGTCCCGACCGGGCAGAGGCACGTGGTTCCGGCCGCGACCTGAAATTCCACCTGCTGCTTGAGGGCGTGGACGTCGACCTGACCGTCGCGGAACGGCGTGGTCATGGCAACCGAAAGACCGGCAAACGATTCAGCACGGGTAGGCATGGGAACGGGCATCGGGGGCTAGGGGGAGGGGGCGGAGGCTGGAGATTGGAGGTCGGAGGCTTACGTCGCAACTACTGCGCATCGTGCGTAAATCCTATCCAGTATTCTACTCAGATGCACCTCCGCGTAGCGGGCGGGCTTGCCCGCCGTTCGGTCTCCATCGGAAAACGCTATCCACAGGACACACAGGAGTTCACCGACGTTCTCATCTTCCGCTTCAAACGTCACACGCCGCACTCGAAGGCCGGACCCCGATCTCCGACGTCCCCTCCCCGATCCCCGAACCTCACCTCTCCCCGCTCACGAGATCCTTCATCTCGCGCACCGCCTTCTCGAGCCCGACCAACACGGCCCGGGCCACGATGCTGTGGCCGATGTTCAACTCGTGCATCTCGGGGATGGCGACGACCGGTTGGACGTTCTGATAGTTCAGGCCGTGGCCGGCATGGAGGACCATTCCCGCCTGGCGCACGCGGGCGCCCGCGGTCTGGAGGGCCGCCAACTGGGCGTTGCGGTCCGGGCCCGGTTTGGCCAGGGCGTAAGCGCCGGTGTGCAGTTCCACGGCGTCGGCCTTCAGGTCCGCCCCGGCCTCGATCTGCCGCAACTCGGGATCGAGAAACAGGCTGACGGAAATGCCGTGGTCGTGCAGCGCGGCGACAACCTCCGCCACCCGGACGCGGTTGCCGGCAACGTCCAACCCCCCTTCGGTGGTCACTTCTTCCCGCCGCTCGGGCACCAGCGTGGCCTGATCGGGCCGGACGCGGCATGCAATCGCCACAATCTCCTGATTGCAGGCCATTTCGAGGTTCAGTTTCACCGTCACCGTTTGGCGGAGGATCTCCAGATCGCGATCCTGGATGTGGCGACGGTCCTCGCGCAAGTGGATCGTGATCCCGTCAGCCCCCCCGAGTTCGGCAAACGCAGCCGCCCAAACCGGGTCAGGCTCATAGGTCCGCCGGGCCTGCCGGAGCGTCGCGACATGGTCAATATTTACCCCGAGCACTGCCATGGCAGGTCTTCCCCCAACAGTTCCAGCAATTCGCGCCGGCCCAGGTAGGTCCGGCCTGCCGGGCCGGACCTCGGGGCCCAGGTTTCACTCGGTTCAGGTCCCGTCCGGCAGGCGGGACTACAACGCCCGCTCCTGGTCGGAGACGGCTGAGACTCCACTGCCTGTCAACCAACCACCGCGGTGATTATAACGGCCCTCCGTCGGCCCGCAAGGATCTGCGATGTCGGCCGGGAAGTGAGGTCGTGGTCGGCGACGCGGCGTATCCAGCATGCCCGCGCGACCGGGTTGATCGCCGCTCTGGTTGGGGGTAGCATCGCATCCGTCAAGATCGAGGGTCTTACGGAATTGGCGTTTCACCAAGAGAGGAACGAGGTGACCTCATGAGACTGCGGATGAGCCATTGGGTAGCGACCGTATTCTGTGCATTCATCTCATTGGTTGCGCTGTCCGGGTCGGTGACCCCGGAGACGAGTTGGTGGCGTCCCACGTTTTTTGCCTTCCTGCCGATGTGCTTCTTCTACGTGGGATGCGTCACGTCCCGGTTGCACCGCGACGTGGAACAACTGCGGCGGCGGGTGGAGGAGTTGGAACAGGCCCAGGCCCGGGCGAAGCCCCGGGAATAAGACAACTCGCGGTGGGATCAGAACATCCCCCCACCCATGCCCTGCGGCGCCAGTTGGTTTGGCTTCGGCATTCGGGCCGTGGTCTCGGCCCGCTTGGCATCGACCGGGCGATTGGCCTGGCGGTACGCCACCGCCAACTCCACCAACTCCGAATCGCTCAGTCTGCGCCCGCGGCGGAGCCGCTCCTCAAGAATCGTGATTACGTGCTCGGGCTGACCGACGCCGTTCCACGTCCGGCACGCCCACTCGTACCGGTCCACGGGCAGCCGTCCCATTCCCCGGACCTGCCAGATCAGGTCGGCCGCCACCTTGGTGTCGATTGCCAGCTCCGCTTGGCGCAAGAGCAAGCGGGCACGCAACCCGACGTCCTTGGTCTCCCGGGCGAGAACCGCCGCGGCCTGGGCGTCGGCCGGCGCGATCAGATCGTTGAGCACCAGGGAAGACTCCGCGGCCCGCGCCGGGTGCGAGGGACTGGCAAGTGCGGCCGCCTCCAGGAGCGACCGCCAGCGGGCCAGCCCGCTCTGGACCTCGGCCCGGCGATTCAGCAGGCCGCGCCGCGTGGCCGGCGGCAAGTCCTTGACCCCCAGGGCCGCCTCGAACAGGCGGTCGGCCGTGTCCGAAACTCCATGCCGGGCCAGGAGCCTGGCAAGCTCCGCCCTGTCGGCCGGCGGCGTCTCCGGACGCGACCCCCGGCTCCACGCCTCCTTCGCGGCCTTCTCGCGCTGCCCCAACCGCAGCAGGATCTCGATGCGAAGCCGATCGCGGCGCAGTGTCTCCGGCAGGCCCGGCGACGCGGCCAACGCCGCCTCTGAGTGCTCCAAGGCCTTTGGCAGAAGACTGGTCGCCAGCGCGGCCCGGGCGAGTTGCTCATGGTCGTCGCCGGAGCGCGACTCGGCCGGCTGCCGGGCGAGGATCTCGTAGCGCTCGTCGGCTTGCAGGCTGGAGAAATTGCCTTGGGCGACGAATCGGGCTGGACCGGGCACGTCGCTCGCCGCGTCGCGGAGCCACTGGAGATACTGCTCCCGCGACGCAATCGTCTGCTCATGCTCCCAGCACCAGGCCAAGAGCAGGAGCACCAGGGGGTGACGCGGATGCTCGGCCAGCGCGGCCTTCAATTCCCTCCCAGCCCCCGGCCAGTCGGGCCCCCGTAGCACGGGCACCCTGCCCGTCTTGTCTGCCCTCGCTTCGGCAGTACCGGCCGCCGTCGTGGCATCGCCTCGAATCGCCGCCACGGCGCGACGCAGCGCGGCGTCGGACTGGGACTGGGCATAACGCCGGTCGATCTCGACATAACTCTTCGTGCGATCCGGCAGCGACACGGGGATGCTCGGGTCCACCTCCCACATCATGAGGACCTTGCCCGCCGGGTCTTCGAGCACGACGCGTCCCCATTGCAAAGCGTCCTCCACGGTGCGGAGCCGCTCGAAGCGGAACCGCTGGGTAAGCCGGCCCTCGAAGTGGGCCTCCCACGCCGTCGGCAGCCCGGAGTCCCGGGAAAACGCCGCTTCGAGGTAGGTCGTCGCAGGATCGGCGCAGCCCGGCAGGCTGAAACGCAGGCGCACGCTCTTCGAGTCCTGCCCACCGGGACGCACGTCGAAAAGCCGCGCCAGCTCGTCGTTGCTGCGGTGCGGCATCCAGGGGAGCCGGCCGTCGAGCCACTCGCGGATCGCCTCGCCCCACGGCCCGCGCTCCGCCAGGAGCAGGTCGGGGTAGGCGATCCACGCGTCGCTGCCCAGGAGATTCAATCTCCGGCCGGACAACTCCACGCCGAGCGCCGAAGGGGCTCCGGTCAAACGGATCTTCTCGAGCGCCTGCCCATTCGGCAGGCTCCGTTGCCACCACTGGTGTCCCCGGGGCATCTCGCGGCGCACGGCCAGGGCTTGGATTTCCTCGGGCTGTGCTTGCGGAAGTCGTGCCAGGCTCGCGGCGGCCCAGCGCGGGCTGCAACTCCACCTTCCGATCCACGGGCCCGCCCCCGCCTCGAACCCGTCCCAAGGCCGGGAGCCTCGCAGGGCCTCGTAGCGGCTCCGCTTCAAGAGCGTGAGCAGGCCGGCAACCGCGTCGTGCGTGTCGCCCGTCTGGCTGACGACCAACGCCGCGTGCGGGACGTCCGGGGCGACGCTGCCGGGCCCGCCCACCTCGTCCCAGGTAGTCGGCTCAACGGTCGAGGTCATCAGGTCGATCAGAGAATCGAAGTCGATCGCTTCGCTCACTTCGAGGGGCTCGCGGGAGACTTCGGCCGGCACCCAGGCTTTGCGCGGGCCGCCCGGCACCTTCATCTTCCGGAGACCGTCGAACAGGGCATCGACCTCTTCGTGGACATCCTCCGTGGCGGCGAAGACGAAATCGAGCGTCGGCTCGAAGACGGCGATCGACCCGGGCCCGCCGACCTCGTCCCACGTGGTCGGCTGGATGGTCGAGGTGATGATTTCGATCACGCTATCGAAGTCGACCAACGACGCGCCCCGGCCCAAGGGGCCCATCGCCGCGCCGCCACCCAACCCCGCTCCGCCGGGTCCGCCTCGCGAGGTGGCGTGCCAGGGCTCCGTCTCCGTCGCTTCTTCGGACGGTTCCTCCTCCTGGTCCGGGGTAGCCGAGTCGCTCTCCAAGGACCCTGAATCCCAAGCGGATCGCCCATCGCCACCGGAAGAGAACTGCTCCGGTCTGGCGGTCGGAGGAGGCGTCATGGCACCACCGAATCCGCCCATGCCACCCATGCCGCCGCCGAACCCGCCGAATCCACCGCCGAATCCACCGCCGAATGTCCCTCCGCCGCCCATGGCGCCCATGACCGACATGCCGCCCATGCCTCCCCGGCCGCCGGAGAATCCCCCTTGTGCGTCGAGCCGCTTCAACTCCCGCGGCGAGGGCTGCATCAAGAGTCCGCGGCCCGAGTGGAGCCGGACCTGGAGCCGATTGGCCGCCTCGTCGGGCGTCGTGATCACGATTGCCTCGCGCTGGATCGTGTAGGCGAGCCCCTCGCTCTGGAAGATCCAGCGGAGCGACTCCCCAAGCGGCACGTCGCGCCACACCGCGCGGATCGGCTTATCGAGCGACATGCCGACCTCGTCGAGGGCCTTCATGTCGACCAGCACGTTGTCGTCCAACGTCCGGGCCACGTCCTTGAGCACGTCCTCCAGTGGCTGGTCCTGATACTTCATCGAAATGGGCCGCTGGAGCTTCTTGCGGATGCGGTCCCCCGCAGCCAGCTCGCAGTCCAAATACGGATTGCCCAGCGACGCGGGATCGGGCGGCTCGTCGGCAAGGAACAAGTCGGCCACCGGGTAGATGCGGGTCTGGAGGCGATTGGCCTCCTCGTCGGGCGTGGTGATCAAGAGCCGGTGCGGTTCCTCGACCAGCACCAGACCCTGCTGGGCAAGCACAAACTTCGCATAACTGCGGATCGACATCCGGCCCCAGCCGACGAAGGGCTCTCCGGGAAGCTCGGAGTCTCGCAGTGAAGAGGGGGTGTTGCGGCGACGGCGTCCGGCCTGGAGCCGGTTGAACTCGTCGGCTTGGTGCAGGATCTCTTCGCCAAGGCTCTTCCTCGCCGCGTCGATCTCGTTGCCGGCCGACTCCAGACGCGGGACACGCTCGGCAACCGGGTCGGAATCCTCCGCCGCGGCCCGCTTCGCCGGTATGGCCGGCTTCGCGTCGGCGTCGTCGGCGTTGAAATCCCACGAGATCCCCACCTTCTCCAGGGCCTTGATGTCGGGAACCACGTTGACGCCCGTCTCCTTGGCCAGGAGGGAAATGAGTTTCGAGACCGTCATCCTCTCCGGGGCGACGCGGATCTCCTTGAGCATTTGCGCGGCATAGGGGTGGTAGCGGTCGAACTCGGGAGGACTCCGGCTCGCCAAGAGCGGGGCGAGGTCCGGCTGAAAACGGTCGGGCTCGGGCCGCGTCGCGGGCCTCCAGAGGAGGCGGTGAGGTCCGAGGGCCTCCAGACGCTCGTCGCGCCGCACCAGGCTCTCCGCCTCCCGTTTCAGACCGGCATACTCCTTCGACGTGCCCGCCGCCGAGAACCGGCCCACGCCGCGCAAAACGGCATCCGCCAGGCGGTAGTCTCCGGTCTTCATCGCCTCGCGGGCCGATTGGATCGCCTTGCCGAACCGCAGGGCGTCGGCGGCCTCCTGACGCGCCGCCGCTTCCCGGATCATCCTGGCCCGAAGCGCGGCGTAGGCATCGCCCGTCGGCAACGACGGGTTCGATCCCTCCTCGGCCCAGTAGCGGCGACGCATGCGCCGGTCGACGTTCCACCGTTGATAGTCTCCCTCGCTCTCCAGCACCAGGAAGGCGGTGTAAGGGGTCAGCAGGCTCCATTCCTGCGCGAGGGCGAGGATTCGTTGCCCGACGGGATCGTCCGCCGGCTTCACGGGCGCCTCCACTCTCCGGCGACCGCCCGCACCATCGCCAGCGCTGAGTTGGAAGCGGAGGCGATCGTCCAGTGCGACCCCCGGCGGTGCGGAGCGGACCCTGGGATAGAGCCGCTCCAAGGCACGCTGGGCCCAAAGGCGGCCCAGGAAGACGTCGTCCTGCTTGCGATCGACGGGGATCTCGACGCGGCGGACCACGGGCTTGCCGCCCTGCTGCGTGGTGACGCTCAAGACCACACGTTCCGTAGCGGCGGTCCGGCCCATCACCGTGAGCCCACGCCCGGGAAGCCAGGCGCCGGGGTGGAACAGGTCGTCGCGCGTCGCCCCGTCCACCTCCAGGCGGACGATCGGCCGCGGGCTGGGGAGCCCCTTGAGAAGCCAAGCCATCAGGTTCTTGCGATCGTCGTGCCGGGCCACGTGGAAGACCATGCCGCCCGAGGCGGCCGCGAGGGTTTCGAGCGCCTTCGCGCCGTCCGATTTCGGCTCGACCGAGGCCGTGAAGGCCGCGATCTTGGCCTTGGCGAACCGCTCCGACAGGTCCTTTATCGACTTCGGATCGGGCTTTCCCGCCGGCCCGTCCCCATTGCCTACGAAGATCAGGATTTTCCGCGAAGCACCTTGTGGCACAGCCGCCCCCGGCTGTGCTTTGGAGGGCCGCACCGCCATCCCGGGCTGTGCGGGAGGGGCCCGCACAGCCGAGGGCGGCTGTGCCACATTGCGGGATAGACACTTGAGCACTTCCTCCAAGGCGGCCTTCAGGTCGAGCGCGCCGAGGAAGACTTCTTGGTCGAGTTGCCGGAGGGCCTGCCGGGCCTCGGGCCCGTCGGGCGCGATCCAGCCGTCGTGGAGCCAGCGGCAGGAGACGTCGGCGCACGCCAGGCGGAGACGCGAGCCGGGTGGAGCACGACGTGGGCGTGATACTGCGCCACGCTCAGGCGCGAGGGCGACCCGGCCTGGGCGTCCCTGACCACGAGTTGGCCTACCCCGCCGGAGAGCCCGGCCGCCGGGGGTGCCGCCGCCCGGATCGAAGCCGCCGTCGAAAGGACCAGAAGAACCGACCCGACCGTCCCCCAAGTGCGTCGCACGGCGACCCCCTTGCACGACCGGAGCGTGCGTCTGAGACATTGGCCAGCGATGGCAAACCCGGTTCCGGACGGGCCTGCCAAAGAGCATGAGTACAATCGTGATTGTAGTCGATCGTCCCGGACGCCTGCAAACACTTTGTGGGGGTTTTTCCGGGGAGATCACCCCCAAAGGTCTTCAGCGATCCGGCGGCGGCGGGGCCGGTCTCACTTCTTCGCCGCGATCTGGTCGCTGTTCCACAGGGCGGATGCCTGGACGAGGACGTTGTGGGCGAAGTCGAACCCGGCTTCCCGCAGGGCGCTCTCCACGTCCTTCTTCGTCGGCAAGCGTCCCTCCTGATAGACGAGGCCCCAGCAGACGGTGCAGCCGCCGTTGACATGGACCCCGGTCGCGACCTGGATGACCCGAAGTTGCGGGTTCATCCTCGCCAGCAAGTGCTGGAACGGGTAGAACTCGTGATCGTCGCGCACCGAGAACGCCTTCGGTAGCTCGATGGTCGCTTGCATGGGCCAATCCTCCCCTAAAAGATGTGGTTCTTCCGAGAATTCCTGGGAGTTGCAGGCGTGCGACACGGAAGTACCGGTGCCTCCTCTCTGTCCCGCGTCCGTCCAAGAAGCGAACAGAGAAGAGGCACCGGTACTCTCCCTGCAATTTCGTGCGGCCCTGGCGTTTGCCGGAAACCCGTGATGAACCAAAGGCGAAGACATTGCCAGTAGTGATCTTCCCACCTCAATCCGGCTGCACTCAGCCTCCTCCGTGCGTGCCCAGTCTCTCAGATTTCGACCCGCCCGGCAACCGCCTTTTCGAGGGAACGGCCAACTATTGCCACGCGAGGCGTTGTGCTATGCTGCCTCCCGATCATTCCGTTGCGCCTTGACGATTCTGCGTGAGATCCTCGGTCGATGCCCGGTAAGGATGCTACCAAATCGAGATTTCGGCCTTGCCGCGGGCGATCCCGGGGCAAGCGTTTGGGGCCATCGTCGGTGGCGGCAGATTTTGGGGCCGGCTCCCAGGTCGCCCAAGAGAGTGTGGCGGCCTTCCTGGAGAAGCTCGCGGACGCCGATTCTCCCGAGATTGCCGCGGCCCGGGATCGGTGGATGTCGTTCCTTCGGGCAACGTTCGGGGCCGACGATCGCCGCCTCGTGCCCGGCCTGGAGGCCCTGGTTGCGGCCTACCCTTCTGCCCGCGGGAATCGCGATCCGCAGGGACTGCTCTTCGCCGTGCAGACGTACTACGGTCTGGTGGTCAAGCTCCTTGTGGGGCAGGTCGTTGCCTCGGTCCGACGTCGGGAAATGCCCGCCGAGGCGGTCGGTTCGGCGGTCGATCGCAACGAGTTTCAGAAACAGATGCAGCGACTGGAATCGGACGAGAACGTCCGGCTGGGCGGCGGCTGTCCCGGGGCAGGCAACGGCGATCCGTTTGCCTGGTACGTTTCGGCCGGGTCGGAGGCGATCGACCGCGCGATCCGCCGGATCGCCGCCGCCTTGCAGCCCTATGATTTCGGGCCGGGGACCGAGGAGCCGCTTCCGCCGGGGGACTTGTTCAAGACGCTCTATCAAGAGGTCTTTCCCAAGAGACTCCGGCACCGGCTCGGCGAATACTACACGCCCGACTGGCTCGTCGAGCAGATGCTCGACGCGGTGGGCTACCCGGGCGAGTGCGGCGGCCGGCTCCTCGACCCGGCCTGTGGCTCCGGGGCGTTCCTGGTGGCGGCGATCCGCCGGCTCCGCGCCGCCTGGACCGATCGGCACGGCAACGACGAAGTCCGGCGAGCGGCCTTGCGGGAGACGATCCTGTCGGGCGTTGCGGGGATCGATCTCAACCCGCTGGCCGCGATCACGGCCCGGGCGAGCTACCTGATGGCCATCGCCGACCTGCTGCCGGCAACGGGGCGAGTGAACGTGCCGGTTTACGACGGCGATTCGATTCTCGGCCGGCACGACGGTCTCGGCGCGTTGGAAGGGCAAGTCGACTTCGTCGTCGGCAATCCCCCCTGGATCGCCTGGGACGACCTCCCGGCCGAGGACCGTGAGGCCACCAAGCCCTTGTGGCATCGGTATGGGCTGTTCACCCTATCGGGACGCGATGCGCGTCACGGCGGCGGGAAGAAGGACCTCTCGATGCTCATGATCTACGCCGCAGCCGACCGGTACCTGAAACCGTCCGGCCGGCTCGCGATGGTCGTGACGCAGACCGTCTTCCAGACCCGGGGGGCGGGCGACGGCTTCCGGCGTTTCCGGCTCGGCGACGCCGGCCCGTGGCTCAGGGTCCTCGGGGTGAACGACCTGGTCGAGGCCCGCCCCTTTCCCGGCGCGGCGAACTGGACCGCCACGCTGGTCTTGGAAAAAGGGTCGCCCACGACGTACCCCGTGCCATACACTCAATACTCCTCCGACCGCAGCCAACGGGAACTGGAGGCAGCCCCCATCGATCCCGATCGGCCCACGTCACCCTGGTTCCTGTGGCCAAAGGGATCGAGTGGCTCGGCAGCCGATCGGATCGGGCCCTCCGACTACGAGGCCCATCTCGGGGCCAACACCGGCGGGGCCAACGCGGTCTACTGGGTGACGTTCGCCCCGGACCCGGGCATTGGGCCAGACGCAGTCCCGCGATTCCGTGAGGACGAGGCTCCCGCCGAGCCGATGGGCAGTCCGCTTTCGTCTGAGTCCATGCCGGCTC
>Ga0067045_1028751_pt1 | contig 28088 bp, 26 predicted proteins | sample TerdegcTABiofilm_FD_59184 | JGI IMG/M metagenome (GOLD analysis project Ga0067045, IMG submission 59184) | Combined Assembly of (Gp0054472, Gp0054536) Wastewater bioreactor microbial communities from Singapore -Terephthalate degrading...
CTGTCTCCTGCCTTTACAATGTCCGGATCCAGGGGAATGCTCCCCAGGAAGGGGACTTGGAAATCCTCTGCCATCTTCCTGCCTCCGCCGGAGTTAAAGATCTCTGTTACGGTTCCGCAGTGGGGGCATACAAAACCGCTCATATTTTCCACAATTCCAAGGACAGGAACCTTAAGCTGTCTGCAGAAGTTTATCGATTTTCTTACATCCGCTGCCGCCACCTCCTGCGGGGTGGTTACAACTAGAGCTCCATCGGGATTCCCAAGGATCTGGATTATGGAGAGCGGCTCATCCCCGGTTCCAGGAGGAGAATCTATGATGAGATAATCCAGTTCTCCCCACTCCACATCGCCAATGAATTGTTTAAGAACCCCCATTTTTAAGGGCCCTCTCCAGATAACCGCATCATCCTGGTTTTGCAGGAAGAAACCGAGGGAGATTATCTTAAGGTTCCCGATCTCCAGGGGATAGATCGATCCCTCCGAATAGGCAAGTTTCTCCCCCTTCAGGTTGAGCATTGTAGGCACACTGGGTCCGTGAATATCCGCATCCAGAAGGCCGACTCGGAAGCCTTTCAGGGCTAAGGTTGCAGCGGTGTTTACGGCTACTGTGCTCTTTCCCACGCCACCCTTGCCGGATAGTACAATTATTTTATTCCTTATCTTTAATAACCGGTTTTTAATCTTTATGGATTCTTCTGTTTCCTGAGGCCGGCTTTCCTTTGGTTTGTTGGGGGATGTTTCCAAAAATTCCTTCTCCTTCTCCTGGGATAGATGATCTGCTACGGCAGCAGATAATGTTTTTACCGCAAGCAGTGCACAATGCTGGGATTCATCGGGAATATTCCCAGCTGCTTTAAGAACCGCTTCCTGGCTTATGGTGCGGGCTTCCTCCGGTGTTTTCCCCAAAGCCAGGGCCGCGGCAGCGCTTCCGCATAAAATTGAATGGATACAACCATCGGTGGTGTAGGTGCAATAATCTATCTTACCCTGTTCCACGGCAATCCAAAACTCCATGGTATCTCCGCAGATACCCTTTATCCTGGCATTACCGGAAGCATCTCGCATTGGTCCGAAGTTAATGGGGACAACCCGGGTTGGAGATAGTTTTGTGTCTGACATTTTTTCTCCCCTGAGCTACAAAGCTTATGATTTTTCCAATATTTTATTGCACCTTGTATGATCATGTCCATACGGACAAGGATCATTCCATCTCTTTTTTATTTATCTCTTCAAACCTCTTTTTCAGGTCTGCAAGATGTTTTTCCGCTAATTGTATCTCATCTTCCAGAACCTCCCTTTCCTGCTCTGGCCCATAAGCCGGAGCGCCAAGGGGGGGCGTAAAAAAAAACCTGCCTGGACCTGCCGGTGGGAATCCGTAGGTATAATATCGGTTTCTGTAACCTCTTCCTCCGAATCCGCCTCCTAAAAATCCTGCACCTCCTCCGGCGGTAACATACCCCGGATAGCCATAGCCGGAACAGTACCCTGCTCCTCTTCCTGTTCTGGGGCCAAATCCCAAAGGCCCCGTTCTGTCTCCTCTAGGCATAATAAGCCTCCTAAATTATATTTTTATCCCCTGTAACGGTGTCTGAACCTGTTACAGTGTCCATTTGCCTCTCGCCTTCCCGGCATGCTGAATCGTAAAAGTCCTGGTGGTCTCTCCCGGCAGAAGGTTTCAAGGATCTCCTCTACCGTACCGGAAAGAAAGGGATACACCGCTATTCCGCGGCTTTCTGCCAGCATCCTGTCTGTCCTGGATATTGCACCGCAAAGGAGAATTGTCACCCCCAGTCCGGAAAGAGTCTGAACCTTCTCTGGTCCCGATTTTCCCGGAAAGTCTGCCAGGGATCTTTTCTGGAGTTCCCCCCCCTTATAGGAAAGAAGCAGAACCTTTTCTGCAGCTTCAAAGAGGGGAGAGATCCTTTCCTGATAGACTGTAACAGCGGCGGTTTTATCCACATCCCTTCCTCAAAGATAATAATGCAATAATTGTGCCAATTTATCTGGCGAGGGCGTGGGAATAGGGGTACTAAAATCCTTATTGTATATAGAATTAAAAAAAACCGAAAAATAAGCTGCCGACGGCAGTTGCACTAATGCTACTATTTCTGTTTTATTGTGTAGCTAAAATGCAATATTAAAGGCCTTCATTTTTCTATACAAGGTGGTTTTATGGATTCCAAGATTCTCTGCCGCCCTTGTTCTGTTGCCGTTATTTCTTTGCAGTGCCTGCAGGATTGCCTGAACCTCCAGGGTTTTTCTTAGGGAGCCGATATCCTCGCCCCGGGTGATAAAGGGTTCAATACCGGTTATCTCCCCGGGGAGATGTTCCGGGCCTATCCATTCCCCGGTACAAAGAATAAAGGCCCGCTCTATAATATTTTCCAGTTCCCTTACATTCCCCGGCCAGGAATGGGTCATTAAAAGGGAGATTGCCTCGGGAAGAAGTCCCTTGATCGATCTTCCCTGCAGGGTGTTGAATCGATCCAGAAAATGATTAATCAGAAGGGGAATATCCTCCTTCCTTTTGCGAAGAGGAGGTAAATCGATGCCAAGGATATGGATGCGGTAATAGAGATCCTCCCGGAAGCTGTTTTCCTTTACCAGTTTCAGAAGATCCCGATTTGTTGCGGCAATTATCCGGGCCTCGGTTTTCTCCTGAGCTACCCCGCCCAGGGGTTCGTAGGTCTTTTCCTGAAGGACCCTTAAAAGCTTAACCTGAAGGGCAGGGGAGATCTCTCCGATTTCATCTAAGAATACTGTTCCGTTTTTGGCCAAGGCAAAACGCCCCGGTTTATCCCTTTCGGCGCCTGTAAAAGCACCCCTCTTGTAACCAAACAGCTCCGATTCCAGTAGAGTCTCCGGCAGGGCTCCGCAGTTCACCGTTATAAAGGGGCGGTTCCTTCTTGAACTTATGCTGTGGATTGCCCGGGCGACAAGCTCCTTGCCTGTTCCTGTCTCCCCCTGAATAAGAACCGTGGTATCCGTTGGGGCCACTGCCTGAATAAGGTCAAACACCCTGCTCATGGCAGGGCTGTGGCTTACAAGATCCCCAAGGGTGTATTTCCCGGAAAGTTGCTTTCGCAGGGTTTCCAGCTCGCTCAAGTCCCGGAAGGTCTCTACACCTCCTATAATTGTTCCTGCTTTATCCCGAAGAAGGGCGGTGGAGATACTTATCGGAATCCTCTCCTCTTCATTGTTCACTATAAAGCAGGGTCGGTTTATTATCGGTTTGCCTGTTTCCAGGGTTGTCCTTAAGGGGCAGGACGCCTCGCAGAGGCTCGAATGAAAAACCTCGGAACAGAGTTTACCCAGGGCTTCCTCTCTTGGTATGCCGGTAATCCTTTCCGCAGCCCTGTTAAAGGAGGTTACCCTCCAGTCTTTGTCTACGGTAAAAACCCCATCGGAGATGCTTTCCAGGATTGCTTCAATCTGTTCCATAGTAATAATCTTATCATATTCCCTGTGGAAAAAATAAGGGGTAGATTCAATTCAGAGTTTATTAAATATAATGAAAAAAGTTTAAATAAAGCATAATAAATTCTTGCAAAAAAGAAATTGTTCTGATATTCTGGGCACAAACAATATGTTAAATAAAAAAAGTTAAATATCTATTATATAATAACTTTTAAGGAGATTTTGAATGAAAAGGGCTGTTTTATTTTGTCTTTCTTTACTAATCGTAATTTTCCTCTTCTCCTGTGAAATCCTTCCAGAATCTGTGATTGTTCATGCAGAAGAGGAAGATGCCTTAAACAGCAGCGCCGAAACTGCGGAGGTTACAGGAATCACCTTGAACAATACCTGGAACGAGATAAATGGATCAATCGCCTCCAGCACGGATTACGACTATTACCGGGTGGAGGTTGCTCCAGGGAAAACCGGTATAGAACTCCGGGTGTATTACAATGGGGAAAAGCTGGAAGGATTCTTGGGAATCAACTGGTTTCCCATGGGTTTCAATGCCTGCGATTCCAGTGGAGAGATTATCAAGTATTTCACTTATCAGGGAGCGGTGGAAACCCAGGATTTCTCTGATTTGACAGATCTCGCCTATTTAGTCTTTTATGTCCGGGGTGATGATGATTACTCCTCCGGAGACTATGTTATTAAGTTTTTTTAATACAAAATAGTTTTAAAAATCCTCCTAGATTTTACCCCGGTTTTCCCGTCACGGACACCGGGGCTTTTTTTTCCTAACTAGGGATTCTCTTAGTAAACTTTTACCTTTTTAGCACCTCAAGTTCGTGGGGCATTATCCTTTTTATGGGGCGGAAATAGGTTCTGGGAGAATAATCATAAAGATCAGAGATCCTGGTCATATAAATACAGGCAAAATCCTCCACCTGACCGGCATAGAAGCTTTCTTCTGAACCAGCCCTCAGAATCTGACCCCAATAGGGATTAAAGAATTTTACATACTCCTTGAGAAGTGCGGAGATTCGTGAATTAAGACGGTCTATCTCATTGTACAGGGGTTCCAGGGATCCAGGTTTCTCAAGTTTTCCCTCATACTTGAGTATATCCGCCTCATTTATCCTCTTTTCCAAGGTTTCCTTTTTGTTCATATAGTAGTCTATCTTTTTCTGAACAGCCTTTGATTTCCACAGTCCCTCCATCTCTCTTTCCAGATCCTTTAGAACCAGGGCTGTTCTCCAGTTACACCTCTTTTTTATTGCCACCACATCCCCAAATATATGGTCTCCCAAATAGAGGATGTCGTTTCCTGCTATACCCAGATCTCTCTCCAGGGTTCTGGAGGAGCCGCCCTGGAAAAATCCCTCTTTTATCGGTGTCTCATGATTGCTCATAAGACCGGTTTTAGGGTCTATTTTAAGGAACCTGGAGCCCCTTTCAAAAAAGAGGGGTTTATCCGCCAGGGTTATCACCAGATCAAAAACCTCCTCCCAGGTTTTGTATTTTTTTAAAAAGGGATTTATAGCATAATCCAAAAGCGGCTTGGTATAACTGTAGTCGGAGTTGGTTATAATCATGAGTTTTTTTCCGTAATCCTTGTACCTCTCCAAAACCATGGCCACCTTGGGATCCTGAATCACGTAGATGGGGAAATTATCCTTTAGAACGCTCTTCAGGGAGCCATCCTTATGGATAAGATCTATTACACTCCTTAAATTCTCCTCCAGTTCGCCATAATCCGGCAGGGCAAGTCCCTCCCTTTTAAGTTGCACCATCTGGCTGTAGAGAACTCCCTGGGAGATGGCAAAAAGGGTATCCAGACTTACATACCGCTCATCCCTCAAGTCTATGGTAAGGTTACCGTAAATTTTATTCTGTTCCCGGTAATCCACCTCCGAGAGACCGTAAAAGGAGGTCTTTACCTTGTTGAACCTGCTCAATTGAAGGAGGAAGCCGTTTTTCTTGTCTATGACAAGGCCCACAATAGCTCGTTCAAAATCAAAAGCCAGATCCAGTATCTCCCTTGGGTAACCGAGATTCTCTACAAGCCTCTGCTTGGTCATCTCGTAGGTAAGTTTTTCAAAGGCCTCGGTATTGTAAGGAACCAAGGTATAGTCCATATCAAAACCAATAAGTCTTATCTTTTTCATATTCAGAGTGCGGTTTACAAAAACTGGCATCTAATCCTCCCTTTTTATAGATTTTATAATATTCAAAGGATTCTGCCAATTGAAGGAAATTCATTCTACTCCTACAACATTTTCCTTGTCTATTCTCGGGTTTTTTCATAATTTATATCTGAATATATGATAGAGGAAAAAAGATGAATCCGATCTTCGGGCAGTTCAGCGACTCCTATTTCCCGATTACCGATGGAGTTGCCAATACGGTAAGAAATTATGCTTATTGGCTTACCAAAAAATATGGTGAAACTTATGTAATTGCACCGGAAGTGCCAGATTATGTCGATGGGGAGGAGTTCCCTGTTATACGGTACACCTCTGTGGCGGTTCCCCAATTCCCGCCCTACAGGATGGGGCTTCCAATGTTTGATTTTGATTTTAAAAAATCTCTTAATAACACCCCCTTCAATTTAATTCATTCCCATTGTCCTTTTATCAGTGGTTATATGGCCTTAAAGGTTGCAAGAATTAGAAAAATACCGATCATCACCACCTTTCATTCCAAATACCGGGAGGATTTTGCCAGGGCTTTGAAATCCAAAATCCTCACCGAGGCATCAATGAAACTGATTATCCGATATTACAATTCCGTGGACGAGGTATGGGTTCCCAGCGGAGGAACTGGTAAAACCCTGGAGGAGTATGGTTTTGAAGGCACTTATCAGGTCATGCCTAATGGCTCCGATCTTAAAATCCCTGGAGATAGGGACTATGAAATCCTTCGGCAGCGGGGGAGAGAGAGGATAAATTACCCCATGGATAGGCCTCTCTTTCTTTTTGTCGGGCAGCACCGTTGGGAAAAGAATGTAAAGCTTATCCTTCAATCCCTGGCTGTATTAAAAAGAAAGGGTAGAGATTTCCATATGGTTTTTGTCGGCCGGGGATACGCGGAGGAGGAGATGAGGGAGCTTACCCAGGAACTGGATCTTTTAGAAAATGTTTCCTTCCTTGGCCTTATCCTTGACCGGGAGGAACTGAAAAGGATCTATGCCGCCTCCGATCTCTTTATCTTTCCCTCCCTCTACGACAATGTTCCTCTGGTAGTACGGGAGGCAGCCTCCTTTAAGGTGCCGGCGGTTTTGGTTAAGGATTCCACCGCTTCGGAGGGTTTCAGGGATAACTTCAATGGTTTTCTTGTGGAGAACGATCCCCTGGATTTAGCAATGCGTTTGAACTCTCTGTTGGACAACCCCGGACTGATCAGGGAGGCGGGGGAAGGAGCACAGAAAACTATTTATGTCTCCTGGGAATCCCTGGTTGATAAGGTTTACTCTCGCTATATGGAGGTGTTAAGAACCTATCAAGGGCCACAGAAAAAAAGACAGCAGCTGTTCAATGATGATTTTTTTAAAAGGTTCTGGAGACTCCGGCACGAGACGATAAAGGCTGACCGGAATTAACCTCCGGTCAGCCCTTTTATGATACTTTATTACAGATGCAGGGTAAGGGAGATCTCTAGGGTACTTAACAAGGTATTCAGGTTAAGCCCCGCCCCGCTTCCAAAGATTCCGAAATTAAGGGCATTGGCAATAGACAGGCCGTAGATATCCAAAGTCAAGAATTCCGAAGGAAGCCAGCGGATCATCCAGTTCATTTGGCCGGATAAGGGGCTTAGGGAATAGTTGCCCTCCCTTGTAGGGGCGGCAGTGGTTTTAGCAACACTGGTGGCACTATCGGCGGTGTACTGATTTGCCCCTGCCGCATCGGTCAAAGTAATTCCTGAATAGGCTACAGTGGAGGTCTGGGTATCAATCTCTTCCACATACACCCAGCTGGTTTTAATATCATAGCCACTTATAAGCTGTAACTTCTTCTTGAAAAGGTTAAGCCTTATGGCCAAAGGAACCACAAAGTCGACAGAATAGGTGTTTTCCTTGAGGCTGCCGTCATAGGTAGTAGTAGTGGTGATGGCCCTTGTGCCGGTATAGGGAGTTGTTCCGTTTACTATAGCTAGAACATTGGCTGCTCCGGTAGTCGCTGGCATATCCCCGGCGCCGGAAGCACCTACGGTTTCCTCGGAAAGGGTTTTGGATAAAACCCTGGTTTGAACTCCCTGTTTTGTGGTCTCAAAGGTAAAGGTTGGCAGAAAGAAAAGACCGGTTCCAACAATGATAAGCTCCTCTGGTCCTGAAATTTCGAAGACTCCCCCCAGCTCCATAGAGAGGTCACTGGTGGTGGTGGTATCGGTTCTGTCCCAGGAATAGGACATGGTGTAGTTGAAGTCTGCTGGAGCCACACCCTGGTAATTTGAGGAGGCAAGGCGGGAATCCTTTTTGCTGAAGGTGTCTACCATGAATCCCAGTCTGCCCCGGGCAAGGAATACTACATTCTCTGTAAGGTCAATGGGTAGATCGCTTCCTGCCTCCACCCGGAAGGAGAAATTCCCCGCCCGGAGGTTGTTAAGATTTAAAGGATCGTAGCTTACAAATCCGGCAGCCTCTGTTTCCAGGGTTGCCGGAGTTATTGCCCCTTCTGTTAGGATCCCGGCAGCAACATCGTTCTCCCAGGAGGCATTACTGCCCGCTGCGGTAACAAAGGTGTAGGACTGGATATCTGTAGCAGTGGTAGCTCCGGTGATATTGGAGGATGTAGTCTGTACAGTAACCGGAATGCTATTTACACTGAATCCCCCAGCCCCAAAGATCCGGTTTGACCAGCCGACAGCCGCTTGGACAACAATGGGTGCCAGGGGCAGGGGAAGCTGAACCACAGCTCCAAGCAATCCGGAGTCATCCCCGGCATTTCTTCCAAAGGCCTTGTTTTCTCCCTCCTCCCTGGTGCCCAATACCTTGCTAGATGCGATTACATAATCCGCAGGAAGAGTGTAGCCGGTGTCTGTTCCCTTGGTGTACTCGTAATCCCAATAACCGCCCAGAGTTCTTACTTCGGATGTAAAACTGGCAAACAAGGCTGCTCCTAATACGTCTAAATCGACCGCTCCTCCGAACAGGAAGATAGTGTCAGTAGAATAATCGGTATGAGTATAACTTTTAGTATAGGTATAGTCACTTTCACCCAAGGTTAATGCATCCACCACCTCTGTAAAGGTTTCGCTTTAACTTCCTGATCCTGGTATGGACAGATTGTTTGATACCCCGCTAAAGTCTAATCCTGTAAGAATCGCCCCTCTGTATTCTGCAATGGGGGCGGCAACACCCAAAACGTACCGTTGGGGTGTCATGGGTCCTACAACAAAGGGGTTGTTCGCTGCAAGAGGAGTTGGGGCTGTATTGTTATGCCAGGAGGAGTAATTCCCATAGGCTGTAAGAAGGTTTATCCCAGAATAGTTTGAAAGCTCTGCCGGAGCCCGAAATAGAATATCCCATTCATCGTAAAAGATACCCCGGGACACAAAACTGAGCATTGTTCCGGGAAGCCAGTTGTTCCTCATCGGATCATCGTCCTTGTAGGGATTGATCCAAGCTATCTGTTCTGCAAAGACAGATAGAGAGATACTGATTAAAAAAATCAGAATCAGTAATCTTTTCATCTTTTCCTCTCCTTTAAAATTACTTCTGAAGATTGAACCAAGATGCTCGTGGGGGATGACAAGCAGAAAATGAAGTGAAACCGGTTATCACATTCCCCAGTTCCCTTTTTTTAGTATAGTCCTTAATAATTAATATATCAAATTCTCTATGTTACAAAGCGCCCTTAATAATCAATTTTTAGAGGAGTGCCTGTATAAACAAAAAGGCTGACTGCCTGTTTCATAGGAAGTCAGCCTGCTTTTTCGATTCTACTTTGTAATCTCTTGGTCCGCCGGGCACAAAGGAAGGAGTCCCTAAGGGAGCTTTTTCTATCTCTGTTTTACCTGGCCCACTCCGGAGGTTTCTACATTCTGCCTGGTTACCTCTCCAGAATATAAGACCTGGCCGGCGCCGCTTAAAGAACCGGTAAGATCTCCGCCGGCCATGTTAAGCACCACCCTTCCGGCACCGCTTAAATCAATTCTGGCATTAACTGTAGCCAGGGTCTCAAAATCCACAGTAGCTGCACCGGAGCTGTTTAGCACTACAGTGTCGTAGGTCCCATTGCCGCCCCGGATCTTTGCCGCCCCGGAGGTTTCTATTTTAAGATCCTTTCCGGAAAATCCGGAAAAATCGACCTCCGCTGCACCGCTTAAATCAAGACCTGTCAGTTCCGGCATGGTAATAGCAGCATGGATAATGTTATTCCTGAGCCAGAAATCAGCGGAAGGTTTAATAATCAGGATACCCCGATCCTCCTGTACTTCGACTTTATCCGCTACATTCTCTGGAAGTTGAAGGGTGATGGAGTAGGTATCTCCTTGCCTTACCTCCATGGAACAGGTCAGGGAGGTCTCTATTCCAGTGAAACCGGAGAGGGAGTATTCCCGGGTAACCAGATTCTCCGAAGAAGCAACTATTACAGGAAGATTAAACTCTCTGCCGGTCTTTATTATGCTGTTAATCTGCCCTTTTCCGGCAATGGTAAAGGCAAGAATCCCGCCCCCGATAAAAGCCAGGGCAACGAAAAGTATAGTTGAACTCTTTTTCATGACATCTCCTTCAAAAGGGCTTTGTACTGATCCCTTATATATTCAATTGAAATATTTAATAGATTCATCATCTTTAGAAAATAGGGAAGATCATTATTCCGGAAATCCTCCCTTTTTAATTCCAGGGTTGCCTTATAGGCTCCCGGGGAAACAAAGTATCCAATTCCTCTCTGATTATAGATGATTCCCCTTTCCTGCAGGTATGTAAAGGCTCTCATGACAGTATTCGGATTAACCTCGTACTGAATTGCCATCTCTCGAACGGAGGGGATTCTCTCCTCCTCCTGCCAGGTCCGGGTCAGGATATTCTCGCAGATTGAATCGGCAATCTGCAGATAGATCGGTTGTGCCTGCTTATAATCCATTGCGCACCTCCGTTTCTGTCAGGCGTATATATCCTACAATCCAGAAAAAGGGTGCGATAAGGGCTGTAACAATCTTACCTGTAATCTCTAAAGGTTTCAGATAAGCCTGGAATAGTGTCTCAAACTGCAGAGAAAAATTATTGCTGCTGCTAAAGAGATACTCTATCTCCGGTTTTAATCGGAAGGAAAGACCGATAAAATAATCGGCAAAGACCAGCCTTAGGATAATCCCTGACAAAAGGCTCAGGATAATTCCAAGGACTATCAGGGACAGGAGAGTCTTAAGAAAATGGAGGCTTCTGAAGTAGATGGCTCCAAAGAGGAAGGTCGATTGAACAACAAGGTACACCAAAATACCCTGCCAAACTGGTTTTTGAAAGGGATTGAAAAGACCAAAACTCCGTCCAAAGGCAACCAGGTTGATTAAGTGTGAAACTAGGGAAAACAGGAAATACGCCACTAGGATATATACAACAACCCCGACGGTGGTGAAAAGGAGATTGGTAATGTACTTCTCCATCTGAGAGGCGGGGGTCATTATCCAGTTAATATTTTTCCCCTTGGAATGCAGATCCGAAAAGGCAAGACTGCTGGAGATAAGTCCTCCCAGCACAAGGATAGTAAGGAAATTACTTACATGGGAATAGGATTCTGCGTTCCCGAAGGCGGTATTTAGAATTGCCACAACCAGATATACTCCGGTTACAGTTGCTGAGGCTATAAGAACAGCCTTTCTAGATTCAATAAACTCCTTTCGGGCTAATAAGGCGATCCGCTTTATGGAAGCGGCAAATTTTATATTTGCATTCTTTTGATTAGTCATTTGTATTCTCCTTCAGAAAAAGCGAGGTTATCTCCCTCTCCCTGACCATTAGAGCATTGAATAAAACCTCGATATCCACCTGGGAATCCTCCCCACCTTGGTTTGGAACTAGAGCCAGATATCCTCCCAGGGTTTTTTCACTGTAGATAGCTTCCTCGGCCAAAGGCTCCTTCCTGAAAATCTGGAATGATAGTTTTCCCATTATCTCTTCGAGGGAATGCTGGAATATGATCCTTCCCTGCTCCAGAAAGATAAGGGGATCAATAAGATTCTCCATATCCCGCACCTGATGGGTGCTGATAATAAAGCTCCTCTCCTCGGTTACCGCTCCGGCAACAAGCCTCCGAAACTGGCTCTTGGAGGGTATATCCAGACCATTGGTGGGTTCATCAAGAAAGAGCAGGGAACAGTTGGTGGCCAGTCCAAAGGCAATGAGGAATTTCTTCTTCTGTCCATAGGAATATTCCGACAGTTTCTTCCCCTCCTCCAGATCAAAACCCTTCCTGTACTCCTCGAATTGCTCCATACTGAATTTCGGATAAAAAGGGGAGTTGATTTTTATATATTCCCTTAAGGTTAAGAAGGGAATATGAAACTCCTCTGGCACCAGATAGATCTCCTGCAGCATTCTTGCTTTTCTTTTTGCAGGATCATCCCCCAGTACCGTAATCTCTCCCCCCTTTGGAAAAACAAAACCTGAAAGAAGTTTCAAGAGCGTTGTTTTTCCAGCTCCATTTTTTCCAAGAAGACCATAAATGGTTCCAGGTTCTATGGAAAGGGAAAGATCGCTAAACAGCTTGGTCTTTCCGTAGGAAAAGGCCAGATCTTTAATGTTTACCATTGTTACCTCCGTTATTAGTGTATTAAGTATGTAACACACTAATACAGTAATATTCTTTGTAAAAAAAGTCAAGAGAAAAGATATATTTTTTTTGTAGTTCTTCGAAGATTGTTGCTAGGGGTTTTATATATTATTTGGATAATATTAGACCGCCGGTTTGGGCCGGCGGCCTTTCAGACAGATTGTCCCGAACCTGATTCTAGTCTTTTCCCCCAGGATTAGGGACAAAGATTTTAAGCAACCACTCTATTTGAAAGCCTGGGGAAAGGCCTCTCTATAGCTTTTTACAGTACCGATGCTGGTAGCATTAATCATGGCATGAACTATTGCCCGGGAGATAGCATCCGCCGCTGCGGCTCCGATTTTATTGATATTTGCTTCCATATTACCCCAGGTTGCCCTTCCCTGCAGAACCTCTGCGGATAATTCGCCTGTACCTAGGGCAAAGATTGTATCCCCGTCAAACATGGTGTGAACAGGGTTGATTGCCCTGGCGTAACCATCGTGGGCCATTTGAGCTATCTTCTGTGCCTGAGCCTTGGTAAGCTGAACATTTGTGGCCACCACGGCAATGGTGGTGTTTCTTATTGGGTCAGAAGGGAAGGCAAAGGCAATCTCTTCGGAAATAAAGGGTCCCTGGGCGGTTTTCTTTAAGACAGCGAATTCATCCCCCAGTTCCAGATACCGGGCATACAGCTCGCCTGTTTTAGGATTCACAGTACTTCCGCCGGAGTTGATTGCAACTATAGCTCCAACTATAACTCCATTACCCAGGTCGACACTTGCTGTTCCAAGCCCGCCCTTAAGACCTCCGGCAACTGCTCCAGCCCCGGCCCCCACGTTGCCCATGGTCACAGGGCCGGTTTTTGCAGCATCGCAGGCTTTGGCGCCAAAGGAGGCATTGGGATTTTCTTGGGCTGTTCTTCCGAACCGGGCTACATCAAAAAGTATAGCTGCCGGTACTATGGGAACCACATTTCCTCCGCCAATTGGCCAACCCATCTTTCTCTGCTCAAGCCACCCCATTACTCCATCTGCGGCAGCAAGCCCAAAGGCGCTTCCACCGGAGAGAACTATGGCATTCACTTTGTTAACCAAATCTGTGGGTCTTAAAAGATCCGTCTCTCTTGTTCCGGGGGCAGAGCCTCGGACATCCACACCCCCAACGGTATTCGGCGGACAGATTATCACTGTGGTTCCCGTGTTCTTTTCGGTGTAACTACCGACCAAAATGCCAGGAACATCAGTGATAGCATTATACACCCCTGGCTTTAGCTGCTGTGCCCCGAGGGATAACGCTAGGGTAAGAAAACAGAGTAAAAAAACAGATAAGACTTTTTTTTTCATATTCTTCCTCCTATTATGAAAAACCGGTCCCTTTTTAAAATGATAATGTATCGGTATTTTATCTTCAACAATATTTTTTTCATACTTTTTCTATTAAAAGATTTGTTTCTTTAGGGCTTACTTTGCAACAAAGGAGATTTCACAAAGAACCGATTCTTTGATATACCATAAGTAGGCAGAAATAGACTGGAAAAAGGAGGAGAGGATGAAGGAGAATTTCTATGACCTAATGGAAAGCCCCTTAGGGGAACTGCTTCTGGTTTCCAATGGTACTGCTCTTACCGGGCTCTATATGGGCAGTGATGTGGAGGCATATAAAAAACCCTCGAGCTTACAAGAGTCCTGGATTAAGAAACCAGAACTTTTTAAGGATGCCAGGAATCAGCTTAAGGAGTATTTTGCCGGAAGAAGATCGGTTTTTAATCTTTCTATCCATTATACAGGCACCGCCTTTCAGAACCGTGTTTGGGACGAGCTTAGAAAAATTCCCTATGGTAGTACCGTAACCTACGGTGAACTGGCTGCAAGGATCGGTAAACCCGGAGCCTCCAGGGCTGTGGGAGGAGCCAATAACAAAAATCCCATATCCATAATAGTTCCCTGTCACCGTGTAATCGGTGTCGGAGGGGATCTAGTAGGTTACGGAGGCGGTTTGGATAAGAAGAAATGGCTCCTGGATCATGAGGCCTTAAATCGCGAGGTTTAAAATTCCTTACCTTGATATTCTACCGGAAATGTTTTAGAACAGAACAGGAGGACAAGGGATGGCACGTTTACGGACTACACAGATCGTAGGGATTATTCTGCTCATCGTCGGAGTTGCGGTTCTGGTTTACGGTTTAACAAGCCTCTCGGCAACCAGGGAAACAGCAAGTTATCAGATTACTAAATTCTTTAAACAGAAAAGCAATGCAGAGGAACAGGCTTTGATTTTTACAGTTTCAGGTGGTGTTGTTACAGCCCTGGGACTGGTGGTGTTCTTTATCCGACCGCCAGCTAAAAAAAGAAGGAAAAAACGGTAGGCCAGCTTTAGCGTAAATATTGGAGCCCTTAAATAGGGTTCCAATATTATTTTACAGGGTAAGGCGGATGCCGGAGGAATCGGTGGTTTCACCGATCTCCCAAAGAGGTTCCCCTGCCTGTTCAAAGGCTTCGTGTATCGAAGGAACGATCTCTCTCGGGACGGTAAAGATCAGACCACCGGAGGTTTCCGGTGTATAGAGGAGCAGTTCCAGGTCTTCGGAAATCCCCGAATCCTTCTCTACTCTCTTTTGATAGGCGCATCGGTTCCTGAAGCTTCCCGCTGGAAAAAACTGCTGCTCTGCATAATCGAAGGTGCCGGGATGAAAGGGAATAGAGCCGGTTTTTAACCGGATTCCCACATTGCTCTTTTCTGCCACCTCGGAAAGATGACCTATAAGGGCAAATCCGGTAACATCCGTGCAGCACTTCAGGGAAAAGCGGGAAATAATCTCCGCTGCCCCCTTATTCAGGACCTTCATCCAGCGCACCGACTCCTCTACATGGACCTGTTCGGCCATCTCTGCCTTGTTGGCCGTGGCGATTATCCCTCCTCCCAGAGGTTTTGTAAGAAAAAGGACTTCTCCCGGTTTTGCCCCCCCCTTTGTTAGGATCTTTTCCGGTGGAACTATCCCTAGTACGGAAAGCCCATATTTGGGTTCCTGGTCGGATATGGAGTGTCCTCCAGCCAATACTCCTCCCGCTTCCTTAACCTTATTTGCACCCCCCAACAGGATAAGGGAGACAAACTCTTCCGAAAGCTCCTTTGGAAAGGCAAGGATATTAAGGGCTAGAAGTACGCGGCCCCCCATGGCGTAGATGTCACTTAAGGCATTGGCTGCTGCAATTGCACCGAAATCGTAGGGATCATCCACTATGGGGGTAAAGAAATCGAGGGTATGGATTAGAGCCGTGGAATCATCTATTTTGTACACCGCCGCATCATCGCTTATCTCCAATCCTACGAGCAGATTGGGGTAGTCTTTATTTAAAAAAAGTTCCGAAAGCGGACGCAGAACCTGCGCCAGGGCTTCAGGCCCGATCTTGGCAGCTCATCCTGCGGCATCGGTTAGTTTAGTTAAGCGTATTTCATCCCTTTCCATAGTGGTTAAGATGAAGGAAATGGTGTTAAAAATCAAGCGTCTTATTCCCTGCCTTGGAGAACTATAGAAAAATAAAAAAGAGGTTCCAGCATTCCGGAACCTCTCTGTTTTTAATTCCTTTTAATAACCTTTATTAATTGCTCTTTATTTTTATAGTTTTTGGTTCTTCCTTGGGTTGTTTTGGAATTGATAATCTCAGAAGTCCATTGCTGAAATGAGCCTCGATCTTCTCCTTATCTGAATCCTTGGGCAACAGGAAACTCCTGGAAAAGGAGCGTTCCCTTCTCTCTTTCATTATATAGCCGCTCTTCTTCTCCTCCTTCTCTTCCTTTTTTGCAGAAGAGAGGGATAAAAGATTTTCCTCTACCTTTACCTCTACATCCTTTTCCGACAGACCGGGCAGCTCTGCCTCCAGAACATATCCCTTTTCCTCTTCCCTTATGTCCACGGCAGGAAAGGTGGTGTTCCATTCCGGCAGATCCTCGAAGATACTGGAAAGAGCTCTGTCAAAATCATTATAAAGATTTAAGGAATTAAAGGGGTTTCTTTTTACTAAGTATGTCATTTTTCTCCTCCTGGTTTTTGTTGTTACGCTTATATATATGCAATAAGTGTGCCAACATATGGAAAATTAGATATAACCCATGAAAAACCAGGGAGCCCGGGAATTATAGATAAGGCAATTTAAGAATCTTTATTATAAAAATTACAGGACCTTTGGCTTTAGTAAATGCTTATTTTATAAGCACTTACTAATGAAGCTCTATATTGGAGTCCAGCAAAATTATATTGCCCATGGCCCCCAGACTAAATAAGAAAAAATAAGGACTCCCTAAGCCTGCCACCTAGCTATATATTGCCGCGGCAAAGCAGAATTGGAGTCCCGGCGGGACCATTATTGCCTAAAGGGGAAGAAAGGGGTTCAGTAACTGTATCCTTTCTCCCTTTATGTATCAAAATGGCATTTGAGGTGTATCATAATGAAACAATTATCATAGTGCCCCCCAGCATAAACGTATTCCGATTACCGGTGTATAACTGAAAAAGTGGGAAAAGAACTCTCCGGGAATCATATTCCCAATCACTTGGTAGCCCGCATATACCACAGGCATGAACCAGGAGGTAATGGGTATCCCGGCCTCAACGGCCAGTTCAAAAAATAGGGAGAAGAAACCATTGCCAGCCTCTGTTTCATAATCCCCGGTAGCTATGCCACCAAAACCGGTCCAGCTGACTATGGAGAGGGAAACGGGACGTTTAAGGATCCTGTAACCGGAGATAACTCCTCCGAATCCCCCCACGACTCCCCCCTCCTTGAATTCCGGATCGTGGATTGCCAGTCCGAAACCTCCAGAGATGTTTCCTCTTCTATCCACTCCATAACCGTATCCTCCATAGTAGATTAAACCCAAAGAGTTATTCAGCACCGGGTGATTTTCCAGAAAGGGATACTGGGAGGTCTGATAGGAAAAAAACATACCTCCGGCACCATCGGCGGATACAACCGATAGAAGGGTGATACTGAATAGAAGTATTAATATCGCTTTTTTAGTCATTGATCTCCTCTTGTATTTTCCAGGATCTACAAATTATAACACCCCAAGGGAGAAAGAATGTTACTCGTCCGCTTTTTTTTTAATTCATTTTTGAAAGGCGAATCGACGATTACTTGTCTAATTTGCTTTTTCTGGGTTACTATAACAGGAAAAAGGGGGAATTATGAAGAGAACCGTCCTGGCAATGCTGGAACAGGCAGCGGAGGAGTTTAAGGATAAACCGTATGTCTGTTGTAAAGGAGATTCGGGCTGGGAGGCCAAGAGTTTCATACAGGTTCAGAAAGAGGCGCGCTTTTTTGCCAAGGCTCTTATAAAAAGGGGATTTGCCAGGAACAACACTCTCTCTATCCTTTCCGAAGGAAGCCACGGATGGGTTACCGGAGAGTTCGGCATCTTGTATGCCAGAGGAATCTCGGTGCCTCTGTCTATCAAGCTTTTACCGGAGGAGATCCCCTTCCGGGTGAATCACTCGGAATCAAAGGGAATCCTGGTTTCTAAGAATACCCTGGAAAAGGTTCTATCTATAAGAGAAAAATTTGAAAATCCGGATTTATGGATAATCTATATGGACAGGGATCCTCAAGCGGTTATGCCCCTTTTGGAGTCCTATAAAATTACCCTGGGAAGGAATTTTCTCCCCTTCTGGGACCTGGTGGAGGAGGGAAGGGCTCTTGGAAAGGAGCTTGATGATACTCTGAAAAAACTGGAGGAGGAAACCGAGGAAGGGGACGTGGTAACCATAAGCTACACCTCCGGCACTACCGGTAATCCCAAGGGGATAATGCTTACCCATCTCAATTACTATTCCAACTGCAGGGACTCTGTAACCCTTTTCGATGTTCCCCGGAATTTCTCCACCCTGATCATACTACCCTGCGACCACTCCTTTGCCCACACGGTGGGTATCTATGCGGGACTGCTTAGAGGAATAACCCTCTATTTTGTGGATTCCAGGGGAGGCGGAATTGCCACCTTAAGAAATATTCCCATCAATCTTAAGGAGGCCAATCCTGATTTTCTTCTTACCGTCCCAGCCCTTTCGGGGAATTTTATGAAAAAGATTATCCACGGGGTGGAGGAAAAGGGAGGATTGGCAAAGTTCCTCTTTACCAAAGGCATAGCCGCCGGGGTCAGGTATAATGGGAATGGATTTAATAAACCCTCCTTTGTAACCCGCTTGTTCTCCTTTCTGCCCTATAAAATTTCCGATGCCGTGGTTTTTTCCAAGGTCAGGCCTACCTTCGGAAATAAGCTCAAGTTCTGTGTAGGAGGCGGTGCCCTTTTGGATATAAAACAGCAGGAGTTTTTCAAGGCCTTGGGTACCCCTATCTATCAGGGTTACGGCCTTACCGAGGCAGCCCCTGTTATCTCCTCAAATACTCCGCAGAAACATAAGCTTGGATCCTCCGGTGTTGTCGCCCCTTCTGTGACCTGCAAGATCCTTAAATCTACAGGCGAGGAAGCAAAACCCGGGGAAACGGGGGAGATAATCATTCAGGGCGAGAATGTGATGAAGGGATACTTTAAAAATCCCGAAGCCACTGCCGAAACAATTAAGGAGGGATGGCTCTATACCGGCGACCTGGGCTATTTTGATGAGGATGGATTCCTTGTGGTTGTGGGGAGGGAAAAGGCTCTTCTTATTTCGGAGGATGGGGAAAAATACAGCCCGGAAGAGATCGAAGAGGCAATTACAAACTGCTCCGATCTGGTTCATCAGGTTATGATCTATTGTGATCATAAAAAGTATACCTCCTCCCTGCTGGTTCTGGATGCGGAGAAGGTAAAACATCTTATCTCCCAGAACAATATCCAGGAGTCCGCGGTTCTTCTTGAGGCCATAAAGACCTCCCTGGATCAATACAAATACGAAAAGGTTTACAAGGGTCGGTTCCCGGGAAACTGGACTCCCGTTACCTTCCAGATCCTTCAGGAACCCTTTACAGAGCAGAATAGGATGATCAATTCCAGCATGAAGATGGTAAGGTACAAGATCACCGAGACTTATAAGGATCTGTTGGAGTATATGTATACCTCTGAAGGCAGGGGATATATTAACCCTAGGAACCAAGAGACTGTTAAGAGTCTCTTTGGATTGGAAAAATAGGTGAACCATGGTAGAGATAAGAGAGGTTAAAACAGACAAGGAACTTCGTTCCTTTATAAATTTTCAATACAAACTTTATAGGAATAACCCCTATTTTGTTCCTCCCCTTTATTTTGATGAATACAAAACCCTCCATTGGAAGAAGAATCCGGCCTTTTCCTATTGTAAGGCAAGATTCTGGACCGCCTGGCAGAATGGGAAAATGGTGGGAAGAATTGCGGGGATCTATAATCCTAAGTACATTGATAAATGGAAAAACCGTCATCTTCGGTTTGGCTGGGTGGATTTTATAGATGATCCCGAGGTTTCCCGTCGGCTTTTTGAAACCGTGGAAACCTGGGCAAGAGAACTGGGTATGGAGGCGGTGGTCGGTCCCCTGGGTTTTACCGATATGGACAAAGAGGGGCTTCTTGTAGAGGGTTTTGAGGAACTGGGAACCCTGCCCATGATCTACAATTATCCCTATTACCCACAGCATATAGATAGGCTAGGCTATAAAAAGGATACAGACTGGCTGGAATTTGAGATTGTGGTACCCAAGGAAATACCGGATAAGATCCTCAGGGTAAATGATCTGGTGTTAAAAAGGAGCGGCCTGCGTCTTTTAGATGCGAAAAAATCTTCCGACATAAAACCCTATGCCAGGGGGGTGTTTTATCTAATCAACAGAGCCTATTCCCACCTGTATGGTTTTGTGGAATTAACGGATGAGCAGATTGACATCTACATAAATCAGTATTTTTCCTTTATAAATCCTGATTACACCAAGATTGTTCTGGACAAGGATGATAAGGTGGTGGCCTTCGGTATCTCCATGCCCAGCCTTTCCAGGGCTTTGCAGAAGTCCCAGGGCCGGTTGCTCCCCTTCGGCTTCTATCATATCCTGCGGGCTTTGAAAAAGCCAAAGAGCCTAGATCTGTACCTCGTGGCAGTAGCTCCCGAATACCAGGGCAGGGGTATAAACTCTATCCTGATGACGGAGATAACGAGAAGCTGCATAAAAAACGGAATTCTTACAGCGGAAACCAGCGGAGAGCTGGAAGACAACAAGGCGATTCAGGACTTCTGGAAGCATTACGATAAAAGACAGCATAAGAGAAGGCGAAGCTTTATTAAGAGCCTTTCTCAGAAAGGTGCCTGATTTTTATAAACAGGGTTTCCAGCCTTTTTGCTTCGGTTTTAGATAGCATTGCCCGGGTTAAGATATCCCGGAGAAATCTTCCCATATGGTCTCTTCCTGCCAGGACAAAGAAACCCATTTGCGAGAGTGTATTAAGTATATCCTCCGTTAAGTCGCTTATCTCGCGGTTTTTTAAGGGAGTATATTTCGGTTTTGGAAAGCTGTTTCTGTATAGTTCGTAGGTGATAATCTGAACTGCATGGGAAAGGTTCAGGGAGGGGAAGTCCGGGGCTGTTGGAATTGTAACGGAAACCGCACATTGGGCAAGCTGTTCATCGGTAAGGCCGTGTACCTCGTTACCAAAGACAATGGAAACAGTGCCCTCCCGGATCTCACCGATTTTTAAGGCAAGCTCCTCCGGTTGAAGGGAAAAGTATTTTCTGAATTTCCCTCTCCTGCGGGTGGTTCCGGCGGTGAAAACCGAATCTTCCAAAGCCTCTCTCAGGTCTTTGTAATGCCGAGCCTCCTCCCAGATGTCAAAGGCATGGAGGGCGTAGGTCTTAATCTCCCGGACTGAAAGATTGGGGGAATTGACAATCCCCAGCCGGGTGATCCCCATAGCCTTCATAGCCCTGCAGACTGCCCCCACATTACCGCTCCCCTCCGGTTCCACCAGTACAATCTGAATATTCTGCAGCACACCCTCTCCTTCCCGGAAAATCGTACTTTTAGGGGATTCTAAGGGTAGGTTTATCCACTGCCCAGTAAGAATAAAATTTACAAATCCCCCTTTTCCTTGTACAATTATAAAAACTTTATGACAAGAGGATTCCGTAATTATATATTTCATAATCCTCAATAGAATGCCTGAGATTTTCTGCCCCCAAGTTTATAAAAGAGGAGAGATGTTTTCATGGCCCTTTCTAAGGAAAAATCCTTTGATATGACAGACTACCGGATAATTGCCCTTTTACGGGAGAATGCCAGGATGCCGGAGGAGGAGATCAGCGCAAAAACAGGAGCGGGGGTAGAAGAGGTCAGGAGCAGGATCAACCGACTTCTGAAAGCCGGAGCAGGAAGACTAACCATGGTGGTGGATCCCGATGCCTTTGGGTATAAACTTGCAGCAGATATCTATCTTTCTCTGGATAAGACCAGAGAGAAGGAGATTATAGAGGAGCTTAGAAAGAAACCCAATGTGACTTATATGGGTCATGGGCAGGAGGCAGGGGAAATCGCCCTGGAGGTCAGATTCAAGAGTTCCAGCGATCTTTACGATTTTGTTAAAACCGAGCTTCCATCAATTCCAGGTGTAATAATAGAAGAGTTTACCATGCTTCCCAGAATACTAAAGAATATTGACCAGTGGGTTCCGCCGGAGGAGGATTTTACCCCTTCCTGATTAATTCTATCCTCCGATGGCCGGGAAAAAGATGCTTAAAATATCCCCCGGCTTTAGTTCCTGGGTTGCCGTGGCAAGCTGACCATTCACCATAATTATATTCCCCGCCCTGTATTCAGGCTTGGTTACATAGGTTTCCAGCAGGGAAAGAACTGTGCTCCCTTCCGGAATCTCTAAACTGCTGTCGTAGCTTATCCCGTAATTTTCAAGTATTCCTGGATATTTGATGTTAATCTTCATTTTTCCTACTCCGCGAATATGAATAAAGGTAACCTTTAATGGAATTAAAGTCAAACCTCTGGGTTTAAGGGGAGGGGCGGCGCCTAAAAGGAGGAGTTTTTATCGGTCTTACTGAGAAAAACATAGAAAAAAAGTTTGCAAAATGAGGAATCTATAAATATGGGGAATTAAACTTGACAAAGACATTAATAATAACTACCTTACAGTTAGCTGACCAGGCTAGGCCAAGAAGCTTAACCCTGGTTCTATAACCTGCCAACCCATAAGGAGTTGCCCATGGTCCCCTATTTCCCCCACACAGAAGAAGATATAGAAAAAATGCTTGCCGAAATCGGCGTAAAGAACCTGGAGGAACTTTTCAAAGATATCCCCTCCTGCGTTCGTCTTGAGGAACCCATCTCCCTTCCCGATGGAAAGGCGGAGTACGAGGTTTTGAAAAAGGCAAAGGAGTATGCTGCCAGGAATAATGTAAAGGCTGTATCCTTCCTCGGCTGCGGAGCCTATGATCATATAATTCCCAGCACTGTCAGGCCGATAATCTCCCGGTCGGAGTTTTATACTGCCTACACCCCCTATCAGGCAGAGATCTCCCAGGGAATTCTTCAGTCTATATTTGAATTTCAGAGTATGATTTGCCGAATTACCGGCCTCGATGTATCCAATGCCTCACTTTACGACGGCCATACCGCTGCCGTAGAAGCGGCAGTTATGGCCCTTAATTCCGCCGCAAAGGGGGGCAATACGATCCTCTATTCCGCAACTCTTCATCCCTATACAAAGAAGGTTCTGGATGCCCATTTTGGAAACACCCAGGTTGTGCTCCGGGAGATTCCGGAAAAGGAGGGAGTAACAGACAGGAAGGCGCTAACGGACCTTCTTGGCCAGGAGATTGCCGGGGTGATCTGTCAAACCCCCAACTGCTACGGCTACACGGAGGATCTTTCCGGCATTGCCGAGGAGGTGCATAAGGCGGAAGCCTTGTTCATTGTCTCCTCCAACCCTCTGTCCCTGGGGCTTTTAAAATCCCAGGGTGAATGGGGAGCGGATATTGCCGTGGGGGACGCCCAGCCTTTAGGGCTGCCCTCCTACTTTGGTGGACCCTCGGTGGGTTATATCTCCGCCCGGGAGCAGCTTCTTAGAAAACTGCCCGGAAGAATAGTCGGTCAGTCCTTGGATGTGGAGGGCCGCAGGGCTTTTCTACTTACCCTTCAGGCCCGGGAGCAGCATATAAAAAGGCAGAGAGCCACATCAAATATCTGTTCAAACCAGGCCCTCTGCGCCCTGGCGGTGGTTGTTTATCTTTCCACCCTGGGAAAGGAGGGTTTCCAGGAGGTCGCCCAGCTGAACTATCAGAAGGCCCATTACCTCTACAAGGCTCTAACCGGGAAACTATCCCTCAAACCCCTGCACAACCAGGAATTCTTCAATGAATTCACTATCCTGCTTCCAAAACCCGCCCGGGAGGTGGTTAAGGGGATGGTGGATCAGGGATTCTTTGCCGGGGTTCCCTTGGCAGACCTTGATCCAAAGGCGGATCCAAAAGCCCTTGTGGTGGCGGTAACGGAGAAAAGAACCAAGGAAGAGATGGATAATTATACCAAGGCCCTTAAGGAGGTGTTGAAATGAATACAGAACTGATTTTTGAAAAATCCAAACCCGGAAGAAGGGGTTACAATTTTCCAAAGGAATCCTCCTTTCCTGTGGGAAAAGTAAAAGAGATCCCAGAGGCCCTTAAGCGGGTAGACTCTGCCGATCTTCCCGAGATCAATGAAGTAGAGGTAATTCGGCATTATGTGAATCTTTCCCGGAGAAACTACGGAGTGGATATCGGATTTTACCCCCTGGGTTCCTGCACCATGAAGTATAATCCAAAGATAAACGAGGATGTGGCAGCTTTGGAGGGTTTCTCCTCCCTGCACCCCCTGCAGCCCGTGGAAACCTCCCAGGGAATGCTGGCATTACTCCACGAAACTATAACAGACCTCTGCGAGATTACCGGGATGGCCTGGGGGACCTTGCAGCCCTTTGCCGGGGCGCAGGGAGAATTTACCGGCATGAAGCTCTTTGCAGCCTACTTTGCCAAAAGGGGAGAGACAAAGAGAAAGAAGATCCTGGTGCCGGACTCATCCCACGGAACTAACCCAGCCTCTGCCCATATCGCCGGCTTTGAGGTGGTGGAACTGGTATCCGATTCTAGGGGAATGGTAAGCCCGGAGTCTATAAAACCGCATCTGGATGATACCCTGGCGGGAATAATGATGACCAATCCCAATACCTTGGGGATCTTTGAGGAGGATATCTGTACCATCTCCACCATGATCCACGATGCAGGAGGCCTACTTTACTACGACGGGGCTAATCTCAATGCCATAATGGGTAAGGCGAGACCCGGGGATATGGGTTTTGACGTGGTGCACCTGAATCTTCATAAAACCTTCTCCACACCCCACGGCGGAGGGGGGCCGGGAAGCGGCGCCGTTTTTGTTAATGAAAAACTTATTCCCTTCCTGCCTGTGCCCGACTTGGCAAAAGAGGGGGAGAGATACACCCTGGTAAACGATCGGCCGGACAGCATAGGGAAGATGGCCGGATTCTTCGGAAATGTCGGAGTGGTGGTCAGAGCCTGGGCTTACATCCAGAGCCTTGGAAAGGATGGTCTTGAAAGGGCCTCGGAACTTGCGGTTCTCAATGCCAACTATCTAAAAGAAAAGATGAAAAAAACCCTTCCTGTGCCCTTTGACAGGAGATGCAAACATGAGTTCGTTCTTTCGGCGAAAAAGCTGAAGGAGGAGTACGGAGTAAGCGCCCTGGATATAGCCAAGGGATTGCTGGATTACGGGGTTCACCCCCCCACAATCTACTTCCCCTTAATTGTCCCGGAGGCTCTTATGGTGGAACCTACGGAAACGGAATCCCAGGAAACCCTGGATCTCTTTGCCGAGGCGGTGTCGGAGATTGTCCGCCGGGGTAAGGAGGATAAGGAGATTCTGAAGCAGGCCCCCACAAAGACAGTGGTAAGAAGGATCGATGAGGTTCTGGCGGCAAAGAAGCCTGTGGTTAATTATAAAAAGGAGGCGGCAAAGTGAAAAGAACTCCCCTGTACGAGATCCATAAAAATCTGGAGGCCAAACTTGTAGAGTTCGGCGGCTGGGAGATGCCTGTGCAATACCCCTCCGGAATCCTGGAGGAACATCTTTCCACACGGATGATTTGCGGCATCTTCGATGTTTCCCACATGGGGCGTCTTATAATAAAAGGGAAGGATGCCCTTCCCTTTCTGCAGAAGGTTCTGACCAACAATGCGGCCAGTCTAAAGATCGGTACAGCCCAGTATACCATGATCCCCAATGAACAGGGCGGGGCGGTGGATGATGCCTATCTTTACAGATTCATACCCTCGGAATACCTCCTGGTGGTGAATGCCTCCAACAGGGAGAAGGACCTGGCGCATTTTGAAAAGTACAGAAAGGAATTCAAGGATCTGATCCTTAAGGATATTACCGAAGAGATGGCCATGATCGCCCTGCAGGGGCCGGATTCCAGGAGCATCCTGCAGTCCCTTTTAAGCAAGGGCGCTCTTCCTGAACCGGCAAGGAACGAATTGTCGGTGGCAGAGATAGATGGAACCGAGGTGCTCATCTCCCGTACCGGTTACACCGGGGAACCGATTGGTTTTGAGATCTTTGTAACCTCCCGCAAGGTTAGCGATATCTGGAACCTGTGCCTGGAAAAGGGAGCGAAACCGGTAGGTCTAGGCGCCCGGGATTCCCTGCGGCTTGAGGCAGGACTCCCCCTGTACGGCCACGAATTGGGTACAGATCCGGAGGGAAAGGAGATCCCCCTATATGCCTGTCCCCTGGCCAAATTTGCCGTAAGCTTCTCCCCTCTAAAGGGAGATTTCGTGGGGAAAAAGCTTCTGCTTGAGCAGTATGAGGAGTTTTCCAGGATAGTTAAAAAGGACTACTCCGATCTTAAGATCCTGAAGAGGATAATCAAACCCCTGGCTTTGACCGGTAAGGGAATTGCCCGGGAAGGGGCAAAGGTTTATACCCAGGGTAATTTTGCCGGATGGATCACGAGCGGTACCATGGTCCCCTACTGGCTTTGCGACGGTGTGGGTCTGGCAAGTAAATTCTGCGAGGAGAGGGACAAGAGAAGCATCTGTTTAGCTTTGGTAGACAGTTCCCTGGAAAACACCTCTTCCGTAGAGGTGGAGGTGCGGGATAAGAGGATAGAGGGGATGATAGTTCCCTATCATCTGCGCTCCGAGGCTCCTCCCTTTGCCCGGCCTATTTCTTATACTGAGATCGCTGCCAAGGTAAAGGGACAGGGTTCGGCGGATAAGGCGGGCTTTAAGAGCGGTGCTCTTAATCTGGTGAAAAAGGCCCTGGAAAACACCCGTTGGCGGCAGCATGAGTGTCTTAACCTGATCCCCTCGGAACAGACCCAGTCCAATATCACCCGGATGCTTCAGATTATGGATCCTGCCTTTCGTTATGCGGAGCATAAGAAGATGAAGGCCTTTGAGGATGCGGAGATCTTTTATTACCAGGGCACGGAATTCATTGATCAGGTGGAATCCCTCCTTGTGGAGCAAATGAGACTCTTCCTAGGCTGCCCGGAGGTGGAAACAAGGGTCATAAGCGGGCAGATGGCGAATACTGCGGTCTTCAGCGCTATGGTGGATTACATAAACCGGACAGACAGAAGAAGGGAGCCCAGAAGGCTCTCCTGGGTTATGAACAACCACATAATCCGGGGAGGCCATTTAAGCGCCCAACCCATGGGTGCTCTAAGGGATTTTGTCGCCCGGGATCCGATTACAGAAAAACCAGCGGTGGTAAATTTCCCCGTCTTGAGGGATAACCCTTACAAGATGGATGTCCCCGCAGCCCTGGCTCTCTTAGAGGAATACAAACCGGAACTGATTGTTCTTGGAAAGAGCATGATAATCCACAAGGAGCCGGTGGCCAAACTGCACAGGGCGATAAAGGAGCTTTCCCCGGAGAGCATCCTGATGTACGATATGGCCCATGTTTTAGGCCTTATAGGGCCCTATTTCCAGGAGCCGTTCAAGGAGGGAGCCGATGTTGTGACCGGTTCCACCCATAAAACCTTTTTCGGATCCCAGCGGGGTGTAATAGGCTGCAACGCCTTCCAGGAGAAAAAGGAGTGGGCCCTCTGGGAGGCCATCGAGAGGAGAGTTTTCCCAGGAAGTGTAAGCAATCATCACTTGGGAACCCTTTTGGGACTCCTCTTTGCCGCCTACGAAATGAATTACTTTAAGGAAGAGTACCAGAAACAGGTTCTGGCCAATGCCAAGGCTCTGGCAAGGGCCCTGAAATCCGAAGGCCTTTCCGTTGCCGGAGACCCCGCAATAGATTACACAGAGACCCACCAGGTGATTGTGGAAGTAGGGTATGCCAAGGGTGTAAAGGCAGCCCTTAACCTGGAGAAGAACAATATAATTGTGAACTACCAGGCCTCCCCGAGGGAGGAGGGTTTCACTGCCTCCGGATGTCTTAGGCTGGGTGTAAATGAGCTTACCCGGTTTGGCATGAAGGAAAAGGAGATGAAAAGCGTTGCCGGGTTTATAAAAGCAGTAGTGGAGGGAAGGGAGGTTAAGGAGGAGGTTATCTCCTTCCGCAAGAATTTCCAGGAACTTCAATTTACCTTCCAGGAGAAGGAGTTTATCCCTCTTGTGGAGGAGCTGCATAAACTGATCTGAAATTATCTATAAGGATTTGAAAAGATGGAATTACCGGGAAACAGCCTTAACAAGCCCGTTTCCCGGTTTTTTTTCCTATTTTATCACTCCCATGCTTCTACCAACCTCGCCAAAGGCTGCGGCGGCGGTCTCTATCTGCTCCCGGGTGTGGGCTGCGGAAAGCTGCACCCTAATTCTCGCTTTTCCCTTGGGCACCACGGGATAAACAAAACCGATTACGTATATCCCCTTCTTAAGGAGCCGGTCTGCCATGGCCACGGCGGTGTTCTCGTCGTACAGCATAACCGGAACAATGGCGGTTTCTCCGGGGAC
>Ga0067045_1028753_pt1 | contig 28016 bp, 16 predicted proteins | sample TerdegcTABiofilm_FD_59184 | JGI IMG/M metagenome (GOLD analysis project Ga0067045, IMG submission 59184) | Combined Assembly of (Gp0054472, Gp0054536) Wastewater bioreactor microbial communities from Singapore -Terephthalate degrading...
CTATGTCACCACCATCAAATTAGCCCAAATATGGGATAGGCTTCGCAAATAAGGATATCCGAATTTATTTGTCAAATTTCATCACGGGGCGTTACTGGTTAGCCCGGCGGTTGACCGCCGGGCGCCCAGCGCGAACGTGACCCGATTATTTTCTTAAAGGCCATAAGCGCGGCACTACGAACAGGCTAATCATAACCGGAAACCGGAAAGGGGCAAGCAACGACTCCGCTCTTGCGTCAAAGGGATGGCTGATGGCCGACTCGCTGATTCGCCACTCTATGTTAAAATGTTTTTATGTCCACGATAGGGTTAGAGCTGATTACCGAACAAGCTGCCTGGGATGCGGCGTTGTTGACACTGCCGGAGCCGCATGTTTTGCAAAGCTGGACCTGGGGTGTCTGCAAGGAGGCGCAGGGCTGGCAAGCCCGGCATCTCTTGTGGCGCGGCACAGAGGGACAGGCGGTCGCGGTTGCGCTGGTGTTGCACCAGCGGCGAGGACGGCTTTGCTTGAGTTACGTTCCTAAGGGGCCGCTTCTGGACTGGCGCGATATTGCGCTGACCGAGCGGATCTTGAGCGATCTGGAAGCGCACGCTCGCGCCAACCGGAGCCTGCTGCTGAAGATAGACCCCGATGTATCCGGCGATACAGCGGCCGGTCAGGCAGTGATCGGGCAGCTGCGCCGGCGCGGCTGGCGATCATCGTTTGAGCAAATCCAATTCCGCAATACCATGCTCCTGGACCTGCGCCCTGACCTTGACACTCTGATGGAGCAGATGAAATCTAAAGGCCGCTACAACATTCGCCTGGCTGTCCGCAAAGGCGTGACCGTGCGGGAGGCAACAGAGGCGGAGTTACCGCTGCTTTATGATCTGTACGCCGAAACGGCCTGGCGCGATCGTTTTATCATCCGCGAGGCCAGCTATTATCATGAGGTCTGGCGGGCTTTCGTGCGGGCTGGCCTGGCGTTGCCCTTATTGGCTGAGGTGGAGGGGACGCCGGTCGCCATGTTAATTCTGTTCCACTTTGGGCAACGAGCCTGGTACATGTATGGCGCTTCGCGTGACCTGCACCGGGAGGCCATGCCCAACCATTTGCTCCAATGGGAGGCAATCCGGCGCGCCAAAGCGTTGGGGTGTACCGTCTACGACCTGTGGGGGGCGCCCGACAGGCTGGACGAGAGCGATCCGATGTGGGGTGTCTATCGCTTCAAGGCCAGCCTGGGGGCAGAACTGGTGTCGCACATTGGCGCCTACGATTACGCGCCAGCCCCCTTCTTTTACCGGCTCTATGCCCTGTTGCGCCCCCGACTGGTCGCTTTGGCCCAGCGGCGGTACTGGGAGACGGCGCCGCATAAAACGTGATCCGTAAGTACGGGTGTTACGGAGGGTAAGATGCGGATTCTCATCACCGGGGGAGCCGGTTTTCTGGGCAGTGCGCTGGCCAATGCGTTGGTGCCCCAGGGCCACGAAGTGCTGGTGCTGGATGATTTGAGTGCCGGTGACCCTGACCGGCTGGCACCGCAGGTGCTCTTCCACCGGGGCGATGTGCGTGATCGGCCCAAGCTCTGGACGTTGTTGCAAGGGGTGGAGTGTGTGTACCATCTTGCAGCCCGCGTGTTGGTGGCGGAATCTATCCTCTACCCGCGCGAGTACAACGAGGTCAACGTGGGAGGGACGGTGGCGTTGTTGGAGGCGCTGCGCGATGTCGGCGTCCCGCGGGTGATTCTGGCCTCGTCCGGCGCGGTCTACGGGGAGCAGCTGGCCCAACCGGTGGCGGAAGCTGCCCGGCCCAACCCGCAGTCGCCCTACGCGGTCAGCAAACTTTCGGCCGAATATTATACTCATACGATTGGCGCCCTCTGGGGGATTTCCACGGTCGTGCTGCGCATTTTCAACACCTACGGCCCTGGACAGCCGCTCCCGCCCTCCCATGCCCCGGTGATTCCGCGCTTTCTCCGTCAGGCGCTGGGTTCTGGTTCACTGGTTGTCTTTGGCAGCGGCGAGCAGACGCGAGACTTTGTTTACCTGGATGACGTCGTCGCGGCGTTGGTTGCTGCCGCGACCGCGCCAGGCGTGGAGCGGCAGACCATTAATGTTGGCAGCGGTACGGAAATCTCCATCAATGCGTTGACCCGCCTGATTTTGCAGCTGACCGGCTCGGCAAGCAATCTCATTTACAGCCCTGTGGAGAGTGGCGGTGTCTCTCATTCCTGCGCCGATCTTACCCTGGCCCGTACTTTGCTGGGCTACGAACCGCGGGTCCCACTGGAGGAGGGTCTCTGGCGTATGTTACAAACCGACCCGCGTTTTAGCCGCCGGTAGATCGTATGTTGCAAGGTCACGGTGTGAGCAGGGTTCTTGAGAGGGGAAACTTGACGCAAAGAGGACTGCACCACAGGTTGCTGTCACTACAGCCGCTCTGGGCTTCGTTCGTTGCTCTGGTTCGGCAGGTTTTTCGCTGGCCTCCGCTGGCATTGGTGGTACAGGTGGTGACCGGTTTCTACCATCATCTTTGTCCCCTCTATGCGGCTTCACTGGCTTACTACACTTTGCTTTCAACTGTACCGATTTTAGTTCTGATGCTGTCGGTGAGCAGTTTGCTGGTGAACCGGTCTGAGATTCAGGGCGCAGCTTTAGATAGCCTGACATTGCTGTTGCCCGCGGCGGCAGAAGCTATGCGCAGCAATGTGGAGAGCCTGCTACGCTACCGGGCTCCGTTGGGGATCATTTCCGGGGTGTGGACATTGTGGTCCTCAGCCGCCATGTTCTCGGTGTTGGAGCGGGCGATCAATGCGGTGTGGGGGCGTCCCTCACCTCGCAATTTCTGGAAACAGCGGCTGCTGGGCATGATTTCCATTCTGGGGTTAACTCTATGGGTCTTTTTTAATTTCCTGCTCCGCACGCTTTGGCGCTTGTTGCCACACTGGTTCCCCTATTTGAACCATGTGCCCTTGCCGCCCTCAGGCTGGCTGGAGAAGGGCTTCTCGTTTGCTACTATTTCCCTGCTGACCGTTTTCGTCTACCGCTTTTTCCCGGCGCGTCCGGTGCGCTGGCGGATCGCCGTTGGGACCGGCCTGGGAGTAGGATTGCTGTGGGAGCTGACCCGTGAGTTTTTTACCTGGGCGCTGGCGGCCGGGTGGCTGCGGTATCCTATTGTTTATGGGTCGCTGTGGGTACTGGTTGTCCCCATCGTTTGGGCTTATTGGAGTTATTCCCTGTTGCTCCTCGGAGCCGAGGTTTTGGCGCTTTTAGAGAGCCGTTACCCAGGCCGGAACACCATCAGAAGCCGGATTTCTTCCTCTACGGACACGGATCCCTCTCGGGCGTCTGCGCTGGAGGAGGGGGAAAAAGGCTTGGGGCGCGATCTGGCGCACCTGCCCAAAACCGCCCGAAAAAGCTTCTTCTTTTCCCCCCTGCGGGCTGAGGGAACAGACAAAACGTGGGATGAAGCGTCGTTGGGCCGGGGGGATGACCTGGGAGATCAGGACGGTCCATCGCCCGAGCCGTTGAACTGAAACCTCATGTTTACGCACGGCACACTTGACGTGTTCAGTGAATGGAGCATAATTTAGTTAAAGGATGGGATTGTTATATCTCCGGCTAACGGCCTGGATTCGGAAGCGTTCAGGTGGGAGCAGCTTTTCAGCGTAGTAAATCCCCGGAGGCAGGATGGACTGGAAAAAGATCGGGCAACGTGTACTTATTGCGTTAGGAGTTGCGGGGCTGTTATGGGCGGGACTGGGTCTCATCCTGGGAGGAACGGGGCTGTTTACGCCGGGTACGGTGGCTGCGTACCCTCAGGGTCGCCCGTCTAACCAACCTGGCGGATTGGCTGCCGTCAGCGTCACACCGACCGAGACCCTCAAACCGCAACCCGGGGGCCTTTCTGGCCTTTCTATTCCCCCTACGCCGACGTTTACTCCTACCTTAACCGCCACGCCGACGCTCAGCCCCACGCCGACACTTTCCCCGACTCCGACCAGTACGCCTACACCCACGGCGGCAGCGCCGGTAGCTACGGCAACATCTACCCCCCAGGTTAGCACGCCGCCGGCCGCAGTGGAGACCATAGCGGCTTCCTCAACCCCGGTTACGCCCACGATGACGCCCACTCCTACCAGAGCTGGCGTGACCTTAGAGCAAAAGATTGGTTTACTGGGCTTGTTGCTCCTGGTGCTGCTGGCGGTTTTGTTGATCTTAGTGCGGGGCTGGCGGCGGAAACCGGCCCCCACCGTACCGTTGCCGCCGGCACCGGTTGTGATCTGCCCTAAATGCGGCCATGAGAACCGGGCCGGAGCGCGTTTCTGCTTGCGTTGTGGTGAAGCGCTGGTAGCCCCGCCGGCAGCTCCGGCCGCAGCTGCGCCGCCAGCCGTCACAACGCCCACCGCGCCCGAGTCACCACCTGCCAAACCGGCGGCGGGCCCTCGTACTGCGCCACTGCCCCCTACCAAGACGCGCCCGTTTGCCGGTGGTCCGCCCCCCTTATCCGCCGGTGCCGTACTGAACCAGGGACGCTATAAGATTGTGGAACTGCGGCCCGGTGTGGAAAATGCCAACGTTTACCTGGTGGAGGATACCCGGCCGGTTCGCCTGTGCCCCAGCTGCCACCAAGAGGTCACCGATGCCAAGGAGCAATATTGCACCTTCTGCGGGGCCGTCCTGGCGAAAGCCGAGCCGCTCTATCTGCGGTACCAGCTCTACGAAAGTACTGATCCCAAAGCCTTCACCATGGAAGAGCGGATGTTGCGGGCCGGGTTGAAGCATGAGGGGTTACGGCTGCCGTTAGCCTGTTTCACCGAGATGGTGTCTAACGTCTCGCGCCGGTATCTGGTGGAGCCGGAGTTCGCCCCCACTCCGGCGACCGCGCTTCCGGTGCCACAAGAACTTGCCGTCGTCTTAGACTGGGGGCTACCGCTGGCCCGGGCGCTGGACTATCTGCACCAACATGCCATTGCTTTAGGGACAAGCGCCGGTTTGCCGCATATCGCGGTGGAGGGCAAATCTGCCCGGTGGATTAACCTGGGAGCCGCCTTTGACGTGTCTAACATGGACCAGGCCACGCTGGGCAATTACCTGGCACAGGATGTGCGGGGCCTGGCTGCTGCCTTGCTGCAACTGGCGACCGGGCAGCCCAAGCTGCCGGCCGGTGCTGTTTTACCGGAATCGGTCATGGAGCTGTTCAAGCGGGCGCTGGCCGGGAATTTAACCATCACCACGTTCGCGGCGGAACTGGAGCAGGTCCGGGAAGCCACCCGACACCCCACCAGCGTGACGATGGTGGTCGGGTACCGGACAGATGTCGGGCGGCAGCGCGCTTTGAATGAGGACAGCTTGTTGACGCTGGATCTGGCAGCTGTTTACCGTTCGGAAAGCGTGCCGGTGGGGCTCTTTGCCGTCGCCGATGGCATGGGGGGGCACGACGCCGGTGAGGTTGCCAGCCAACTGACCATCCAGAAAGTCGCGCAGCAAGCGGTGAATGAGATCCTGCGGCCGGCCTCGGGCGGTGAGCCGCTGCCCAACGCCCAGCAGGTCTTGACCGCGGCTGTGCAGGCCGCCAATCAAGCGGTCTACGAGCGGCGCAAGGCCGCCGGCACGGACATGGGCACCACCCTGGTGGCTGCGCTGGTGATTGGTGACCGGGCGGTCGTGGCTAATGTGGGCGACAGCCGGGGCTATCACCTGACGTCCCAGGGCATCACCCAGGTCACTGTGGACCATTCGCTGGTGGAGCGGCTGGTCGCTACCGGGCAGATCACCCGTGAAGAGGCGTTGACCCATCCCCAGAAGAACGTGATCTACCGGACCATCGGCGACAAACCGCGCCTGGAAGCTGACCTCTTTGAGCGGCGGTTAGCACTGGGAGATGCCCTGTTGCTTTGCTCCGATGGCTTGAGCGGGATGGTGCGCGACGAGCAGATCTGGCAGCTCTGGCGTACCTCCACCTCGCCCCAGGAAGCGTGCGACCGGCTGGTGGAGGCGGCCAACCAGGCCGGCGGCGAGGATAACATCACTGTAATTATTGTGCAAATCGGTCGTTAATCTTCATCATGGCAGGCAAGGAGGCGGGTCTTATGAAACCGGTGAAGTGGTGGATTCCCTGGCTGGCACTGCTGGTGTTGGTGGTTCTGGTCCCCACGGTCGTGGCGCAAGAGAAGGCCCCGCTCATGTTGATTCAGGGAGCCCCTGATGCCGCTTCGTCACCCCCAGAGGTCCAGACCTATGTTTCGGTGATCAATCCCGATACCGCGGCCAGCATAGAGGGCCTGACCGCGGCCAATTTCAATTTGAGTGAAAGCGATACGGCGGTCAGTGGCGTCCAGGTCTCGTATGAGACCATGGGGCTGGCGGTCGTCATTGTGGTGGATCGGGGCGGCATTTCGGCAGCGGGCGACCCCCGGATCAAGCAGGCCACGGCTCTGGCTAATGCGCTGGTTGATCGCTTGAGCGTGACCAACGCAAGCAGCGATGATATTGTGGCCGTGGTCGGGGTGGGTGAAAAGGGCGTCCTGCAGCCGGAGGGAAACTTCACTTTGCCGCCGGCAGTGGATACCAACCTGGTGCGGAACGCGCTGTTGACCATGGAAAGTGAGACGGTCAAAGGTTGGACGCCGCTCTATGACGGGCTGAACGAGGCGCTGCGGTTGTTGATTGAAAACCCCGACGCGGATATCCGGAAAGCGCTCAGCCACCGCCGCAAGGTGATTGTGGTCTTTTCCGATGGAATTGACAAAGAATATAGTGACGAGGCGCGCGAGTTTGACATTATCAAAAAGGCCAACGACTATGGCATTTCCCTTTACGCTATCGGGATGGCCCGCACCAATCAGGCTTTGACCGGTGAGCGCAACCTGATCCGGTTGACCGGCCAGACCAAGGGACTCTACCTGCTCCGCAAAAACGCCGATTCCGAGGCCGAGGTGAAGGCGCTCTTTGACCGGCTGGTCACTCAACGCCAGCAATATCTGCTCCGTTATACCACGCACCAACGAAAAGGGACTTTCCTGTTGAAAGTGGTGGTCAATACTCCTGACCTGGGCTCGGCGGAACAAACGGCCTCGTTTGCCTCAGTGTTGGAAGTGCCAGAGGTGGCCATTGTACAACCGACCACCGGCATGACCTTCACAGTTCCCTTTTCTCAGACCACGCGCGGCCCGGAGCCGTTTGCCATTGCGCTGCGGGCGCAAACGACCTTTCCCGATGACGTCACAAAAAACCGCGTGACGGAAGTGCGTTACTTTGCCAACGGTAACCTGATCGGCAGCGGCACCGTCGGCCCAGATTTTGCCTTTGACTGGCCGGTCAGCACGTTGGTGACGCCAACCACGGAAGCGGTGGTGCAGCAGTACACGTTGACCGCTGAAGGCGTGGATGCGCTGACCGGTCAGGCACTGAAAACCGGCGCTCCGGTCAAAATTGAGGTAACCTGGGAGTGGGAGGAGCCGCCGGTACCGGAGCGCCTGTTGTCCTGGGCCCGCGTTAACTGGTTCCTGCTGCTGGCTCTGGTGGTGTTGGGCATCGGCATGATTGTGCTGCTCATCCTGCTGATCAGCACGCGCGGCAAAATCGCCACCCAGGCGGTGAAAGCGACCACCGGCGTGCTCAAGGGGATGACGCAACGCTTGGGGGCGCAGCCGCCGGCTCCCGGCAAGCTGGTCGTCGTACAGGGGGCTAACATGGGCCGCGAGTTCCGTCTGACCGGGCTGGTGGTCAAAGTGGGCCGCGATCCACAGTTCAGCGACTTCGCGCTCTACGACGAATTTGTCTCTAACCCGCACTTCACGATCACCATGGATCAGACGCAGTTCTTCATCACCGATGAGGGCAGTACCAACGGGACGCGGGTGAACGGTGTTCCCATCCCGCCCCGCCAGCGGATGTTACTCCAGGCCGAGGCGATCATTGAGGTGGGGCAGACACGTTTGCAATTCAAGCGATTGGGAGGGACGACCCGTGCGCTTGGCGCTGGTGAGAGCCTCCCGCCGGCTGCGCCTTCACCCTATCCGCCCACCCAGGTCGCGCCGCTCGGCCAGGATCAGGTCCCACCGGTGAAAGGGGGCCCCACCCGTCGCGTTTGAATCACGGGATAGGCCATGGAAGATAGAGCGCCGAGCAGTACCCCTTTGGATTCGGTCCCACCGGGCAGTGTGGTGGGACCCTATCGCATTGTGCGCCGGCTGCACCAGGGGCGCGGCGGGATGGCGCGCATCTTTGTGGCCGAGGTGCGGGAAAAGTACCGCCAGCCGGGAACGCCCAAACTTTTAGCGTTGAAGGTTGCCAGGCCGGACCACCAATCGGCGCTGGTCGCCGAGGCTGACTTTCTCAGCCGGTTCTCCCACCCTAATGTCGTGCGCATCTTTCCCATTCCTGGGAAAAACCGTCCTGTCTATGCCGCCCGCGAACAATTCCCCTTTGGGTGGGGTTGGTACTACGCGATGGAATTACTGGAGGGAGGGTCGCTCCAGCGCCGGCTTTGTCGGCCCACCACCATGGGCAACCTGTTCCGCACTCCTACGGGCGAGACCCCTTTGAGTCTGTTGGAAGTGCTGGGCCTCTCCCGCCAGCTGTTGGCGGCGCTGGCGCACATCCACGAGTGCTCGGTCGTCAACCTGGATGTCAAACCGGGCAACGTGCTCTTTCGCCGGCGGTCGTTGAAGTTCTTGCGTTCGTCGGTGCCGTTGGCGGTGCTTTCCGACTTTGGTATCTCCCGTGACTTGCGCTACCCACGGGCCGGGCTGTTAGGGGTGGCGACGCCCGAGTACGTCTCGCCGGAACATGCGCTGGAATTGAGCCGTGACCACCAGGGGGTGGATCCCCGTTCAGACATCTTCTCGCTGGGGGTGGTCATGTACGAGATGCTGGTCGGGCAGTTGCCGTTTGCCGACGTGGGGCAGTTGATTGACCCGACCTTTGTCCCCATCCCACCCCGCGAATTCCGGCCCACGATCCCGGTCGCCCTGGAGGGTGTGGTCCTGCGGGCCTTGATGAAAGAGCCGCGCAACCGTTTCGGGTCGGCCACGGAGATGCTGGCGGCGTTGGCCCAGGTGCCGCGCCCGCCGGATTGGGGCGCCCTGGGCCGCCGCACTGCGGCAGGTCTGGCCCTGGCGAGCGCTTTGGTGGGGGGCGGCTACGGGGTGAACCGGCTGTTTCACCCCCCGCCGCCTCCGCTGGCTACCCCTGCCCTTGTGGAGACGCCGACGCTCATGCCGCCGGCAGGGCCGGTCGCAATGCCAACTGCTACCCCGCGGCCAATCTCAACGACAACTGCCACCCCACGGCCAACCTCAACGATGCGGCCTACGTCGACACCGACCAACACACCGCGCCCACCCACATCCACACCGACGCCGGGTGGATGAAGGAATCAGCCATGATGCCAGGAAGGTTTGCAGGAAGGTATTTGAGCGCCGTGGCCAGCGCGCTGAAGTGCGCTACTACAAACTCTCGCCCTGCTTCCTTGAGAAGGTACCATAGCTTTACCGATGGGTGGGTCTGCAGGTTGTGGTTTGTGATCTGTCGTCCGTGGTCTCTTAGCCCATTCCCTTGCAGGAGGTGATTGATGAATGCAAGCCCAGCGCCGTCTGGTTCCACCTCATCGCCGCTGCCCAAAACGCTGCCGCTGGAGGTCTGGGGCGCGACCGATAAGGGCCGCCAGCGGGAAGGGAACGAAGATGCGGTTTATCCCCACTCGGAGTCGGGGACGTTCCCCTTCCAACCCTCCCCTGACCGCTTGCAGCAGAAGGGACAGCTCCTGGTCGTGGCCGACGGCGTTGGTGGGGCCCAGGCCGGCAGTGAGGCCAGCCGGTGGGCCATCCGCGTGGCGGTGGAGCGTTATTACGATATGCCCGGCCCCGATCTTGGCGCCGATCTGCGGGCGGCGATAGAGCTTGCTAACAGTTCGCTCTACCAGTATTTGCAGAGCACTAAAGTCCAGGAAGCAGGCTGTACCATGACGGCCGCGGTCATCCACGGCGACACGCTTTACGTCGCCAATGTGGGCGACAGCCGCACTTACCTGTGGCGTGGCGGGGGCATTTACCAGCAGACGCGCGATCATACGCTGACGCGGGAGAAGCTGGAACGCGGGCTGATCACGCCCGAGCAGGCGCTCAACGACCCGGAGCGCAATGTCATTACCCGCTCGTTGGGGGCCGGGCCGGCGGTACAGGTGGACCTTTTCCCACCGCTGCAACTGATGGCCGGCGATGTGGTGTTGCTCTGCTCCGATGGGCTGCCCGACATGATCACCGATGCCGAGATTGCCGCCCAGGTGAACAACCAGCCACTGCCGCGCATCGCGCAGCGGCTCATCGCCGAGGCCAACCGGCGCGGCGGCTTTGATAACATCTCCGTGGTCCTGGCGCGGGTGGGGGGGCGGGCGGCGGTCGCCCCGCCGCCGAAAGCGCCCAAGTCGCCCAAGTCCCCGCCGGCGGGCGGCGGCCTGCTGGCCTCCTTCACTTCCACCCAGCGGCTCATCCTGGGAATCCTGGCCGCCTTGATGGTCATCGCGGTGCTGGCCCTGGGAATGACCATCGGCTGGTCGCTCTTCAAGCGGGGTGGTGGCACGCCGACGCCCACCAGCGGCCCGGCAGTCACGACCACCTCCCCGGTGGTGGTAACCACCGCGCCGGTGGCTGGGGAGACTCCCACATCGACGCCCAGGCCGGGGGAGAGCCCTCAACCGACGTCAACGCTCCGGCCTGCGCCAACGGCGACGCCTACGCCCACGCCGCGCCCGCCGACTCCAACATCTACACCATCACCATCGCCAACACCGACTCCCACACCATCAGGGACGCCTGGGGGCGGAGGGGAAACTACCGAGCCGCCGGCAACGTCCGCACCAGAACATTGACTTGATCCTGGGCAGAAGATGATGAAAGATTGATCCCAGACCACCGTTAAATTAAGGTGGCAAGCCGGACGAGTGTTCATACAGGGGGAATGAGGCCATGCCCAACCGAATACGATCGCAATCACGCTACCAGCGATTATTGCCGGCGCTCCTGCTGGGCGGGCTGGCGCTGCTGGCCTGGTGGGGCGGGACGCCGCTCCGGGCAGCGCGGCTGCAAACGGGGACCGGCACCGATCCCCGGCTGGAAGCGTTGACGCTGACCGCCGAGGGGCTTATCATTTCCGATACCCTGCCTGGCGATGCGGTGACCAAGACGGTTTATTTCAACAACGGGCAGCCGGGGATCCTGACATGGACCTTGACCCTGACCGGCACGGCCCCCTTGACGCTGACGCCGGGCGCCGCTTTCGGCCAGACGCCGCCGGAGAACAGCTCGCCAACCGCGCCCTGGACGCCGGTGGTGACCTACAGCGTGGGCACGGCGGATGGGGATGAAGCTGCGACCTGCACCGTGGTCAATGCGGATAGCGTGCCCGTTTCCATCACGCTCTTTTTCCGGCAGGATATCACCGCGCCGGTTGCTACATTGGCTGCCCCTGCCGGCGTGGTCACCGGGGCTAACGTGCTTATCAGCGGGACGGCGGCCGATAACGCCGGCGGTTCCGGCGTCCGCCGGGTGCAGGTCAGCACCGGCACGACCTGGAGCACGGCCACCGGCACGACGGCCTGGTCGTATCTCTGGCCTCTGCCGGTAGCTGATTTTGTGGCCTACACGCTCACGGCGCGCGCGGAAGATTTCGTCGGCGCGGAGCAAAGCCCGGCGGCAACGCGCGTGATCACCGTGGATACGGTTGCGCCGGCCGCTCCCACCCCCCAGGCTGGCGGCCCCTGGGTGCCGACCTCCACGCTCGTCTTTACCTGGACGGAGCCGGCGGATGGGGCGGGGATCGCCGGCTACTATGTGGTGCTCACCACGACCGGCGGCCCGGTAGTCAACGACAGCTTTACCGCTGGGCCTGCTTTCACCTACCAGGGATCTACTGAAGGGGTGACGTACTACGCCCGTATTAAGGCGCAGGACCGCAGCGGCAATATCGGCACTTACGGGGGCACTTCCGCCGGTGTCACACCTGATCTGACTCCCCCCTCTATCCTGACGCCTTTTTTGCAGGCCAGTCCCCCTTATTTTTACGTTGCCGGCCTGACGCTCTTTTATACCAACACGATGTTGGCCCCTGAGACTTTCAACGTCCGGGGCAATGCTATGGATGGCGGCTCTGGGATGCAAAAGGTGACCTTCTCCCCGGCTTTCGGTCAGACGCCGCCCGAGGATGTCACGCTGCCGGCTTTCCAGGGCGCTTATGATGTCTCAGCGGGAGCAACGGAAAGCGGTCACATCACGGCAACGGCCTATGACCGGGCCGGTCATACGGCCGTGCAGGTCTACACTTACACGCTGGACGGCCTCCCGCCGACCTCGCAGCCGGTCGCCCCGGCTTATGCCAGGTCCAGCCCCATCGCGGTGACCTGGGTGGCGACCGATACGGGCAGCGGGGTTTACTCCACCACGCTCTGGTACCGGAAAGAGGACGCCGGTGCCTGGATCGCTGACCAGACGCGCTTGCAGGCGGCCGGAACCTTCTCTTTCACGCCGACAGCCGGCGATGGGCTCTATGCGTTCACGACTGTGGCGGCCGATTACCTGGGCAATAAGGAGCCCGGGCCGACCGTTTCCAAGACCCATACGATCTATGATACAATCTCCCCCACGGTGGTGCTCACAGCGCCGGCCCAATCCACGACAACTGTCTTCACGCTTTCCTGGTTGGCCCAGGATGCTACATCCGGCCCGGATTATTACCAGGTGGATTATTTCACCGGCACCTGGCAGACCTGGATCCCCGTGACGACGACGACGTTCGCCACTTTTACTGCGCCGCTTTCCAACACTACCTACACATTCCGGGTCACCGCCTATGACCGGGCGGGCAACTGGGCCGCGGCCGAGAAACGGACTTCTGTCGGCTGGAACCGGATCTATCTGCCGCTGGTGTTGCGTACCTATCGCACCCTCTCCAACGGTGATTTCGGTACCGGTAATTTGCTCGGTTGGGATTCAGACCGTGGTCCCTTCAACGTTCCCAACGTGGGCTCGCGGGGCGGCGGTCTCCCGCAAAACGTGATTAATTTTGAGGGGAATTACCGGGGTCTGTTGGGGCAAACCAGCGGGGCTGATGGGAGTTTACCGGTAGGGTATGGCACGCTGGCGCAGTCGTTTGTGGTTGAAAAGCGGTATTTGAACTTAACTTACCGGGTGATCACTTTAGATCGCATCAAGAATGAGCAGCGGCAGCGGTATTTTGATACCTTTGAGGTCAGTTTGAACCGCTCTCCAACGGATATTGGCGATAGTGAACGGGATAATCAGGGGTGCAATGACAGTGCCCGTGTTAATCCCACCGGTGTGGTAACGGGGGTTACTGGCCTGGTCTTCTGCGGTGGACGGGTCAGTCCGACGCCGGTGAGCGGGACTTTGTGGGATTCTGGCTGGCGGACGGTCAGGTTAGATTTGGGAGCTTTCCAGGGCCAGCTGATCACCCTGCACTTGACGCTTTGGAGCCGTGAATACGACGCCCCGTTTTACGATAATCGGGGGTATTACAACACCTATGTCTATTTGGATGATGTAACTCTCACCGATTAACCTGGGGGAGACCGGACATCCAAAGCAGGAGGTATTATGCCTGATGAAGTGACCTTAACCGTGCAGCTGAACAAAACGGCCTTTCCCGCCACCGGGAGCCAGCAGCTGGCCTATGTGCTGTTGGAGGCCATCCCGACCGGGCGGGTGGCGCAGCTCAAGATGCCGCTCAACTTCAGCCTGGTGCTGGATCACAGCGGCTCCATGAGCGGGGAGAAGCTCGCCAGCCTCAAAGCGGCGGCCAAACTGGCGTTGGAGCAGATGGGGCCGCAGGATTTGGTCTCCATTGTGGTGTTTGATGACAAAGTTCAGGTGGTTGCCCCCAGCCAGCCGGTGGCCGATGTCGCGGCGCTGCAACGGCTGGTAGATGGCATCCGTGACGGTGGCGGCACAGCGATGTCGCGGGGGATGAAGGCCGGGCTGGAAGAGCTCCGCAAAGGGCTGGGGCCGGCCCGCGTCAGCCGGATGTTGCTGCTGACCGATGGCGAAACCTTCGGCGACGAGCCGCAATGTCGCCAGCTGGCCGGTGAAGCCGGGGGACAGGGGATTGCCATCACTGCTTTGGGATTGGGTGAGCAGTGGAAAGAGGAGTTGCTGGATGCGATCGCGCAGGCCAGCGGCGGCGCTTCAGATTTCATCCCGGCGGGGCAACCGGCGGTCATCCTCAAGACGTTTGAACAGCAGGTCCGGGCGGCTCAGGCGACCGTGGTCCAGAACGCCCAGCTGCTTTTGCGCTTGCTGCCGGGCGTGCTGCCGCGCGCGGTCTGGCGGGCGATGCCGGTCATTGCGCAGCTGGGACACCGGGCGCTTTCCGACCGGGATGTACAAATCACGTTGGGCGATCTGGAAAGCGGCGCCGGTCAGAGCATCCTGGTGGAGCTGCTCCTGCCGGCGCGTCCGGCCGGCGTTTACCGCATGGCGCAGGCCGAGGTCAGCTACGATGTGGCGGTGGCGGGGTTGGTCGGTGAAAAGGTGAAGGCCGATCTCATGTTCACCTTCACGGAGGATCTGCAGGCGGCCGAGGCCAGCAATCCCTATGTGCTGAATATCGTGGAGAAAGTGACGGCGCACAAATTGCAAACCCGGGCCCTGGACGAGGCGGCGCTGGGCGATGTGGCCGGTGCGACGCAAAAACTGCGCGCGGCCGCCACCCGGTTGCTGGAGCTGGGCGAGGAGGATCTGGCCCAGACCGCATTGGAAGAGGCCGCGCGCCTGGAACGGGGCGAGGGATTGTCGGCGGGCGGCACGAAGAAGTTACGGTACGAGACCCGCAAATTGACCCAGCGGTTGGACGATGCTGATGAGTAACCGATCCCAGATACCTGATGCTACTCTCATGGATGCTTAAGGAGGAATTAAAATGACGACTTGCCCTAATTGCCATGCGCAGCAGCCGGAGGGAGCGCTTTTTTGCGACAACTGCGGCGCAACGTTGGGTGCGGCACAACCTGCAACACCTTTTCCCCCCACGGTAGCGGTGCGGCCAATGGTGGCCCCGGCTGTCGGCCCTGCTTCTTCCAATGTATGCCCCGTCTGCGGCGCACCGACCGTGCCCGGCGAGGCGTTTTGTGATAACTGCGGGGCCGCACTCGGTGCTGCGCCCGCGGCGCCGGTTGCCGCACCGGCCATGCCGTCCCCGCCTATGCCCTCCGCGCCCGTGATACCCCCTGCCCCGGCTCCAGCTCCTGCCGCTGCGACCACCTGTCCCGCTTGTGGGGCGGTGGTGGAGCCGGGCAGCGCCTTTTGTGACATGTGTGGCGCTAAGTTGAGCGCGGCGGCCCCTATTCCGCCCACCGTGCCGGTTAGCACCGCACCAGCGCCAGCTTACACGCCGCCACAGGTTCCGGCTCCCGGTCCGACTTACACACCGCCGCAGGCTCCGGTTCCTGGATCGGCTTACACACCGCCGGTAGCCCCGCCGCCGTCACCTTACACGCCACCCCCTGGAGCCGGCCCGGCACCGTCGGGAGTGCCTTATCCACCCCCGCCCGTGCAGCAGCCCGCTGCCACACCCGGCTACCCACCACCGACTGCGCCGGCCATGCCGTCTTACGTGCCTCCCGCGGGGGCGGGCCAACCCCGGCTGATGGTACAGAGTACGCACGCCACGCTGCCATTACCGGCCGGCAAGGCTGAGATTGTCATCGGCCGCGAGGACCCCGTCAGCAGCGTTTTCCCCGATATTGATCTGACCAACCACGGCGGCGATGAGGGCGGTGTTTCCCGCCGTCACGCCCGGTTGCTCGTGCGCGGCAATCAGCTTTACATTGAGGATTTGAACAGCACCAATTTCACCTATGTGAACCAGCAACGGTTGACGCCAGGCCAGCCGTATCCGCTCAACAATGGGGATGAGATCCGGCTGGGGCGCGTGCGACTTAACTTTTATTCGTAATAGAGCCCCCGCGACGGCTGGCGGGACTGGCTTGCAGTGCAGGTGCCGATGACCTGGTGCGTTTTCAGCCCTGGGAGGCTACCGTTATGACACTGAATAAAGGTGACGTACTCCAGGCCCGTTATCGTGTCGTCTCCTTGCTCGGCAAGGGCGGGATGGGCGCCGTCTACCGTGCCTGGGACATCCGCTTGAACGTGCCGGTCGCGCTGAAAGAGATGACCGCACAGCCCAATTTGGAGCCCCACGCGCTGGCACAGTTGCGGCAACAATTTGAACAGGAAGCGATGATCCTGGCCCGGCTGAACCATCCCCATCTGGTGCGGGTGAGCGATTTTTTTGAGGAAAGCGGTAATGCCTACCTGGTGATGGATTTTGTGGAGGGTGAAAGCCTCTACAACCGGCTGAAGCGGGAGGGGGCGCAGCCTGAAAAACTGGTCCTGACCTGGGCCACGCAGCTGTTGGATGCGCTGGCCTACTGTCACAGCCAGGGCATTATCCACCGCGATGTCAAACCGCAGAATGTGATCATCCGGCCGGATGGCCGGGTGGTACTGGTGGATTTCGGGCTGGTGAAGCTGTGGGATCCCAGGGACCCGAACACCAAGACCGCGATGCGGGGGATGGGGACGCCGGAGTATGCTCCCCCAGAGCAATACGACGCTCAGACCGGTCACACCGATCCCCGCTCCGATCTCTACAGTTTGGGGGCGCTGCTTTATCATGCGCTGGCAGGCCAGGCGCCGCCGACGGCCACGCTGCGCATCGCTAACCCGGAGCAGTTTGTGAGCGTGAGCGCTCTGGCATCCGGGATCAGCAAACGCACCGAGGCCGCCATCATGAAGGCCTTGCAGCTGGCCCGCTCGCAGCGCTGGGACAACGCCGGGCAGATGGCGGCGGCGATGGGGCTTTCCATCACGGCCTGGGAAAGCCAGGCGGCAGCGGTGTCGGTGGTGACACCGGCTGACAAACTGGAGCGGACCAAAAAGATGGGGGAGGCCGAGGCCATCTCGCCGGTCAAGGCCGGTCCTTATTACCCGCCCGGCGAGCCGGCCGACGAGCGCCGCCGCCGGGCTGTTCCACTCTGGGCCTGGCTGGTGGGTGGGCTGGCGCTGTTGGGGCTGGGAGTGGGGGCTATCTGGGGGCTGACCCATTGGAGGGAGACCGGCGGCGCAGTGACGCCCACGGCTACGATGGGAGCTGCCTCCGTGGGCAACCCCACGGCAACCTCGACTCCCACGGCGCAATGGACGCCGACGCGCACGCCGAAGCCGACCCGCACAGCGACGTTGGTTCCGTCGTCTACGCCCCGCCCCACCGCTACCCGGACCGCCACCCCTGCGCCGACCGCCACCTCTACCCCGCGCCCGCGTCCCACGGCGACGGCGCTGCCGCGCCCCACGTCAACGCCCGTGCCCCCGCCGGTCACAACCGAAGCGCCGCCCCCACCCACAGAGCCTCCGCCCACGGAACCGCCACCTCCGCCCCCGACGGATGAGCCACCTCCGCCCCCGCCTCCTTGAAACACCTGGCTGAGGTGGAGAGAGACCTGTCCAGAAATGAAAAAAAGGGAATTCCCCATGAACTGGCGTTCACCAGCGAGGGGATGAAAATTGGCTCGTAGTAACGCGCTTTAGCGCGTTGGACGGCGCTAAAGCGCCTAACTACAAACTTTTCACGCTATTTTCAGAGGAGGGAGGAGGCTGCCATGAAAAGCTCTCTCTGTCGGGCCATCGTGATGGGTGCTGGGGGCCTGTTGTTGCTTGTAGCGTTCCTCTCTCTCTATTTGTCCCCCTCTCCATTAACTATTGCGGCCGGATTACCGCAGGAGGGGACAGACGAGCCTCCACCGCTGCCGCCGGATGCCGTTGTTGAACCGGTGATTGATCCTTCCCCTCATCTGGTCTCTACCTCCCCCTTAACCTTGAGCGTTTGGGCAGAGACGGCGCCAACGGTCTGTACAGCGTCTCAACCTCAACCCAAGGAGGAGGTACCAGCTGGGGGTGCCCCCCATCAGCAGCTGGCTCCCCCGCCTAATGACGATTTCAACCAGGCCGTGGTCATTACCGCCACACCCTATCAGGCCACCTTGAACACCACCGAGGCTACCACGGCCGCAGATGATCCGGCCTTACCCTGCGGTTCCAGTTCCACGCCGCAACAGTCTAACTCGGTCTGGTATCGCTTTGTGGCCCCTTACAATGGACGGCTCTATATCAGCACTTATGGGAGCGATTATGATACCGTTATGGCTGTCTGGACCGGCAATCGGGGAGCACTGGTGAATCAAGGTTGTAATGATGATGCTTATACCGATTTTACGTCCTATCTTGCGCTCAACGTTGCCCAGAATATCACCTATCATCTGGAAATTTTAGATTACGGGGCGCCCGGTGGCGGTAACTTGCAACTTTATGTGGAGTTTCGCTCGCTGGGAGGTTCCATTGCATGGCCGACAAGGGCGGATTTGCCCAACGATCGGGATCGCCTGGCCGTGGTCTCTGATGGTACTTACGTTTATGCCATCGGGGGCGAGGAATATGCAGGTGATTACCAACCCTCACGTGCCAACCAACGCTACGACCCGCTGACCAATTCCTGGAGCAACCTGGCGCAATTGCCGGAAGGGTATAGCAATATAGATGCGGCTTATCTGAATGGCCGCATCTATATTCCGGCCGGCTATAACGACACCTCGTTTGCCGGGACTCATTATGTCTATAACATCAGCACGAATAGCTGGACGACTGCGTTAGCTGCTCCCTGGGCGGCGACAACCATCACGCCGGTGCTGTTCTATGCGGTGGCTGCCAATCCAGAGCAAAATGTCTATTATGTCACGGGTGGCTATAACGGGACTGCGGTTACCAATGAACTGTTACGGTATAACGCAGCTTCCAACACCTGGACGACGCTGGCTCCGATGCCAACGGCCCGTTACGGACACGAAGCGGTCTGGTTGGGCGGTAAGCTCTATGTAGCGGGCGGTGGCAGCTCATCGTTCTTACCCTTGAGCAGCGCGGCGGTCTACAACCCGGCGACCAACTCCTGGGCTTCTATTGCCAACATGAACGTAGAGCGTTTGTATGCCGCCAATGGCACCGGGGTCGTGGGGGTGGGAACTTTGTGCCGGCGGGGCGTCTTGCTGGTGGATGATGATTGGGACATGACCGACTCGCGGGGAGGGGGGCGGCCTTTTTACACCTCGGCGTTAGAGGCGCTCAAGATTCCGCATTCAGTTTGGGACGTGGCCAGCTACGGCTCGCCCTCGCCTGCGCTCATGGCCTCTTTTGACGCGGTGATCTGGTTTACCGGCTATGCCTGGAAAGAGAACGTGTTTACCCGCACCGATGAGCTTTCGGTTACCACTTACCTGAATGGCGGCGGCTCTTTCTTACTTTCTTCTGAGGATTACCTGTATGAATCCGGGATTACTTCCTTTGCCCAGACCTATCTGGGTGTGCAAGGGATGGTCAACGATGTCAAGCGGACCGATGTGGTCGGTGTCGCCGGACATCCGGTGGGGCACGGCCTGGGTCCTTATACGCTCCAAGCACCCGCTTTTTGGCCTGAACCGAGCATCTACTCAGACGATATCATCCCCACTACCAGCGCCACCGCTCCCTTCAAGTGGCAGGGGACCGGGAACGGCAATGCCACGGCCAAACGCACCACCACTTACCGTACGCTCTTTCTGGCCTGGCCGTTGGAAGGGGTAGCAGCGTTGGAAAGCCGGGTGAATATTCTGCGGGCCGCTTTGGGGTGGTTGTGTAAAGGTGATAACTTGTGGTACATCACCGGGGGAGGATACTCATCCTATGGCGATGTGCTGAATATGACCGAAGTTTACAATCCAGCTACGAATAGCTGGACTTTGCTGGACCAAAACTTCTACAATTTGCACGAACCCAGGCGCCATCTGAATGGTGCGGTGACAGAAGCCGGCCTGTTTTATGTGGTGGGTGGGGATACCAACACGGTCGGGGCTGATGGCGATACTTTGAGTGCTGTCCATGAACGCCTGAGCCAGGTGCGTTCGCTCTATTTGCCCTCCACCTTGCGCAACTTCTGTCCCAACGCCGACCCTTATGAGCCGAACGATGGATTTGGTGTGGCTTATCCCATGAACTCCGGGGTTACCTACCAGGGAAATTTCGCCTGTGTCGGGGATCAAAACGACATGTTCCGTTTCCAGCTCGCTGCTGCCCATACCATTGAAATCTGGTTGACCCATATTCCGGCCGGCAGTAATTTTTCGCTGGCGTTATACAATGCGGCCAAACAACGGGTGACTTACTCTACCCAACCGGGGAATGCCGATGAGCATATTCTGACCGGGACGATGCAACCGGGGACTTACTACATCCAGGTTTATAATCAGGGCGGTACTTATGGCCCCCAGGTTACATACCAGTTACGGAGTCTGTTTCAGTAGGCACACCGGGGCGGCTGAAAATGTTGGGTTAAAATTGTTGGGTTAAAATTGTTGGGTTGTGGAAGTAATCAGTCCGTGCGTATTGGAGTTTTGAGGGGGATGATGATGTCGTTGCAACCAGGTCAGCTCTTACAGGCCCGTTATCGCGTGGCCGCCTTGCTCGGCCAGGGCGGGATGGGCGCCGTCTACCGCGCCTGGGACACCCGGTTGGATGTGCCGGTCGCGCTCAAAGAGATGACGTCTCAACCGGGCCTGGATGCGGCCACGTTGGCTCAGCTGCGCCAGCAATTCCAGCAGGAGGCCGTTGTCGTCGCCCGGCTGGTACATCCTCATCTGGTCAGGGTGACCGATTTCTTTGAGGAGGGGGACAACGTCTATCTGGTGATGAATTTTGTGGCCGGCGAGAGCCTGGCCGACCTGATCCGGCGGGTGGGCGCTGTGCCGGAGGAGCAGGTGCTCACCTGGGCCGCCTCGCTGCTGGATGCGCTGGCCTACTGCCACAGCCAGGGCGTGATCCACCGCGACATCAAACCGCAGAACGTGATCATTCAACCCAACGGGCAACCGGTGCTGGTAGATTTTGGGCTGGTCAAACTGTGGAACCCCCAGGAGGCCCGCACCCGCACGGCCATGCGGGGCCTGGGGACGCCGGAATATGCCCCGCCGGAGCAGTATGATACCGGCGGCCACACCGATCCGCGCAGCGACCTCTATAGCCTGGCGGCCACGCTCTACCACGCGCTGACCGGTCAGGTCCCGCCAACCGCGACGCAGCGGATCGTGAACCCTGCCGTCCTGCAACCGGTGCGCCGCTGGAACCCCCAGGTCAGCCCGGCGACGGAAGCGATCTTGTGGCGCGCGCTGGAGCTGCGCCCCGAGGCGCGTTATCAGAGCGCGCGGGAAATGAGGGCGGCGCTGCCGGTCCGCTCAGCTACCTCCGCACTACCGCCGTCACCCCCACCCACGCCGCCCTTGTGTTATGTCCCTGCGCCGCTTCAACCGCCGGCTCCACCGCCCCGGCCACCGTCCCGGCCGGTCTGGCTCTGGATCGGTGGCTTGGGAGTGCTGCTGTTTCTGGGACTGTTGATAGTGATGGGGGTGGTGGTGCGGGGTTTCACCAAACTGAGTCAAGCGACGCCCGGACTGACCGCGGTGGCCCAGGAGACCCCGACGCTTCAAGTGGTCCCGCCGGTGGAGATCGGCAGCATCTCCACCACGCCGGAGGCGGTAGCTACGGAAACCGCCTCGCCGACGGCCTCTGCTGAGCCAACGGCAACGCAGATGCCCACCAGCACGTCCCAACCGCCGGCTACTACCCAGCCGGCGGCGACGTGGACACCCACCAACACGCCGCCTCCCCCCTGCCCGGCGGTGACCGGACCCTTTGCGGCCGCCTGGCAGACCTATCAAGCCTGGTTGGGATGCGCGGCGGGTCAGGCGCAGAGCGTCACCATGGCCCAGGAGCGGTTTGAGCAGGGGCAGATGTTCTGGCGTAGCGACAACCACAAAATTCTGGTCCTCTACCATAACGGTCGCTGGGCCAGATATAACGATCTCTGGCAAGAGGGCGATCCTGCCTTCTCTTGCGCTGATAGTGCGCCCAGCAGCTCGCCACCGACGCCGGCCCGCGGGTTTGGCAAAATTTGGTGTACCTACTCGGAGGTGCGCCAGGGGTTGGGCAACGCCCTGGAAGCCGAGCACGGCTTTGAGGGGGGCACCGTGCAGGATTTTGAGCAAGGCCTCATTCTGCGGACCAATGTTGGCGAAACTTACATCCTTTTGGGCAATGGCACCTGGACTCAATAGTGGCGAAATCGCGTTCTGCCAGATTCTGCCATCTCTGCGGCCGGCCACTCGGCCGGCACGGTTGGGTTTACGCGCCTGATGGGGTCCCCGCGGCCGAGGCGTTAGTGGTCTGCCAGCAGTGCCACGAGAGCGCCCCGCGTTGTACCGTTTGCGGCATACCATTGGGGGCCGACCATCTCCACCTCTCCGATGGGCGCGATCTTTGCGCGCGTTGCGCCCGCACGGCAGTGACCGATCCCGCGCAGGCCCAGGTGCTTTTTGCCCGCGTGGCAACCCTTCTCACCGATACCCTGGGGCTGGGGCTGAACATTGGGGCCAGCTTGCAACTGGTAGACGACCCGCAATTGCAAACCCTCCTGGCTGAAACCGCGCCGGCTGTCCAGGACGAGGCCGATAAGGTTGTGGGGCTTTTCATCCGCCAGGGCCGCCGGCGGCTGATGGCGATCTTGTCTGGCCTGCCGCAAATCCTCTTCATCCAGACAGTGGCGCATGAATGGGCGCACGTCTGGCAAGGCGAGAACTGTCCCTTACTGCGCAATCCCCTGGTCCGCGAAGGATTTGCCGAATGGGTGGCCTACCGGGCGCTGAAGGCGCTCGGCGCGGTCAAGAAGGCGGCCCTGATGGAGCAGCGCACCGGTCTCTACGGCGATGGCCTGCGAGCCATGTTACGGCTGGAGGCGGAACAAGGGGCCGCCGGCGTGCTTGCTTTTTGCCGTAAGTCAGAATAGAATAAGCTGAACGTAGTAAGAGGAAGGTGAGTGGCGGCGGTGTTCTGAAGTGAATCCGTGAGATGGTCGCGTTACAACTGACAGCATCGTTGGGAACACCTTACCTGCCGGTTAGCACACAACCCCGGCTGGTCTATCTCTTGCTGGAAGTTGGCGACGGGACCGGTACCGATGTGCTGGCGACCAACCTGGCATTGGTAGTGGATACCAGCGATTCTATGTATGTGCGCCTGGCCACCAATGAGCAATTCAAGGCTCTGGCGCGGATGGGATTGCTTAAAGAGGTGCTGGTAGACGGCATCCCGGTCTGGCAGGCCACCCCGCTGCCCCGCGAGATGCTGGATGGGCTGCCCCGCAAGATGGATCGGGTGAAGGAAGCGCTGCGCGGCCTGGTGGAGCAGCTGCGTCCTACTGACCGCTTCACCTTGATTGCTTTTGCCGGTCAGGCGTTGACGCTGGTCCCCAACACCCCCGGCGGTGACCGGCATCGGCTCCTGGACGCCGTGGCCGGACTGGACCACTTGCAGCTGGGTGACGCTACCTATCTGGGAGCGGGGATGGCGTTGGGATTTGAAGAGCTGCGGCGTGGCGCCGGAGCCGGCTTGGCCGATCGGATGTTAGTGCTGACGGACGGCTTTACGCTGGATGAGCCGGTTTGCCGTGAATGGGCTGAGCGGGCGCGGGTTGCCCACATTCCCATCAGTACCTTAGGGCTGGGTGGGGAATTCAACGAAGAGCTGATGATCCCGATTGCTGATCGAACCGGCGGAGAGGCCTATTTGATTGAGGAGCCTGCTGAGCTGCCGGCCGTCTTTACCCGTGAGCTCCAACGGGGGCAGGCGGTGCAGTGCCGCAACCTGGAGCTCAAGCTGCGGCCGGCCCAGGGCATGGAAGTGCGGGCCGCGTATCGGGTGCGGCCCTCCACGGCTCCCCTGGAGCTGGTGAACAACGGCGGGAGCTACAGCTTTACCCTGGGCGATCTGGTCGCTGGGGAAGCGCCGGCGGTCTTACTGGAGCTCCTGGCCGCACCACGTCCGGCCGGGACTTACCGATTGGCACAGGCGCTGCTGACCTGCGATGATCCGGCCGGCGAGCCTGGCGGGATCAAAGTGCGTACTGACATTGTCGCCGAGTATACGGAAGACGCCGCCCAGGCCGCTCAGCTGGTGCCGGAGGTCATGTACGTGGTGGAGGCGCTGAGCGCTTATCGTTTGCAGGAGCGCGCTCAAGCCGATCTGCACGCCGGCGATGTCACCGGGGCGACGCGCAAACTGCGGGCCGCCGCCACTCGCCTGTTGGAGTTGGGAGAGGCGGAACTGGCTACGGCGATGGAGCAACAGGCCACTGAATTGGAACAGCACGGTCAGGCCGACACCCAGCGGGCCAAGCGGCTGCGTTACGAGACCCGCCGGTTGACCCAGCGGTTGACCGATCAACCTGGGGATAAATCGTAGTTTGTAGGGGAGAAATGAGGATCACGTGAGCGTCTGTCCGCAATGTGGTACTGACAATCGCGCCGGGACACGCTTTTGCAAGCAGTGCGGGACTGCGCTGCCGGCCGACGAGGATTCACTGGCCACGGTGTTGATCTGTCGCGCCTGCCGGGAGCCGCTCCGGCCGGGAGCGCGCTTCTGCTCCCATTGTGGGACGCCGGTAACCGGCTCCCTCAGTACCGGCTCCATTTGTCCTCAATGCGGACAACCGGTCAAGACCGGGGCGGTTTATTGTTCTAAGTGTGGGACGCCGGTGACGCCGGCTATTGGCGAGCGCACCTGCCCCAACTGTGGCGCGCCGGTCCGGGCCAATGCCCGCTTCTGTCAGGTCTGCCGGACGGCGCTGGTGCTGTCGGCGACGATGCCGGCCGAGCACTTTTGCCCCCATTGCGGCGCAGCGGTGGAGGCCACGGCCACCCGTTGTCCCACCTGCCAGCAATGGCTGGTGCCCTCCCAGCCATTGGAAAGTACCCCGCCCCCGGCCACGCCTCCGTTACCATCTCCCCCGGTGGGGCGTTTTGGTACCGGTGGTTTGCTGCCGTTGACCATCTTAGCCGGGCGCTATTTGATCCTGGAAAAGATCGCGCAGGGCGGCATGGGGGCGGTGTATAAAGCCCAGGACAAACGGCTGCAGGGCAAAACGGTCGCCCTGAAGGAGATGTCGGAATCCGCCATCACCCATCCCGAAGAGCGCGAGTCGGTGATTGCCTGTTTCCGGCGGGAGGCGGAGCTGCTGGCCCGGCTTTCGCACCCCCATCTGGTGCGCGTGACCGATTATTTCCAGGAAACGGACCGCCACTACATGGTGATGGAATTTATCCAGGGGCAGACGTTGCACAAATTGCTTTCCGGTCGCCAGGAGCCTTTCCCCGAAGAGCAGGTCTTGCGGTGGGCCGATCAGCTGTGCGAGGTGCTCTCCTATTTGCATAGCCAGGATCCGCCGATCATTTACCGTGACATGAAACCGGCCAACGTGATGATCACCGAGGCGACCGATGAGGTCAAGCTGATTGATTTCGGCATTGCGCGCTTTTACAAGCCGGGGAAGCGGCAGGATACCATTCAGTTCGGCACCGATGGCTACGCGCCGCCGGAGCAGTATGGCAAAGCTCAGACCGATGCCCGGACCGATGTTTACGCTTTGGGCGCGACCTTGTATCAGCTGCTGACTTTACGCGATCCGATGACTACCCTGTTCCAGTTTCCCCCTGCGCGCAGTCTCAATCCCCGGCTCAGCGCGGCGGTGGAAAGCGCTCTCAAAAAGGCGGTGACCGCCAACCGGGAGGAGCGTTATCAAACCATCGGCGAGTTCAAAGCGGCCTTACAGAAAAGTCGCGCCAAAGCCGGCGCGTCTAAAGCGACGCCGGCCGCCCCTCCATCCCCCAAAGCACCGCCGGCGCGGGTGGGGACGGCAGCCAGTCTGTTGATCACGCCGGCGCAAGTGGATTTCGGTCGGGTCACAGCCGGGGGCGCGGCGGTCGCTTATCCCTTGAAGGTGGTGTTACCCTCCGGTGAGACGGCCGAATTCAGCACCGGGGCCTCCTGGTTGGTGGCGCAACCGGACACCTTGCAGCAGAGCCAGGGGCAGGTAACCTTGAAATTGGATCCCGGTCAGCTGCGTCCGGGCCGCTGGCCGTTGCGGCGCGGGCTGTTGCGCCGCTGGCTGGATGCCCATGCGCGGCTGTTTGTGCCGGCGGCGCAGGAGCTCCAGGGGCAGGTCACGGTGCGCTTGAAAAATGGGCGGCAAGAGCAGGTCCCGGTCAGGGTGCTGGTGCAACCCCCACTGGCTGAGGTGACGCTCGGCTGGCTGTTGACGCTGGGATGCCTGGTGGTGGAAATGGCGTTGCTGCTCGGCGGCCTGGGGCTTTTGCTCATGCTCATCAGGTAGCAAGACTATGAGCGAAACCTTTTATAATTGTCCGAATTGTGGGCATCCTAACCGCAAGGATGCGAAGTTTTGCCAGCACTGCGGGGCCTCCCTGAGCGCCAGCCGCCCGCTGGGAGCGCTGTCTGAGCCACCCGCTTCTCTCCCTCCGGCGGCAGCCAAAAAATCGGGCGGGCTGTTCGGCTGGCTGCGCAAAAAGCCGCCGGCGGATACGGCTCCATTGCCACCGGCCCTGCCACCCACCCCACCGGGGGGAACCCGGCGGCTGGGCGCCGCTCCCGAAGCGGAGTCGCCGGCGGGCACGGCCCCGTTGGGAAGCCTCCCCGGCGCACCGCCCCAGAAGCTAAAACCATTGCAGCCGGGCAGCCCCTTGCAACACCCACAGGACCCCTCACGCCGGTATCTCATCCTGGCGGCGCGCCCCCTGGCCCGTTCGGTCTACTACGACGCGCTGGAAATGACCTGTAGCGCTTGCGGGACAGTTCATCCGGCGGTCCCGCCCGATGGGCTGTGCACCCGTTGCCGCACACCGCTCCGGCCCGTGCTGGTGCATGAGCGCCAGGCGCGCTCCCAGGGCCCGCTCACGGCGGCTGAGATTGACCGCCTGCTGAGTGTCAGCCGCAGCCATCCTCATATCCTGACCCACTACGCGATCTTGCAATATCCGGCCACGCTCTACACCGTGGTGGAGCGCCCGGATCGCTGGGGTGTCCTGGTCCGTGGCCGCCGTACCCGTTTCCTGGACGAAGCGGTCTCCGCCACGGCGGAGATTGGTCAGGCTGTGGCCTACCTGCATGATCAGGGATTTGCCCACACCGAAGTGGGCGGTGACAGTCTGGAAAGTCTGGTCACGCTTGGCAACGGCGATTTCTGCCTGGCGGATCTAAGCAGTTGTACGGCGTTGACGCAGCAAGAACAGGTCAACCGCGATCTGACTTTCCTGGGGATGTTGCTCTTTTATCTGGCGACCGGCGAAGAGCTGCAGCGCAAGGGGATGGAAGAGACTACGCCGCCCCCGTTGCGTCGCTTTGTGGAGCGGGCGATACGGGGCGAATATGCGACGGTGCGCGATCTGCTCAGCGATCTGGCCTCGCTGCCGACCACGGAGTCGTTAGGCGGTTCACTGAATCTGGTACACGGCCAGGCCACCGATCCCGGCCTGAAGCATCCGCGCAACGAGGATGCCGTGGTGGCCTATACCTTCAGTAAGGAGCAGGCCGGCCGGCCGGTCCCGGTCGGCTTTTATCTGGTGGCCGACGGGATGGGCGGCCATGCTGCCGGCGACGTGGCCAGTAAGATCGTGAACCAGGTGGTCACCGACTGGCTGGTACAGGCGCAAGTCCTGCCCGATCCGCAACGGGCGACGCGCAAGCTGGTCGCGGAGCAGCTGGCCGGGGGGCTGTTCAGCCAGGCCATTCAACAGGCGAATGAGAGCATTTACCGGCAGGGCCGGGCGGCCGGCAACGACATGGGGTCCACCGTCACGGCCGCCCTCGTACTGGGTGATATGGCGACGATCGTCAATGTCGGCGACAGCCGGACTTACTTGCTGCGCGAAGGCCGGCTTATGCAGATCACGCAGGATCATTCGCTGGTGGCGCGGCTGGTGGACGCCGGGATCATCAAACCGGAAGAGGTGCGTACCCATCCGCAGCGCAACCAGATCTACCGCTGTCTGGGGCACAAGCCAGAAGTGGAAGTGGATACCTTCACGCTTCAATTGC
>Ga0067045_1028754_pt1 | contig 27992 bp, 25 predicted proteins | sample TerdegcTABiofilm_FD_59184 | JGI IMG/M metagenome (GOLD analysis project Ga0067045, IMG submission 59184) | Combined Assembly of (Gp0054472, Gp0054536) Wastewater bioreactor microbial communities from Singapore -Terephthalate degrading...
GCCCTTCCGGTCCGGGCCCCCGCGTCCCGGACCGGCGGGTGACGCAAATCCCATCACCCGGGGGACAGGCCGTTGCTGCAATCCTTTATCCAGAACATCTTCAACGCCCTGCAGTGGGGGAGCTTCTATTCCCTCATCGCCCTGGGGTACTGTCTGGTCTACGGCGTACTGCTTTTGATCAACTTCGCCCACGGCGACATCTTCATGGTCGGGGCCTACATCGCCTTTTACGTGTGCATGACGCTCCTCGGAAAGTTCGGCCTCATCCCCGGCATGCCCGGCTGGCTGGTCCTGGCCCTGGCCGTGCCGCTGACCATGATGCTCACCGCCGTGGTCGGGGTGACCCTGGAGCGGGTGGCCTACCGGCCACTTCGCCGCAAGGGCGTCAACCGCCTCTACGTTGTCATCACGGCGCTGATGTGCGGGCTGATCCTGGAACACGCCAACCTGGCCCTCTTGGGCGCCAGCCGTCGCAGTTTCCCTACGCTCATCTCCACCAGCGTCTTTTCCTTCGCCGGGGTCAACGTCACCAACCTGAAGATCGGGGTCATCCTGGTGGCCGTCCTGGCCTTCCTTTTCCTGCGCTTCGTGGTGGTCAAGACCAAGATCGGCATGGCCATGCGGGCCATTTCCTATGACCGGTTCGCCGTGCCCTTGATGGGCATTCCGGCCGACAACGTCATCGTCTTCACCTTCGTTTTGGGTTCCGGGTTCGCGGGGCTGGCCGGGCTGCTCTTCGCCATGACCTATCCGGTGCTCGATCCCTATATGGGGGCGCTGATCGGCTGGAAGGCGTTCATCGCCGCCGTGGTGGGCGGCATCGGGTCCATTCGCGGGGCCTTTGCCGGCGGGTTCTTGCTCGGGTTCGTGGAGATCATGGTGGTGGCCTTTTTCCCCTCCACCTTCCGCGACCTCATCGCCTTCACCATCCTGCTGCTCATTTTGTCGGTCAAACCCACCGGACTGTTCGGCGTGGCGCGACGGACCAAGATTTAGACTCGTGGCCGGGGAACGATGAAACACTATACCATTCCAGCTCTGCTCGTCCTGCTTCTGGCGGCCTTGGTGGCCGTGTCCATGACCGGGGCCATGAACGTCTATTGGCAGTCGGTGCTCATGTTCATGGGCATCAACATCATCCTGTCCTCGAGCCTGAACATCATCAACGGCAACATGGGCGAGTTCTCCTGCGGCCACGCCGGATTCATGGCCGTGGGGGCCTACGTGTCCTCGGTCCTGTCCGTACTGCTCTTCGCCGACGGGTCGGTCTTCGGGGACGCGCTTCTTCCCCCGCAACTGGCCGTGTTCCTGTTCCCGGTGGTCCTGGGCCTGGGCGGGATCGCCGCCGCGCTGGTGGGTCTTCTGGTGGCCGTGCCATCCTTCCGCACCCGGGGCGACTACTTGGCCATCATCACCATCGCCGCGGCCTACATCGTCAAGAGCACCATCGAAAACATCAACGCCATCGGCGGGGCCAGGGGATTCATGGGCATGAGCAAGGTCACGGCGGCCATGAACACCACCGCCGAACTGCCCTGGATGATCATCTGGGTCTTTGTCGGGACCATCTTTTCCATCTGGCTCATCCGCCGCTTCATCTTTTCCACCCTGGGCAACGGGGTCAACGCCGTGTGCCAGGACGAGATCGCGGCCGAGATCATGAGCGTGAACACCAACCGGGTTAAGCTGACGGCGTTTATGATCTCCTGCGGCCTGGCCGGGGTGGCCGGCGGGCTTTTCGCCCACGTTTTGGGCTACGTGAACCCTGGGTCGTTCACCATCCTCAAATCCACCGAGGTTATGGTCATGGTCTATCTCGGGGGCATGGGGTCGCTGTCCGGCTCGGTGCTCTCGGCCGTGCTGATCACCCTGCTTATGGAGGCGCTTCGGCCACTGCAGATCATCAAGTGGGTGGTCATTCCCCTGATCCTGGTCCTTTTGATGCAGTTCCGGCCCGAGGGGATCATGGGCAACCGGGAGCTTGCGGACATCTTTCCCGGGCTTAAAAAATTCTACAGAATGAAGGGGTAGGGCCCGTGGCGCTTTTGGAAGTCAAGGACATGACCCAGTATTTCGGCGGCCTGTGCGCGGTCACCGATTTCGGCGTCACCTTCGAGGGCGGCGAGCTCATGGGGCTGATCGGTCCCAACGGCGCGGGCAAGACCACGGTCTTCAACCTAATCAGCGGATTCTACCAGCCATCGCGCGGGGACATCCTTTTCAAGGGTAAAAGCACCCGGGGCCTCAAGCCCCATACGGTCACAAGCCTGGGCATCGCCCGGACCTTTCAGAACATCCGGCTGTGGTTCGATATGACCGTTCTGGACAACATCCTGGTGTCTCAGTACTCCCACCTGGGGTACGGCCTTTGGGACTGCTTTTTGCGCACCAGACGGTTCATGCGTCGGGAGGCGGAGATGCGCGCCTGGGCCATGGAGATTCTTGACGCTCTGGATCTGTCCCAGTACGCCGATGAGCGGCCGGGCAACCTGCCCTACGGCATCCAGCGCCGGGTGGAGATCGCCCGGGCCCTGTCCGTAAAGCCCGATCTGCTCATGCTCGATGAGCCCGCCGCCGGCCTCAACTCCGCCGATGTGGAGGGCCTGATCACGCTCATCCGCTGGATTCACAAGGAGTTCAAGCTGTCCATCTGGATGATCGAGCATCAGATGGACGTGGTCATGAGCCTGTGCACCTGGATCAAGGTCATCGATTTCGGGGCCACCATCGCCGAGGGCACGCCCGAGGAGATTCGCCGAAACCCCGTGGTCATCAAGGCCTATCTGGGGGACGACACCATCTAGCGGCGTTGCCGCACGCCATAACCGGGATACAGCATGCTCCTTTCCGTCGAGAATCTGCGCGTCAAATACGGCAATATCGAGGCCCTGCACGGCATCTCCTTCCAGGTGGACCGGGGGGAGATCGTCACCCTGATCGGGGCCAACGGCGCGGGCAAGACCACCACGCTCCTGTCCGTCATGCGCCTGCCGCCTCCCGAGGCCCCCAGGGTCGTCGCGGGCGACATCCTTTTCGACGGGAAATCCCTGCTCGGCGTCGAGACCCACGACGTGGTGCGCAAGCTGCACATGGATTTGGCCCCGGAAGGCCGGCGCATCTTCGGCAACCTTTCGGTCATGGAGAACCTGAATCTGGCCACCTACGCCCGTACCGACGGTCCCGAGGCCATCGCCGCCGATCTGGAACGGGTGTTCGTCCTGTTCCCGCGCCTTTCCGAGCGCCGCAAGCAGCGCAGCGAGTCCCTGTCCGGCGGTGAGCAGCAGATGCTGGCCGTGGGGAGGGCGCTTATGACCGGATGCGATTTCATCCTGCTCGACGAACCCTCCATGGGCCTCGCGCCGCTTCTCATGTACGAGATGTTCCGCACGCTCAAAAAGCTCAACGAGCAGGGCATGACCATCCTCCTCGTCGAGCAGAACGCCAAGGTGGCCCTGGATTTCGCCCACCGGGGCTACGTGCTCGACACCGGCGAGATCGTGGCCCAGGGCACATCGGACAAACTCAAGCGCGATCCCATGGTCAAGAAAGCTTACCTGGGCGGTTAGAAATCGGGGCTGCCGCCCCGAACCCCGCCCGGGGGAAATGATTTCCCCCGGACCCCTGATTCCGGTTGGTTTTGCCCCGGTGCAAAGCGCCGGGGCAAAACCAACCGGAAAGCAAGGTGGTTCGGAGAAAACGATCTCGCTCGAGCGCGGACGCGAAGCGCGCCGAATTTTTTTGAAGGGGGTCCAGGGGGAAACTTTATTGAAAAAAAGTTTCCCCCTGGCCGCCGGAGGCATGCTCTTCTAGAACTTGTCCAGGGCCTTGGTCACCGCGGCCTTGAGTTCGGTAAACGCCCCTTCGAAGCCTTCCCTGAGGTCGTGCAGGGCGTCGGCCCCGCCCTTGCGCAGGAGCGTCAGCCTGTAGCGGGCGGTTTCGTACTTGCCGAGCATCTTTTCCAGGTCGGCGGCGTAGCGGTCGAAAAAGGCCGGTCCTTTCTTCTCCGCCTCGGCCTTGCTGGCGTCGATCTTGGCCTTCCACTTGGCCAATTGCTCCTCGAGGTTGGTGCCGAACGGTTCCTTGCCTTCCATCGTCGAACTCCTTGAGGACTGTTATGACACGGGATCGGGAGTCTTCCGCCATCCCTTCATAGCGCAAGTTTCCTGAAGGCGAAAGGCCCATGTCCGGTCGGGCATGCCGCCATTGACCCGGCACGGTCGAGCGGGTACCTTTCCTGGCTCGGAGCGGTTCCCCATAGTCCCAACTGCCGTGCGGGCATACCCGCGCACAGAGGTTCCGGAGAGGTCCCATGTCCCGATATGAGGCGGTCATCGGCCTGGAAGTGCACGCCCAACTGCGCACCAAAAGCAAGATATTTTGCTCTTGTTCGACCTCCTTTGGCGCCGAGCCCAATGAGAACGTCTGCGCCGTCTGCGCCGGCATGCCCGGCGTGCTCCCCGTGCTCAACGAAAAGGTCGTGGAATACGCCGCCAAGATGGGCATGGCCATCGGCTGCCGCATCAACCTGACCTCGGTCTTCGCCCGCAAGAACTACTTTTATCCCGACCTCCCCAAAGGATACCAGATATCCCAGTTCGAAACCCCTTTGTGCGAGCACGGCCGTCTGGACATCACGGTCAACGGCGCGGAAAAGACCGTGGGCGTCACCCGCATCCACATAGAGGAGGATGCCGGGAAAAACATCCACTCCACCACCGAGAACGCCAGCTTCGTGGACCTCAACCGGACCGGGGTGCCGCTTATCGAGATCGTCAGCGAACCCGACATGCGCAGTGCCGAGGAGGCCGTGGCCTACCTGAAGGAATTGCGCTCCATCCTGGTTTATCTCGGCATCTGCGACGGCAACATGGAGGAGGGCAGCTTTCGTTGCGACGCCAACGTGAGTCTTCGGCCCTTCGGACAGGCCGAGTTCGGAACCCGCGCCGAACTCAAGAACATGAACTCCTTCCGCCATGTCCAAAAGGCCATCGAATACGAGATCGAGCGCCAGACCGACCTTTTGGACGACGGTCAGGCCGTGGTCCAGGAAACGCGGCTGTACAACGCCGACAAGGGCGTCACCGCCTCCATGCGCGGCAAGGAGGAGGCCCACGATTACCGCTATTTCCCGGACCCCGACCTGGTCCCCCTGGTGGTCACCCAGGCGAAGCTTGATCTGTGGCGTTCCGAACTCCCGGAACTGCCCTCGGTCCGCCGCAGTCGCTTCGTGTCCCAGTACGGCCTGTCTCCCAAGGACGCCGACGTGCTCACCGCCGAACGCGACGTGGCCGACTATTTCGAGGAGGCTGCCAGGCTCTGCGGCGAACCCAAGAAAACCGCCAACTGGATCATGTCCGAACTGTTGCGCGAACTGAACCAGGCCGCGATTTCCGCGGCGTCCTGCCCCTTTTTGCCGGGCCATCTGGCGGCCCTGGTCACCCTGGTGGAATCCGGCGTCATCAGCGGCAAGATCGGCAAGCAGATCTTTCCCGAAATTTTCTCCGGCGGGCTTGATCCCAAAACCTACGTGACCCAAAAAGGCCTCTCGCAGATATCCGACTCGTCGGCCCTGGAAGCGGACATCGATCGCATCCTGGCCCAAAGTCCCGACGAGGTCGCCGCTTACAAGGCCGGGAAAACAAAGCTCATGGGCTTTTTCGTCGGGCAGGTCATGAAGGCCACCAAGGGACAGGCGAATCCCGCCCTGGTCAACGATCTTTTACGCTCCCGCTTGTCGTAGGAGCCGCAGGAAAGAAGCCCCGGTCTTCTTCCGGCTTCCGCACCCGACCACGTCAAACCGATTTGGAGAGGTCATGACCGAGCATATCCAGTTTTCGGAGATCAAACAGGCCCTGCTCCTTCTGGATCAGCGCATCCTGCCGGGCCGCGAGGAGTATTTCACCTGTGCCGACACCGAGGACGTCATTTATGCCCTTCAGACCATGGTGGTGCGCGGGGCCCCGGCCATCGGCGTGACCGCCGCCTACGGCTGCTGGCTGGCCCTGCGCCAGGCCATGGCCCAGGCCGGCCCGGGCTGGAGGGTGCGCCTCGACGAGCTGCTGCGCGGCCTCGAAAACGCCCGGCCCACGGCCGTCAACCTGCGCTGGGCCGTGGAACTCATGCGCGCCGAGGCCAAGGCCGCCGGGGATATCGGCCCGGACGCCCTGTCCGAACGGTGGCTGGCCAAGGCCAAGGCCGTGCACGCCGAGGACATCGAGATCAACAAGGCCATGGGCCGGTTCGGGGCCGCAGCCATTGACGACGGCGACACGGTCATGACCCACTGCAATGCCGGCGCCCTGGCCACGGCCGGGTACGGCACGGCCCTGGGGGTCGTCCGGGCCGCGGTGGAGCAGGGCAAGCGCATCAAGGTCATCGCCAACGAGACCCGGCCCTTTTTGCAGGGCGCGCGTCTTACGGCCTACGAGCTGGCCAAGGACGGCATCGACGTCACCGTGGCCTGCGACAACGCCGTGGGGCATCTCATGAAGAAGGGCATGGTCCAGAAGGTGGTGGTGGGCGCGGACCGCATCGCGGCCAATGGCGACGCGGCCAACAAGATCGGCACCTATACCGTGGCCCTGGCCGCCAAGGCCCATGGCGTGCCGTTCTACGTCGCGGCCCCGGCCAGCACCTTCGACCTGCGCATCCGAAGCGGGGACCAGATTCCCATTGAGAACAGAACGCCACGGGAGGTGACGCACATCGGGGACCACCAGATCACCCCCGAGGGCGTACCGGTCCTGAACTACGCCTTCGACGTGACCCCGGCGGAACTGATCGCCGGCATCGCCACGGAAAAGGGGCTGCTTCGAGCCCCATACGCCCAGGCCATCAAGGAAAAGATCGGGTCCGCATAGCGGGAGTCGTTTTTTTGCGGTGAGGCGGGGAAGGCGCGGCGCACGCGACGCGTCCGCTCCGCCGGTTCCGCGTGACGTGGAGGGATTCCACGCAACAATCAAGCAACGCATCGTGAAAAGAGAGGATGTATGGCGCTGAACGAACGCATCATCACCGAGGCCATTCTCACCGAGTATTTCGAGAAGTTCAAGGACTGCCTGGATCTGGATGTGGCCATCGTCGGCGGGGGGCCCTCGGGCATGACCGCCGCCTACCGCCTGGCCAGGGACGGTTTCAAGGTCGCCCTGTTCGAACGCAAGCTGTCCATCGGCGGCGGCATGTGGGGCGGCGGCATGACCTTCAATTATATCGTCGTGCAGGAGGAGAGCAAGCATCTGCTGGAGGAGGTCGGCGTGCCGGTCAAACACTTCCGGGACGAATACTACACCGCCGACGCCGTGGCCTGCACCACCACGTTGGCCTCGCGGGCCTGCCTGGCCGGGGCCAAGGTGTTCAACTGCATGAGCGTGGAGGATCTGGTCCTGCGCGAGGTGGACGGCCGGAAGCGGGTCTGCGGGTTGGTGGTCAATTCCTCGCCCGTGGAGATCGCGGGACTGCATGTGGACCCCCTGGTTCTGCACGCCAAATATGTTGTCGAGGCCACCGGGCACGATGTGGAGGTCCTAAAAACCCTGGTGCGCAAGAACGACGTGCGTCTGTTGACCCCCTCGGGAGGCATCGAGGGTGAGCAGTCCATGTGGGCCGAGGTGGCCGAGACCAACACGGTGAAAAACACCCGCGAGGTCTTTCCCGGTCTGTTCGTGGCCGGCATGGCCGCCAACGCCAGTTTCGGGTCCTATCGCATGGGGCCGATTTTTGGCGGCATGCTCTTGTCCGGCGAAAAGGTGGCGGCCGATATCGCCGCCTTGCTGCGCTCTGGGAGCGTGTAACTGGTCATGCCGCCGGTGATCGCCCTGATCGGCCGCCCCAATGTGGGCAAGTCCACCCTGTTCAATCGCCTGGCCAGGCGGAGCAAGGCCATCACCCATGACCGTCCCGGCGTCACCCGGGACCGCATCGAGGCCCGGGCCGTGATCGAGAACCGGGAGGTGATGCTGGTGGACACCGGCGGCATGGCTCCCGACGATCCCGGCCTCCTGGGCCGCATGGTCATGGAGCAGGCCCACACGGCCATTGCCCAGGCCCATGTGGTCCTGTTCGTGGTGGATGCCCGCGACGGCCTCATGGCCCTGGATCATGACGTTGCCGGGATGCTGCGGCAGTGCGCCAAGCCCGTGCTTGTAGCGGTCAACAAGGTTGATGGCGAGGAGCGGGCCGGAGAGCTTTCAGCTGAGTTCTACTCCCTGGGATTCCCGCTGGTGACGGTATCCGCGGCCCATGGCCGTGGCGTGCCGGAATTGCGGGAGATTCTTGCGGACCTGTTGCCGCCGGAGGATGCGCCCGACGTGATGCCTCGCGAGGACGAGGAGGGCGGGGACCGCCCCCTGCGTCTGGCCATGATCGGCCGTCCCAACGCCGGCAAGTCCTCCCTGGTCAATGCTCTGCTGGGCGAAAAGCGGCTTATTGTCAGCGAGGTTCCGGGCACCACCCGGGATGCCGTGGATGTGGCCTTCGCCCGGGGCGAGAAGCGGTACATTTTTGTGGACACGGCCGGGGTGCGCAAAAAGGCCCGCATCGACGACGACCTGGAGCGGCATACGGTCAGCCGGTCCCTGCAAAGCGCCAAGCGGGCGGACGTGGCCGTTCTGGTCATCGACGCCGAGGGCGGCGTGGGCATGCAGGACAAAAAGCTCATCGCCTTTCTGGACAAGGAGAAGACGCCGTTTTTGGTGGCCGTGAACAAGATCGACCTGATTCCCAAGGACAGGGTGCCGGCCCTCAAAAAGGATATGCGCGAGGAGCTGCGCATCTGCCCCCATGTTCCCGTGCTGTATGTCTCGGCGTTTCGGAAACAGGGCCTGGCCCGGATTCTGGAGACGGCCGAGGCCATTCGGACCGAATGCGCCATCCGGGTGGGCACGGGCGAACTCAACCGGGTCATGCGCCAGGTCCTGGACCGGCATCAGCCGCCCATGGTCAAGGGCCGCCGGGCCAAGTTCTATTACCTGACCCAGACCGCGGCCGAACCGCCCACGTTCGTGTTTTTCGTCAACGATACCGAGCGGGTCAAGCCGTCCTACGCCAAATACGTGGAGAACCAGCTACGCCGCCTTTTCGGGTTGGCCATGGCCCCGTTACGGATTCTGTTTCGTTCCAGCCATACCTCCAAGGATTAGGCCGGGAGCCTTACGCGGGTCGATTTTTTGGAGGAGGGTCCTGGTGCAGTCGTCGGCGTTGTGTTTTTTCGCGTGCTGTGATTATCATTAAATAGGCCTTCCGTCGTGAGCGGCGGGCGGTCTTTCCAGGAGCTCACGGGAATGCCCGGAGCGGAAAGGATTCCGGGCTGCGGCGACCCGGCCGCGATGGTTCCCAACCAAGGGAGACGAACATGCGTGGGAAGAAAGCTTTGTTCCGGTTCGTTTGGTGCCTCGCCCTGGCGTTTGCGGCGGTGAGCGGCGTTTCCTGCGTCGTGTCGGAGGGGTACTATGGCGATCCGTATTATTATGGCCCCCCCCCGCCACCGCCTGGGTATTACTATGGACCGGGGTACGGCGGTGGACATGGCGAGCAGGCTGCGGAAAGGCACCGCAACAGGATGAGGCAGAATTGCAATACGCAATGGGCGAACTGCACGGCCATGTGCAACCAGGTCAGAAATCCGTCCCAGCGGGCCATGTGCATCGCAAACTGCAACAATGCTCTCAACAACTGCATGAGCGGGATCTGAAAAAAGGATTCGCCCGTTTCCGCGCTTTTTCCGGTGACCGGGGGAATCCTCTCCGTTCAAGCTCCCCGGGGTGGCCCGACGAAAGGGATCGTTCGCGCGCCTGGGCGAATCATGGGGCGCTCAATCGCCCGTTATGCGGGTTCGGATTAACGCCTGGCACCCTCCGTTGCCGGTTGAGCCGCTCTGCGGGGGACCTTCCCCAGCATTGACTCCTTTTTAATCCCGCCAAAACCCCGTGTAAAGAAAAATGAGTTTCCACGATTCCACGGTGTTGCCCGAAACGGTCTGGATATTCTGGGGCTTCGCAAGGGCGGCGTCCTACCGGACGACCCACAGGACGCAGGCGGTCAGGGCCCCGGCCAGGGCGTCGTCCAGCATGACGCCGCCGCCGCCGGGCAGCCACGTTTCCGACTGACGCAGGGGCGGAGGTTTGGTCATATCCAGGATGCGGAAAAGCACGAATCCGGTCAGAATGGCCCATGGTTCCGGTTCGGAAAGCGGAGCAAGGGCCACCCATTGCCCCAGCACCTCGTCGATGACCACGCAGCCCGGGTCCGCTCGGCCGAGAATCCTTTCGGCCCGGCCGGCCGCCCATGTCCCGACCGCGAAGACCACGACCAACACCGCAAGCCTGCCCCACGGTCCCAGGGGCAGGAACAGAAACGGAGCGGCGAACGCGGCCACGGCGGAACCGGCCGTGCCGGGGGCGAGGGGAAAGCGGCCCACGGGTCCAAGGGTGGCGAGAAACAGGGCGATCTTGTCGGAAAGAGTTTTTTTCGTGTTGGGCTGCGGCATGTGGCGTGGGTACACGCATGCGTCTTCCGATGCAAGGGACGTTGTCCCACCAGGAGGCCGGGGTGTTTGCGGAGCGGATCAAACCCGGGGCGGCCGCCTGCCGGGCTTGTATTCGGATATGAAGTATGGAAAAGTATGTCGATGCGGCGAGGCCGCCTTTCTGGAGGAAAGGAATGATCGAGCTTGGAACCGTGCTGTGTTGGCTGACCCTGTATGTGGCCTTGTTTGTGGGGTATTACCGTTTCTACTTCCGTCCCCGCGTCTTTTTGCTCATGCTCGGGGAGGAAGGATATCTCGACCATTATCTTTCCAGCCTGCCGCACATGAGGGAACGTCCCGACGAGCGCCAGGGCATGGTGGATTTCCTCATGGACAAGCGAGCCGCATTTGCCCGCGTAAACCGCCTGTTCGTCACGATCGCCACCGGGCTTTTGGTTTTGGCCCTGCTTTTTTCCGGAAGCTGATCCCGCTTGCCCGGCATCTCCCGTCCCCGGCGCGATCCCCGCGTGAATGCATCGTGTCGGAGTTCCCGCCGGGTTATTCCGGCTGGGTTTCTTTCTTTCTGATCCCCAGTTTTTTCATGCGCGAGTCAAAGGTGGACCGGTTCACCCCGGCCCGTGCGGCCGCCTGGGTGATGTTCCATTTGCATCGCTCCAGGAGGGCCAGGACATAGGACCGTTCCAGTTCTTCCCAGGTCTGGTCGTACAGGGTGGGCGAAGGACCGGGGCGGCCGCGCGGCTCCAGATGGATGACGGCCTTTGGGCTTGCCGGCCCTTCCTGGGCGATGTCCAGGATGGCCGGGGGCAGATCGGACTCGTCGATGGTCTCGCCGTCAAGGGTGGTCAAGAGGTAGCGCACCAGGTTCTCCATCTCCCGGATGTTGCCCTTCCAGGGATGGGCCACCAGCCGGCGCATGGCCTTCGGCGTGATCTTCTTGGGCGCCACGCCCAGGCGTTCGCCGTCGCGGCGCAGGAAATAGCGCATCAGGAGCGGAATGTCCTCCCGGCGCTGCCGAAGCGGCGGCAGGGACAGGGGCAGGACATTGAGGCGGTAGAAAAGGTCCTCCCGGAATGATCCGGCGGCGATGGCCTGGCGCAGGTCCTTGTTGGTGGCCGAGATCAGGCGGACGTCCACCTGCTTGGAGGTGGTCCCGCCCAGGGGCTTGATTTCGTTTTGCTGGATGACCCGCAGAATACGGGCCTGAAGCGGAAGGGCCATGTCCCCGATCTCGTCCAGAAAGACCGTGCCTCCGGCGGCGGCTTCGAAAAGGCCCGACTTGTCCGTGTCCGCTCCGGTAAATGCCCCTTTCTTGTATCCGAAAAGTTCGCTTTCAAGCAGGGTGTCCGGGATGGCGCTGACGTTTTGCACCAAAAACGGTTTGTCGCGTCGGGCGCTTTGGCGATGGATCTCCCGGGCGACGAGTTCCTTTCCCGTGCCGGACTCGCCGGTGATGAGCACCGGGAAATGCGTCCTGGCATAGTCCTGAACGGATTTCTGCACGGCCAGGAAGGCCTCGCTCTGGCCGATGAGCGCGTCTTCCCGCATTCCGGCGATAACACGCCGCAATTGTTCGTTTTCGGCCCGCTTGTCGGCGAAGGCCAGGGCATTGCCCAGGGCCACGGCCCCGATGGCCACCAGATCCTCCATGAGCTCCAGATACTCCTTTTGCAGGTTGAGCCGGCTGCCTCCGTGGGCGGTGTCGATGATCTCCACAGCGCCGTAGACCCGTCCGTCACGCAGGATCAGGGGATAGCACAGGATGAGGGTGCTTTTGACGTCGAAGCCGGCTTCGATCTCCCGGAAGTGGCGTTTGTCCTTGTGGGCCTCGGCGATGGTCATGCGGCCGTTTTGGATGACCCAGCCGACGATGCTCGATGCGGAGCGGGGGATGCGGTAGCCTCTGATGTCGGCGCTTTGGGCGCCCACGGCCTCGATGCAGGTATAGGACCGGTCGTCCTCGATCCACAGGGAGCCGCGCTCGACATGCTGCATTTCCAGCAGGGCCGAGAGAAATCTGTGTTGGAGCCGGGCGGGGTCCAACTCTTCGAAAAGGGTTTTGTGAAAGTCGACGGTCTGGGATCTCATCGGACGCCTTTGCTCATGGGTTTCAGGGACGGGAGCGTAGGGCTCCAGTGCGCGCCACGCTACGTTCCCGAAGCGAAAAAGACAAGGGGCCGGGGCGGTTGGGACAAAGAGAACCAAAACGGCGCATGCCGCGGAGGGACTTCCCCTCTCCGGGTATCGTGGGGAAGCGCCCGGGAGGCCGAGCCTCCCGGGGCAGGCTACAGGATCTGCTCCAGAAATTTTCGGGTGCGCGGATGCTCCGGAGCGGTGAAGAACTTGGCCGGCGGGGCCTCTTCCACGATGCGGCCGCCGTCCATGAAGATGATCCTGTCGGCCACCTCGCGGGCGAATCCCATCTCGTGGGTCACCACCACCATGGTCATGCCCTCCCGGGCCAGGGCGGCCATGACGTCCAGGACCTCGCCGATCATCTCCGGATCGAGCGCCGAGGTGGGTTCGTCGAAAAGCATGATCTTCGGGCTCATGGCCAGAGCCCGGGCGATAGCCACCCGCTGCTGCTGCCCGCCCGAGAGCTTCACGGGGTAGACGTCGGCCTTGTCCGGGATGCCCACCTTCTCCAGAAGCCGCCGGGCCACGGCCTCGGCCTCGGCTCGGGGCGTCTTTTTCAGCTTCATGGGCGCGATGGTCAGGTTTCCGAGCACGGTCATGTGCGGGAAGAGGTTGAAGCTCTGGAAGACCATGCCCACTTCCATGCGCACCTTGTTGATGTCCACGGCCGGGGAATACAGGTCGAAGCCATCCACCACCACGGAACCGGCGGTGATGCTCTCCAGGCGGTTGATGGTCCGAAGCAACGTGGACTTGCCCGAGCCGCTGGGGCCGATGATGACCACCTTTTCTCCGGGCTGCACGAAAAGACTGACCTGGTCCAGGGCGACCATCGTGTCGAAGTGCTTGCTGACGTTTTCGACGCGGATGATGGGATCAGCGGGTGACATGGCGAGAAAGCCTCTCTTCCATGATGCTCACCAGTTTGGAGAGGATCAGGGTGATGATGAGATAGATCAGGGCCACCATGGTGTAGGTCTCGAAATACAGGAAGCTTTCCGAAGCGAATTCGCGGCCTCGGCGCAGAAGGTCCGAGACGGCCAGGATGGAGACCAGGGAGGTGTCCTTCAGAAGGGCGATGAATTCGTTGCCGACCGGCGGCAATATGGTCCGCCAGGCCTGGGGCAGGATCACGAAAAACATGGTCTGGGTGCGGCTGAATCCCAGGGACCGGGCGGCCTCGGTCTGGCCGTGGGAGATGGACAGAATCCCCGCCCGGAACACCTCGCCCATGTATGCCCCGTAACAGAAACTCATGGCCACCACCGCCGCCACCATGTCCGGCACCTTCACGAAGTGGCCGATGGCGTAATAGATGTAAAAGAGCTGGACCAGAAGCGGAATGCCGCGCACGATCTCCACATAGGTGGAGGCCACCAGATTGATCGTCCGGTTGCGGGAAATGCGTCCGAGTCCGGTCAGAAGCCCGATGACGATGGCCAGGAGGATGGAGAGGATGGTCACCTGGAAGGTGACCAGGATGCCGTCGGGCAGAAATTTGAAAAGGCGCCAATATGGGGTGGGCCGGAAGATGAGCAGGTAGGCCAGGGTGGCCACGGCGAAAAAAAACGACAGCTTCCAGGCCGACACCAGTCCCCGGTCCCTGCGCGAGGGGATGGCCGCCCCGTCACCGACCTCGATGACCACGGGCTTGATGTCTTGAGAGGTCTTTTTATCTTCGTTCATGTCCGCAGTCTTTTTCGGCGTGCCGGCTTCTTTCCCCGCGCGCCGCGAAAAAACGTTGAGCGGCGCGCGCCGGTCCACGACCGGGGCGCGCCGCGACGGCCGTGCCTACTGGCCGATCCAGTCCTTCTGAAGCTTTTTGTCGATGCCCTTGTCCTGAACGGCCTTGATGCCCTTGTTCACCAGATCGAGGACCTCTGTGTTGCCCTTCTTCATGGCGATGCCGTAGAACTCGTCCCCGGCCTCGATGATGGTGGCGATCTTCAGGGCACCCTTGTACTTTTCGTTCTGCAGGGCGTACTGGGCGGCCACGGGATCATCGCACACCACGCCGTCGATGCGGCCGTTGAACAGGTCCTCGAAGGCCAGGCCGACCTCGTCATAGGACTTGTCCTTGACGCCCTCCACCTTCTTGATGGCGAAATGGCCGGTGGTGCTGATCTGCGCGCCAAGGGTCTTGCCCTTCATTTCCTCGATGCCTTTGACCGTGCTGTCCTTGGGAACCACCAGGGCCTGGCGGACCTTAAAATACGGGGTGGAGAAGTCCATGGCGTTCTTGCGTTCGTCGGTGATGGACACCGAGGAGCAGATGGCGTCGTAGTTGCCGGCGTCAAGCCCGGCGAAAATGCCGTCCCAGGCCACGGCCTTGAACACCGGGTTGAACCCGGCCTCCTTGCCGGCGGCCTTCATGTAGTCGATGGCGAAGCCGGTGATCTCCTTGTCCGGGCCGACGAATTCCATGGGCGGCCAGGTAGCGTCCGTGGCGAACACGATGTCCCTGGCCATGGCGGAGCCGGTCAGGGTCAACAGGGCCAGAAGGGTCAGGGCGAGGCGTTTGAACATACGTTTTCTCCTTGGGTTCCGTGTGGTTGTTGTTTGGTCACGCATCGGACGGGTCCGGAAATGGCCGTTTCTTGACGAAATGCACCATGTTTGGCCGAATCATGATAAAAAAACAAGATGAAAAATCAATGAATTCGAAGCATCTTCCAGGGAATTGCGGCTGTTTCATGATGCGTCGGGCCTTTCTCGCCGCAGAAAGGATTCGAACTCGGACAGGCCGTCGATGAACTCGGCCCGGCCGAATCCAAGACGGAAATGGGACGGATACGGCCCGTAAACCATTCCGGGCAAAAGCAATGCGCCCGTAGCCGACAGGAGCTCGGCGCAGAAGGTGCCGGCGTCGCCGCCGTCAACCAATCTGGGGAAGGCGAGGGGGCCGGCCTTGGGCGGCGACCAGTCGAACATGTCCGTCCGGCGGGCCATGAAGTCCGCGGCGGCGGCCAGATTGTCCAGGGTGATGGCCCGGGTCCGCGCCAGGACCTTTTCCTTGTTGCGCAGGGCCAGGGCGGCCAGAAATTCCGTGGCCGGGGAGCCGCAGATGCTGGTGTAGTCCTTGATCCGGGCCATGCCCTCGAGCACCCTGGCGTTGCGGGAGGCCGCAAAGCCCACCCGCAGCCCGGCCAGACCGAAGGATTTGGACAGGACTCCCAGGGAGACGGCCGTTTCCGAGAGGTCGCAGGCTGCGGGCAACCGGTCGGCCGGGTCGTATTCCAGAAACCGGTAGACCTCGTCGGAGAAGAGTATGGCCCCGGCCTCCCCGCACAGCCGGACGATCTCCCGGAACGTGTCCTTGTCCGGCAGGGCCCCGGTGGGGTTGTGGGGAAAGTTCACGACCACGGCCCGGGTCTTTTCAGACAGGGCGGATTTCAGGACGTCCAGGTCCGGAATCCAGCCGTTTCGCTGGCGGCCGGGCCACTCCACCACACGCGCCCCCAGGGACGCCGGCACGTCGCGCAGGGAACGGTAGCAGGGCGTCTGCACGACCACTTGGTCGCCGGGTTCCAGCACCGACGCGAAAAAGGTGAAGACGGCCTCCTCAGCGCCCACATGCGCGAGCAGATTGTCCGGAACCAGGGTTTCGTAAAGACCGCATGCGGCCTGGCGCAGTGCGGGTGTGCCCTTGGAATCGGCATATCCCAGGGGCAGGGCCGCGAAGGCCTCGGTCGCGCCGTCCTCCAGGGCCAGGAGTTCCCCCACGGACAGGGGTTGACAGTCCGAGACGCACAGAAGGCGTTTTGCGGTGAACTCGTGAATCGCGAAATATCGTTCCAGTTCGAAGGCGGGCAGCTTCATGGCGGACTCTCGCAAGGCCGATAGGGGTTGCCGCGCCGGGCGCGGAACTTTGTTTCGTGGACGACAGAGGCCGATACCCGTGTTTCGGCGTGCGGGCAAGGGGTTTTCGAACGGCGGCTCCGGTTCGGGACGTTCAATGTTTCGGGGCGGGAGGGTCATGCAGGAAAAAGGTCATGACCGAACGCAGGGCGGCCTCCGAAAAGCTGTCGAAGCGGGCGTGGGCCTCGGCCTCGGTGTCGCCCATGGCGTAGGAGGTCAGGGCGTAGAGCAGATTGCCCCGGATCACGAAGGTCTGGTTGACGAATTGCACCCGCACGCCACCGTGTTTGTTTTCAACATGACGCAGATACAGGGTTTCGTATGCCGGGCACCCCTGAATGCTGACGGAGCGGCATTCCACGTTGCGTCCGAGCAGGGTGTTCTCCACATAGGATTTGATCTGTTCGCGGTTGATGAACTCGCTTTTGGATGTGGCGAAGTCTTTGGGCCGGGGCTTGGCGCAGACGTACACCAGCCCGTCGCCGCCGTTCTCCGCGCCCAGCCGAACCAGGCAATCGCGGGTTTCTTCCTCGAAGGTCTTCCAACCCGGGGGCAGGACGATGCTGAAACCATAATCCGTATTGATCGTGCGCAGGGGCTCCGAACGCGACTCGCGGCAGTCGCACAGGACGGCAAGACCAGCCAGGAGCACAAGCGATACCGAGGCCAGAGACATGGGCCGACTTGTCACTGCGGTCCGGCGGGGTTGCGTTCGCGGTCTTGTGGTCATGAGCCGAATCTAGCCCCTGACGGAGAGGAGCACAATCCCCGGGAGTCGGTTTTCGGCCTGGGCCTTGCGCATTGGATGGAAAGGAATTACATGGCAAGGTAGGCCAAGGGAAGTAGCAAGACGAAGCGGGCTGCGCACGAGGGGGACCGGCCATGATCGACGGCGTATCGTCCAACATCCAGGCGCTCTCCGCCCTGGGCGTGTCCCAGGCGGTCACGGCCGACAACATCGCCAACGTCAATACCGACGGCTATCAGACCGCCCGGGTAACGCTGGAAACCGGGCAGGGCGGAACCGGGGTGAATGTGCAGCAGATCACTCGAGACCAGAGCCCAGGTTCCGTGTATTACGAGAACAGACCCGTCGAAACCGGGGACGGCGGATATACCCAGGAATACACGGCCGTGGAGGCCAGCAACGTGGATCTGGCCGTACAGATGGTGCATATGATCCGGGATCAGAACGCCTATTCCGCGAACATCGTCGCCATCCGCACTCAGGATGAACTGGTGGGATCCGTGCTGGACATGATCGCCTAGCCGCGTGACACCCTCCTTTTTTTCTTTTTTTTCGAAAACTCCGGTTTCCTTTTCAGGAAAAATCTGTCAGGAAATTGACGGGCCGCTGTACGCCAAGCGGGGTATTTTCGTGACCCGAAGCGACGATCCGTGCGCGGCGGTTCCGGAGGGAGGATGGAACTGAATCTGTGCGGCATCGTGGGCAGAAGTCCGGCCTTGAACGATGTCTATCGCATATTGGGCAAGGTTGCCCCGACGGACAGCACGGTGCTGGTCACCGGCGAATCCGGTACGGGAAAGGAACTTCTGGTCCGGGCCCTGCACGTCAACAGCCGTCGCCAGGGCAAGCCTTTCGTGCCCGTCAACTGCGGGGCCATCCCTCGCGAACTTCTGGAGTCCGAACTCTTCGGCCATGAAAAAGGGGCCTTCACCTCGGCCATCCGCAGCCGCCCGGGCCGGTTCGAGCTGGCCGACGGGGGGACCATCTTTCTCGACGAAATCGGCGAGATGGACCTCAGCCTCCAGGTCAAGATCCTGCGCGTGCTCCAGGAAAAGGAGTTCGAGCGGGTGGGAGGGAACAAGACCTTCAAGGTCGATGTGCGCATCGTGGCCGCCACCAACCGCGACCTCGAACAGGAGGTCAAGGCCGGCCGCTTCCGGGAGGACCTGTTTTATCGTTTGAACGTCATTCCCCTGCATCTGCCGCCGCTTCGCGAGCGCGGGGAGGACATCCTGCTTCTGGCCGAACATTTCCTGGGCCGGTTCTGCCGGCAAAAACAGCGCAAGAAACTTGCCATTCCAGCCGCATCCCGGGATCTCTTTCTGCGTTATCCCTGGCCCGGCAATGTTCGGGAACTGGAAAACTTCATGGAGCGTCTTTCCATCCTGTGCGAGCACGACGAGATCAACCCCGATGATCTTCCGCGCAAGATTCTGGATGTGACGGGCTTTCCCACTGCCGAGGCCCCTGTCGCCACGGAAACGGCCACGAACGGTTTTGTGTGGCCGAGGATCGTGCATCTTCGGGAAAAGGGGCTGGGACTCAAGGAGTTTTTGGATCAGATGGAGGAACGGCTGCTGCTTGAAGCCCTTGAGGAAGCGGGCGGGGTCAAGAACCAGGCCGCCGAAATCCTGGGCATCAAGCGCACGACGCTTATCGAAAAACTCAAAAAACGGAATCTTGCCGCCGACTAGCGTCACGCTCCTGAACATGAAGACAATCTGTCATCCACTCTTATCATGTGTTCGGCATGTCGTTTCCGAAATGCGCCGGCATTGATTTCGGGAACGCGACATGAGCGCCGCCTCGGCGACACCGGGGGTGGCGGCATAGCCCCGCATGCGGATTAGGTCTGAGCATCATGCAAAAATCCCTGCTGGATCCCGATGACTGGGAGGATTTCCGCTCCCAGGCCCACGCCGTGCTGGACGCCTGCGTGGATCGCCTCATACACGCCCGGGAGCATCCCTGGCGTCCCGTTTCCCCCGAGTCTCTCCGGGAATATCCCCTGCCTGACGCGGGTGGGGATAAAACGTACCGGGACCTTGCCGGGAAACTCGTCACCCACGTTCTGCCCTTCGCGACAGGCAACACCCACCCGCGTTTTTTCGGCTGGGTCCACGGGACCGGCCTGGCCGCCGGTTTGCTGACGGAGATGGTCGCGGCGACCATGAACAGCAATTGCGGGGGCAGGGATCATGCCGCCACGTACATGGAACGCGAGGTGGTGGACTGGTGCCGCCGGGTTTTTGGTTTCCCCGAAACAGCGAGCGGAATCCTGGTCACGGGCACCTCCCAGGCCACCCTGGTGGCCCTGGCGGTCGCCCGGACGCGGGCCCTCGGCGTGGAGGTGCGCCGGGACGGCGTGCGGCATGCGCCCTGGCTCACGGCCTATGCCGTGGAGGGGGTGCACAGCGCCGTGGCCAAGGCGCTTGAGGTGCTGGGACTGGGATCCACGGCGCTTCGGATCGTGCCCAGGAACCCACATGGAGGGATGGATCCTCGCGGGTTGGCCGAACTGGTCTCCCTGGACCGGGCTGCGGGCGCTCGTCCGTTCTGCGTCATCGGAACCGCCGGTTCCGTCGATCTCGGGGAGTTCGACGACCTGCAGGTCCTTGCGGATTTTTGCGCCGCGCACGGATTATGGTTTCATGTGGACGGCGCTTTCGGCGCTTGGACGCGACTGGCGCGGTCTCCATGGCGCGACATGGCGGATGGAATCCAACGGGCCGATTCCGTGGCGTTTGACTTTCACAAGTGGATGTATGTGCAATACGATTGTGGAGCCGTTCTCGTTCGGGACAGGGACATGCATCGGGCCACCTTTGCCGCCCGTCCTTCATATCTCGCAGGTCAGGAATATGGACTGGGCGGCGGGGAGCCATGGTATTGCGATTATGGAACGGATCTTTCGAGAGGGTTTCGGGCGCTCAAGGCCTGGGCCGCGATTCAAGTCTATGGGAAGTCGCGGTTGGGTTCGGCGATAACGCGGAATTGCGAACTTGCCGCGTTGATGGGGAAGCTTGTCCAAGAGTCGGACGAGTTGTCGTTGTGCGCTCCGGTGCGATCAAATATCTGCTGCTTTTCCGCATCAGATCCGGATATGGATCCGGAGGAGGGCGGCATGTTGAACAAACGCATCGTCGAGTCCCTTCAGGTTTCCGGGGAAGCCGTTTTTTCGACCACGCAACGCCTTGGTTCGACCGTCATACGGGCCGCGATCGTCAATCACAGGACATGCGAGGACGACATCCGGAGCTCGATCGCCGCGGTCCGGAGGCTTCGCGCCGCATTGGGCGGCAAACGGGAGGCGGGACCCGCAAACCGCTAGAGCCCGAACAGAGGCATGTCGTGCCTGGTTGCGCGGGTCTTCTCTCCGCCGGTTTTTCCATGCCGGCCGTTGGAAACGTGAGCGTTAGCATGGTCCTTGCATAATGCGCCCCGTGATCACTCGTTTTTCAGCCGGTATTCTCCGGCTTCTTGTCCTCGCGGTTTGTCTGGTCGCGCTCCCCCGGTCCGTCTGGGCCGCTTCGTATTCCTTCACCACCAAGTCGGACATGGACACCCTCACTGTGGGTTTTCCCTCCGCTGGCGGTCATCCCACCGTGACCCGGACCGGGCGCAAGGAAATCACCCTGGTGTTTCCGCCTGGGATGCCTGTCCCGGACGCTCCTCCCGAGAATCTCGATTTTTCCCAGTCCCGATTCATTGCCGGCGTGCAGCCGACATCCCGTGGACTGGTCGTGACCCTGCGCACCGACGCCTTCGGATTTGTGGGCTGGCCGGCCGGTGAGGGCGCGATAAAAATCCAGATATACAGAGATCCCCTTGGCGCGAAATGGACTGCGGACAGTCCCGCCCCCCAGGGCGGAATGTCCCCGGATTCCGCGCCGTCCGCTCCGGTTCCGGCCGCGCCCGGGCCATCCGATTTCAAGGCGCCGTCCGAACCTCCCCGGGGTCCGGACGAGAAACGGCCCGCGGCATTGCCTTCTCTCGAACAAAAGGCTCCACCACCTGGTGCCGGATCTGATTCCGGCCACTCCCTCCCTCCCCTGCCTTCTTCCCTGGCCGGCGATTCGGGCAGGCCCCCCGACACCGCCTCTCCTGAGGTCACGGATTCGCGGGCCCGGGAACCGTTTTTCGCCGTGCCCCATTCCCTGCGTTCGGCTGTGGAGCATGCCGGGCCGGATGCCGCCAAGGTACTGCGGCCGGACGGTATTGTGGCTCCGCCGTCGCCCGTTCCACGCGTTCCTCCTGATGCCGGCGGGAAGGCGTCCCCTCCGTCTTCTCCGGAACATGTCGCATCACCGCCGTCTCCCGTCGCGGACGCCTCCGGCCCTTCGGGGGGGCTGCCGCCCCTGCCCCCGGGACTCATGGGCCGGGAAGGGGAGGTCAAGGGGGCGGTGACCCCTCCCGCGCCGCCCATTGCGCCTGCGCCCGTGGCCCCGGTTTTTTCCGGACCACAGGCCGTGCGTTCCGGCGTCTCCAGGAAAACGGAGCAGGCGGAAGTTTCGACTTCTCCCGAGACCGCCCCGTCGCCGGCCCCGGTTGCGCCTGAATCCGCTCCCGCACCTCCCGCAGAGCAGGAGAAGGCCCAGGCCGACGCCGGGGAACAGCCCGGAGGGGAGCAGGCGACGGATGGGCAGACTTCCGATGAGGGCGGCACGGAATCCGATATCGACGGCATGATTCTGGCCGCCCAGGCGAGCCGGTTGGCGGGGGACAACGAAGCGGCCCTGGAGATGTTGGGAGGGCTCAAGGCCCGTCAGGATCTGACCGAGGAACAGCGCGAGGAGGTCCTCTATACCCTGGCCGAATCCCTGTACGACATCCACAAGGGAGAGCCCCTGGCCCACTTCGACACCATCCAGGGCGCCTATCAGGAGGCCCTGAACTTCAACGCCAAGTCACGGCGGATTCCCGGCGCCCTGCTCATCCTGGGCATGATCAACCTCAAGGCCGGGAACATTCCCGAGGCCACCGCGTATTTCAACATTCTGCGCAAGCGCTATCCCAACGACGAAAACATTCCCTTGATCCATTTCTATTGGGGCGAACACCATTTCGAGAAAGGCGATTACCAGAAGGCCGCCCAGGAATATCAGGAGCTCATCCAGCGCTATCCGGAGAGCCGTTTTGTCCGCGAAGCCTCCATGGGCATGGCCAAGTCCCTGGTGAAGCTCGGGCACTTCCAGGAGGCCTGGCAGATCGCCGATTACATCGAAAAACGATGGCCCAGGTATTATACCGAATATCCGCCCATTCTGCGCATCAACGGCGAGATCGCCTATCGGCTCGGGGATTACAAGAAGGCCAAGGATTACTATCTGACGGCGTACAACATCGATCCCAACGCGGAGGGATCGGATCTGGTTCTGGCCCGACTCGGGGATATCGCCTCAAAACTCAAGAACGCGAAAGAGTCCCGGGAGTTCTATGAACTGGCCGTGGCCATGTTTCCCGAGGAGGAAGGCGGGCTTATTTCCAAGATGCGACTGGCCGAGCAGGGCGTCTATGACGATCCGAGCATCAGCGAGATGTTCTCGGCATTCGAAAAACCTCTCCAAGGGGGGCCTGAGGCCATCTATTCGCAGATCGTCAGGGACCATCCCCAAAGCGCCCTGGCCCCCTTGGCCCAACTCAAGCTGGCCATGTGGTATCTTTTCAAGGACAATTATCTGCAAAGCCTCGAGGCGGCGACGACCTTCGAGAAGATGTTTCCGGACAATCCGCTTTCACCCAGGGCCGGGGAGGTGGCCGCGACAGCCTTTGACAAGATGGCCGAATCCTTGCTCAAGAATCAGCAATATGTCCGCATTGCGGAACTGTGGCGTGAACATCCCCTCTTGACGAAATATCGTTCGATCATTTCGGACAAGGGACAGCTGGCCGCCGCCTTGAGCCTCCTGCGCACCGGACATCCCCGGGAAAGCCTGAGTCTGGCCTTGCCGTTCATCGGTCCGACCCAGACCGAGGCCGGGGTCAACGCCTTGCTTTTGGCCTTGCACATCTATGTCGAGGGGGATGCCTGGCGGGAGGTGCTGGAACTGGCGGAGAAGGTGCGCGATTGGCGGTTCACCCTGGATCAGCGTCAGAGGGTGGAATTCGCCGCGGCCATGGCCTTGGAGAACCTCGGGGATACGGCCAAGAGCCGTCCCCTGTGGGCCAGGCTGGCCGCGGATTTCAGTCTGCCTCCGGCACGCCGGGCCGTGGCCATGTACTATCAGGCCAAAGAGGCCAAAGCCAAAAACGATGCGGAGAAAATCCTGGTCTTTGCCCAGGAGGCGGTGAACCTGTTGCGGGAGACCAAGACCGATCCGGAAAAGGCCGCCGACGCCCTCAGCATGTTGGTCGATGCGGCCAAATCACTCGGGCTTTATCCCGCGGCGCTCAAGTGGGCCGAGGAATATGGGGCGACCCTGCCGGAAAGCGGACCGGATTACGCCGCAAACCGTTTCCGGATGGCCTCCATTTATCGCGAGATGGGGGATACGGCCAAATGGCGTCAGACTCTGGAGCAGATGCGCGATTCCATGCCGAACACCCTTTACGGCAAGATGGCCGCGTCGGAGCTTTCATCCCGGAGCCTGGAGGAACGCGCCCGGTCCCTGACCAGGGTCAATTGATCCGACCTTGCCGCTGACTGCAAGACAACGGTGGGCCTTTCACTTGTTGTAAGTTCCCCATGGTCCGCGTGACGCGGCATGATCGACCGGGAAGGCGATCCCCGTGTCGGCCACGATCAGACTCCGGCTGTCCGATGCGGTCAGCGTGTGGAAATGCCGTGGATGCGCAGGTAGCGGTACAGGCTTTGCTTGCCCAGTCCCGAAATCTCACAGGCTTGCCGGATGTCGGCATGGCAGGCGGCCATCAGGTTCTGGAAAAAAGTCTTTTCGGTCTGCCGCTTGTAGTCGTCAAAGGGAATCAGCGTGTCGTCCGGGGAGACGGAATCCAGGGACGCGGACGTGGACGGCATGCGGCTCTCCCCGACATGCGGTTCGGCATCCTCGGGGAGGGGGAGCCCGTTCCCCATGGCCGCCTTTTTCCCGCCCAGGCCGCCCATGGCCCGGATGCGTATCTCCGGCGGCAGGTGCTTGGGATAGAGGGTGGGGTCCAGACGGGCCCGGACCACGATGTTCTCCACGGTGTTGACCAGCTCACGGACATTGCCCGGCCAGTCGTATTCCATCATGAAGTCGCAGAATTCCGGCGAGAAGCCCTTGAGCGGTACGTTGTATTTGCGGCAGAAAAAATGGGTATAGTACAGGGTCAGCTCACGGATGTCCTCGTCCCGGTCGCGAAGCGGCGGGATGGCGATGTGCATGGTGTGCAGCCGAAACAGCAGGTCGCTACGGAAGCGGCCCGAGGCGGCCATGGATTGGAGATCCTTGTTGGTGGCCGCGACCAGCCGGAAGTCGCTCGATTCCTCCTCCTTGGCCCCCACGGGCCGGAAACGGCGTTCCTGGAGCACCCGCAGGAAGGCCTTCTGCATGGGAAAAGGCAACTCCCCGACCTCGTCCAAAAAAAGGGTCCCGCCGTGGGCCTGCCGGATGAGACCCTCGCTTTTTTTCTCCGCGCCGGTGAAGGCCCCCTTGGCGTGGCCGAACAGCACGCTTTCGATGAGCGTCTCGGTGAGGATGGAGCAGTCCACCACCACGAAGGGGCCGTCGGCCCGGGGGCTGTTCTCGTGGATGGCCCGGGCGAAGAGCTCCTTGCCGGTGCCGGTCTCGCCGGTAATGAGCGTGTTGGCCTCGCTGTTGGCCGCCTGGGCGATCAGATCCAGGCACTTGGCGATCTTGGGGCTGACGCCGATGATGCGGTCGCGTTTCAGGGCCACGGTGGGCGCGTGATGGGAGAATTTCTCCTTGCGGTACTGCAGGGCCCTGATCAGGGGCAGGGTCATGACGTCTTCGGCGGCCGGCTTCTCGATGTAGTCCCAGGCCCCGTTCTGGATGGCCAGTTCCGCGCCGTTGGGATAGCTCGCGCCGGTGAAGATGATCACCTCCGGCGCGCGTTCGCGTTCGGTGATCCGCGCGATGGCGTTCAAGCCGATGCCGTCGGGCAGGTCCACATCAAGATAGACCACGTCGAAATCCCCGTGCTCGATGGCCGCAAGCCCCCGCGCAAGGGTGGGCTCGGCCGAGACCTCATGCTCCATGGCCTCGAAAACCAGCCGGCATACCTGGCGGATCTGTTCGTCGTCGTCGATGATGAGTATTTTCGCCATGGGTCCTCCAACGCGGCAGGCCAACTCCTACTTTGATTGTCCCGGAATGTCGAGATGGGAACGGACACGCGGCTCGGACACGGTTCCGGGGGGCCGCCTATCCTTTGTGCTTTCACCGGCGATGGGGCATGATGCGCCAACTTTCCGGGCGCGCAACGCGCCCATGTCCGTCAAGGGAGCCACGACATGCGCAAGATCAACAAACGTCCGCTGCCGGTGTGGATCATTTTCATCTTGTATTCCCTGACCTCGCTCTACAGCATGCTGTCCGTGTTTTTGATCACCAGCGGCGTCTTCCCGCTTAGCCCCGAACAACAGGCCTATATAAACCGATTCACGAGCTTCGATATGATCATCGGCTACATGGTGGCCGCCATTACGTTCATCGGCGTTTTTCTGCTTTTCCGTCTCAAGAGGGCGGCGGTGACGGTTTTGTTCCTGGCCTTTGGCCTCGATGTGTTCTCTTCCGGCATGTTCTATCTGAAACACGATCCGTCCATGGTCGTCGAGGCCTCGGGCTTCCTGCTCCAGGCCGGCGGGATAGCCCTGTTTTTCGTCGTGTGCCTGTATGCCCGGCACTTGGCACGAAGTCGCGTGTTGAACTGAGCCGTCCGCAGGGGACGCTCCCTGACGGGGATCAGGCCGCAGGCAGGAAATCCCGGCCGAGGACATAGCCCCGGTCCGCCACGAAGGCCGCGATGTCCTCGGCCGCGCCCCGGCTGCCCACGTAGGACACCAGAAAGCACGACCCGGCCGGCGGCAGGTCGTCGCGGTGCCGCACCGGCCGGCCTCCGACGGTCCTTCCCACCTTGTCCGGATCGATGTCCCACCAGCCCTCGATGACCACCCCGTGTTCGCACAGCATCTCCGCCCGCTTGCGGGTGATGCGGCCCGCGCCCATGACCTGGATGGCCGGATGGAAGGGGTTGGTCCGGGCCAGATGCCTGGCCAGGTAGGGGGCCTTGAGGCGGTGGAAGCGGTGCGGGGCGTAACGCGGGTCCGTGCGCGACAGCCTGTCCGGCGGGTCGTTCCAGGTCACCAGGTATTCGGGCACCTTGGCCATGCGCACCCCGGCGTCCAGCCAGCGCAGCCACAGTTCGTAGTCCTCGGGGAAAGGGCCGTGGACGTAGCCGCCGTGCCGCTTGGCCACTTCGACCCGAAACATGACCGTGGGGTGGGGCAGTGGGGATTCCCGGAACCGGGCCAGGGCGATCTGCTCCGGAGTGAGCAGGCTGTTGGTCCATTCCAGATGGTGTCGGTATCCGGCCGCGCGAACCGGGTCCCCGCCGAATCGGGCCAGACATCCGACCAGGCCGATGTCCGGATGCGCATCCAGAAAGGCGGCCTGGAGTTCCAACCGGGTTTCGTGGCAGGTGTCGTCGGCGTCCATGCGGGCGATGCATTCGCCCCGGGCCATCTCCAGGCCCGCCGTCAGGGTCCGGGCGATGCCCCCGTGGGGCAGACGGACGGGGCGTATCCGGGAGTCGCATCGGGCCGCTGTCTCGATGACCTCCCAGGTCGAGCCCCCATCGTCAGAGCCGTCGTCCAGGACCAGAAGCTCGAAGTCGGCATGCGTCTGGGACAGCAGGCTTGTGAGGGCGGCGGGCAGGGTGGCGGCGGCGTTTCGGACCGGCAGAAGCACCGAAATCATGCCCCCTGCCTATCCCATGCGCGGCATCCGGGCAACCGGACAAGCGGCGTCACCCGTTTCTCGACAGCTTACGCCTCGACCGCGTCGAAGGTGCACCGGACCAAGCGGTCCGCAGCCGGGACATGCCCCGGCCAGCCGGACGTCTTGTTTTCGTCGCAAGCTTCGATGCCGATATCGATGAGCTCGCCGGTCTCGCCCTTGCGGTACGGGACGGCCACAGTGGCGAAACGCACCGCCTCCTCGGGATCGTGGGTCACCAGAATCAGCGGTATTCCCAGCTGTTCCAACAGATTCAGGACCTCCTCGCGCAGCCGGGACCGCAAGGGCAGATCCAACGCCGAGAACGGTTCGTCCAAAAGCAGTACCGCCGGACCCGGAGCCACGGCCCGGGCCAGGGCCACCCGCTGCCGCTGCCCTCCAGACAATTCGCGCGGCAGGCTGTCGGCCATGCGCGTCAGCCCGAAAAGATCGAGCATCGCATCCACCCGCTGCCGCATCTCCCGGGTCAGGCGTCCCCACATCCCGCCCAGTCCGAAGGCCGTGTTCTGCCGTACCGTCAGATGCGGGAAAAGGGCGTAATCCTGGAACACGAATCCCACTCGACGTCTGCGCACCGGGATGTTCACGCCTTTCCGCGAGTCGAAAAGCACCTTCCCGTCCACCGCTATCCGCCCCGCGTCGGGACGCAAAAGCCCGGCCACGGCCCGAAGCGTCAACGATTTTCCCGACCCCGACGGACCAAACAATACTACCCGGCTGGCGTCCGTGGCGAATCGTGCAGCCAGGGTGAACGACCGCCTCGAACCATTCAGCCGTTTTTCCACTTCGATGGAGATACGCATGGAATACTCCTTTTCGGGGCTGCCGCCCCGAACCCCGCTCGGGGGGAATC
>Ga0067045_1028755_pt1 | contig 27992 bp, 20 predicted proteins | sample TerdegcTABiofilm_FD_59184 | JGI IMG/M metagenome (GOLD analysis project Ga0067045, IMG submission 59184) | Combined Assembly of (Gp0054472, Gp0054536) Wastewater bioreactor microbial communities from Singapore -Terephthalate degrading...
CGGCGACACAGATCGTACAGCCCCAGGTCCAGCATCGAAGCCGAGCGCTGGGGGTTGTGCACGCAGGTCTCCAGGCGGATCTCCTCGATGATCCCGCCCTCGCGGGCCTCCGTGGCCAGCGGGATGCCGCGGCCGCCGCTGACATCGGCGCCGACGATGTGCATCCGCACCTCGCTGGAGGCGTTGCCGCCGAGCACCGGACGATCCTGGCAGAGCACGACTCGCGCGCCGCTGCGCGCTGCGGCCAACGCGCAGGGCACGCCCGCCGCGCCGCCGCCGGCTACCAGGACATCGGTCTGGATCTCTCGCACGCGCGCCATCGCACGGGCCCCTCTCGTGTTTTCTCGGCAGCCGGCGCTGCTAGAGTTCCATCGCCGCGCGCATGCGCCCGACCAGCCGGCTGGCGATCTCCTCCATGCCGGAGGGCGAGGGGTGCACCAGATCCACCGTCAGCCCCTGCACCGAAGCGAGCAACTCGGTGCCAGGCACGTGCACCAGCCGCGGCAAGGCGAGGGCCGCGACCTTGTCGCGCACGATGCGCCGGAATTCCGCGATCAGCGGGTCGCCGACCAAGTCCTCTTCGGCGGTGAACAGATCGATGCAGAAGATCCACTTGTCAGGATGCGCCGCCGCGATGCGTTCGACGAAATAGTCCACGCGCCGCGCGAACTCGTCTGCCTGGATGTGCCGGAGCAGGTTGATGCCCAGTTCCAGCGAGGCGAAGTGCCAGTCCTGCCGGCCGGCGATGTAGTCGGCCATCTCCGGTTCCAGATGAGCCCCGCCCCCGAAGCCCAAGTTGATGAGGTCCACCCCCAGCATCTGCGCGACCCGGTGGGCGTACATGCCCGACGGCCGCACCGAGGCATTGCCGTGGGTGATCGACGAACCGTACGCCAGATAGCGCCGGGCCGGCGTCTGCCCGGGCTGCGGCGGCGTGCAGTCCGCGGCGAACTCCAGCAGCCGAGCCGGGGGCCGCCAGGGCAGCAGCATGCGTGTCAGGCGCGCGTCGAACGGGAGCCCTCGTGCCGCCGACAGCCTGGCCAGCAATTCGATCTTCTCCGGCAGCCGGATCACCACGTCGGTCCGCTCGCGACCGATCATGTGCCAACCCACGAAGAAACTGCCCTGGTAGACCTCGACGACGACCGGAGCCTGCTGGCACTTCAGCGCCACCAGCGCCTCGCGACCGTGCAGATTGAACCGCAGTTCCGCGCCGGTACTCTGCAGGGCATTGACCTGGGCCGGGACGTTGAGCCGCAGACGCAGTTCGTTGGGGATCCGCGTGAACCAGAGCCCCTGATCGTCCTCGGCTCCCCAGACCGCATCGGGGTCGCCGCCCTGCGCGCGCATGGCCGCCAGGGTCGCCGCGCCGATGATGTGGCGGCCGTCGCCGGCCAGCAGTTCGTGGATGTTGTAGAGCTCGGCGTTGCGATAGATCATGCAAGCCTCCTGGGCCGTCGTCCCGCGCGCTGCTGCGCCGGCCCCCGCGCCGCGGACCGCTCACGCGCGGGCGCACACCCGGCGGGCCTGGACGCCGAAGCGCCGCACCAAACCGCGGATGCTGAATCGGCGTCTGCCGATCAGGTACGAGTGCACCGTATCGTCGAACCGCTCGTACCAGTGAACCGGCACTCCGGCCTTGCCGACCACGGCGCCTACCAGGCTCCCGGCAGTGGCCGCGGTGCAGTCATTGTCCAGTCCCATCGCCACCGTCTGGCCGATCACGCGCGTGACATCCCGGCCACCGATCGTCAATCCCCAGACGGTCAGACAGGCGTTGTTGACGGTATGCACCGGGTGCATGCCCGCGAAACGCTCGTCCGCCGCCGCCCGCGCCGCGCGGAAGTCGGCGATCTCCGGCGCCTTCTGGAGCGCCCAACGGATCGCCCGCGCCAGCGTGCAGTCGCGCGGGATCTCCGTCAATCCGAGGCGCAACGCCTCCACGGGATCGTCCACGACGAAGGCCGCGGCGATGGCCGCCGCGAAGAACATGGCCCCGTAGATGCCCTGCCGGCGGTGGCTCAGATACGCGTCCCGGTAAGCCATCGCCGCCGCCCGCTCGGGCCAACCAGGCGCCAGATAGCCCCAGGGATCGGCCCGGATATCCGCGCCGATCCACTCGCAGTACGGATTGTCGATCTCGGCCGCCTTCTCTGGCGCGATCCCCGCCCGCAGGTGCCGCAGGGCCACGTCCTCCGCCGTGCACGCGTACGGCAGGTAGCGCAGCCAGGCGCGAGCGACGTCGGCCGTGGTGAAGTCCGGCCCGGAATGCTCGCTGACGAGCAAGCCCAACAGGGTGTAGGCGAGATCGTCGTCCACCGGGACGCCCTCCAGGCCCGCCCGTGTGTACGCCGACCGCGGACTCAGGCCGTACCGGAGCTGGTCGGCGTCCGGCACGGCGGACCAATAGTCCACGGGCGGAAACTCCTGGCCGTTGGCTGCGGCGAGCGCCTCCATGCGCGCGATCGGCCAGCCCTCGACCACCGCTCCCAGCGTGCAGCCGGCACAGCGCGCCAACAGAGCTCCCTCGAGACGCTCCGCGTACTCGTGCGGTCGCAACGCGCCTGCCAACCGCCGGGGCCCGCGTGGGCGCAGCGCCTGGATGGCCGCCAGCTCGTCGGGTTCGCGGGCGGCCAGGCGTGGGTCTTCTGGCAAGGCCCGCAGCTGCGCCGCAGCGGTGCGCAGCTGCCGTTCGAGCTTGGCCAGCGCGGCCGCAACCCCGCGGGCACCGTGTTCCGTCTGCAGTTGGGCATAGAGGGCGAAACGCTCCACCAGCCTGTGCAGCTTTCCGGTATCGGGATATCTGCGCATGGTCCCTCCCAATGTCTGCGGCCAGCGCGCCAAGCATCGCCCGCTGCCGCCCCGTCACTGGATCCGGCGGCGCTCGTGCGTCGTTCGCAGCGGTTGGCGCGTCGGCCCGCGCCCCGGGCCAGCCCCGGCATCTTCAGCAGGCCGTGCGACCGGATCCTCAGCCGAAAAACCCCTCGGGGTACGGGTCTGGATTCAGCAGCGGGGCGCGCCAGTCGCCGAGCTGATCCAAGTCCACCGGTGCCCCGCCCGCCTCCAGGTGCGAGCGGAATCCCGCCACGAACATCGCCGTCTTTTCCAGGATGGCCTCGTACGACTGCGGCATGCGCCGGGTCTCGAAGAACCGCTGCATCTCGACGAGCAGCGGCAGCCAGAAATACGGCCCGCTGCCGACGCTCTGCTCGAAGCTGCGCGCGCCGAAGACGCGGATCCATCCCCACGTGCCCGGGATCTCCTGGACCACACCGTAGAACGGAGGGCCGCCGTCCCGGCCTTCGTGCTCGATGGTGACCACCCCATTGGGCTGCCGCCAGTCGCGGGTCTGGTACGCCACGCGGCGCACGCCCCCGCCCACGCAGGCGTACACGAAGAGCAGCCCATGGATCCCGTGCGTGGGATAGTCGGACATGGAGTTGGCCGCCACGTACCCGTGGATCGGAGCGGCCGCCTGCACCTGTTGGCGGATGTACTCCACCTCGGGCGCGAACTCGAAGCTGGAGCCGGTCATGATCGGCGCGTTGTGCGCGCGGGCCACGCTCACCAGCTCGGCAGCATCCGCCATCGACAGGGCGAAGGGTCGGTTGATGAACATCGGGACAGCGGCCTCCAGGTAGGGCCGCGCCAGGTGCTTGAAGTGCAGACACGAATCGAAGTCATCGAGGATGACGGCATCGACCTTGCCCACCATATCGCCGTAGTGAGACACGGCACACGCTCCGTACTGGGCGGCGAACTGCCGGGCTGCCGCGGTGTCCACGTCCCACACGTGGGTGATGCGCATCCGCGTCACGCGCGTGGCCAGACGCGACGCCTCGGCCGCGGATTCCGGCTGGATGATGGGGCCCCAGATCGGCGGTGTATGGCAGTATCGTGCACAGGTCAGGATGCCCAGACGCAAGGCTGGTATGGCGTCCATCGCGCACTCCCTGGATGAGAGGTCGGAGGCAGACTCGGCGACATCGCGCCCGCTGCGCGGGGACATGCTAAGCAGACCGCACCACGGGGTCAACGTGCCGGCCTGTCCGGCCCGGCCGCTCCCCGGCAGCGCGAACCACCACGCCAATTGACGGGCCGCAAGCCGCGGCCTATCATCGGCCGCCGCGCGCGGGCCCCACCGCGCCAGCGAAAATCCTGGGTTCGCCACCGCCATTTCGCAGGGGGCAGCGCCATGGCCGACTCGACCGACGAGACGCGCACCGTGTTCGACCTGTTCCGCCTGGACGACCGAGTAGCCTTGGTCACCGGGGGCAGCCGCGGTTTGGGCGAATCCATGGCGCTGGGGCTGGCCCAGGCCGGCGCGCGGCTGGTCATCGGCTCCCGCGACGTGGAGGCGTGCCGGGCGGTCGCGGCGCGGCTGACTGCGGCCACGGGCCGCGAGAGCCTGGCGCTCGCTCTGGACGTCACCGACGAGACATCCGTCCGTCGGGCGTTCGCGCAGGTCATGGAGCGCTGCGGCCGGCTGGACGTGCTGATCAACAGTGCCGGGGTCAATCTGCGGCAGCCGCTCGAGGCATGTCCTCCGGAGATCTTCCGCCAAGTGCTCGAGGTGAACCTCACGGGCACGTGGCTGTGCTGCCAGGCGGCCATGCGCGCGATGCGGCCCCGCGGAGCCGGCTCGATCGTCAACCTGAGTTCGGCGCTGGGCGCGGTGGGTCTGGCCGAGCGCACCCCCTACTGCTCCGCCAAAGCCGGGGTGCTCGGCCTGACGCGCGCTGTCGCCCTGGAGGGGGCCCCCCACAACGTGCGCTGCAACGCGATCTGCCCGGGACCGTTCCTGACCGACATGAACCGACCGCTGCTGGCGCAGCCCGACAAGGTGCAGGCGATCCTGGGCCGCACGGCACTGAATCGTTGGGCCGGCCTGCACGAGATCCGCGGCGCGGCGCTGTTCTTGGCCAGCGATGCGTCCAGCTACATGACCGGATCTGCGCTGTTCGTCGACGGCGGCTGGACGGCGCAGTGAGATCCCGCATCCAGCACACTCAGCGAGGAGCCAGTCCCATGCAGAAACTCGAGCCCAAACTCGCCGGCAAAGTGGCGCTGGTGACCGGCAGCGCGCGTGGTCTCGGCCGCGCCTACGCCCTGCGCCTGGCCCGCCTGGGTGCGGACGTGGCCATCAACGACATCGACCTGGCGGCCGCGGCAAAGTTCGGCGAACAGCTCGCCGCTCCCACCGTGATGGACGAGTGCCGCCAATACGGCGTGCGCGCCATCGGCATCCAGGCGGACGTGAGCGTCAAGGCGCAGGTGGACTCGCTGATCGAGCAGGTCCGCGACGAGCTGGGCTCGCTCGACATCCTGGTCAACAACGCCGGCGGCATGCTGCGCCCGGCCGAACGCAACCGGCCCAGCACCATGCCCGAAGACGACCTCCGCTTCATCCTCGACATCAACCTGATGAGCACGATCTTCTGCTGCCAGGCGGCGGTGCCCCTCATGCGCCAGGCCGGCTGGGGGCGGATCGTCAACGTCGCCTCCGGGGCCGCCGTCGGCGCGCTCACCACCATGGAATGCTATGGCATCGCCAAGGCGGGCATCGTCCACTACACCCGCTCGCTGGCCCACGAGGTGGCGCCGTACGGGATCAACGTCAACTGCCTGGCGCCGGCGCTGATCGGCACCAGCCGAGCCTTGGCGCAGTTCCCCGAACGGCGCGACGCGGGGCGGCACATCCCGCTGGGCCGCTTGGGAGTGCCGGAGGACTGCGCCAAGGTCGTCGAGTTCTTCTGCACGGATCTGTCGGACTACGTCACCGGCCAGGTGCTGGCCGTGTGTGGCGGCCTGATCACGCACCCGATCTAGACCGCCTCCGAGCGTCGGGCACCGAGCCGGCATGCGGACCGGCTAGCATCGTCCGCCAGGCTGCCTAGATGCGGAAGCACATGCCTTCGCGGGCCGCAGCGCACCCCACCCCGGGAGCCAGCTCGCGCAACTGGCGCCGGGTCCGCTCCTCGATGGCTGCCACCTCGGCATCCGACCGCTCGGGGTCGTGATGGAAGAGGATCAACTGCGCCGGACGCGCGGCCGCCGCCAGCCGGACCACGTCGCCGACCACGCTGTGCCCCCAGCCGCGCTTGGCCGGCAGATCGGCCGCCACGTACTGGGCGTCGTGGATGAGCACTGCCGCCCCGGCACAGAAATCGGCGAACTGCTCCAGCTCGGTCGTCTTCGCTCCCGGCGGCTCGAGCTCGTTGTCGGGGATGTAGACCGCCGAGCCATGGTCACCGTGGATGCGGAAGCCGTGGCATCCTCCGGGGTGATTGGTCTCGATGCACTCCAGCCGGAAGCCCGCCTCCGCCAGGAACTCGAGCTGGTTGTCGAGCACGCACTGGAAATCCGCCATCAGCTCCGCGGCAGTGATCGGAAAGCGGGCGCCGTCCATCTGGTCCAACACGGCGCACAGGGCTTCCTTCTCGCTGTGATACGGCAGCAGGAACACGCGACGGCCATGCTGGTAGGCCGGCACGAAGAAGGGAAACCCCTGAATGTGATCCCAATGATTGTGGGTGATGATCAGGTAGATGTGCTTGTCCTGGTGGCGCAGGTGCCGGCCCAGCCCGCAGATTCCCGAGCCGGCGTCGAGGATGAGAACGTGGTCGTCGGTCTCCACGCTCACGCAGGAGGTGTTGCCCCCGTAGAAGACGGTCTGCGGCCCTGGCGTCGGGATCGAGCCGCGCACGCCCCAGAGCTTGACAGTCATCGACGCCATGCGCTCCTCCCTCGCATTGGGTGTCCGCGCTGCCGCCTATCGTCTTGCGACACCACCGGCCGCGGCTCTTCAGGGTGCTTCTTCGTCCTGCAGATGGGCGCGCAGTTCCGCTGGCATGGGCCAGTCCACCTGCACGTGCTGCTGCCGCAGTCGCTCGCGCAGCGCCGCGACCGGCACCTCCGGCAGTTCCAAGCCCAAGCGCGTGGCCAAAGCCGCCGCCGTTCCCGCGGCCTGCCCGAGCTGCAGCATGGTGCGCGACAGCCGGCAACTGGACGCCGCCAGCGATGTGAAGCCCGCGCCGCGGCACGCCACCAGTAGATTACGAAAGCCGCGGGGCAGCAGACAACGGTACGGCACGCCGTACGGAGCAGCCAGCTCCGTGCATCGTGGCCGGCCCGTGCCGCTGCCGTGCGTGTCCAGCGCATGGTCGGCGATGCAGATCGCGTCGGGATGCCCCTGGCCATCGAGGCCGGCCCGGATGTCGTTCTCGGTGAGCATGTATTGGCACACGGTCCGGTGAGACTCGCGCACGCCCAACCACGGAGCGATCCACAGCAGCCGAAATGCGCGAAACTCCTCGTATTCCGCCTGGAGATGATGCCAGTAGGCCAGCACCCGTCGCCGGCATTCCTGGTAGGCGGCCGGCGTGCGCATGCCGACGAACTCGTCGCCCTCCATCGTCGGCAGCATGTTGACGTTCAGATCACCGCGCGGATAGGTGACGAACGAACTCGCCGGAAAGTCGGTTCGCCACCAGCAATGCTCGGGGATCCCCGTGGGCAGCGCCTCCACGCCTGCGAAGACCGTCGGCGTGACCCGGAAGACGAGCGTGACGCCGTTCAGCCGCGCGTTCGGCTGCGAGGGCGCCGAGGGCTCGCCGAATGCCTCGGCCGCCTCCTGGCCGATCAGCGTGCAGCAGCCGGCGAGGCGGCACAGGCGCACGTCTCCCGTGGCATCGACGAAGGCAGGTGCGGTGACCTGGGCGCCCGAGGTGAGCAGCAGTGCCTCGACCCGGCCGTTCTCCACCATGACATCCGCGAAGCTGGTGCCGGTCAGCACCGTGCAGCGGCCGGTCTCGGCGAGCATCTGATGGACCACCTCCAGATACTCGTCGGGTTCGAAGGGCACCCCGTGCCAGGTGCGACGCACGAAATCCTCCGTGGGCGTCCCATCTGGCGCGCCGTGGCGCTGCAGGGTGTCCAGGTACCGCCGCTGCGGATCGATCACCTGCTCCCCGCCCGGGAAGCGGTAGGGCCTGGTGCGCGCGTCCTGCCAGCACATGTGCCGCCCGTACGAAGAGATAGCCACAGCCCGGGGCCGGCGGCGCAGGCGACGATAGATATCGAACGGCAGTCCCGTGCCTCCGGCACCCGCCTCCCAGCAGTGCACGCCCCCCCGAACCGCCGTGCCGCCGAGGCGGTCGCCCTGTTCCACCAGCTGCACGTCCAGACCCTGGCGCGCCGCGGCCAGCGCGGCGCCCAGCCCCCCGCTGCCCGCACCGACTACGATCAGATCGAAACGGTCTCTCGCCATCCGCTTGTGCCTGTACCGCGATACCGCCCTCCGGCGCCCCACGCCGGGGCGCCGGTCTGGCTCAACTGGCTGCCGCGCGACAGCCAGCTCGCCAGCTACCTACGGCCTCCGACGTCAGCAGCGCGCGTCCGTACAGCCGCAGGAGCCGCACCGGCGCGCCGATCCGGCCGCGCGCGGCCCCCTGCGCCGAACGCAGGTGCGGACTGAATCGGCCCCAGCCGAACTGGCGCGCCTCGCCGCCATCGCAGAGTCTCCCGTCCACCACGAAGGTGATCAACCGCGGGCCGGCGTCGATGGCGGCGACCACGTGGTGCAGCCGTCCCGGCGCGATGACCCCTGGATCGGTGCTCCACGATGCCCGCGTGCGCCCGTCATCGATGGCGAGCTCCACGCTGCCGCTGGCCCCGGTCGACAACAGGAATCCGCGGCCGTCGGCTCGGCGCGTGTCGACCAAGGGCCTGCCGGCCTGCAGATCGGGCACCACCAACCAGACCTCGACGCTGATGCCGGTGCGCAGGTCGAGCTGGCCGTAGGGTGGCCGGCGATCGCGCGCGCAGAATTCGGGCAGGTCCGGCATGTCCACCTCTGCCGGTCCAACGCCGAGCCACTGCGCCAGCAGTCCCTCGGCGGGCACGCGCTCGGCGTCGAACTGGCCCCACAAGGCTTCCAGCAGTGCCGGCGGGATCCGGTGCACGCGCGCCACGCACTTCTGAGTCTCGGTGACAAAACAGCACCCCCCGCTCTCGACCAGATCGGGATAGCTCATGCGGATGAAGGGATCGTCGTCGTACAGCAGGATCTCGGGCTGCGACCAGGCGATGCGCCGGCCGGTTGGACCGTCCTGCTCGATCCCGGCGCACAGCCACGCCGGGTTGCGATCATCGTACGCGATGGCGAGGCGCCGCGGATGCTCGGCGATGAAGCGGCCGCCGTGATTGTGGAACCAGTACAGGTACCGACCGTTGCTGCAGCGCCAGGCGAAGTTGGCCGCGCGCGGGTGCTTCATTCGGCGACCGTCGGCATAGCACTGGTACTGCGGCGGCTCCCATGTGCCGCCGCCATCGCGGCTGTAGGTGCACGCCGGGTACCCGTCGATCGTGCGGTACACGCAGAACAGAGAACCATCGCTGAGCGTGACGAAGCTGTGCTCTTCGGCGATCGGCCCCCCGCCGGCGGGCGCCCGCAGCCCCACTTGGCCGCGAGGCAAGGTCTCCCACCGCACCTGCTCGGGGTCGGTCTGCGTCAGGAGGTTGTCGCTGCGCAAGAGCACCCCTTCGGAGCGCGTGAAGAAGCCTTCGCCGAAGCCGCCGACCTTGTGCAGCGGGACGTACGCGCTGCCGTCCAGCAGGAACGGCCGGCCCACGTTCCAGAAGTACAGCAGGGCACCGCCGTCGGCGTTTTCCCGATCGATGGCCATCCGGCGCTGCGGCACCTCGAAGCGCCGCGACGACCAGGTCCGGCCGTGGTCGTCGCTGTACCGGAACACGAAATGCCCCAACGAATCGACGCGGTGGCACAGGCCGTTGGGGAAGAAGGCGGGATCCGCCTTCACCGCGCGCACATTGTCGGTGTTGTGGTTGTAGAAGGCATAGATGCGCCCGGACGGCACCTTGAGGAGCACCGCGTACGACGCCTCCGGTCCAGCGGCGGGCTCGAGCGGCACCGGCGCACTCCAGGTGCGCCCCTCGTCGGTGCTGCGCAGCGCGACCACGTGCTGGCCTGGCTGGCCCTCGTGGCCGGCTCCGGTCGTCATGATGCAGACCCACGCGCCGTCGTCAGCGACCACGACGTAGGGTTGGTCGCAGTACCCCTCGCTGGGGATCTCCCAGCCATTGCCGATGTGCCGCCAATCCGCCACGCATGCACCGCCGTCGCTCATCGCCACCTCTCCTTCCGCAGCACCAGCCGGCCGCCGCCAACCGACAGCCGGCAATCCTCAGGGCTTGCTGGTCCCCACCGAGACTGAACGTCCGCGGCCCGCGGCATCTCCGACCAGGAAGCGGTACTCCTGCCCGGCGCGCAGTTCTACGGGCGGCTCGAAAGAGCGGGAAGCCGCCCGGCCCAGGCGCAAGCAGCGCAGCCGCAGATTGCCCTCGCGCACGGTCAGCACCAGCCGGCGCCGGCCCGGTCCGCCGCTGACCGCACAGGTACCCCACGCCCGGCCGATGCACCAGAAATGGCGACCAGGCCGATCCGCGAACGCCAGCCGCTGCTCCACGCCAGAATAGGAGAAGCCGCTGAGCGCCAGCACGGCCGCCCAGCTCACCATGGCGCGGGCGTAGTGGTGGCCGCATTCGGCTTCGTCGAAGGGATTGCGCCGGCGGCCGTCGTACCGGGCGCGGATGTCGCGGATGCAGCGCAGCCCCAACTCGTGCAGGCCCTCGTACAGCATGCCGACAGCGGCCGTGTACTCGAAGCCCGTCATCACCTCCGTGAAGTACGGAAACGGATTGCGCGGGCGCATCCGGGGATAGCTGGCCATCAGCAGCGCCGCCTCGTCACCCAGAGCGAACGACCGCATGCAGTTGAAGTGATCGCGCAGCGACGCGCGGCGGTTGTACCGCCAGATGCTGCGCAGCGTCGTGCGCACGTGCGAGGGGCGCACCAGGTAGCCCAGGCCGCAGACATGGGCCAACAACTGCCCCACGAGCTGGTCGACCAGACAGCCCGGCCCCAGTTGGTAGTCCGGATCGCTGGTGTCTTGAGCACCCATGCCGACGCGCAGGCCCGCGGCGATCTGCGCCGGCACCTGGACCCGGTGCTCGTAGTACTCGCCGTTGAACAGGTGCTCGTCCAGCCAGCGGCTGCCGTTGGCCGCCAGGCGCTGGCACTTCGCCGCGAACGGGGCGTCGCCCACATGCTCCGCCATGGCCGCCGCGGCCCGCAGCGCGCCGAGGTACCACAGACCCATCTGCGGATTGGGGCCGTAGTACTCGACGTCCATGGTGTTGTGCTGGCATCCTTCCATGACCCCGTCCTGGTCGGCGTCCCAGCCTCCCTCCACCCAGCAGAACTCGACCGCTCGCTTCACCCCCGGCCAGAGACTTCGCAGCCACGCGTCGTCGCCGCCAAGCTGCCATTCGCGGTAGGCCTTCATCACGCATCCCATCTGGCCATCCGCGGCCGCCCGGCCGAATTCCTGGGCACGGCTCAACGGCAACTCGACGCGGAAGCTCATCAGCCCGTCGGCGCGCGTAGCGTGCCCGAACTCGACCTCGCGCATGGTGCGCGCCAGCTTTGGGAACAGGAACGGGGTCGCCTGTTCGTAATTCCACACGTGCGTGCAGGAGCCCATGCAGCACCCCGACCGATCGTGGCACCCTTCCCATCCGTAGAAGCGGCCATCGGGAGTGCGAAAACACGTCTGCGTGCGCAGTGTGCTCAGGTTGAACAGGGCAGCTTCCTGCACGACATCCGGCAGATCGCTGGCGCAGAAGCAGCGGACGAAGTCGACGGTGCGCTGTTCCAGGCGCGGCAACTGCGGCACGACCTGCTCGAGCACGTCGGCGGCGTCGGCGTACCTCGTCGTGTAGTAGTTGCCGATGCAGTCGTCCGGGCGCCCGCGCGGATTCCAGGTCTGGCGGTTCGGGAAGTGCCAGGCCAGCAGAAAGGTCACGCACCGGCTGGCGCGCGGGGCGATGCGCACCTGGCAGGCCAGCGAAGCCATGGGCATGTCGCCGTGGCCGGCTTCTCGTTCGTCCAGCCAGCCGTCGGCGGCGAAATCCTCCCAGAAATCCAGCAGCGGTGTCCCCCAGCCCGCCGGCAGCCAAGCCGTGCGCGCGCTCACGCCGCGCCGGGCCGTGGTGGCGATCGCCAGCGTCCCCCACTGCGGTGCAGCCCGATCGAGTCCGTCCGTGCGCATGACGATGCCGCGCCAACGCGCTGCCTCGCACAGCGAATTGCGGTTGCGGCAGCACGCGCCGCCGCTGCCGTCGAGTCCGATGAAGTTGGGGATGGACGCGCACACCGAGGCGCGCACCGGCCTACCGGTGCGGTTCTCCAGCACGAAACGCAGGACCGCTAGGGGGATGCCGCTGGCTTCCTCGTCACCGGGCACGAAGGGATTGAAGGCCTGCAGCCGCACCCGCACGGGAACCACCGGATCGGCCAGCGCGACCTCAGCCAGCGGATACGCTGCGGCGAACGCACACCGGCGGAATCGAGGCAGGCCGTGGTTGGCGCCGCTGGCGCCGCTGGCGCCCTCGTACAGTTCGGAGTCCAACGGCCCCTCCAGCGCCCGACACACCGCCGCACTGCCGGCCGCACGGGCCCACAGCGCGAAGAACGGCGACGCGCCCGAGCTGGATTTGGGCACGAATCCCTTGGCCGGCCGGTTGACCAGCTCCCAGTCCCGCAGATCGCCGCGCCCTCCCACAGACACCGTGCCCGTGCCGATCCCGCCGAGCGGCATGGCCACCCGGCGCAGGCATTCTCCGGAGTACGTGCGCAGCACCGGCCAACGCGCGTTGTCAGCCACGGAATGTCCCTCCTCCGATCGCAGTCTTCGCCAGTTCGCCCTGCCCTGCCCCGCAGCCCCGCGGCCAGCAGGCAGGCTCTCTGCCCCAGGGGAGCCGCTGCCGGGTGCCCGTGGGCCTCGGCTGGACCGGCGCACGGCTGCCGCGCTGCCGCGGACACCGCACTTGCAGCCACCGCGCCGCACGCGCGCTGACGCCCGCCAGGTCGGTCATCGCGACGAGGCACCGACCGAGCCGCACTCCGGGCAATCCGGCACGCGCCGCAGCGCGATCTGCTGCACGGCGAGCGGCTCGCCCTCCAGCACGATCAGCCGCCCCGCCTCCTCGACGCCCATGCCGGTCAGCCAGCGCAGCGCCAGCAATGCCTGGGCGACCCCCACCAGACCCGCCCCAGCGCCCGCCACCGGAAACGCCGGGGCCGGAGGCGGCGGCTCGGGAAACACGCAGCGCAGACAGGCTGTCTGCGGCGGCCGGAGAAAGGCCAGTTGGCCGCCCAGGCCCCAGACGCCGCCGTGCACCAGCGGCACCCCGTGGCGGACGCTGTACGCATTGAGCACGTACCGGGTCTCGAAATTGTCCAGGCAATCGACCAGCAGGCTGGCCCCGGCGGCGATCGAGCTCAACGTAGCAGCGTCGACGCGGACCACGTGCGGATGCACCGCGATGGACGGATTCACGGCCCGCAGGCGTGCCGCTGCTGCTTCTGCCTTCGGCCGGCCCACGTCGGCCGGCGTATAGTGGATCTGGCGGTTCAGATTCGACAGCGCCACGCGATCGGCATCGCACAGGTGCAGTTCGCCCACGCCGGCCACGGCCAGGTACAACGACAGCGGGCACCCCAGACCGCCGACGCCGACGACGACGACCTTCGCCCGCCGCAGCCGCTCCTGTCCGGATGTCCCCCAGCCCGGAATCAGCAACTGCCGCGCGTACCGCTCGCCGTCATCCGCCACTGCACCGGATGCCGGTTCGCCCTGGCCAGCCGCCCCGGCTTTCCTCGCGGCGCTCATCTCTCAACTCTCCGGGTAGTTTCCCTCGCGCCGCCAGACGTCGAGCATCAACTCGTATCGCTGCAGGCTCATACCCGTGTACACGCAGTTGCTGGTGGAGAAGATGTACCCGCCGCCCGGCATGCCGTGGCGCAGCGCGTAGCGCGCCGAGGCGACCACCTCCTCGTCGGTGCCGGAGTCCAGCAGGCCGCAGTTCACGTTGCCGATCAGGCACACCCGCTGGCCGACCAACTGCTTGACGCGCGCGATGTCGACGCCTCCCTGCGGGTCCAGCGAGTGGAGAGCGTGAGGCGGGCCCTCGACCAACTGGTCCAAGATGGGCATGATGTTGCCGTCGGTGTGCTTGATCACGTAATGCCCCTGCGCCCGGTACCCCCGAACCAGCCGCGTCAGGAACGGCGTCACGAACTCGGCGAAATGGGCCGGCGACAGGAATGGCCCCGTATTGAAGCAGTAGTCCGAGCACAGCGCGAAGCCATCCAGACCCCCGTGGGCCGCCAGTCGGGCACCCCGCTCCAGGGCTCGATCCACCATCGCCGCCGCTTCCTGCTTCACCTTGTCGGGCTCTTCCGCCAGCCGCGCGCACCACTGCTCCATCTGGCTGCCACTGGGGACCCCGTAGGTCGCGTCGCCGTGCAGCATGAGGAAGTACGTATCGCCGCTGAGATCCCGGACCAGGTCGATCAGGCGCAGGGTTTCCTCTTCGCTACCGGGATTGGGATGGAGGAAGATCGCGCTGTGCTCGTACCGCTGCGCCGTGGCCACGTACAGCTCCGCCATGTCGCGCCGGTGCAGCTGCCGCTCTTTCTCCTCCATCTGATCCCACTGGGCGTAGTTGCGGTGAGATGGGTGGACCTTGCCGAAGGCCTCCATCGTGAGGAAGAACACCAGCTCGAACGTGGGCACGCGGCCCGGTACGGGCGTGCGTCGCTCCAAGGCGTGGATGAAGCGCTCTCGGGGGGTCATGCGGGACTCCTGGACAGGCGTGGTCGCCGAAACGAGCCGACAATGTACGGATGGGCGGCACCAGGAACCACCTGGCGGACGCCACTGGCGGCAGATTGCCTGCCTGCCGCCGCGGCCGCATCCTGGCGGCTGGGCCGCCGGTGCTCGGCTTGTTCGGCGCCCGCGTGCCGCCTATCTTCCGCGCGCCCGCTGGAGACGCTCCGAAATCGACAGCCAGCGGGGCCATCCGGCTCGGCGTCTGCCGGGAAGCGCCGGCTGCCTACCGATGGAGCTGGTCTCTGCGGTGCGGCGCCGACCACGGCGCTCCCACCGGGTCTCGACCGCAGCCGAGGTGGCCAGCTCCGCTGGCAACGAAGAGGATCGCGCCCGTCCCATGTCGCCCATCGTGCGGCTCGACCGGTACGCCATCGCCGGCATGGTCGCCATCGGTCTGTGGAGCACGACCATCGCCGTGGGGCGCCGCCTGTCCGAGCAGCTCGGGCCGCGCACGGCGCTGGCAGCGGTGTACCTGGCAGGGGCGGCGTTCATCGCGCTCGAGGCCCGGTGGCGGGCTCGCCCCCTGCTGGCCGTGCGGGGCCAGAGGCGCGCGTACCTGCTGGGCTGCGGCGGGCTCTTCGTCTTCTACGCCTTCGCCCTCTTCCAGGCCATCGGACTGGCGGCTGACCGGGTCCAGGTGCTCGAACTCGGCATGCTGAACTACCTGTGGCCGGTACTCACCGTGGTGCTGTCGGTGCCGCTGCTGGGACGCCGCGCCTCCTGGTGGCTGGTGCCGGGAACGATCCTGGCGCTGGCCGGAGTATTCCTGGTGCTCGACCACGAGGGCACGGTCGACTGGCAGGTGGCGCGGGCGCATGTGGCGGGCAACCCGGCTGCCTACGGTCTGGCGCTGGGGGCAGGACTGTCCTGGGCGCTGTACTCGACCCTCACTCGGCGTTGGTCCGTGCCGGCCGCGGGTAGCTCGGTGTTCGCCTTCGTGCTGGCCACCGCAGCGCTCATGCTGGCGCTGCGTCTCGGCGCCACCGAGGCCACGCGCTGGACCTGGCGAGCCGGCGGTGAGATCCTGTTCCTGGGGGCAGCGACGGCGGCGGCGTACGCGTGCTGGGAAACGGCCATGCGCCACGGCGACGTGACCCTGGTGGCAACCGTCTCGTACCTGACGCCGCTGTTGTCGACGCTGGTCAGTTGCGCGTACCTGCGCGTGTTGCCCGGCCGCCAGTTGTGGCTCGGCGGCGCGCTGCTGGTCGTCGGCTCGCTGGTGAGCTGGCGCGCGGTCGAGTCCGGTGCCGGCAGCGGACGCGCAGTGCTCGGCGCCGCTGCCGGCATCAACAGCGGCTCGGGCCGCCGCCGCATCGACAGCGGTGCGCCCGGTCTGCAGGACGGTTCCCAACCGGGGGCCGGCGGCGCGCTGGATGCGCCGCAGCCGCCATGCGCAGCAGCGCAGTCGCACGCCCCGAGCGTCGGCGGGGCGCACCGGCCCCGCGAGGTGACGAGTTGATCGAGGTGCAGAGCTTTGCCCGAGCGCTGGCCGGGCACGTCCCGAAGCTGCTGTGCGCCCCGGACAAGGAGCCGGCGGCGGTGGCCATGGTCCTGCGCCCCGCGGCCGCCGGTGCCGAGCTGCTCTTCATCGAGCGGACGCGACATGCGGACGATCCCTGGTCCGGACATATCGCCTTTCCGGGGGGCCGGGCGGACGCGCGCGATGCGGACCTGTTCGCCACTGCGGTCCGCGAAGCCCGCGAGGAAGTGCGCCTGTGCCTGACCGCCAACGAGCTGCTGGGGCGACTGGACGACCTGACCGGGACCTCCCTGGCGGTGTGCGTGGCGGCCTTCTGTTTCGCCGTGCCGGCCGGCACGCTGGCGGTGCCGAACGCCGAAGTCGCCGGCGCGTTCTGGGTGCCGGTGTCGGCACTGCTAGCGCCGGAGCGTCAACTCGTCCGTACCTTTCCCTTCCGCGGTCTGGAGGGCCGCACGCTGCCCGCCATCGACTTGCTGGGGCCGGATCGTCCGGTGCTCTGGGGACTGACATACCGATTCACGGCGCAGTTGCTCCGCTTGGCCGGATTCGAACTGCCAGCAGCCGGGCATGCGTTGTGAAGCGCGGCAGGGCGCGGGTCCCGATGCCCACGCTGTGCGGGGTCGGCTCGCGCCAGACGCGACGACGTCGGCGACTGCCGCCGAACGCCAGGAGGCCGATATGGTCACAGGTGGGATTCGGGTTGGCTGGCACCGAGGAGACATCACGCCCCGCCGGAAGACCCTGGTGAGCGGGCAGTTCCACACGCGCATTGCGGACCGGGTGGCCTCGCCTCTGACGGCCACGGCGCTGGCCCTGGAAGCGACCGGCGCGGACGGAGCGACCGAGCAGGCGATTCTGCTCTCGTGCGATCTTGTGGCCGAAGGCTTCAAGGCCGAACTGCTGGCCAACCTGGCAGGTCGATGTCCGGACCTCGACGTGCGCAAGCTGACGGTCGCCTGCACGCACACGCACACCGCGCCCTGCTTGGTCAGCGGCTGGTACGACGAGCCGGACGACGATCCAGACTTCATGCCGCCGGACGAGTACCGGGCGTGGCTGGCCGCCCGCCTGGCCGACATCGTCACCGCATCCTGGACGAACCGGCAGCCAGCCGGCGTCTCTCGGGGCTTCGGGTACGCCGTGGTGGGCCGCTGCCGCCGCGCCGTGTACGCCGACGGTTCGGCCCTGATGTACGGGCGAACCGACCGCGAGGACTTCAGCGGCTTCGAGTCCTGCGCCGATCACGCCATCAACATGCTGTACACCTACGCCGCCGACGGAGCGCTGACCGGGATCATCGTCAACCTGGCCTGCCCGGCCCAGTGCGACGAGAGCCTGTCGGCGTTCTCCGCGGATTTCTGGCACGACGTGCGCCTCGCCGTCGCCGCACGGTACGGGGCAGCGGTGCACCTGCTACCGCTGTGCGCCCCTGCTGGCGATCTGTCGCCCCATCTGCTGGCAGACCAGAAGGAAGAAAGAGAGCTGCGCGACCGCCTCGGGCTCGACGACAAGGGGATCATCGCGCGCCGGATCATGGCCGCGGTGGACGAGGGTCTGGCCACGGCCTCGCCGGTGCGCACCGTGCTCGAGTTCGCGCACGAGGTGAAGACCATCCACCTGCCGAGGCTCATGGTCGCTGCCGAGGAGTACGAGCTCGAGAAGCGGCTTGCTGCCATGAGCGAAGACGAACGAGCGCGCCAGCCCTACGCGTTCCAGCGGTTGTGGCCCTTCGGCCTGATCTGCGACCTCGTGCGCCGGTACGAACAGCAGGCAGCGCACCCGGTGCAGGTGGTCGAGAGCCACATCGTGCGGCTGGGCGAGGCAGCCATCGCCACCAATCCTTTCGAGCTGTTCGTGGACTACGGCTGGCGCATCCGCTGTCGCAGCCGCGCGCTGCAGACCTTCCTGGTCCAGCTTGCGGACGGTTCGCAGGATGGCTTCTATCTGCCGACGCAGCGCGCGCTGGCGGGCGGGCACTACAGCGCCCTGATCAAGTCCAACTGGGTCGGCCCGGAGGCCGGCCAGATCCTGGTGGACGAGACGGTCCGCGCCATCGACGCCCTGTTCGCCGACGCGGAGTACCCGCGGGCCCGCTGAGGGCCTGGGCCCGCAGCGGCTGGGCGGCCGAGCAGTCCCCGCATGGGCTGCCACGTGGACCGGCCGAGGCGCCGCCGCCCCGCAGACCAGCGGCCGCGGCCAGTGCGAGCGAAGACTGCCGAGCGAGAACTACCATGGAGCGACGGATCGTCAGACCCCACGAACTGGATCTGGCCTCGCCCGGACGGCGAGACTACTGGGTGGCCCTGGAGCACGACTCGATCTGGGGGGACTACCTGATACCGCTCACTGTGTTCGCCGGCGCCGAAGCCCAGCCCGGCCGAGGGCTAGTGGCCTTCGGTTCGACGCACGGCAACGAGTACGAGGGACCGATCGTGCTGCGGCATCTGTTGCGCAAGATCGACACCGCCGCCGTGGTAGGCCGCATCCTGCTCGTGCCGGTCCTCAACGCGTGCGCCTTTGCCGGCGGCACTCGCGAGTCGCGCCTGGCCGACGGAGTGAACCTCAACCGCGCGTTCGTCGACGGCGCCGGCCAACAGCCGGCCCTGTCCGGTATCACCCACCGCATCGCTGCCTTCGTGCGCCAAGCCATCTGGCCGTGGGTCCACGTCGTCATCGACCTGCACGCTGGGGGCGCCGACACCCGCTTCCTCCCGTGCGCCAGCTTCCACGAGGTGAACGATCCCGAACAGGCGGCGCGCATCGAGGACACGGCGCGCTGGTTCGGGACGCCGCTGGTTCTCGCCTACCAGAACGAGACGCCCGGACTGCTGACCAGCGAAGCCGAACGGCTGGGCAAGATCACCGTGGGCACCGAACTAGGTTGGGGCGAAGCGGTGCAGGCCTGCGGCGTGCGCTGGGGTCGCCACGGGGTGCTGGCCGCCGCCATCCACCACGGGCAGATGCTGGGCGCCATCGACAGGATCGACCACCATCGCGACGGCACCCAGCGAAAGGCGGCCACGGTGGAGCGCGCCTGCTTCTCCGTCGCGCCGTTCACCGGGCACTACGAGGAAGTGCTCCCGTGCGGCACCGAGGTACGAGCGGGCGCCATCGTCGGCTGGCTGCACGACTTCGAGCGCCTCGATCTCAACCCGTACCCGATCCGCGCCGGTGTGGACGGAGTGGTCATCGCCCAGGCCTGGGCAGCCCGCGTCGTCCAGGGCCAGCACGTGGCCGTCACTGGCAGGATCCAGCCCTGGCGGACGTGAGCCCGGCGCCGGGCGCGCCAGCCCCGGCCCTCGCTGGCGGGCCCGGGCATGCCGCCGCCGCGCGCCACGCAGCCGCCGCGCGCTACAGCAGGGTCTCTTCCGCGCCGCCAGCCGCGACGACGCGCCAGGCTGCGCCCGCGGTGCTCCAGTGGAGACAACCACCGGCCACGTCCAGCACGGCACGAGCGCGCGTCCGCTCGCTGGACAGTGGCTCTCGTTCCAGGGCCTGCCGGCACCGTTCGCTGGCGTCGTCCTCGTCCAGCGCCGGCAGCCACACATACAGCGCCTGCAGGAAGTCCATCATCCGGTCCTGCCGCGGAGCCCGCCCCGCGGCTGCCGGATCAGCCCCGCACGGCGACCCACCGACGGCCCTCGCCACACAGCCTGCAGCGCATCCTTCCAGGCGAAGCCGTCCCTGCGCATAGTCCGCGGCCACGAGCCGCTCGCCGTCTGCCAGGAGCACGGTTCCCCCTGGAGCGTGGGGGTGCGCCCGCGCGTACGCCCCCAGCGCCGCAGTGGCTTCGGCCACCGACGTCCCCTCCGCCAGCAGCCGCACTGCCAGGGCTGCCGGCGCATCGCCCCCGGCGCAGGTGCTGCCGGCGTCCCCGCCTTCGCCCGCGAGCACCAGCGCCAGGCCGGCCTCGTTCAAGCCGCAGCCGATGCGCTGTTGGTCGTCGGCGAGCAGGCGCCACGCCCGCCCCGGCGACGACCACTCGGGCGGCCGCCGCACCAGGGCCAGCTCGCGGCCGGACTCGAGCAGCAGCAGCATCCGGCGCTCTTGCGCGATACCCCCCAGCGTGCACACCCTCGCACCCGTCGATGGCGATCTGCGGCAGCCACCCGCCGGACAGAAGTCTCCGTGCGCTCGTCTCCCGCCTCGATCGCGGCCGCGCTCTCGACAGCGGCCTGCAGGCCATTGGCCGAACGCCTCGGCGGGCCCGCGCCGAGCGGCCCACCGGGCGTTCGTCACGCGGTCTCCAGAGCCACCATCTGATGGCCGTGCACCCGCGGCACCACGAACTCGCAGCGGCCCTCCCGGCAGGCGTGCGCCACTTCCTGACCGTCGGGCACCAGCACCACCCGGACCACGTCCGCGGCCCGCACCGAGACCCGCACGTCGTGCAGCGACACGACGTCCTCGATCACGTCGAAATCCGCGCCCCGGCGTTCGGGCACGTAGTACAGCAGATGCAGCACGAACCGGCGGTGCTCCTCCTGCCGATTCAGCGTGGCCACCAACCCGCTCGGCCCGCTCATCCGCACCAGCGGCTCGGGCAGCAGCGCGGCCACCGCATTGAGGAAGAGCTGCTTGCACCAGCGCGGCGCGTTCTTGGCGTACTGGCTGAAGAGCGGGTGTGCGAAATAGATCGTGCGGCCGTGGCGTACGGCCGCTGGGTACCCGCGCCGGCCCGAGGAGGGCGTATGCCGGTGCGAGCAGAAATGGCGCCACGAACGCTCGAAATACGGGATCTCGGTCCACGCCAGGACTTCTGCGCCGGCCATGGGCTCGACCTCCAGGCCGCGGCTGTACATCACGTGCCCGGTCGGCGGCAGACCAGCGGCGAGCGGGCCTTCGGGCACGATGAAGTCCGGCGCGTAGGGCGCCTCCCCCTTGACCGCGATGCCCAGTCCCCGACCCGCGGGATCCACGCCCCCACGGTAGGCACTGACGATGGCCCCGCCTCGCTCGCTGAAACGTTCCAGCCGCTGGCGAAGATCGGCATCCAGCGGGATGGCCTCCGGCAGCACCACCAGTCGGTACCCGTCCAGCTCGGTGCGGCTGTCGATCACGTCGAACTGATACTGCCCTTCCTGCAGCATGCGCACAGCACCCATGGCTGCTTCGGGCAGCCGGATGTGCCCGCCGCTGAACTCCTCAGGGTGGTACACGCCGATCTCGGTCACGGGCCGCGCCCGGCGGCACCACGGTTCCTTGTGTTCGACCTGGCGGTAGACGCTGCCGATCAGGGCGTACGTGTGCGGGCAGAGCCTGCCCTCCGGGTGCAGTTGGTCGCCCACCGAGCACTTGGCGTTCAGCGCCAGCATCTGGAAGCATTCGAACTCGAGCGCCGCCGGATTCTTGAACGAATGGAAATCGCCCCAGGAGGTGTGGAACTTGCCCGTCATCCCCAGGCAGTCCAACCCCAGGGTCCGAGCGTAGCGCATGGTCAGCGGGAAGTGCAGGTATCCCCATCCCCCGCTCGGCAAGGACTCCAGCTCGAAGTGCGTGTACGCGCCGGCGACGCAGCGGTGCCGCGGCCCGATGTGTCCGGCGTTGTAGAACAGCGTGCAGTCCGCCTCCCGTTGGCGGACGAAGACGGTCATGTCGCGCTGGAACGCGTTGACCGTCTCCAGGCCGTAGGCTTGTCGCGCCGCCGGATCCGATGGATCCAGGCCGGCCTCGAGCATGCCCTGCCGGCAGTGCGGGCAGGAGCAGTCGTTGGGCTGCACGATGTCGAAGAAGAAACCATCGACCGGCAGGGTGTCGAGGATCTCCCCGACATGCCCTTTCAGCCAGTCCACGTAGGGCGTGTTCACGCACAGCTTCCGATAGAAGCCCGCCTGGTACGGCGGGGTGCCTTGGATCTGCCCGTCCGCGCCGATGCACAGCCACTCTGGGTGGCGTTCGGCGGTGTAATGGTCCCACTGGACGGTGACGTAGATGGGGACGCGGATGCCGCGCGCGTGGCAGGCTTCGATCTGCTCGCGCAGCAGGTCGCGCTCCAGGTGCGGGTGCCGGCGCTCGGGGTCCCGCTTCGTGTCGAAGTAGATCCAGCCATGGTGGCAGCGCGCGAAACAGGTCACCGAGTCGACGCTGGCCCGCGCCAGCGTCTCGGCGAACTCCTCCGCCTTGAACCGGGACCCGATGCCGACGATATGCTCGCTCGTGTGGAAATCCAGGTGCACCTGGCGAAACCGCAGCTCGGCGGTCTTCATCGCTTTGCCCTCGACGGATGGATCGCGCACAGCCCGGGCCGGCAGCAGGCCGGACCAGCGCGCCCGCGTTCGTTCCAGTGTTCACCCGCTTGCCCGCCCGACGCGTGGCGGACCGCGCTCAGGCCTCCAGTCCGCTGGTGAACGGCCGACCCCCGAACCGCTCCAGCAGGGCGGCATGGTGGCCGCGGCCGGTCTGCCGCAACCTCTCCAGGTAGCGCTGCCAGCGTGGGTGGCGTTCGTTGGCGTGCAGCGGGCCGCCTTCGCGGATGATGCCCCAGAACGGATCCCCGCGCAGCGCGTGGTGCATGCGCTGTCCAACCCAGCGGTCCATCAGCAGCATGCCGTGGGCCACCAACTCAGGGCGCGCAGACGCCAGGCTGTGCAGCTCGTGCGGATCGCGCCGCACGTCGAAGAGCATGTACTCGGGGAACTCCTTCATCCCGGTGTGGTAGGTGCGGATCAACAGATAGTCGTCCCAGCGCACGCTGCGCTGGCAGCTCCAAGCGCCCTGACTGAGCACCAAGTACTCGCGCCCGGGACCGCCGCCCTTGTGCAGCGCTGCGGCGAAGCTCTGCCCGTCCCAGACAGCCGGTGCCTCCGCGCCTGCCAGCTCGGCCAGCGTCGCGGCCAGGTCCACGTTGTAGTACAGCCCGCCCACGACCTGCCCCCGGTGCCCATCGGTCACGCCCGGCCAGCGGACGATCAGCGGGATCCGGTTGCAGATATAGTCGGCCGTCTGGTGATCGCCCCAGACGTTCAGTTCGCCCTGGTTCTCCCCGTGATCCGCGGTGATGACGATGGCCGTCTCCTCGTAGATGCCCAGGTCCGCCAGGTCCTGCATCAGCCGGCCCACATAGGAGTCCACGTAGTGGATGCCCGTGTCGTACCCGTCGTAGTGAGCCTTGGCGTCGGCCACGCTGGCGATGCTCCCCCTCCCCATGCGCCATCCTGGCGGCAGTTCGTCGGTCTCCCCGGGCACTTCGCAGGCGCTGTGAGGGCCGAAGCTGGCGCGCTGCCGCGCGATGAGTTCGGGGGTGATCCACGGCTCCAGCGGGTCATCGACGAACGGGTTGCCATAGGCCTCCGGGTGATCGTAGGGCGTGTGCGGATCCCAGAAGTTGACGTGCAGGAACCAGTTGTCGCGCCTCCCGTTGGCCGCCAACCAGCGCCGCACGGGCGGATAGACCTGATCCGCATTGTCCAGACCACCGCCCCCCGTGTCGTACGTCTCGGTGAAGCCATACGTCATGTGATACGAGGTATGGCGGTTGGGAAACGGGCTCACACTGACCGTATGCAGGCCCGCACGCCGCAGCACCGAACCCAGGGCGGACGCCGAGAAGCTCTGGCGAAAGCCGCGCCCGGCCCCTTCCAGGGGCAAGTCCGCGTACTCGCCTCCGTGATTCACCGTGCCCGTGCAGATCCCGAAACGGCCGGTGAACAGGGCTGTGCGGCTGGGCAGGCACGGCGTGTCCGAGGCATAGTAGTCGGTCAAGCGGACCCCGTCGGCCGCCACCGCGTCGATGTTGGGCGACGTGCGCCGATGGTACCCGTAGCAGGACAGATGATCCGGCCGCAAGGTATCGATATCGATGCACAGCACGCGCATACGCTGACCCTCCGCTGCCAAGCGCACTGCCATACCCGCCACCGCCAGGCGGCGACCGTCTCCGGCGCCCAGGCGCAGGCGATGACATCGCGGGCCTGCTAGTTCACCACGTTGCGCAGCGGCTCGCCGAGCAGGGCCCGCCGCACGCCGGCCGCGCCTTTGATCCGCATGTCCTCCAGTCCCTGTTCGGAATAGAAGGCCACATGCGGGGTGATGAGCACCCGGTGATGCGCGGGATGGGTCGGGTCGCGCCAGGCAGCGACGAGGCGATCGTCAGCCGCCGGCGGCTCCACCGGCAGCACATCGATGCCGGCACCGGCAAGCTGCCCCGAGGCGATGGCCTCGGCGACAGCCGTCGTGTCCACGATCCCGCCCCGCGCGGTGTTCACCAGATACGAGCCGCGCGGCATGCGCGCCAGCGCCTCCGCATCGATCATGCCCGCCGTCTGTGCGGTCAACGGGCAGTGCAGGCTCAACACGAAGGACTGGCCCAGCAGCTCCTGCAGCGACCAGGCGCGGCGCACGCCGATGGCGCGCTCGGTGCCATCCGGCCGATAGGGGTCGTAGAAGACCACGTCCATCCCCAGCGCCCGCGCCCGCAGCGCCACCGCGGTGCCGATGCGGCCCAAGCCCACGATCCCCAGGACCCGCTCGCGGAGCCGCAGCAGCGGGGCCGCCTGCGTGTAGGACCAGGGCCCGAGCCCGTCGCGGAGCCGCGAGTTCAGCAGCCCGATGCCCCGCGTCAGCGCGAGCATCAGGCCGAGCGTCGAATCGGCCACGTCTTCGGTGCCGTAGTCGGGCACGTTGCACACCGGGATGCCGCGCCGCCGCGCGCACGCGCAGTCCACGTTGTCGTAGCCCACGCCGCAGCGCACGATGACGCGACAGCGCTGCAGCCGCTCGATCGTGGCGGCAGTGAGCGCGATGTAGTGGTAGACCAGCAAAGCGTCCGCGTCTTCCACGTGGCCGCGCAGTTGCTCCTCTGTGGTGGCCTGGACCGCGTGGACCGAGGCCAGGTCACCGAGAAGCTCTTCCTCCAGTCGCGCATCCGTGACGAAGTCCGTGATCACCACTCGCTGTTTCGCGCCCATCCGCCTCTCCCGCCTCTGCGCCTGCACCCCTGCGCCCACCGTGAACTGGCCGAGCGTCCGTGGGCTCAGCCGAACACGCCTATCTTGTAGAGCAGCACGACCAGCACAGCCGCCGGCGCCACATAGCGGATGGCGCCGTTCCACAGCAGGAACCGCATCCGCCCTGGATCATCGGCGCCGCAACTGAACTCCTCTTCTCGGGCGGACTGCGGCAGAATCCAGCCGATGAAGATGGCGATCGACAGTCCCCCGAGCGGCAGCAGCCAGTTGGTCGCCAGATAGTCGAACGAGTCGAACCAGTTGAGCTCGTGCGTCCCCTTGGTCAACAGGCGGATTCGGGACAGCCAGCCGACCGCGCCATTGCACAACGCCGACGGCACGCCGAACAGGAAGATCGCCAGGGTAGCGCCCAGGGCGGCCGTGCGCCGCCGCAGCCCCAACTCGTCCATGGCAAAGGCCACCACCACCTCCAGCAGCGAGATGGTGGAGGTCAGCGCCGCGAACGCCATCAGCAGGAAAAAGAGGGTGCCTACGGCGTCGCCCGCCGGAATCCGCTGGAAGATCGTCGGCAAGGTCGTGAAGATGATCCCGACGCTTTCCTCGATGCGCAGGCCGTGGGCGTAGACCATGGGATAGAGAACCAGGCACGCCCCCAAGGCGACGAGGGTGTCCATGATGGTCACCGTGAGCGCAATCTTCCCCAGGTTCACATCCTTGGACACATAGCTGCCGTACGTGGCCATCGCGCCCATGCCCAGACTCAGGGTGAAGAACGCGTGCCCCATGGCCTCCAGCACGCCGTGCGCGGTGATGGGGGTGAAATTGAAGACAAAGCGGAAGGCCCGGCCCGCATCGCCCGTGACCAGCGAGTACACCATCAGCGTAACGATCATCGCCAGCAGCACGGGCATGAGGATCCGCGACCACCGCTCGATGCCTCGGTTGACGCCGCCGATGACCACTCCCATGGTCAGCAGCATGAAGACCGCGTGCCAACCGACTTGGCGCCCCGGATCCTTAAGGAAGGACACGAACGAAGCGGAGGCCTGCTGGGCATCCATGCCGTTGAAGGCCCCCGAGACCGCGCGCAGCGTGTACTCCAGAGTCCAGCCGGCCACCACGCTGTAGTAGCTGAGGATGACGAATCCGGCGGCGATACCCAACCAGCCGACAGCCTGCCAGCAGCGAGCGTGCGGCGCCAGTGCTCGGAAGGCCCCGACCAGGCTCGTGCCAGCGCGCCGTCCCAGCACTGTCTCCGCGATCATGATCGGCAGGCCGATGAAGGCGACGCACACCAGGTACACCAGGACGAACGAGCCGCCACCGTTGTCGTAGGTGATGTACGGGAACTTCCAGAGATTGCCCAGGCCGATCGCCGAACCGGCGGCAGCCAGGGCGAAACCCACGCGTGAGCTCCAGTGTTCTCGACTCGTCATGCCCGCATCCCTGCGAGAAGGAAACCGCCGACAACGCCTGCTGCTCCCGTCAGCCGGGTGCCCAGCGGGCGGCAAGTATAGGCGCGCCGCAGGGCGCTCTCAAGGTCAGGTCCTTTCTTGTGGGCCGGGCTCCGGTCGGTGCGCGCGTGGGACCCTAGGCCCGCGGACCGCCAGGCACGGCCTGCGGGCGCACCGGGCAGTTGGGGCAGACCCCGCGCAGATGCTCGCGCCGCACGCGCCACAGGTCGATCGCGCGGCACAGTTCGCAGTCGGCCCGACCGACCTTGCCGCGGCGCTGCAGGCCGCGGCGATCCAACGTCTGGTCCAGCTTGCTGGTCGGCACCGGACACGCAGCCGCGCGAAACGCCAAGCCGCGGACGCGCTCGATGCGGCCGTCAGGACCCACCACGGCGTCCTCTGCCGCGAACATGTCGATGCACCGGCAGGGCATCGACATCTCGGCCACATGGTAGGCGGTGGAAGTGTTGTGGGTGGTCCCGAGAGCGAGCAAGTACCCGCCGCCGTGGATCAGCCGGCCGATCGGGCTGTCCTGCGCCCAGATCCCCACCGTGGCGTGATCGCGGCAGTAGTCCTCGGCGCGCGGGCCGATCGCAGCCACCGCGTGCGTGGGGTGGAGGCTGCGGACCGCGTCCGGCCGGCGCCACATGGCGTCGGGGATGGCCCCGTTGGTCGTGGGCGTGGTCAGCGGGTTGTACACGCGCGCCGCCCGATGGTTGAACGAAGGCATCAGCAGGGTGCCTTCCGGACCGATGGCAGCCAGCAAGGCCTCGACGACCGTCTCCGCCCCGCCTGCCACCGGACCGATGGCCGACAGGGAGCTGTGCACCATCAAGTCCATGCCGCGGCGCACCCCCAGGCGGCGCAGATCGCGCGTGAGCTGGGCCTGCGTCAACATCTCCGCCGGATCCATGAGCTCCACATAGCCCAGCTCTGCGTGCGCGGCGAAGAACTCGATGCACTGCTCCAGCGTCTTCCGCCAGGCCCGCCGGCCAGCCTCGTCGCCGTCACGCCCGCCTCCCGCCAGGGCAGCGATCTCGGCGATGCTGCGCCGCCCGTCCGCCCAGTACAGAGTCCAGGGATTCAGTCCGGCACGCCGCAGGCGGGCCGCGATGGGCTCCGGCGTGTTCTCCAGAGTCGGCGTCAGAGGCGCCGTGCGGCGCGGCACGCGGCGCGCAGCCACGGCCACAGCGGACGGCAGGCGCCCCGGTGACCAGGTCTGGCCGCCTTTGGACCCGACCCGCGCGGCAGCCGCGCCCAGCCGCTCCACGATCTGGCGCCGCTCCCCGCCCCACAGCCAGCGCCGGAGCCGCCCCGCAGTCGCATCGTATTCGGCGCGGACTCGGGCCGCCGCCGCCGAGCTCGACTCCAGGCCGTGGAGCATGCCCGCCGCCCG
>Ga0067045_1028756_pt1 | contig 27992 bp, 28 predicted proteins | sample TerdegcTABiofilm_FD_59184 | JGI IMG/M metagenome (GOLD analysis project Ga0067045, IMG submission 59184) | Combined Assembly of (Gp0054472, Gp0054536) Wastewater bioreactor microbial communities from Singapore -Terephthalate degrading...
AGTTTCTCAAGGGGACCCTGGGGGATGCGGCGCCGGGCGTGATCCGGCACATGTACGACCAGGGGATGTTCCGGGGCATCAAGAGTGCGGGGGAATGGGCAGACATCTTTGGCAGCGGCCTGCGCCAGGAGACCGGGTTGGAGGTACACCATCTCATCGAGCAGCGCTTTGCCGAAAGGTTGGGATTGGACCCGGCGAGTATCCCCAGCGTTGTCCTCACGCGAGAGGAGCACCGAGTATTTACGAATGCTTGGCGCAATGCAATAGGCTATGACAACGTGAATTCTGAGGTTAGAACAGCGACCGCTACTCTTGAGGATGTTTGGATAGCCGCTCAGAGAGTCTATCAGGACTATCCAGAACTTTTAGATGCCGTCAGGCGTTTTCTGGGGAAGTAGGAGGTGAGGAATGGATATCTGGCATCGGATCACATATCACAGGCTTGATGCTGTGGATCATATCCTTGATGAATTGTGTATCAGATATAAGAAATCCCCTCTCCCAAGGGAGTCTTATATTCTAACTTTCAGGATAGCTGAATCCGATCCTCGGTGGCCGCAAGTGGCGAATCTGCTCCGTGCGAAGGAAGCGCTTGATCTTTATGATACTATCTTCACACCAGAAGAGATCTTCAGCGCCGAGTGGGTGCGATTGATCCCTACTTTTGAGCAAGGCTATCCCCAACCGGAAGCCACGTGGGTGCGGAATCCCATCAACTATGAGGGCAAATGTCCTCAATGCGGGGCAGGCTATCGTCAGGTGGCCCCCTTTCGGTTGGCGAAAGAGCCCCGCCTGGGCAGGCACGATTTCCTCAGTCTCTACTGGACCTATACCGTCTTCTGTACTCCCAGGGTGCTGGAAGCGCTACGCGCCCATGCCATCCGAGGCTACGAGGTCTGGGAGGCCCTCTTGCACAAGACGGGCCAGCCGTCCAGGTTGGTTTCCCAGTTGGTCTTCTCCCATGTGGCAGGGCCTGGCCTGCTGGATGAGGACAATCTGCACCCAGAGACTTGCTCTCAATGTGGTCTCACAAAGTATGCCTATCACAAGCGAGGGTATATGCACTTCAAGCGAGAGGCGTTGCAGGCCGAGGTAGATATTTTACAGACGCATGAATGGTTTGGCAGCGGGGGATATGGGGGGCATCGTGAGATTTTGATCTCCCATCGTCTGGCGAGGCTGATTGTGGAGGAAGGTTGGCGTGGGGTGCGCCTGAAGCCGGTGAAGCTGGTCTAGTCAACAACACTTTGTGGTGATGACGGTCAGTGGGTGAAGATTACCTTTGGAGTACAACCGCAGTCTGCGTAGGCGACTACCCCGAGCAGACAGCGTGCGCGCCCCATCCACTCCCCTCGCGGCAGGTTGACGCCCCCGGCCAGGGGTGGTATACTTCCCGGCGGGGGACCACCCTTCGGCAGGCTCAGGGCAGGGCTGAGCAGGGCAGTCCGGGTCCTGAACAGCGATGGGACCCCCTGCCCCCCGTGCCGGGGGGCTGTCCCCATACAGGGGGACGGGGGGCGGCGGAGTTGCGCTACAAAGCCTGGGGCGAGACGCGCTACACCAACGGCACCACGCCCACAACGTACCGCTTTACAGGCCAGCGCGAAGAGGCTACAATAGGCCTGTACTTTTACAACGCCCGCTGGTACGACCCGGCGCTGGGGCGGTTCGCCCAGCCGGACACCATCGTGCCAGACGTGTACGATGCATCCCTATCGGCCCTGTCTATGAACTTCGCCAACCCCGCGTTTCTGGAAGAGGTGGCCCGTGAGAACCGCTGGCGCGCTAGTCAGGACACTTCGCGCCTGCAACCGTTGCTGGCCCGTAGCGAGAAACCGCACGGGCTGGGCATCGTGCAATGGTTTCAAGTGTCCCCAGCATCTCCGTCTCTAGACAAGGCAGGAGTAGTTCCAGCGACATCCTCCTCCCAACTCCCATGCACAGGCCCAGGCGATCCCCAGAATCTCAACCGCTTCACCTACGTGTCCAACAATCCGTTGACATACATTGATCCCAGCGGGTATTGGACATTCGGCATCGGTCTGGGAGGCACAATTGGCTTGGGCCAGGGCCTATCGGGTAGCATCATGATCGTATTTGATGACAATGGGAACATTGGCCTTGCACTCAGCGGCGGTGGCGGAGCATATGCGGGAGGGGGAGCAAGTGGCGGGCTTGTCATCCAGCGCACAAATGCTGATACCATTCAGAATCTCAAGGGCCCTGTGGTCCAGGCAGGGGGTTCAGCATCCATTCTAGGAGCGAATGTCGGCGTGGAGTGGGTCGTTCAACAGGGAGCGAACGACTCGATTCAAGGGTGGAACCTCAACGTTGGGGTTGGCGCCAGCGGAGCTCTCGTTACCGGTGCGGAATTCCACGGGATGCTAGAAGTAACCGAGATCAAGACCTGGCGGCGAGGCAGAGAGTAGTCAGGGAGGTACATTATGATCACCACCGGTACTCGGTTGCCGTTCATATCGCCGAGCCCACTCGGATACCAGAGGGAGGCTCATTTGACTACATCGGTGTTAGACTCAGTGCTGTTCATTGCTGTCCTCTTGGCCTTCTACGGCTTGGCCCTAGCACTGATATTCTTCCCAGTAAGGTTCCTGCAATTACATGCCAAACTATCCAGGAAGGGCTGGGCGAAAGAAGAAATCCCGCAATGGATAGATGCTCTTATGGACCCACTTAACAAGTTCTTGCTTGGAAGCGGGAGAGCATATCTCATGCAAGGCGACTCAGTACCAGAGCGGTTTCCCAGGATGATCTGGTATTTTCGGATACTTGGGCTGATTCTGTTTTTCGGTATAACCATACCTCTACTTTGGGCCATACTGACGCACTAGCCGCCATTGGTACGAGCGCGGCTACGCGACAGTAATTCCCGTGGGCCGCCAAGCAAGGCACAATAGAAGTCTCTATCCTATCGCTTTACAGGCCAGCGAGAAGAGAGTACAATCGGCCTGTACTTTTACAACGCCCGCTACTACGACCCGGCCCTGCGGCGGCTCGCCCAGCCCGACACCATCGTTCCCGATCCGGGTACCCCCCAGGACCTGAACAGGTACAGCTATGTTCGCAACTCACCCTTGCGGTACACCGATCCCACGGGGTACTGTATCCCTGGCGTTAACTGTCCGGGGAACAGATACCAGGATGAACCCCAGATCCCGCCGCAGACACAGCCCTCTGTGGGGCCAATGTGTTTGGTGACACCGCCACCTACCTTGCCCGCCCCTTCAATCTCAACCTTGCTAACGCCAGTGCCCACGCCTGGACCATACATCACGACTTTGTATGGACACGATGCAAGCCAAGGCCAAGGTAGATCATGGGGGCCGATACCGTTCTCCACGGGCATAAAACCTTTCACAGCAGCCACTGTCATTCCGGTTGACCGCAGATGGTTGGTTCCTATAGTTGTCCCTTACCGGTCAGGAATGGAAGGTAGCATAACTTATTATGAGAATGGTGCATACATTGTCGTCAGTGACCAGTATGATGCCAGTTACCTATCCGTAGCCGGGCTGGACGACTTATCACTAAGCCGCTCTATCCGTATTCAGACCACAAGCGGTGAACAGCTTGGTCCTTACTCGCTGGGAGCTGTTCCCCCGGGCCAGGTTGGGGACACGGCGGCTGATCCAATAACCGTGTGGATCCGCAAAGAACAAGGAGCACCAGAGCGCATACGGATGGATCTGGCCGTGCAGGGTATGGGAGCTAAAGGAGCAGCTATAGCGTGGGCCAGCTACTACATTGCAGTGCCTTTGCCATATGGCCCTTGGCCTAACCCGGCTCCTTGGTTCGTTTCCGCACGTTCCGGCCCCTAACACTCTGTAGTTGCAGAACACACTTGCTGGAGCTAGGAAGGGAAGGAGGCGTTTGAGCAATGAAAAATGAACTATGGAAGTCATTGATGGTACTCCTAGTGGCTTCATGCCTGGCTAGCTGTGCCAGGATTGCCGAGGATCAGGAAGCTGACTCAGCTTTCAGGCAAATGATCGGTCCTATCTTTGACCAACAACTCCAACTGCGCACTGATAAGAAGGAATATACACATGAAGATGTCGTACATTATTGGGTTGAAAACAAGACAGGGGCGACTCTCTACTTTCCAGACCAATCCTTCGGAGTGCAGGCCTTTTGCTATAATGCAACGAAGAAGCAATGGGAGCCATACGATCTAGGTTTCAAGGTGGGGAACCCCGTCAGAAAAAGGGTTGAGCCTGATGCTTGGTTGGTAGAAGAAGTCACTTATTCTTTCGACACCGATTTGATGAAGGTGGGGGGGAAGCGGGTCAGAATCAGGTTATTGGTGATAGGTTTTACAGAGCCTCTCGAGTTGGGTGGTGGTCAAAGATATGGTGCCTACACCGACATTGAGATAAGTGCCCGCTGACCCAGTAGCAGGACGCGTACATGACCCGGCGTTGACTTCCCCACCTTCGCCGATTCAGCGCCGGGCCGCGTGGTGCAAGGTAGTGGCGCACCGAGAGGCTAGACATCCTGTGCTGCCTCCGCGCCAGGATTCGTTGCGTTCGGCTGTATCGGGCGCTGATTGAGGTGGATTGATCCCGCAGGGGGTGCTACGCCAACCCTATGCTCTGACCCACGTAGTTCACACGAAGGGGGCAATCTCAAGGCATTAGGGCACCTTAACAACCGAATTGCTCTCTCTCCTGGCATCCGAGAAGTCTGCGAGCTATACTGTTTGTTAACTGCCAAATTGGGGAGCATTACGAGGAGTACGTACAAGCGCCCGGGTTGAGCATTCTGCCCGGGGACACCAACGCTGACTACCAGGTCAGTGTGGCAGACATCCAGGCCATCGCCGTCCGGTGGGGCGAACCCTGGAGCCCGCAGGACGATGCAGACCAGGACGGGGGTGACCTAGACGCCAGAGACATCCGTACGGCCGCAGCTAGCTGGTGGGCCAGCGTGCCCAGTCCCTGCGATCAAGCCACAACCAAGTACTATTGGGTAAATGAACCGAGCTTGATCCGGTCACTTTGGATGCCGAATTTGCTGGGGAAAGTGCGCGTGAAAATGACCGATTCTTCCTCAGTTCATTTAGGCGGACGCCTCATCGCTCTACGCCAAAACGGCCAACTGTGCTACGTCCACACCGACCACCTGGGCAACCTGAGCCTGCTGAGGGACGGAAGCGGCTAGGTGGTGCCGGGTAGCGTGCAGCGGTTCTACCCGTTTGGGAAGGTGCGGGCCGGGCAGCCGGTGCTGTTGCCGAGGGAGCGGAACTTTTCAACTGGGCGACGGCACCACCACCCAGCGCACCACGCCGGTGCAGGTCAAAGGGCCGGGCGGCTCCGGCTACCTGACGGGGGTTACGGCGCTGGCCGGTGGCCAGTATCATAGCCTGGCGGTCAAGAGTGACGGCACGGCCTGGGCCTGGGGGTACAACGGCTACGGCCAACTGGGCGACGGCACCACCACCCAGCGCACGACGCCGGTGCAGGTCAAAGGGCCGGGCGGCTCCGGCTACCTGACGGGTGTGACGGCCATCGCGGCCGGGTACTACCACAGCCTGGCCGTCAAGAGCGATGGGACGGCCTGGGCCTGGGGGTACAACACCTACGGCCAACTGGGTGATGGGACGACCACCAGTCGCAGCACGCCGGTGCAGGTGGCTGCCACCAAGAGCATCATCAAGCACTACTATGCCAACGGCCGGCGCCTCGCCACGCGGGACAGCGAGGGGCTCAAGTTCTATCACGTTGACCATTTGGGCAGCACCAGCCGGGTCACCAACCAGGGGGGCAGCCCGGTGAAGATCACCAGCTTCCTCCCCTCCGCCACGCTGGTTGCGGCCACCTCCTCTATCGCCTCCATCTTCGGCCACGTCTTCAGATCAGGCCATGCCTCCCCCGGATACTCCGTCGCAAAGCACGAAGGCACCGTGGCCGCCCGCCGCGCCGCCCACATCAGCGCCGAAAAACTCCCCAGGTCAAACACCTCGCCCCGCCGCTCCCGCTCCAGTTGCTGCCGGTACAGTTGCAGAAACCTGTCCTCCACCCACCGGATGACCTGTAGTTGCTCCGCGCTCGGCTCCACGGCCACCTCCCGTTCGGTGAACGCCGGAAGCCGAATCGCCTCGGCCACCATCGGGTCCTCGTTCGCCCGCCGAATCATCAGCGTTCCCGTGATCCGCCAGAACAACTCGGCGTTCTTGATCCGCTCCGCTTCCTGCACCTTGCGCCGCTTGCCGCTCCTCATGGTCTTCTCCACCCAGAAGGCGAAGGCGTCCATGAAGGCCTTCTGACTCCCTCGCTCCATCGGAAACGGAAACAGGATCCGCCCCAGGTCACCCGCAAACAGAAATTGCCCCTGCCTGCAGAAATCCTGGATGAACCCCATCACCGGCGTGCCCCCCAGCGCCAACTTGTACTTCGCTCCCCTCAACGCCAGCATGGCGTCGCCGCGCAGGGTATTCGCGTTCTTGACGAAGTGCGCCTCGTCCAGCACCACCATGTCGTACCCGGCGTGCGCCGCATGCTTGTAGTACGGCGCCACCCACTGCCGGGCGGACAGATGGCACTCGCTGCAGTAGTGCCCATTCCAGGCCGGACTGCCGCATCGGGGACACAGGTCCTCCATGCCCCGCCTCCACGGCACAACCTTGCGCACCTCCTGCCGGTACTTCTCACACCCGGGATTCTGGCATCGCGCGTACCGGTCCGTCGGCTGGTGGCACACGTAGCACCGCCCTACCCCACACTCCTTGTTCTCGCACCGCTCCCCCGTAACCACGCTCCCGCATTGGGGGCACCGCACGGGATCCAGGTGCGTCGGCTTCGGCTTGTTCGCAAGCCGGGTGTAACTCGTGATGTGGAGCGGCGCAGGATGTCCCATGTCCGAGGGTTCCCGCACCAGGATGAAGTCCCGCCCTTCCACAAGCCCCACCGCCCGGCACTCGTCCGCCCAAGCCATGTCCAACACCGACCCCGGCGGAACAACGAACAGCGTCTTGAACGGATGGGCCTCGTGATTCCGGCTGCTCTCCGGAGATCGCTCCAGCTCCCCCTTGCGATCCAGATACCTCGCCAGCGCCACCGCCAGGCTGGTCCTCGTCTTGCCCAGGCCCGGCGTGTACGACAGGTACGTGGACTCGGTCATGCAGATCAGGGCCGCGTCATGCGCCTGGTACTCGTACAGGTCTATCCCCGTCTCGGCCACCCGATCCCGCCACATCCAGTACCGCTCTTCGTACGCCTCCACCGTCGGCAAGTGCTCCACAACAGGCGTGTCCTTCAGCGCCTTCCGCGCCTCTTCCAGGGCCTCGGCGATCCCTTCCGCCGACTCCGGCCGGGGGATCAACTGCCACGCCAGCCGGCGCCGCAGATGGTTCAGCGCAGACTCCACATCGCCGGGCGCCTCCGGTTGCAGCCCCACGGCCTGCAGGCGTTGCAACCGCCCGCTCCGCTCGCTCCATCCCACCGGCAGCCACCGCTCGCCGCCCATGATCGCTTCGGGCAGCGTGATGGCATACCCCGTGGCGTCCACCGTTTCCAGCAGTTTCAAGGCGTCCACCACGCTCTGGGGCTCCACAGCCAGAACCTTGCCCCGTCGCCTGAGCACGAGCCCCGGACCGTCGGTTCGGACCGGCAGCACGGAAAGGTCGCTCCTTCGGGGGAAAGTCTTCCTCCCGGACTTCTGCACCCGTTGCAGCCTTTCCGGCCGCTGCCATCCGACGCGGATGCCGTACTGCGCGGCGAGACCCTTCTGCGTCTCCAGAAGCCTCGCCCGCAACGCTTCCCGGGCCTCAGGAGCCAGGTCCGGCACATCGCCCAGGGTGCGCAGGTGCCGCTTCACGGTCTGAGCCACCACGCGAGCCACGGCTTCCGGTTTTGGTTTCTTGCCCCCTCGGCCAGGCTTCAGTTGAAGTACGGCCTCAATGGCGCCGCACGTCTCGCTCCCGCACGTCATGCACCAGTACTCGTCCACCCCGATGGCGCAGACCCCGCCGGAAGCGCCGCCAGCCGACGGCCCAGTTCCACCGCCGCCTGGATCCGCGCACCGGAAACGGTGCCCAGCCCCCGCACCTCGGCCAACTCGGCCAGGTTCGCCCGGGTCAGGCTCGCCAGGTCGCCAAACCGCGCCAGCACCTCCCGGCCCACCGATTCCGACGCGCCGACGATCAGTTCAATCAACTCGGCGTTGCTCAGCACACCGGGGCCAAGACGCGCCAGCCGGTACAGGGGTTGCTCCACCGCCGGCAGTTCCCGCAACTGAAGTCGGGTGGGTTCAGCAGGGGCCCACAGCCCCATCTGTTGGGCGTCCATCCTCACCCCCATCACAGCACTCTGGGACAGGGATGACGCCCCGACAGGGGACCATCACCCCTGTCGGGTGGATACACGATGGGTTACAGGGAATGTGCGATACTCTCCTCCTTTCTTGGGTCTTGAGATGGTGCAGGCGAACGACCATCCACTGCGCCACAGGGGTTTGCAAAACGCCACTCGTTCCCAGGGCGTCACGGGACATCAATCTTGCCGCAATGATGGGCGGCAGGATAGCGGGGCGCGGTTTGACGTCCTGCGCCCGCTCTGGTATAGTACCCTCGCAATGGCATGACTAGGCTTAGCGAGGTGCTCCATGTTTGAGCGGATCACGACCAACCCGCGGGTGCTCCATGGCGAGCCCTGCATTCGCGGCTTGCGAATTCCGGTTCACTTGGTGGTGGAGATGGTTGCGGCAGGCATGACACACGAGGACATCCTGCGCAACTACCCCGACCTGGAACCGGCGGATATCCAGGCTGCTCTGGACTATGCGGCCCGCGCTGCGGGCGGGGGGCTGACCCAGTAACGGCGAGAAGGGGGCTGTCCCCCTTCTCTCGCCGCCTATGCCGCTTTCTTGAGCGGCGCCCTTTCCATCGCTTCGGCCACCGCGCGCAGTTCGTCCCCGCTCAGGTCGCCGAACGCCTTACCCATCTTGCGGGCCGCAGCCAACTCGCTCCGGGCCGCATCCCAGCCGAACTTCTCCTTGCCAAGCCGCCGGATCTCCGCGGCCCAGTCCACCGGAATCTCGCCCTCTCTCGGCAAGGGAGGTGCAGCCTTCAGTTCGCAGATCGCCGCGCTGGCCTCGCCTTTGGTCAGATCGTCCAGCGCCCGGCCCAGATATGCCTCCAGGTCTGCGATCCCCGCCCGCCCGGCCAGGTCCTCCAGATACCGTCGCTGCGCCGCCGTCATCGGCCCATCCGGGTCCCGGATGGACAGGACCGACGGTGCCGGGCGATCGCGAACCCCATCGGAGTCCCGCTGGGTCAGCCTCCCCTCCAACTCCCTCGCGCGCTCGGCGCGAATGCGCTCAATGCGGGCGCACAGGTAGGCATCCAGGTACGCTTCGGTCTCCAGCAGGAGACGCAGCAGGTCGCACACCGGAAAGCGGATGCTGACCCGCGCCTTCGGCTCCCCGTCGGGCGCAATCCCGCCGTTGGCGGTCGCCTTGCCAGGGCCGTTGGACACCGTCAGCCTCATGGGATAGCGGGCGAACCGCTCCCCCTCGCCGGCGTCATGTTCCAGCCGCAGCACACGGCTCTCTATCGCGCCGTCGCGTTGGCTCCCGCCGAAGGCCTCAAACCTGCCCCCAAACAGCGCCTCAAACCGGTCCGCCTTCAGCGCGTGGATCACCACTCGCAAGTCGGCCACGTCCAGGTACGCGACGGCGCGGCCCGTCTGCCCCTGCCCCCGCTCGTACGTCGCCACCTCCACCTTGACCTTCCCAATCTCCAGGTGGTCGTACACCGTGAAGAAGGCGCTCCGGGTGGCGTAGGTTACAATCTCCGGGTGCACCGGAAGTCCCCGCTCGTCCATGCCGCCCTCCTCACGCCGCCTTGCGTGGCGGAGGGTCGCGCCTGGGAAACGGCAGGATGCGGGCAGGCCTGTCCTTTTCCTCCACGGGGAGTTCAACGACCTTCGCGATGACCACCTCCCCTCTGAAGAAGGCGCGTATCTCCTCCGGCGTGGACCACTCCACAATCGCGATCTTGACCGTCTTGTTCGGCCTCTTCGTTTCCATCGGGTTCCTCCTCTTGTGCTTGCAGGGAGGACGCCTCACACCGCCGGAAGGGCGGCATGGCGTCCGCCCCTCCGGCGGGTTCACGTTCAGGGATCCCTGGTCTCTCGCGTGTCTCACCTCCTCGTTCCGTTTCATAGATGCTGCGCGTCCGATGCATCGGAAAGATGCGTCACAGGCACTTGCCTTCGCTTCACGAGTGCCCATGGCGTCACGGAATGTCTATCCCAACACCGGCGCGCAACGTGCGGCCGGTGAGGAAAACAAAATGATGGGATATGATTGCAGCCTATGAGCCCGGGCTCGGGCCGAGGCGACCGCCCCGCGGAACTCGGACTGTTTGGTAAGGTGCCCCTGCCCCAGGGAAACAAAAAGACGGCAGGATGGTCCTTGCCGTCACGGGTTGCGGGGAGGCCCATGGTGTCCCCGCGCCTGGGTCAGGTATTCGGTTGCCTCTATCATACCACACTTCCGCACGGATGTCAAAAAGGGCGCGAGGAGTGTTATGTCAACTTCTCCTTCCGCATTCTGCACGTCTGAATGGCTGATCACGGCATTGGAAGGCGCATCGCGCAGGGAATCGAATCCGTGGAAGGCCCGCCGGTACCGCTTGTCGGCCAACCATCGGCGGAGCAGATCGCAGGAGACGGCCCTTGTCAAGCCACTACCACTCCGCCAGAGCCTCCACTGGAGTGCGCGTCGCGACCACACCCGATACCCTTTCGCGCTGCTGCCTGTCCAGCGTAACTAGAGTGCTTCCAAACCGCACCGAAACAGCAGCATACACGGCATCACTACCGCGCAGCCGTTGTTGTGCTGCCAGGTCTGCGGCTTGATCGGCCAGAACCGAATCCAGCGGGACCCAGAATAGGTGCAGGCTATCTCCCACACCTCAGGGCGTTGTACGGAGCCGATCTCGCTCTCCACGATACAGAAGCGCTGTGAGGGAACGTGCCCTTTCAAGTTGTTCGCTGCGCCCTCCGATGTCGGTTGCAGCCCTTGGGGTCCCCTGCTATACTCCCCGTACAACTCCTGCGAAAATTAGCGGCTATTTGCTGAAGCGCGACACTAGATGACGGGGTGTCGCGTAGAATAGAATTAGAGGAGTTCGGTGGGCGGATTGGCGCACTGGGAAACGAAGTCACACCGCCCTATGCAATTGCTTTACCCAGCATCGGGAAGGGGGTGAGAAAGCGGGACAGAGCGGCTGGCATTCCTAGAGAAAGATTGAGGAGGTGCTATGCTACATTATACCGGTCATCCACTCGTAGACGTGGGAATCGCCACGATCGCAGCCTTTGCGGGGAAGCCGGACCCCACGACGTTGACCGAGGGGGATCTGGACGCAGCGGCCGACTACATGGAGGCCAACTACTTGGTGGACCCTCTGAAGTCGTTTCTGACGGTTGCGTTCCCCAACTCAGGGTTCACGCAGCCAGCCTACGAGAAGCAACCGGAGAAGCGCATGATCTATGCCCGACGCTTGCTCCGAGCATACAGGGCAGGCACGCCAACGCTAGATGTCGCCTGCGCTTTCACAGGGGAGCCGGCCGCAAATGTCTCGCTAGATGTCAAAGAGGAACTGGCCCGCGGGCGAGCGTTTCGCCAGCACATACCCCTGCTCACCGGCGAAGGCTACGTGAACTTCTACCCATATGGCGACGCCGGTCTGCCTGTATCTGGCAAAGTCCTGCTGTGTCTGCAGGCGCTCCCTTTGGGGTGCGCAAAAGTAGCGGGGCGCTTGCTCGCCGTGCATGCGGACGATCCCTCTTTGACCTATCGGTTTGCGCGGCATTTCCTTGAGCGCAATCGCCAGGCCATCCAGACGGCGCAGCAGGCTGGCGACAAGAAGATGCCGGAGTATCCGCGTCGGCCCGGTACGCTCGTGGTTGAAATTCTGTTGGCTCTGGAAGAGGAAAGGCAGCGGACGGCCGAGGAAGGGGTCGCATCCTCAGTTACCGCTTACCATCTCACCAACAGCGGGCAGGGCGCGGCGCTAGACATCTATCAGTTGCCCCTGGAGATCGGCGAGTTCTTGCGCGTGGTCATGACGCCTCGCTACCGCGCATCGTGGGATGCTTTGAGGACACGCGGGTGGGAGGTGTCGCTGGCGAAACGCCCTCGGGACACAAATGCTGAGACCTTCGTACCCCGGTACAACGTGCTGTATGAGGACCTGTTCCGCTTGCCGGAGGAAGCCGCATTGTTCATACGGCGCTACTTCCTTCGCGTTCCCGTGCGAAGTGTAAAACCCGGCGACCCGAGGGCGACGTATTCCATCAGAGGCGATGTGGCGCTCATCTCTTGGGATCTCACAGAACTATTTCTGAGAAAGGTGGTGCGCATGAATCAGAATCGCATAGACAACATACGAGAACTGGGAGACGCTTTGGCCGCGCATGTGAATGCGGAAAACGATCGCGGTTTCTTCCATGCATTTCTCACTGCGCGGCGGTACGACAACCTGCGTGCCGCGCTGATCCGCGCGAGCGTGGCGCGCATCAAGCGGGGGCAGCCCCCTCTCGTTGGCTTTGATCAGTACCTTCGGATCTTTGAAGAAGGGGAAGATTTGCCATACTCGGATTGGCGGCTGGCCAAAGACTTGGTGCTCATTCGGATGATTGAGCAGTTGCACCGCATGGGCTGGATTCAGAAGCACGCGGAGGAACTGCCCGAGCCCGAGATTGAAGAGCAAGAAACTGCATAGACGACAAAAGGAGGATTGCGATGGCTTTCGTAACAGGCTTGTTCTTGATTGACGCCCCAGCGTCGGCTCTCAACAACCTGGGGCAAATTGAAGGCGCGATGACCGAAAACGCTTCGGGCGTAAAGTACATTCGCACGCGAGAGGGAGCCTACCCCTACGTGTCGGCTCAGGCATTTCGCTATTGGCTACGACGCACCCTGGAGGGCGGGCCGTGGGGGTGGAAGGCGGCCCCCGTGTTCCGAGAGGAGAAAATCGCGTACACTGATGCCAACCCCATACGCTATTGGGACGACGACCTCTTCGGCTACATGCGCGCGCCTTCCAAGAAATCGTCAGCGGTGGAGGCCCGGGCAGCAGATCCCAACCGCGCAAACGAGACACCTACAGCGAAGACGGTAACGCGAGTATCCCCGTTTCGCACCAGCACCTTGGTATCCATTGCCCCCGTAACGTTGAGCAGCGATTTTGGAGTGATGTCGCGGCACGAGGGAGACCCGGTACCGCACGAGCATCAGTTCTATCGCACCACGTTGCAGGGTCTGTTCTCGCTGGATCTGCACGCTGCCGGGACGTTCACCTACCGTCAGAAGACAGGCTACCTGAACCTGGACGATGTCCGCATAGAGGAAGCAAAGAAGGCCGGACTGGAGGAAATGGCCGGGGAAAAGGCCTATCGGCTGCCAGTCCATCAACGGCTTCAGCGGATTCGCGCCCTGTTGGAGGCCCTGGCCTATCTGGATGGCGGTGCCAAACAGGCTTTGCACTACACGGACGTCAGCCCTGACTTGGTCTTCGCTGCTGTAACGAAAGGGGGGAACCACGTTTTCGGGCACATTGTGGGCGCGGACTCTCAGGGGCACCCGGTCATCAAGATTGAGGCTCTTGCAGAGGCCCTGCGGGTCTTTGCGCAGGACATTCTGTCCAACGTATACGTCGGCTGGGTGCAGGGCTATCTGGACGCCGAGCGCGCCCGCTTTGAGCAGGCTCTTCAGGACGGGCTGCGTGACTGGAAAGAGCGTATCGTAATCCAGCACCCAAGGGAGGCTCTCCTGGCCCTGGCGGAGGAGTTGAAAGCCCATGCGGAATGGCTGGACTGACGGAGGAGGCCATGGAAGTGCTCAAAGTGGTTGCGGAGGGACTCACCACGTCCTTTCGTTACCCTCACTTTATGCAGGGCGTCCAACCCACATTTGAAATGCCTCCACCAGCCACCATCTATGGACACATCTGTAGCGCTTTGGGAGAGTGGTTTGACCCCGCTGGGGTTGAATTCGCCCTACATTTCTCCTTTCAAGCGCGCTTTGAGGACATGGAACACACGCACATGGTGCAGCCAGCCACAGGCAAGTTGCCTGGGATGAGCGTTCCGAAGGCGCTAGAGGGAAATGTGAATCCTTTTCAGCGGGGCATCCTTTTTCGCCCGCGCCTGGTGCTGTATGTGAACCGCCCGGAATGGGAGCAGCGGTTCCGAAGCCCATGCTACGCTGTGGCTCTGGGGCGCTCGCAAGATCTCTTTACCTACACCTACGTTGGCATCGTGAACCTGGAACGGGCGTCCAGCGCGTACTTTGAGCACACACTAGCACCGTATTCCTTCGCCCGACGGACAGCGCAAGGCGTGGTGGTACTCCTGCCACGATTCCTGGACTACCAGCGCAACCGATACCCTGTGTTCGGGCGATACGTTGTCCTGCACCGGCGCGTGCACACTCGGGATTTCCTTCGTGTGTCTGGCGAGTCGGAAACGCAGTTCTGGGTGGACCCGACAGTTCCGGCCGTTGAGGGAGATCACCTGGGACTGGTTTTCCATACGTGGGTGGGCGACGATGAGAGCGTGCTCCGTCTGGCCTGATTGGTTGGATTCAATCTGGGCCAAGAGTCCAACATCGGCGGGGAGCATGGGGGAGACGCTGGCTGAGCATACCTGGGCGGTCTTGTGCCGCGTCGCCGACCTGGCGCGGCTGCGGCCAGGTCTCCCCCAGTTTCTCGGATTGCCGCGCCTGTGGCACCTCCTGTTCTGGGCCGCTTTTCTTCACGACTGGGGAAAGGTTGCCTCAGGGTTTCAGTCCGCTTTGCGGGGCCGCTCTCGCTGGGATCATCGCCATGAAGTCCTCTCGCTGGCCTTCCTGGACTGGTTCGGCGCCGCGTTTGAGGGAGAGGAAGCAACGTGGGTAGCGGCCGGGGTAGGTATGCATCATAAGAACATGAGCGAGCTCCAATCCCTCTACCCTGCAGGGCTGGCCCCCGAGGATGACCCGATTGGCGACCTGGTGAAGGAATTGCACAGAGAGGACGCGGAAGGGCTTTGGCGATGGGGTGCGCACGTGGTTGCGGCCTGGGTTGACCAACTGGGGCTGGACAGCGTGGGCATCAGGATCCCCGAACTGCCCTCTGTAGGCGATGCGGTCTCGCAGACGCTGGCTGCAAGAGCCGCGCGGATTCGTCATTGGATGCAGCAAAGTTATCGCCTGGTCCGCGATATGGAGAACGGGGACGACAGGCATCTGCGGATATGGATGTTGCTGCTCCGTGGGTACCTGATTCAATCCGACTACACCGCATCAGCCCACCAGGAGACCCTTGTTCCCCCCGAGTTTCGGCCTGGCAGGATACTTGGCGCTTCTCACATATCGCCAGGGGCGCTCTATGGACACCAGGAGGAAGCCGGGCAGGTCGTAGGGTCCTGTCTGCTCATCGCGCCCACCGGCAGTGGGAAGACAGAGTCAGCCCTGCTGTGGGCTGCCCGGCAGTGGCAGGTACGTGGTGCTGTGCCTCGCGTATTCTACACGCTCCCCTATCAGGCGAGTATGAACGCCATGTACGACCGCCTGCAAAAGGTCTTTCCCGGGCAGGTGGGCTTGCTTCACGGGCGGAGCGCGCTCGCGCTGTACCGCCGCTTCATGGACCAGGGCTATGCACCGGATGAGGCGACTCGTCTAGCGCGCGCTCTGCGAAACTGGGCCGGGATTCACGTGCCACCGGTCCGGGTGTTTAGCCCTTACCACATGCTCAAAGCGGCGTATCAACTGAAGGGATACGAGGCCATGCTGGCAGATTACGCTCAGGCGGCGTTCATCTTTGATGAGATCCACGCATACGAGCCGGCTAGGCTGGCCATGATTCTAGAAACCATGCGCTTCTTGCGCGAGAATCTGGGCGCCTCCTTCTTTGTGATGACGGCTACCATGCCCACGCCTGTGCGTCGCCACGTAGAGGAAGCGTTGGGCAGTTTCTCCGCCATCTGCGCGCCGCCTGAGGTGTTCCGAGCCTTCACCCGCCATCGGCTATACCTGGTGGCCGGCAATCTTCTCGGCGATTCCGGCCTGGATGCGATCGCAAATGCCTTCCGCGAAGGCCAGTCCGTGCTGGTAACGTTCAATACCGTTGCGCGCGCGCAGGAAGCGTACCGCGCTCTCAAAGCGCGCATCCCCGAGGCCCCACCGGAACAAGTCATTCTGATCCACGGGCGATTCAACGGACGGGACCGGTTGGCCAAAGAGCGGGCCATTACCAACGCCGTCAGCGTGGGTCGCGTGGGAAGACACCCGGTCTTGGTGATCTCCACGCAAGTCGTTGAAGTCAGTCTCAACATTGATCTGGACACCATCTTCACCGATCCGGCTCCTCTGGAGGCGCTGGTGCAGCGCTTCGGACGCGTGAATCGCAAGCGAAGGCTTGCTTCGGCTCCCGTGCACGTCTTCACAGAGCCAGCCGATGGACAGGGAGTCTATGACCCGCGGCTGGTTCAAGGGGCGCTGCGGGTCCTGGGGGCGCATAAGCAAGGAAGCCCGATTGATGAAGGGGCGATCCAGGGATGGTTGGACATCGTCTATCAGGACGAGGTTCTGGAAGACTGGGAGAGAGAGTACCATCGGGTGAGTCGTGAATTCCGGGCTGCTTTTCTGGACAGACTGAGACCCTTCAGCGCGGATTCGGGGATTGAGGACGCGTTCAACCGTCTGTTTGATGGCTTGGAGGTTTTGCCCGTTTCGCTGCGGGCCGAATACGCCCGGCTGAGAGAAGAGCGCCCGCTTGAAGCGGCGGAATTGTTGGTTCCCATCGGCTGGCGGCGCTGGTTGGGGTTGAAGGGCGAGAAGCGAGTGCTGACACCTCCCAACGAGTGGCCGCCGGTGATAGATGCACAGTATTCATCCGAAACCGGTTTGGAGTTTGCGAAATGACCCTCACCTTTACCGTTTACCATCTCCGTTTCACGGTGGAAGCGGAGACCACGATTGAGATGGGCGAGTTCAAGGGGTCGGCGCTGCGCGGGGCGTGGCAGTCGCACCTGCGCACCCTCTACTGCGCTGAGCGGGATTCCACCGACCCGCTCCATGCGACGCTGTGCCCCGTCTGCTACCTGCTCAGCCGTGAGGCTGACCCCAGGGACAATCGCCGGCCCTACGCCTTTGAGCCGCCGTTGACGCCGCAAACCGTGTTCCAACCGGGCGAGACCTTCGCCTTTGGCATCAGCATGTTCGGCAACACAATCCAGTTCCTGCCCTACATCGTCCTCTCGGTGCAGCAAATGGGGCAGACGCAGGGGCTGGGCAAGCCGATTCACGCAGGGTATCGGCGTGGCCGGTTCCGTTTGGTGCGCATTGAGGAAACCAATCCGCTGACGAGGGCAAGTGAAGTGCTATTTGAAGCCGGCAACCCGGTAGTCCGGATGCCTCGCCTACCGGTTACCGCAGAGCAAATCGCAGCCGCAAGCGAGGCGTTGTCGCGGGAACTGGCCACCCGCGACAATCGCCTGACGGTAGAATTCCTGACGCCGACGCGGATTGTGCAGGATGAGCGGCTGGCGCATCGGCCCGACTTCGTGCCGCTGATGGCGCGATTGGTGGACCGCATCGGCACGCTCCGGTCGCAATTCGCCAGCGACCCGCCCGTATCATACGAGGAGAAGGGCACCTTGTTGGCGCTGGCGAACGACGTGGAGTGCGTGCGGGATGAGACCATGTGGTGGGATGTGAAGGGGCATTCCACACGCCTGGGGCGGGCGCAACCGTTGGGAGGCTTCGTGGGGCGGGCGACGTATCGCGCAAAAGAGTGGGCGCCGCTATTGCCGTGGCTCCTGTGGGGGGCCAGCACGCACGTGGGGAAGAACGCCGTAAAGGGGGAGGGGTGGTACCGGCTGGTATGAGGGGACGATGGAGGGCGCGTATCTGGTAGTGGAGGAGTGGGGCGCGTTTGTGGGGCTTCACTCCGAGCGGTTGCAGGTGAAGAAGGGACGCGACATCGTACGGGAGGCCCCGCTGCTGGACTTGGAGGGGGTCATCGTGGCCGAGCGGGGCGTGTCGCTGTCTTCGGATGCCATTGCCGCGTGCGCGGACGCGGGAATTCCGATCCATGTGGTGCGGCCCGGCGGCGGGGTAGCAGCCAGCCTGTTCTCGGCGGGGCTGGCGGGGACGATCCAGACGCGACGCGCACAACTGCAGGCGTCGGGCGATCGGCGGGGCGTCGCGCTGGCGAAGGCGTTCGCGCTGGGCAAGATATCCAATCAGGCCGCGCTGGTGAGGTACACGGCCAAGTACCGCAGGGAATCGGAGCCGGCCCTGCACAGGGAGTTGTCGTGGTTGGCGGGCGAGATCATGGATTGCGCCGCGGAATTGGAGAGCCTGGACGGGGACTCGGCGGAGGCCATTCGGGGCAACCTGCTCTCCATTGAGGGGCGCGCGGCGGAGAAATACTGGAGCGCGGTGCGCTTGGCGGTGAACGTGCCGGAGGACTGGGCGGGGCGCAGGGGGCGCGGGGCGACGGATCCGGTGAACGCGGCGTTGAACTACGGCTACGGCATCCTGTACGCGCAGGTAGAGCGGGCGGTTCTTCTGGCGGGGCTGGACCCGTATGCGGGGTTCATCCACGCCGACCGGCCGGGCAAGCCGAGCCTGGTGCTAGACATGGTGGAGGAGTTCCGCGCGCCGGTTGTGGACCGCGCGATTTTCGCCATGATCAACCGTGGAACGAAGGTGGAAACCGACGCCGATGGCCTATTGGTACAGGAGTCGCGGCGGGTCATCGCCGAGAACGTTCTGGAGCGGCTGGACAGGCCCGAGCGGTACGAGCGCAAAAAGGTAGCCCTGCGGCACATCATCCAGGGCCAAGCGCGCCACGTCGCGACGTTTGTGAGGGGGGAGAGGACGGCGTACAAGCCATTTCTCGTTCATTGGTAACCGGATGAAGCGAAATAAGGTTGACCCCTGTCAGATGTCGTGCTAGTATTCGTGTGGCACGGTTGTTAGGTGAGTGAGTATTCAGGGAGGGAAAATGGGAAGACCGCTTATTCCTGAGTTGCATGATGTTGGCAAACTCTGGCGAATCACGGATGAAATCAGAAGGGATTTGGAACTCGGCCAACTTGCCTCCCAGGATGCCATCAGCGTTCTGCCGAGGAGATTGGGACTCGCCGAGCCGGCGACGGAAAGTTGGCGGGGAATCACAGGGCACACTATGGGCCGAGGCCCCGGCGACATGAACGTTCTTCTACTGATCGCCGCAGATCACGCGGGCTCCAGTTTGAGCCGGGGACCGAGGGAACTCAAAACCAAAACTCCTGTGACCTACCGTAGCGTGTTCAAACTCTGGAATCCGAACGACCGCCAGGACCTCGCGCTTCTTACCTCCAGGGATGAACTGGTCTCGTTGGTACAGTGGTTGGCAACCGACCCCGGGGCAGACGAACTTTTCCAGCGCTATGGGCCATTACTGGACACCCGCCCTGAAGAACTCATGCCACCCTTGAACGTTACGAGCCTCTCCAGCCACCTGACCATCGTGGGCAAGATGTATCGCTTCCTAGCGGCGCGCCAGGATTTCTATGCGAAGACCGCGTCGGTAAAGGACATAGAGGCCAGAGCCGTGGATTTGGTGAAAGCCAGGATTCGCTTCCCTCAGCAGATAGTGCGCACGCGCGATATGGCGCTGTTTGACATCCTGGGTCGCCAGATGGCAGCGTTGGCCCAGGACGACAGGGTTCTCGTGGCCACGTTTGACGAGATTCTTGCCATTCTCTCACCAAACGAGTGCGTGGAGGATTTTTTCGCCCCGTTGTTGGACAAAGGCTTCCACGTCGTTTGGGAAAAGGCCGCAACCCAAGTCGCCGACCTGAAATCTACTCCGAGGCGGATTCGCGAGGAACGGTATCGCCGGCTGCGGCAGGCAAGCGAAAAAATCCCTCCAGAACGGCGGGTGGAGTGGGTCTGGGAGAAACTGGACCAAGACTACAGCGAGGGCGTGTTGACTGGACACTTGCAGGAGCGCTTCTCCCCGCCCGTCTGCGATGTCTGCCAGATGGAACCCGCCATCGGCGTCTGGCCCAGCGATCCCGATGCGCCTGGCCCCAAGGAAAACATCGGCGAGCGATGCTACAGGCTGCGGCAAAACGCGTCCCGCTTGCACAAACTGGATCGCTGGACGGAAGAGCCGTCGGTTCGCGTGGCGTGGGTTTACGTGGGACTCGAACTAGATCGCCTCGCTGCGTTCTTGCAGCCGCTGTACCAGGATTATGCGCGCAAGGCCGGCTTGCCTCCGGAACTGGTTGACGAGATTAGCGTGCGCCCCCCGCTGCTGGCCGAGTTCCAGAAAGACTATCGCCGGTTTCTAGCCGATTTCGCGGGATCTGTGGAGGAGTGGGCCGGCGCGGATAACCTTGAGCGTGTGGGCGGGGAGACGGGAGAGGCTGCGAATACGCTGCTTTGCGCGCGGCTGGAATCCATCGGGCAGATTCCGGAACTGCTGAGGCTCTATCTGGATGGCGTTAGGCGCTACTTTCCCGTTATGCTGGAGCAGGCGACGGCGGCAAGCCTGCGGGCCATTCAGCCATTCCGGCTCGTGGTAAGCGCTTCTGGCGTCAAGTTCCCGTTTTCGGAACACTGGCGACTGATGCAAGCAGATACCGCCGATGTCCTCGTTCATGTAGTCGGCAGAAAGCCGATCCGCGCGCCGCTGGCCAGCCTGCCCATCCTGATCGAGGCCGGGCGCCCCGGCCATCGCGCCGCGCTTCACAACCTCGCCGAGGTGGCCAAAGTCTCGGAGGCGCTGGCAGAAGTGTATGCCCAGAACAAGGGGGAGAAACACTACAATGAATACCACGCCCTGATAGCACAGATGCGGCCGCTGGGCATGACCTATGAGAGCCTGGTCGCATATGCGAACCTACTGGAGGGATAACTATGCCGTTTTGGGAGTACGAACTGCGGGCGGAAACCCTATGTCTCGGCGAGCGGATGAAAGGCGGGCTTTTTCGCCCCTGCGACACACGTACCATCCGATATTCCTCTATTACGGGCGCGCTGAGGCAGCATTTTGGTTTGGCCGACCTGCACGCTGCGGGGTATTTTGTGGACAAGGCAGGTCACAATCGTGTTGAGTATCTCACGTATTCTCCGCGCGATGATCTTGTCGGCGCGAGTAAACTCCCGCTGACCGTTCAGTTTCTGGCCGATGTGTTGGGGCGCGTCGTGGTCAAGGCCTCTGCAGATTCGCTGCCGGAGGAGTTTGAACTGACCATGGGCGCTATGAAGTCGGAGGGCTTTGGGCGCTGCCGCTTCCGGCGCCAAGGCTTTGCCGACATGGAGACGATTCGCGGGCGCTTGCTGACGCGCATCCCGGTGGACAAAGCGCAGGAGTTTCAAGTCCGGGTCGTATCGCCAATCTACGGATACCTGTTCGCACCGACGTCGCTGGCGTCGGGCGAGTATGTACGGTCCCTGTTTGAGGGGAGCGAAGTCTACGGGCCTAGGTGCCTGGTGAAGGAGGAAACCGCATGAACGATCCAATTGAAGATGTTTTAAACGAGTTACGACGCAAGCCCGGGGTTCAGCAGTGCCATTTCGCCAGAAGTTTCCTGAACAACGTCGGTGAGGTATTTGAACGCGAGGGGTTTGCCACGACGGAGTTGTTCCTGAGGGACAAGATGGAGCAAGATGCTACCCGCCGGCAGGCCCGCGTCCTTTTGGAAGACGTGATGCCCGTGCTCAAGTCATGTGAGCGAATCCGTCTGAACCGCGCGATCGGGCGGCTTGTCATCAAATCACTGGACACGATCAAAGGAACGGGAGGAGGCAAACGATGATCCGCAAGCAAGAATTCCAAATCACTCTGAAAACATTGGCGCCAATCCACATCGGCGGACGGGACAACCCGCTGACAGGGATGGAGAATGCGGTGGCGAAAATCCGGAACCGTCTCGTCATCCCAGGCCCATCTCTCAAAGGGGCGCTGCGCCACCAGATGGAGCGGTACCTTATTGAGACGTACTACGACGCGCAGGCTCGCCGATGGCCCAAGGAGCGCCTCGCGCTCCAGCCGTGCATGGCCTCAGCCGGAAAGGTCTCAGAAGAAGAGGCCAAACTCGTGGCCACTGGCAAGTACCGGCAAACCTCGGACAAAGGAGACATCAAGAGCGGCTGTGCCTACCCAAGCGGCTACGGCATCTGCCCCATCTGCTACCTTCTCGGCGCGCAAGGTCTCACGGGTTTCATCCAAGTACCGTTTCTCGTTGTGGAGGAGCAAGCCGATGCCCTGTACTCAGGGCGGATGGATCGCGCCAAAGGCACCATTGCCCACGGCACGAACCGCCCCTACGAACTGGTGCGAGAGGGCACCGTGTTCAAGGGCACGCTGACAATCCTCATCAGCGATAACCTCCGAGGATGGACGTTCGGGCAGCCCCGCCGTCTGGTCAACGATCAGACCCCGGATTGGTGGCTGGAATCCGGAGAGTGGTCGGCCGAGCGCATCCTGGATGAGTTGATCATCAAGCGTCTGGAGGCCATCGGCGCGCTCGGGGGATACCGTTCTAAGGGATTTGGCCAGGTTCAGATAACGGTGAAGGGGTAGGAATCCGGGTTGAACGCCATCATCGTGTACGACATCCCCGACGACCGCCTGCGCGCCAAGGTCGCCGACATCTGCCTGGACTACGGCCTCCAGCGCATCCAATACTCGGCGTTCCTGGGGACGCTAGCGCCGTCGCGGCAGGAAGAACTCCTGATGAAAATCAAAAAACGCGCGGGGAAGAAAGAGGCCAACGTCCAAATCTTCCCCATCTGCGAACGATGCTGGGCCAAGAGACAGGTATGGGTACAGAAAGCGAAGAAGAAAGCCTCACCTTCCGGGTCAGCGACCTAAAACAATACTTCTTCTGCCCGCGCATCGTGTACTACCATCAGTGCCTGCCCAAGGTGCGCCCCACCACCTTCAAAATGCAGATGGGCACCGAGGAAGGGCGTGCCGAGCACGGGCGGGAAGAGCGCCGGTCCCTGCGCCCGTACGGCCTGCGGCGCGGCGAGCGATTCTTTGACGTCGCCCTGTACTCCGAGCGACTCGGCCTGCGCGGGCGCCTTGACATGGCCATCCGCACCGACGACAACGCCAGCGCCACCCTGGAGGCCATCCCGGTGGACTACAAACTCACGCCCGGGCGGGTGCTGACCCATTTCGCGCTCCAGGTGGTGGCCTACGGGATGCTGCTGGAAGAAGCGTGGGACATCCCGTCGCACCGCGGGTTCCTCTACCTGATCCCCGCGCGACGGGCCAGGCAGGTGGACCTGACGACCGAGATGCGCGACCGCGTGCGCCGGGCGGTAGAGGCCATGGCCGACATCGCGCTCCACGAGCGCATGCCGCCCCCGCCTCGCAAGCGGGGCAAATGCACCATCTGCGAATTCCGGCGATTCTGCAACGACGTCGTGTGAAGCGCGGGCCGACGTGAGGCATTTTCTTTGTGCCCGGCGACCTTCGCAAATGAGGCCGTTTTTTGCGCAAAAACCGATTTGCGATAGAATTGCACATTAACAACCGAGCCTGAACCGGCAACCCCGAAAAACGCCCTCTGTAGGCCTCTAGGAGCCGCGATTGGGCGCGGAGAGCCGAAAAATGGCCTTTTTGGGGGGACTATAGGGGGGTTGCAATGCCACGATCCGAGGATAGGATACTGAAAGTCCTTGCGTCCACTCGGACCAACGATGGCTACAACTAGTTGCAATGCCACGATCCGAGGATAGGATACTGAAAGCCAGTTGACCATACCGCCTCCTTCAAAGGCCGCACTGTTGCAATGCCACGATCCGAGGATAGGATACTGAAAGCCACACAGGGCTAGACGGACTAGCGGGGTCAGTATAGTTGCAATGCCACGATCCGAGGATAGGATACTGAAAGCGCGCCACCCTGCCCCACCCACGTATCTGCTGGACGTAAGTTGCAATGCCACGATCCGAGGATAGGATACTGAAAGAGTAACGGGGGCAGCGATGAAACGTAGCAAGTTAGCGTTGCAATGCCACGATCCGAGGATAGGATACTGAAAGGGTAAATAATCTGCGATGCGGCCAAAACCTTACCAAAGTTGCAATGCCACGATCCGAGGATAGGATACTGAAAGAGCGGTGTGGCTTGCCCGTGGGTGAATTGTTGACGGTTGCAATGCCACGATCCGAGGATAGGATACTGAAAGGCAAATGATGGCCTCGCCCCGCCTCATCCTCAACAGGTTGCAATGCCACGATCCGAGGATAGGATACTGAAAGAGGCGAGCAAGTTCGTGAACCGCCAGTCCGACAGGTAAGTTGCAATGCCACGATCCGAGGATAGGATACTGAAAGATAACAGCAATCGGATACGTCGGAGCGACCCACCATGTTGCAATGCCACGATCCGAGGATAGGATACTGAAAGACCCCGCCCGCGCCGCCGGAAAAGCCTGCCATCACGTTGCAATGCCACGATCCGAGGATAGGATACTGAAAGACGTCAGCACCCCCTTGCGGTATGGCTCCAGCATCATGGTTGCAATGCCACGATCCGAGGATAGGATACTGAAAGATGATGACACCTTCGCCTAGAAGGACCCCCGTATAGACGTTGCAATGCCACGATCCGAGGATAGGATACTGAAAGTAATCGTCTTCTTCGCTTCCCGCTTGATTTTCAATCCGTTGCAATGCCACGATCCGAGGATAGGATACTGAAAGTGGCGTTTGGTGCACAAAATGAACGGTCATATTACGTTGCAATGCCACGATCCGAGGATAGGATACTGAAAGATCGGTTGCCGCAGTTGGACGGGTTGCGCTATATGTTGCAATGCCACGATCCGAGGATAGGATACTGAAAGGGTGTTCGTCATGAAGTTTTGTACAGAGAGGATATCAGTTGCAATGCCACGATCCGAGGATAGGATACTGAAAGTTGTGGGTAAAATGCTTATGGGCAAAATTCTGCGTCCGTTGCAATGCCACGATCCGAGGATAGGATACTGAAAGCTTACCGTTGTATAACTTACCGTACCGCCAGAATAAGTGTTGCAATGCCACGATCCGAGGATAGGATACTGAAAGTGCTGGACGTGATTATGGATGGCGTGCATGATATTTTAGTTGCAATGCCACGATCCGAGGATAGGATACTGAAAGATGCCTTCACCACGCCCCGCGCCATCCCCAACTGGGTTGCAATGCCACGATCCGAGGATAGGATACTGAAAGGTTGTGTTGTCGCACCACCACCCGGGGCGTATACAGTTGCAATGCCACGATCCGAGGATAGGATACTGAAAGAATCACCCAGCCCACCACACCGCACCGCCACCGCACTGTTGCAATGCCACGATCCGAGGATAGGATACTGAAAGTGATGTCCAGCAAGATTCTGTCATCCCAACCCCGCTGTTGCAATGCCACGATCCGAGGATAGGATACTGAAAGCTTGCCGAAGTCGGCGCGGCGGCGGTTGTACTGTGGTTGCAATGCCACGATCCGAGGATAGGATACTGAAAGTCTGCCGCACAACCGCCCTGTTCGCGCCGCCCGCGCTGAGTTGCAATGCCACGATCCGAGGATAGGATACTGAAAGAATGTTAAATTTTCTCTGCGCAGTGTCAAACTATTGGTTGCAATGCCACGATCCGAGGATAGGATACTGAAAGTACCTGGACGGAGCCCGCCTCCGCGGGTTGTACATGGGTTGCAATGCCACGATCCGAGGATAGGATACTGAAAGATGCTGGCGGCAATGGGGCCGGGCGACTTCGTTGGACTGTTGCAATGCCACGATCCGAGGATAGGATACTGAAAGCCCTTCGGCGTGCGAAGGGCACGCGAAGCGAAAAGGTTGCAATGCCACGATCCGAGGATAGGATACTGAAAGTGTTGCGCCTTCTATCTCTCACCGGGGCGGCTATCGTAAGTTGCAATGCCACGATCCGAGGATAGGATACTGAAAGAAGCCTCATCGGCTCCTGCGGCGCTATGTCCACCTTCAGTTGCAATGCCACGATCCGAGGATAGGATACTGAAAGGGGCCTGGAAACACCGCGCCCGACTGGTCATTCGCGGTTGCAATGCCACGATCCGAGGATAGGATACTGAAAGAGCCTCCGCCATGCGTGGCGGCGCGCTGCCTTTGCCAAGGTTGCAATGCCACGATCCGAGGATAGGATACTGAAAGAACAGAAACAGGGCAACGGCCTCACTCACCGCCTTGTAGTTGCAATGCCACGATCCGAGGATAGGATACTGAAAGCCTGTCGGCGCGACTCTCCTTTTTACGCGGGCCGCGGTTGCAATGCCACGATCCGAGGATAGGATACTGAAAGTGTCCGGCAGGCGTCGGCGGATCGCCGCGTACAGCCAGTTGCAATGCCACGATCCGAGGATAGGATACTGAAAGGCGCGGGGCGGGCGTTCTCTCCGGCGGCCCGCGCGAGTTGCAATGCCACGATCCGAGGATAGGATACTGAAAGCAAGGCCGTGCGGGAAGGCGACCTGATGGCCCGCGCGAGTTGCAATGCCACGATCCGAGGATAGGATACTGAAAGACTCCTTGATTGCCGTAAGGGCAACCAATCGCTCCAAGTTGCAATGCCACGATCCGAGGATAGGATACTGAAAGTTCGTGGCCCAAAGTCTGCAAGGCGACACCTTTGCGGAGTTGCAATGCCACGATCCGAGGATAGGATACTGAAAGGATTGTCCTGAAAGTAGAACCAGCCGCTGATACGCCTGTTGCAATGCCACGATCCGAGGATAGGATACTGAAAGAAATCTGCTCCAAGTTGAAGGCCGAATCTTCCAGCAAGTTGCAATGCCACGATCCGAGGATAGGATACTGAAAGTAGCCGCCGATGCGGTTTCCGCCCAGCGACCGAACCGTCGTTGCAATGCCACGATCCGAGGATAGGATACTGAAAGATCGGGAGCGTCTATCGTCTCTCTCGCAAACTCTATTGTTGCAATGCCACGATCCGAGGATAGGATACTGAAAGCTTGCCGCTCTGGTAGTTCCCGCTGCGGCAACCCTGTTGCAATGCCACGATCCGAGGATAGGATACTGAAAGGACATCGGCCAATCCGCACATCGCGGCGGAGGAGATTGGTTGCAATGCCACGATCCGAGGATAGGATACTGAAAGGGAAGAAGCCGACCAGGAAGTCCTGACCGTTGAGGAGAGTTGCAATGCCACGATCCGAGGATAGGATACTGAAAGACGCCGACCTGCGCTGCACAGATGCGGGCGACTTCGTTGCAATGCCACGATCCGAGGATAGGATACTGAAAGTTCGTCCCGCCGCTGTGATCATGCGACCCCACGAGCAGGTTGCAATGCCACGATCCGAGGATAGGATACTGAAAGTGCGTCGCATTCTGACAACCGTAGATACCACTGTTCCATAGTTGCAATGCCACGATCCGAGGATAGGATACTGAAAGAGATGAAGTTCGCCACGAGGCAACAGAGGGAGCAGAAGTTGCAATGCCACGATCCGAGGATAGGATACTGAAAGGGGGAGTATGCAATAATGCCATCCTCCGTAAGGTCCGTTGCAATGCCACGATCCGAGGATAGGATACTGAAAGAGGCGATAAAATCGCCCATGTCGCCCACGGCATCGCAAGTTGCAATGCCACGATCCGAGGATAGGATACTGAAAGGTCGCTGCCCGCCGGTACGGGGGCGGGCTTTCCGCTGTTGCAATGCCACGATCCGAGGATAGGATACTGAAAGATGGTATGGCGTATTTGCGAGTGGCTAGAAGGGTGTCTGTTGCAATGCCACGATCCGAGGATAGGATACTGAAAGCGCCTGGACCGCCGATCAGACCTACTGGCGCGACTGGTAGTTGCAATGCCACGATCCGAGGATAGGATACTGGGGCACAAGCCGTCAGCGGTCAGCCGTCAGCCACCGGCCGTTAGCCCCTAGCCGTTAGCCCAGCGGCTGATGGCTGATGGCTAAAGG
>Ga0067045_1028757_pt1 | contig 27982 bp, 26 predicted proteins | sample TerdegcTABiofilm_FD_59184 | JGI IMG/M metagenome (GOLD analysis project Ga0067045, IMG submission 59184) | Combined Assembly of (Gp0054472, Gp0054536) Wastewater bioreactor microbial communities from Singapore -Terephthalate degrading...
ACCGCGGCTAAATTTCACCAAAAAAACGTCCCTAGCGCGAAAAAATAATTCTTGGGCGCGAGATAAATATCCATAAGCCGCGATAATCGCGAGGAATCTATCGCGAAAAATCTTGACTCTTCAACGCTGGCCCAAAGAGATCACGCCACATGGAGCCCCGAGCCTAAAGACCGTTCCGACTTGTGAGACACCTTGCACGCGTTGACCGGGATCACGATGGGAAATCCTTCAACCTCCCTGACGATGGCGTGCACGTGATAAACCTCTGCAATAAGGTCCGAGGTAATCCCATCTCTGGGGACGATGGCGTGAATCTTCCCGTCTCTGAGCAGGAGAAATCGGTCGGCAAATCTGAGAGCGAGGTTCAAGTCATGTATTGCAATGATAGCTGACATCTCCTTGGCCTTTACGGTGCTTGTGACCAGGGTCATGACCTCCAACTGGTTTTTCACGTCAAGGTTGCTCACCGGTTCGTCCAGCAATAAGAGGCGGGGCTCTTGGGCAAAGGCTCGGGCAATAACCACCTTCTGCGCCTCCCCGCCGCTCAGCTCGTTCACGGAGCGGAGAGCGAGGTCGCGTAGGCCCATTAGATCGAGGATTTGCTCCACTACATGAAAATCTCGTTCCGATGCTGCCCATCTGATATGGGGCTTGCGTCCGAGCATGACAGCGTCGAAGACCGACAACTGATCATCGCCAAATCGCTGCGGCGCGTATCCTATGTGGCGGGCTACTTGGGTGCCGGACATGCGTTGCACGTCGTGTCCGTCAAGAATCACCCCCCCACCCTGCGGATGGAGTATCCTGTTGATGCATTTCAGGAGAGTCGATTTTCCCGCGCCGTTGACGCCCAGCACGGCCAGCACCATTCCGCGTTCCATACAAAAGGTTATATCCTTCAAAATTGGCCGGGCGCTGTAACCGAAACGAACATTCTCAACCGACAGGATCATTGCTTCCGTCCTCCTACGAGGAGGTAGAGAAAAAGTGGCGCGCCCATAAAAGACGTGAGCACACCAACAGGAAGAGTTCCCGACCCAACCAGGAGCCGGCCGGCCGTGTCGGCGAAAAGCAACAAGATTGCACCCACCACGCATGCATGAGGAAGAAGGATGCGATGATCAGACCCCACAAGCTTTCTTCCGATATGGGGAGCTAGCAATCCGAGAAACGCTATGACGCCATGAAATGCCACTACAAGAGCGGAGACCAGCGCAGCCACCAGCATGCCCCACCACCGGAGGCGCTCCACGTCCACTCCCAGTCCTCGGGCCACATCCTCTCCGGCCGAAATAGCATTGAGATTCCATCGGTTGAGCATGAAATACGCTGTTCCTCCGCACGTGACTATCCCCAAAATAAGGATCTCATGCCAATTGGACCTGGACACGTCACCAAAAGTCCAAAAGACGACGGAAGCCAGCTCCACCTCTGTGGCGACGTACTGAATGAGAATCGTACCGGACACGAACAAGGACGACAATGCCACTCCGCCCAAGATGATCGATTCGGGGGACAGCCTTTTGACACGTGCCATGAATAGAATAGCCAGGGTCGAGGCCATTGCGCCAATAAATGCAGCCAGAGTAACCAGGTAGATGTTACTCACTGTGAAGAGAGAGCTGGCCGTGGTCCTGAGAGGACCGTACTGCGTAGATCCAGCCCCCAAGACCACGATGGCGAACGCGGCACCGAAAGCCGCCCCGTGACTGATCCCCAAGGTGAAAGGCGATCCGAGCGGATTCTTGAGCAGACTCTGCATGGTGACGCCCGAGAGTGCCAGACCCCAACCCGAGACGATGGCAGCTACGATTCTCGGCATCCTGATTCTCCATATCACGATGTGGGAAGCACCCTCATCCTGACCCAGGATCGAGAGCATCACTGCTCGGACGGACAGATCGTACGTGCCGACAATCACGGAATAAATTGCCAGGATCGCAAGGACCAACAGGAGAGACACGAGAAGGCACAGCTTCCTCTTGAACAAGGAGCCGTACGCTTCTACGATGGATTGAGAAGGGTCGGGGGATTTGCGGATCAGGCCAACCGCTATAGGGGTATTTGCGTCTGACATTGTGATACGCCGATCAGAATCTGGTGCACATATTGCCACGATTATCACATGTCGTGCGCGACTTCAACCCCACCCGAGTATCTTGTGAACCGCTTGGGCTGACACGAGTTTCAAGAGGACTTTCCCGCCGGAACAGCCTTACCCCAGCAAGTTCTCTCGCGTTGTTTCGTTCTGCCCGAAGCGCTCTCCTCAATCGTTTTTCCAAAGACTTCGAACGCTGGCAGGCAACGGGCAATCAGTAGTATCCTGCTCTGGTGCAGAGGCTCTCCTTTTCGGCTTCCCGCAGGTCGGCCACGACCATTCTCTTGACGAGCTCGCCAAATCCTACTTTGGGACGCCACCCCAGAACTTCGCGTGCCTTAGAGGGGTCTCCCAACAATTCGTCCACCTCGGTCGGTCTGAAATATCGTGGATGGACAGCAACCACTGTTTTTCCCGTGGCTTGGTCAATTCCCCGCTCATTCACCCCTTCCCCTTCCCACGTTATAAACATGCCGACTTCTCTGAAAGCCAGATCGACGAACTCCCGTACCGAATGATTCTCGCCGGTGGCAACAACGAAATCGTCGGGTTCGTGGTGTTGCACAATGAGCCACATGGCCTCCACGTAGTCCCCCGCATAGCCCCAATCCCGTTTCGCATTGAGATTCCCCAGGTAGAGAATGTCCTGCATCTCCAGCTTGATCCTGGCTACCGCACGGGTGATTTTTCTCGTCACAAACGTCTCTCCCCGCATGGCAGACTCGTGATTGAAGAGAATGCCGTTGGAGGCAAACAGATTGTACGCTTCCCGATAGTTCTTCGTTATCCAGTAGCTGTAAAGCTTGGCCACGCCATAGGGACTGCGGGGATAAAAAGGGGTGTTTTCGGTCTGAGGAATCTCTCGGACAAGACCGTAGAGCTCGCTGGTAGATGCCTGATAGAATCGAGTCCTATCACCCAACCGGAGAATGCGCATGGCTTCGAGAAGCCTCAACGTGCCAAGTGCATCCGCGTTCGCGGTGTACTCGGGTGTCTCGAAGGAAACCTTTACGTGGCTCTGAGCCGCGAGATTGTAGATTTCGGTCGGTTGAAAATCCTGAATAATCCTGATCAGATTTGTGGAATCCGTCATATCCCCGTATTCGAGTGTGAAACGACGATCTGCGGTCAGCGGTTCCTCGTATAACGGGTCTATCCGCTGAGTATTTATCAGAGAGCTGCGGCGCTTTACGCCGCACACGTGGTATCCCTTATTGAGAAGAAACTTGACCAGATAGGCTCCGTCCTGCCCCGTGATTCCTGTGATAAGGGCTCGATTCTCTTTGCTATGGCTCATGGACTGTCTACCCCGAAAGCAAGAAATTGCCGAGAGCACTCAATGAACACATCGGCTTTCCGGAAACAAGAAGACGGCCAACAGCGCTCGATTCTCTGGAGACGCATATGAGAATCTGCTGACCGAATCGCCTGAGAATGTTCAAATAATCTCAATTGGATGTATCAGCTTCTCATTTTATTCCATCCCCGCGCAGCACCACGAGGAGGGTCTTGGCTATGATGAAAGTATCGAGTAACGGGGACTGATGCTTCAAGTAATAGAGGTCGTACTCAATTCTCTTCTCGAGAGAGATGTCTCCACGGCACATGACCTGTTGGTACCCGGTGATTCCGGGTCTGGCCTTAAGCCTTCTCCGTTGCCGGGCATCATATCTGGCCACCAGCTCTACCTGTTCAGGTCGGGGCCCGACCAAGCTCATCTCTCCCATCAGGATGTTGACCATCTGCGGAATCTCATCCAATCCAAGTCTTCTCAACACCTTTCCCACGGGCGTCACGCGCGGATCATTGTTGAACTTGAATACAGGTTCTTTGAGTTTATCAAAACTGATCATCTGGCGGAGTCTCTCGTCCGCGTCGCTCACCATCGAGCGGAACTTGTACATGCGAAAGGGCTTGCCATGAAGTCCCGCGCGTTCCTGGACATAGATGACGGGGCCTCCGCTCGTAAGCTTGATGACAAGGGCTATGAGCAACCAGATCGGCAGCCCGAGCGCGAGAACCGCTGCAGATACAACTATATCCACGAATCTCTTGACCGAGCCGTACACTGGATGGATGGCAGCATCCTGGAGTCGTATGAGAGGAATTCCCGAGAAGCTGCCCAGCTCAGTCCTGGTGACCATTACATCAAAGAGCTTGGGCACCATATAGAAACAGATACCTTGTTCTTCACTGAAATTGAGAACATGTATGATCTTGTCTTCGTACTTGACTGTGCCGTCTTCCCCAAGACCATCCACCACGAGGAGTAGCTGATCGAAGGGGGCTTGGCCGTAGATCGTTTCCAGGTCTTCCACCATGCCGAGGAGAGGCACCGCGCTACCGTTCGCCTCACCTCGATCGTTTCTTCGACTCCACGCCAGTCTCCCGAGCACGTGAGTGCACTGGTTCCGTTCCTGGAGGCGCCGAAGCAGAGTTTCCACATTCTTGCTCCAGCCGATCACAAGAATTCGATATACAGACACGCACGCGTGAGACAGGCGACGCTCAACAGCCCGGAAGCCGACACGGACGAGAATCATCAAGGAGCACGCACATGCAAATCCAATCACATACACAATGCGAGAGAGGAGCAAGGACCGGAACATGAAGGAGATCACCATGAGAAAGACCATCGTATAAAATCCGGTCACCAGCACCATCCGCATACGGTAAGTGAAAGCAGTGACAAAATGCAGGTCCTCTCGGTAGCTACGCTCCCTATAGAGAAGAAAAATCCAGAGCGAGGTTGCAAGCGCGCTGGCCTTCAGATAGGGTGAGAGAGCAGGAGCTATGGGAAATTCGCGCGCGAAGGGAAAGGAGAAAAAGTCCACATGAAATCGTAGGTAGTATATTCCGATGAAAGATGACATGCAGATGATGGTATCGAGGCAGAACAGGAGCCAATGACGGCGTCTCCACAGGCGAGCAAAACCCGCAGCTTCGGGCCATGGGGCTGTCACTCGCGATAAAGCGGCCTGCCTCTCCCTAGCCGACTTCAAAAGTTTCAACCGACTCGCCACACCTCACGTCCCCGCCAAAAAATGCACGCCACATAATCGAAAAGCTGCCGGAGGGCTGCCAGCCCCCCCCGCTAATCATGCAAAAACCTGATCATAACTCATTACCAGTTCTCGCGCGAAAAGTCGAGAAATATATGCTGCTTCGATGCCATAGGCCTCTCCGGGGGCGGATAACAGACCACCCCGCGATGCCTCTCGCCAGCGAACCGAATCGTGCGTGTGTTCAACCGACTTGACACCTCCTTCGCCCGAAAAGTATGGTGAAGTCCTCTTGCGAAATACCTCATTCGAGGTCCAGCGTGAATTTCAACGAGCTCCGCATAGCGATCATTCACCACTGGTTTCTCAATTTGACCGGGGGAGAAAGAGTGGTCGAAGCGCTGTGCGAGCTCTTCGAAAAACCGGATCTTTTCGCGATCGTGGCGGACCCGCAAGCACTGACGCCGACCCTCCGAAACTGCAATCTCTTCACCAGCTTTGTCCAGAGCCTTCCGGCATCGGTTACCAGGCATGAATATTATGCCTTCTTGTTCCCTTCGGCTGTCGAGCTGTTTGACGTCGGCCAGTACGACCTCGTAATCAGCAGTGATGCCAGTACAGCGAAGGGGGTAATCACCCGGCCTGAGACGTGTCACATTTGTTATTGCCATTCACCTATGAGATACGCATGGAACCTGTTCCAGGAGTACCTCCCAAAGCGCTTATCGCTCCGGCGGCTCATGGTAGCTCTGCTCATGCACTACCTCAGGCTCTGGGATCACGCCGCTTCGTCTCGGGTAGATTTCTTTGTTGCCAACTCCCAGGCGGTACGCGCACGAATCAGGAAGTACTATCGAAGAGATTCACGGGTCATCTATCCTCCGTGCGATGTGGGGCAGTTCCAGCTATCATCCGGGATCGACGACTACTACCTTGCTGTGGGGAGACTCGTGGGCTACAAACGGATAGATCTGGCTGTGCAAGCCTTCGCCTTGAGCGGACGTCGGCTCCTCGTAGTGGGGGAAGGTCCGGCGAAGAGTCAGTTGAAGTCCATGGCGTCATCTAATATCGAATTCCTCGGCTGGGTCGCGGACGGAGAGCTTGCCAAGCTTTACAAGCAGTGCAGGGCGTTGATCTTCCCGGGGGAAGAGGACTTCGGCATTGTCCCCGTGGAAGCCCAGGCCTCCGGAAGACCCGTCGTTGCGTATGGGAAAGGTGGGGCTCTTGAGACGGTGATTCCAGGGACTACCGGCTTGCTGTTCTTCGACCAGTCGCCACAAGCCCTCAACGCAGCCGTTGAAAAGCTCGAGGCCCAAATGGACGAATTCGACCCGAAGGTCATGCGAGCGAACGCCGAGCGCTTTTCGAAAGAAAGGTTCCTCCGAGAATTTGCCGAATTTACGGAGGTCTGTTTCAATCAACATCGGGCTGGAGCCTCCCCAAGTGCCGGCGACATTGCGTTGTGATATCAGTCTCGAAAATTCTCGGGCGGGTCGTATCCTGGCATGCAGTACTCCGCGGTGACCTGGATGGATATCCCCCCGCGAGGATTCATGCTCCCGACAACTCGCATCCATTTTGGCTCGCAGGCTGCTACTGCGTCATCAAGGATTCGGTTTGTGATCTCTTCGTGGAACATTCCCACGCTTCGGAATGATCCCAGGTAGAGCTTAAGTGACTTCGATTCCAGGCACCGATGCTTTGGTACGTATGTGATCACGATTTTCGCAAAATCGGGCTGCCCCGTGATGGGACACAAGCTCGTGAATTCAGGACAATCGAATTTGACCGTATAGTCCCTGTTCTCGAAACGGTTCGGAAAGCTCTCCAAAGTAGCTTCTTCCGGACTGAGCGGGTACCGACGCTCCCCCGCGGACAAAATGGTCAGTTCTTCGGTTTTCGTTGACATGCGCACATCCATAAGATTCTTTTGGATTCATTATTTCACTTCTGATCGTCAGGTGGCAAGGTTCCTGCCACACGTGTTCGGAGTGCGAACCTTTCACGTGCCTGCTCATGGCTCTCTGCTCGCGGCGAGCCCTCTTCAGATATTGCTGAGACTCTTCGGATAGGGGAGAAGGAGCCGTTGTCATGGAAGCTGGCAGGTCGGCCTTGCCACAGTCCTTTTCTCGCATTACCATGCGTGATCGATGATGCAATTGAGACAGGTGATCCATGTTCTCGCAGGGATTTACGCTTGGAGGTTACTTGCCGCTGGGATCCATCCTCCATCGGCTGGACCCGAGAACAAAACTGATAGGTCTTCTCCCTCTCCTGGGGACGCTCTTCTTGTCCCCTGGCTTTGAAGGACTTCTCGTATGCGCTGCTTTCATAATGGGGCTGGCCTTTCTCACAGGCGCGGGTTTTCGGATTTGGTGGAACGCGCTCAGGCGATTTACGTGGATGCTCGCTATAGTGTTGACGGTGAATCTTCTGTTTAGACAGGAGGGCAAACCACTCTATGCATGGGGGATCGAGCTGCCTGTCACGTGGGAAGGGTTGTCGTACGGTCTTGCGTTCAGCGTGCAGATTTTGTTGGCGATTGTCGCGTCTCTCGTCGTTACCATCACCACCACTCCTTCGCAACTTGTCAGAGCCATGGAAGCATTGGCCCGTCCACTGGAGCGTCTGAGAGTACCCGTTGAAGATTTTGCCACTACCGTGGGGTTGGCGATACGGTTCCTTCCGCTCCTCCATCAGGAGATCCGCATGCTCGCAGATGCCCAGAGGTCGCGAGGAGTCGATTTCAGAGCGGGAAGCCCCCTTGTTCGTGCCCGGCACCTCGCTTCGGTCCTCGTTCCCGCGTTGTCCAATGCGCTCCGTCGCGCGGACATCCTTGCCACCGCCATGGTCATGCGAGGATTTCAACCGGGAAAAAAGCGCTCGACGTACAGAGAGCTCCGCTTTTCTTCCCGGGATTATTTGGCATGGTTTTGCCTCGCCTCCCTCTTTTCTTGTAGAATAGTCTTGCCGTGGTAGGAAAAGGTCCGTTTGATTTCTGATCGACGGTCGCTAATGACTCGATGGAGCATATGAATGGCGAAAAATTCAGCGTGGGAGCCGTGGATCCTGGAAAAGATGGCTGCTGGGGCCGTCACTTTTGCATGGGACGACAGGGAAGTCAGAACGATCCCAGCACCCCAGGGAGCTTTGGCAGAGATGCAGAAGGCGTGGGACTGGATAGCGGCCCGCATGAAAGAACTGGAAACGGAAAGGGGCAAACCGCGAGTGGTCTGTTTTCGTCTTGACACGGGGGAATTCCGAGGACTCAGATTTCCTGACCTGAACCCGGGAGCTTTGTGATATGCTGCTTAAAGGACGGGGACCTCGAAAGTCCTGTTCTCTGGGGGCGATGAATCCCCTAAACCGAATCATCTTTTCGCGGACCACGGGTAGCGCGCCGGCCTGATTGTTGATCTGGGGAAGAGCACAAGTGAAATGGTCTTGCATTGGACCTTAGGTGCAGATAGGGTAGCTTTCGCAGGCCGTCACGCGCGACGGCGGTTCGCAGGGATTTCATGGAATCGTCGCGCAAAGTGTATGGCGCTCGGGCGGCCTGACATATCAAGGCCGAGCGAAGGCCTTTGGATGTGATACTTGCAGGAACCTGCTCCAGATTCCATAACCGCGTTGGAGGTTCCTGGCAGCACGGTTCCATCCTGCTGGAAGGCATTGAGACAGGCCCCGCAAAGAAAGAAGAGTCCTCGCTCGTGGGGTGGCCTCTCCGAACGACATTGCTTCCTTTGCCTGTGCCGGGGAGAAAAGCGTTGACCCTCTTGAGGATTTCCTGATATCATCCCGGCTTGCTTAAGCAAGCCGACGGCCGGAAAGGAGACCGATCGATGAATTTTTTGGTGGCGGTCACGCACTCCAGATTCCCGGTGCTCATGGTTCTAGCAATCCTGATTTTGCCGAGCCTCTGTTGGGGACAGGACTACGAAGTGTTTCGCAGCGAGGAGTACGGCTTTTCCATGAAGTATCCTGCCACCTGGAAGAAAATTGACAACCCGCGCGGAAACTATTACGTGGTTTTCCAGGCTCCTGAGATGACCGATAACTTCAGAAATCGGATACACATCGCGGCTCACAAACCGGTCAAAGACCCGCTAAGCGTTTTCCTGGAAGAGTTGCGCAACGGAATTAAGGACTTGCAGAAGAAAACTGGCGGGGAGGCCCCGTCTCCTCAAGTTCGGATTCTCGATGAGGGCGAATTCAGGTCCGAAGTCCCGGGGGCATATTACTTCTTCATTCAGGCCTATGAGCCAAAGCTCAAGCTGTGGATGGACATCGTGATCGTTTTCTACAAGCATCAAGACACGCTCCTCAGGATTTCCTGCCTCGCACCTGCGTCGATGATGGAGAAGTACCACGCGCTGTTCAACGATGTCCTTGTATCGGTGAAATTTGACGTCCAGCCAAAGGCGGAAACGCCTGCAGGTCCTGCTGAAAGGCCGTCGCCCGTTCCCACTCCGCGAGAGGCGCCCCGAGCCATAGAGCGTGCACCGGGAGGGACGGTCCCCGAATCCGAAGAGTCCGCGCCTCCACCAAGGCCTCGCGCCGTCCAACCTCCTTCGCCAACACAGGAGGCGCCGCTGGCCGTTCCGCGGCAACCAGACCCCGCGACTCCCGGCCTCCAACAAGAGCCTGAAGAGCGCCCACAGCCCAGAGCCCCGAGACCCGGACCAGGGCGAGGACCGTCTCGGCAACCGGAAAGGCCGTCCACTGGAATCGTGAACTGATTTGGTCTGATTTTTCTGCAAATGCTTCGCATCGAGAGGTGAGGCCAGAATGAGTCTCTTGGCTGCGTTCAGGCTTTTGGAATCGTATAGTCGCTTCATGCAATTCAAGCAGACTATGGGAAATGTGCCGCCGAAGTCGGTCAATGCGTGGATCTTGCGAAACAGGGGATGTACGCTGGCTGAAAGGCACGAACCGAAAGGTGACCATTCCGAGCTTGAGCGAGCTATGGAATCGTACTCCGTGAGGTGTACACCCGAGACGTTCGACCAAGTACGGACAGTTCTGCTATTTCTAACGCGGACGTTCTTTCGCAACATCTCGCAACCCGCTTCGGCAGAGACCCAGAAGCGAATCTTGAGCTTCGATGGCCCGGTCTTTTTTTTCGTAGGACACACGTCATACTTCGATTACGTCTTTGCAGCAGAATTAGCCGAGAAAATAGGAACCGATCACCCTGTCGTCCACGTTTCCGGGAGCGTAACGGAGGGATGGATCTCCAAATGGCTGGATGCTTTTCGTACCCTTGTGGTGCCGAAGAGCTTCTCGCCGGTACAGCACCGGGCCTACGCCTGGTTCTCTGCGGCCCTGGCCGAAGAGAAGCATCCTCAAGCGCTTTTTGCTCGCACGAGCCGATACAGCGTAAGGTCGCGGGACGGCATCCTGCGCGAGCCATACGTTCCCCACTCAGTGCTCACCGCAGTGAAGGCCACTGGCAAGGCTCTGGTAGTGCCGGTAGCGATCTCATACGAGATAATCCCGGAAGACGCCTACCTGGTGAACATGAGATTCTTACCTGTAATCTCCATGTTTCCTCGTAATCGTACACATCTTCTCCCGTTCCTGTTAGGTGTCGGGAATCCCGAAAAGGTGCTCCATAAGCTTGACCGGGTGTTCGGAGATGTTTCCGTGGACGTAGGCGAGCCCTTTGAGCTGGCAAACGACGATTCTCTCATCTTGCAAAGAATTTCCCACCGCGCCATTGAAGAGATAGCTCGGAACAAGGTCATCCAACCGAGTCAACTGGTTGCCAAAGCAATCCACGGACTTGAGCGTGTGCCTGTCAAGAGCCTGAAGGACCGAGTGGAGTCCGAGATCGAGAGCACGCAATCGTTTTTCAGGACGCGGTACAGAAAGGAGCCACCTTTTCATCCCCTCATCATCAGCGACCTCTCCGAAGCCGTAGAGCGAGGAGTGCGCGTCCTGTCCTCGCGACACGCAGTTTCGCAATCCCTGTTTCGGCGCAGCTACGCAGCCAGAAATCCGGCAGTACTCAACTTCTACGCGTATCATGCGGACCGGCGCATTTATCCCCTCAGGGGAAGAAACACCATTACTCTGGTCAATGCCGGCATCTGGGGATACACCCTGGCGCTGCACATAGGCAACAACCTGCTGAAAAAGCCCGAGCTCGCGGAGCATTCGCTCATACTGTACGATTCTCGTGAAGACCTCATCGAGCGCCTGACCGTGGACGGAAAGCACCCTTGGCACTTCAAAGATCTATCGGTTCCGCGCTCCGTGAGGCCGGAAGCAGACCTGATCGCTGCGGTGGGTGATACGTCTCTCATCTTGCTGGTCACCCCGAGCAAGTACTTTTACGCGACCCTGGTGAAGGTGATCGACCTCGCTCCTGAGGGCGCGGACTTGGTAATTGCCACCAAGGGCTTCATACCGGAGACCGGCCTTCTCCCCTGTCAAACCGCTCTGCGAGAAATGGAGCGTCGCGGGAAGAAGATGAGAATCGCCGCTCTGTCCGGTGCCAATCTTGCCCATGAAATCGTGTATGGCGGCGCAGGGGTGACACAGATTGCCTGCGAAGACTTTGAGACGTTCGCTAGACTGCAACCCCTCATTGATACTCCTCATTTCCGTGCGGTCTATTCATCGGACGTTATTGGCACCACTATATCTGCGGCCATGAAGAATGTTTACGCCATAGGATTTGGGATTCTCGAGGGATCCAAGAAGGCCCCGGAAAACTTTCTCGCTACGTATGCTACGCTAGTCACCGCGGAAATCAGGAATTTCGGGCTTCTCCTTGGCGCTCAACCCGAGACATTCGACGCAGAGAGTCAGGTTTGGATGGCCGACCTGCTTGCCACCTGCCGAGGGGGACGCTCGGCCAGCTTCGGGAGAGATTTGGCCGAGATGGACGAGAAAGGGGGCAAGTCGCGTCCTGCTCGACTCCTTCTCGAGCAGTATCGCAAGAAAAGGATCGCGGTCGAGGGATTCGAAGCATGTCGCTATGCTCAGAGGATAGCTGCTCAGAGAGGATTTCACCCCCCTATCCTTGGTGAGATCTACTCCATTCTGCACAGTGGGAAACAGGTCGACGTGGACTCGTTCATGGAAAAGTGCCTGGATGCCCTTGGTCCAAAGATGAGCTATCCGCTCCCCTCTTCCATTCGGTCGCGATCCTACCGGTACTGAGCCAATTCTCTTCGAGGTCAGGTGCTCCCCGAATACGGCATGTCTGTGTTCTGTCGCGAACAAAGGAAAATTCTCTCCGCACGGAGGCTGCGTCGATCCAGGAGCCTCCGGGATGTTCGCTGACTTACTGTGGCCGGGCGGAGGTTGCGAAGAAACCGGTCCACCTCGACGGACCTGTCCAGCCAGTGTATCATGTGGGGAGCTCATCGCATGATTTGAGGAATGGGCTATGGAGACCAACGAGAATCTCTTCGACACGGCTGTGAGAGTGAAAGAGCTCAAGGCAGGGGATACGGTCCTGCAATTTTTCGAGCTCAAAGCCAAAGAAGTTCGCAGGACGAGGTCGGGACAAGACTATCTGGACCTTATGGTTGGCGACGCAAGTGGAGCCATCGCGGGAAAGATGTGGGCGGATGCCATTCGCAAGTGGGGAACGGATTTCGAGCCAGGCGACATCGTGAAAATTGAGGGGAGGGTCGAGGCTTACCGAGATAAGAACCAGATCGTTGTCGAAAAGATTCGAAAATCGCATATCTCGGAGGTTCCTGACTCCTCATCTGTTATCCGATGCAGCCCTCTCGATCCGGAGAAGGTGCTGACAGAGCTCATCCAGATTGCAGTGACGTTGAAGCCTCCACAGTTGTCAGACCTCGTAGCGGAGGTGTTAACTGAGAATCGGGAAGCACTCATGACGTGTCCCGCTGCCCGAATGATACACCACGCCTATCGGGGGGGATTGGTCGAGCACATGTTGACAGTGACCCGCAAGGTCGAGGCCATCCTGGCTCTCGAATCCAAAATCAATAGAAGCCTTGCGCTCGCAGGAGCCATGCTTCACGACATAGGGAAGATTCGAGAGCTAAACGCAGCAGGCAAGAACCGTACGGCGGAAGGCAGACTCCTCGGGCATGTGGTGCTGGGAACAGATATGATCAGGAGCGCCGCTGCCCGCAAAGGGATACAGGACGAGCCGTGGCTGTGCGAGCTCGAGCATATTCTCTTATCCCACCACGGAGAGCCCGAATTCGGTGCTGCAGTGAGACCGTTGACTCGGGAGGCCATATTGGTACATTTTATTGATAACCTTGATTCTAAACTGAAGATCATCGACGAAGCACTGGAATCTGCGGACTCGGAGGGGTTTTCGGCGTACAACAAATGGCTGGCAGGGAAAGCCTACAGCGGAAGCGATCCAGTGGAGCAGGAGGACCGATATGATTGAAGTACAAGAAAAGCTTGCAGAAATACGGGAAAAGTCCACCCAACTCAGAGGTTATCTTTGACCTCGAAGCCAAGATCTCCCGTCTGAGCGAACTGGAACGAACTCAAGAAAAGGCCGAATTCTGGAACGATCCTACTGCCGCCAAGGCGGTTCTCAAGGAGCAGAAATCCATTTCCAGGTTGGTGAACAATTTCTTAGGACTTGACAAAGACCTCGAGGACACGGAAGTCCTCTTGGAGCTTGCCATCGAAGAAGGTGACCATGCGGTTATCAAGGAGGTCGAAGAGAGACTTTCTGCCATAGAAGACCACGTACGGGACCTCGAAGTCCAACGGCTGTTCTCGAGGCCTGAGGATGCCGGTGGCGCAATAGTGGAAATCCATGCCGGGGCCGGGGGTACTGAAGCACAAGACTGGGCTGAGATGCTCATGCGCATGTACCTGAGATGGGCTGAGAGAGACGGCTACACGTGCGAAATCCTGGACACCCTGCCTGGGGAAGAGGCAGGCGTCAAATCCGTGACTTTCTCTGTGGATGGCTTGTATGCATTTGGAAAGCTGAAGGCGGAAGTGGGAATCCATCGTCTGGTCCGAATCTCTCCATTCGATGCCAATGCGAGAAGGCATACCTCCTTTGCTGCGGTGTTCGTCTATCCTAACGCTGAAGATGACGTGGATATCGAGATCAACGAGGCGGATCTCAAAGTGGACACCTATCGCTCCTCGGGTGCGGGAGGACAACACGTCAACAAGACCGATTCGGCTGTTCGGATCACGCACTTGCCGACAGGAATCGTTGTGCAATGTCAAAACGAACGATCCCAGCACAAGAACAAGGCTATGGCCCTGAAAATTCTCCGGTCTCGACTGTACGATCTCGAGCTCCAGAAAAGGCAGGAAGAGAAGGATGTTCTTCATAAGAACAAAAAGGACATAGCGTGGGGATCGCAAATTCGATCCTATGTTCTTCAGCCCTACCAGATGGTGAAGGATCATCGCACCGGCTGCGAAATGGGCAATGTGAACGCTGTTCTGGATGGCGATATCAATAGATTTATCCAGGATTTCCTCCTCCAGCAGGCCAAAGAAACCGAGAGAGAGTCCACCGCGGCTTAGGCCGCCATCTGGCGGTCGCCTCCTCGGGAACACGGGTTTGGAATGGAACCGATTCGCGGATTAGACGAATTGTCCAGATTGGTCTTGGAACGAGGGAGGTGTGCTTCGTGCGGGGCCTGTACCGGTAGGTGCCCGTATCTCGTTGCATTTCGGGGCAAAACGGTTGTGCTCGACCAGTGCACGGTAGAGCACGGACGATGTTTCGCGTACTGCCCCATGACCTTCTTCGACGCTGATGAGGCAAGCCGCCTGGTTTTCAACGCCCCGTACCGAGAAGACCGGCCTATCGGCTTTTTTCGAGAAGTGACTGCCTCCAGGGCGAGCGACGACGCCATCGCTGACGCCGGTCAGGGAGGCGGGACAATCACGGCGCTCATGACTACAGCGTTCCAGGAGGGAATAATTGATTGCGCGATTGTCACCGGCACTTCACCCGGCGAGCCTTACTCACGGGGCATCGTGGCAACGAGCATCTCCGAAATTGCGGCTTGTGCGGGGTCCCGATACGTCGGGGCACACTCGCTGGGCGCGCTGAAGGAAGCATTGGAAAGAGGCTTCCAGAGGATCGGTGTGGTCGGAGTACCGTGCCAGGTGAAATCCCTCCGTAAAATGGCGCTGTACGACCTCAAGCATGAAGACTTGCAGCAGAGAATACGGCTTGTGGCAGGTCTGTTCTGCAATTGGGCCTTCACGGCCAGAGAATTCGCCGAGTTTCTGGGTCAGGAATTCGGTTTGAGCAGCGTGGGCAAGATCCATATCCCTCCACCTCCTGCCAATAGACTGGATGTGGAGACGGACCAGGGGTTACGAGAGATACCTCTGGATCGGCTCCGCCCTCTGATCCAGGCAGCCTGCGGGGAATGTACCGATATGACTTCGGAATTCGCTGACTTGTCCGTAGGAATGTTCGAGGGACGCACTGGATGGAATACCCTCATCACGCGAACTGAGGCAGGCGAACAGATCGTGCGTGTGGCTGTCGAAAAGGGAAATCTGCGTAGAGAGGATTTTCCCCCAGGAAACCTGGATCATCTGATGAAAGCCTCTGCAAACAAGAAAAGAAGACGGCTCGATGAGGCATAGGGGGCGGAGCGCCGCGCCCACAAGCACCATCGAGACTGCCTCATCGCAGGATTCTAGCCAATTGAGTGCGGTGGAGCCGCGAAGGGCCCATCGGACCCGATTCTGGAGAGGGAAAAAGGCTTATTCATGTCTCTGATCAGCAAGGATTCACCAGGGAAAGAGCTCTTGCTCATGGGCAACGAAGCCATTGCCCGGGGCGCTCTGGAGGCAGGCATTTCAGTGGCTGCCGCGTATCCAGGAAATCCCTCCTCGGAAATCATCGGCTCTCTCGCTGAAGTTGCTCAGGAGATGGGCATCTACGTGGAGTGGTCCATCAATGAAAAAGTGGCTCTCGAAGTAGCAGCCGCTGCGGCAGCATCAGGTCTGAACGCGTTGGTAGCAATGAAGCAAAATGGCCTAAACGTTGCCTCCGATTTTCTTTTCAATCTGAACCTCACCGGCATACGGGGTGGCCTTGTTCTCGTTGTCTGTGACGATCCATCCGGAATATCGAGCACCAACGAGCAGGACTCTCGCATCGCAGCCATACCTGCAGACTTGCCCTTGCTGGAGCCCTCGACGTTTCACGAAGCCAAGGATATGGTGAAGTACGCGTTCGAGTTGTCTCGATCAATTCAAAACGTGTGCCTGGTTCGCAGTGTGACCCGCATATCCCACGCGCGGGGAAACGTGACTTTGGGGCCACTCCCTGACCGGCGACCGGTTCCTTACTTCGACACGGCCAAGAGTCTCAGCGCGCTGCCGGCCTCCGTCACTCATCCGACTGCGCATCGCAAGTTCCGGCAGGCGAGGGAGTTGTTGAAGGATTCCCCCTTCAACCGATACGAAGGACCAGAAAAGCCGGAGCTCATGGTGGTCACGTGCGGTTCCGGCGTGCTTTTCTCGAGGGAGGCCGTTCAGGAACTGGGGCTCGATGCAAGGGTAGGACTCCTGAAAGTGGGGACGACGTGGCCGCTTCCGGAAACCTTCGTGGTGCATCACCTCGCGAATGCCAAGAAGGTTCTTTTCGTTGAGGAAGTCGATCCATTTCTGGAAACGAACGTGCTCGAGATCTACGCAAGGCACAATGGGAACCTGCCTGCAATCGAATTCTTTGGCAAGAAATCGGGGTTCGCTCCCGATGTTGGTGAGCTCAGTCCGGGACTTGTCCTTGGACTTCTCTCCCAGTTGACCAAGACCCCTCTTCCCACTCGAGATGACCGCTATAGCGCGGATGCTCAGGACGCTCTCCACCGATTCGCTCCTGTTCGATCTCTTGCCTTCTGTGCCGGGTGTCCGCATCGGGCATCGTACTGGGCACTGAAGAAAGCCCTTGCTCTGGATGGACGAAACGGGGTCGTATTCGGAGACATCGGGTGCTATGCGCTCGGAGTCTTTGCCACTGGATTCCATCAGGCGAAAACGCTCCATGCGATGGGATCCGGGGCCGGTATGGCAGCAGGTTTCGGACTGCTCGGCAAGCTTGGGGCTACTCAGCCTGCAATAGCCTTGTGCGGTGATTCAACCTTTTACCATGCGGCTATTCCCGCTCTTATCAACGGCCTGCATCACAGGTCCGATTTCCTTCTGATTATCCTGGACAACAGTGCCACAGCCATGACCGGCTTTCAGCCTCATCCTGGGAGCCGTGTCGACGCTATGGGCTTAGAGGCGCGACCAGTGGTCCTGGAAGACCTCTGCGCCGCTCTCGGTGCTCCTCCTGTCATTCGGGACCCTTTTGATTTGGAGGACACCACTGCTGCTATCTATGATTTGCTTCAGAAGCAAGGAACGAATGTGTTAATCCTGAGGCAAGAATGTGCTCTCGTCCGTGCGAAAAGGAACCAGGCTCGGAGGAAGGTCGAGATCGATCAGACGCGATGCATCGGTGAAGAATGCGGATGCAACCGTCTGTGCACGCGTGTCTTGAAGTGCCCCGGCCTCAACTGGGATGCGGGTGCCGGAAAGGCTCGTATTGACGAGGCCATATGCACCGGCTGCGGGATTTGCGCTCAGATCTGCCCCAGTCGAGCCATCGATGTGCAGGAGGCATGAAATGACCAAAGACCCGTTCAACGTGGTGGTCACCGGGGTGGGTGGACAGGGAAATGTCATCGCGTCCTTGCTTATCGGTGCAATGCTTGTGGATCAGGGGTACAAGGTGACGATCGGGGAGACCTATGGGGCTTCCCAGCGGGGAGGATCGGTGATGAGCCACGTGAGGATTTCGCGGACCCAGCAGTTCGGTCCCCTTATGCCTCCTGGAGTAGCCGACCTGGTCATCGCCCTCGAACCGTCGGAGGCGGCGAGAGTCCTGGGGACGCTCGGGAATCCGACCACAGTCTCTGTCGTGAACACCCGGCCGGTTCATCCGGTGGACGTCATCTGCGGCGACCTCCCCTACCCCGATTTGGCCGAGTTGTTCGCGAAAATTGACTCGCTGAGCCGTGAGTCCTACTTCATCTCGGCCACTGATAGCGCTCTCGAGCTGGGAAATCCGATACTGGCCAATATAGTGCTCCTGGGAGCGGTGGCTGGCGCAAACCTTCTCCCTATTTCCCGTGAGGGTCTAGAAAAAGCGGTTTCAGAATATATGTCGCCAGACAAGGTGGCGATCAATACCGAGGCCTTTGTCCGCGGAATCGATCTCGTAAGAGGACGGGCCCGCGACTGATCGACCGGCCGCACTTGACGTACGCTGATTCATGCAGAATCATTGAGGTATGGACTTAGACCGCGCTTTTAGGATCGAGCCAGAGAATTCGGAAAGCATTCATACGACATGGAAAAATACAGGTCCCCCGATCCTCCAGTGAGAACCGACGAGAAGCTTGTCCGCCTTCGCAGGGAAGACCGTGTGAGACGCGAGGAGCCATTCAGCGAGCATCTCCGTGCTAGCAGCAGTGAAGAGATCCTCGAGAGGCATCTGAAAGAGCGGGACAAGATCGAGGCTCGCAGAAAATGGACTGGCCGAATCATGATCTTGTTCGGTCTCTTGACCATGCTAGGCTCTTGCCCGTTTTACGCACTGGCTCTCATCCCCGGACAATCCGTGGTGGCAGGTCTCGCGATCATGATTGTGGGCCTCCTTATCACGGCGGGGGGCGGGGCACTCCTCGCCTGGCGTCCGCGGCTCAAGGATACCAACGAGGCGCTTCTCGTAGCTTTGAAGCACGGAAACCGTCTCACCGTGTCGCGGCTGGCCCTCGACATGGACATATCGTTTCAAAAAGCTGAGCGCATTATCCAGGAGCTTGTACGCAGTGGAATTGCAGAGATCGATCTCGACGACCAGGATCCGGACCATTCCATCGTGTACAAGATTCGCGGTGTATAAAACCGCAATTGAGAGTTTGTTCGCACACGCGAAGTTAACCACCTGTTATTACAGTGACGAGCTTCACCTCGTCGCGGTCTTCCAGAGATTGGTCCAGATCTCGGCTCTTCCCGTTGACGATTGCCACCATTTTCAGCTCTCCCGGTATTCGCAGAAGGCCAATGAGCTGACGGGGCGTGACACCGTCCGGGAGAGTTATCTCCGCCTCGCTCACGAATCTTCTTATGAGTCCGATCGGTATGACTCTGATCTGCACAACCGAGCCCTGTTACATTTCGGCAACTTCAGCCGCCATATCATGAGCAGAGAGCGTCTCGGTCGATGGAATCCCTGCCACGGGATCCATTCCCATCAGCTCGTAGAATCTCTCTTTCATCTTGTCGAATTCTATGGTGATTCCTTGGGGTTCACCGTCCCGTGCCGGTTCCAAGAGGCGAGGCGTGAGAGTGTCGTCTTCTGCAGTGAGGCCGTACCGATGATTGATGAGACGTTTGAGGTAGAATACCCTGCGACCGGCTCTCATCATCTCGTCGGAATCCCAGCCGTACCCCGCAACAGTGTTGAAAAGCTCCACCCACTCCGGAATCGAGATCTCTCGATCAGCGAACTGACAGAAGCAAGCACTGTTCTCGATCGCTCCCAGGGCCACGGATATTGCCGCGGACTCGGCCTTGTGCTCGTAGCTCTTAGGCTCCAGCTCGAATTCGAACCCGATCTCGGGATAGTAGCACGCGCCCATCTCGAAATAGAGCATTGGATCGGCCACGTGGCAAGCTCCCCTCGGGCTCATGGCATAGGTCAGGGCCATTCCGTGCCCACCTCCCCGAGGGTCGTGCATGGGAGCTTCCAACCCCTTACTATGGGTCGTATACGAAATCGAGCCCTTACCTACCCTCTTCGCAGAGGACACGCTTCCCGCTGCCAACAGCTCACCGAGCTTTCCCTGGACCGCTGCGATCCTGGGGAGAACCACGTCGACGACCGTGCCCATATCACCCCAGACGATGGGAATCCCGTCTGTATCGTCGAGAGTGAGGTCCCCTTTCTCAAAGGCCTCCATTGCCCAAGCAAGCGTAGAGCCACATGATATGGTATCCATACCGAGGTCATTGCAGATGCGGCCTGCCTTGCACGCTGCAGCAAGGTCCATGGAGCCAAGTAACGATCCGAACGAAACAATCGTCTCATACTCGGGACCGGGACCCTTTCGGATGGCAAACGGCCCCTGAGCAACTTCCACGACGCGTTTGCATGCGATTTGGCAATAAGCGCACGCCGCGCGATTGGTCAGGTACTTTTCCGTGAGAGCACTCCCAGTGAGGGCTTCAGCCATTTCCTCCCAGAAGTTCGAAGTAAAATTCCGGATTGGAACGTCACCAGTATAGACTCCGCCCTCCAGATTGGCCGCTGTCCCATTTTCTCTGATCACCTGGGATGCCAGAGCGTCCTTAATTCTTGCGTTCAGCTCCTTACGGAGATCTGCAAAGCCTTCGGGATCGGCAAGCAACATCTCTCTGCTGCGCGCCCTCGCCACAATGGCCTTGAGATTCTTCGAGCCCATGACCGCGCCAAAGCCCGCTCTGCCGTACGCGTGGTGGCCTTCATTGAGAATATTCGCGAACCTTACAAGATTCTCTCCCGCGGGGCCGATAATGAGCGATCGACATCCGCGCCCGAATCTCTGCTTAAGCGCCTTATTCACGTCTTCGATGCCCTGACGCCAATACTCGACCGCGTCGACGACGACCACTTTCTCGCCCTCTAAGAGAAGCAAGGAAGGACGCTCAGCCCGCCCCGTTATCGCAATGCCGTCGTACCCGCAGTAGCGCAATTCCGGGGCAAAGTGTCCGCCACAGGAAGAATCGCCCCAATGGCCCGTCAAAGGCGAGCGTCCAGCTACACAGCTCCTGCTCGCGCCAGACATCTTCAGACCTGCAAAGGGACCACACATGAAAAGCAGCATCGCCTCGGGGGCCAACGGGTCAGCCGAAAAATCTCCCCGTTCCCAGAATACGCGAGCAGCCAATCCGCTGCCTCCGATGTATTTCCGGTAATATTCCTCAGGCAATGATTCCACAGCCACCGAGCTGCGGGACAGGTCTACGAAAACGATTTTTCCCGTATTGCCGTACACGGTGCGCTCCTGGAGATCACTTCATAATCTTATCTTGCCATCCAAGATCTGCGAGCACCTTATTATATATCACTGCCACCTTCTTGAGCTTGGGGGCGAGCTTGAGAAGTCCTGTGGCGCTCCCCTTTACCCGAATCTTCTTCCTCGTAATGGCCATCACAGGATTGAGCTTGTTGGACCATGACCTGTGCGCGTCATCAGCGGAAAGACTCATTACTAGGTCCGGCTCGTCCGCCGGCTTACCGGCTTTCACATCGAGCTTGCCATCACGGCAGTCCACATGAAACGAGCAGTCCGGACCGTCCTCGGTGTAATCGAACCATATGAGCTGGTTGACCTTTGCCAGGCCGGACCTCAGCTCATTGTCGTTGGCGGCCTCCTCGAAAAGCTTTACAAACGCAGTGATTGGCTCGTTGGTATCCTTCCAGTATTCCATTGTCATTTCCTTTGTCTTATCGGGCTGCACGGTAAAGAGCGTACAGATCCTGCTCCTCCACGTATCTCGGATTGTATCCGATTTGAGAATCGCCAGCAGCTAGATCCACCGTTTCTCGGAGGCCATCCTCATCCTCCGGCACATTGAAGTCGGCAAGTGTTTCGGTCAGGCCAACGACTTTCTTCAAGTCCTTGACGGCCTGGACTGCCTCAGCGGCCGCATCCGGAGCGGCTTTTCCTGACACGTCCAATCCCATAGCGTCCGCTATCATCGCATACCTGTCAGGAGCCTCCCCGAGGTTGAACTCCATGACAACGGGCAACATGATCGCGTTGGCCAGGCCGTGGGGGACACCGTAATGGGCTCCCAGGGCATGCGCAGTCGCGTGAGCCGCTCCCGTCATGCTATTCCCGAAACACATGCCCGCAAGGGTGCTCGCGATGAGCATGTTGCCCCGCGCTGTCACGTTCTCGGGGTCTTGAACCGCAACGGGCAGGTACGTGTAAATGAGACGAATGGCATGGAGCCCCAGGGCATCGGAAATCGGGTTCGCTCCTGTGGAGGTCACCCCCTCGATTGCATGAGTGAGAGCATCCATTCCGGTGAACGCGGTAATGCGGGGGGGCAGCTTGACCGTGAGCTCGGGATCCAGCATTGCTATGTCAGCGTTGTACGGGTGTGTGATCTGGAGCTTCATCTTTGCTTCCGTATCAAGCACCACGATGGCATTGGTCACTTCGCTCCCGGTCCCGGCTGTGGTCGGAAACACCACATGAGGCGGAAGGGGTTTGGCTCCTTCCCAAAGGCCGCCTCGTTCGGCCAGCGGCCGGAAATCGTCCACTCCCTCTCCTATGAGGATGTTGATGGCCTTGGCAGCGTCCATAACGCTTCCGCCCCCAACCACGACCATCGCGTCCGCCTGCACAGAACGATAGAAGGCAGCACCCTCGTTGATGTTCTCGATCCGCGCATCCTGAACGATGTTGTCGAATATGCCCATCAACTCCAGATCGGATTTCTTTATCTGTTCGGCCACGAGATCGACCACACCCGCTTGCACAAGCCCCCTGTCCGAAAAAATAGCCACTCTCGTGGCCCCCAGTTGCTCCAGCTCGAAACCGACCTCCCCCCTCACCCCGGGCGCATAGAGGATCCTCGGCCTGTTGAGCCACGAGAAGAAGGGATCGAATTGCAGGTCTGGGTACTTCATCTCTTCTCCTATACTGCCACGCATTGAACATGCGAGTCATTCATTGCAGTTGAGAGCCAATGATCCTTTGGTCGACTTGTGGACAGAGCAACGGTCGAGAATTCCCAACAGCGCCTTACGCAGCTCCCCAATTACGGCCGACACGATAGTGGAGCGCGGTCGGCGCCATTACAGTGTCGTCTCGGACTCAGTTCACGAGTGGGGTTCGGATCTGTTCTTAATGCGCTTCCCCATAGCATCACCGGCACATGGCTAGCTCTGTTATCTGAGGAACACGATTACATAAACCGTCGCGATTACGCAGCCGATCACAGTGATCGGGGCGCCGTGTTTCAGGAAATCGAAAAAGGTAATCTTGTGACCGGCCTTCTCCGCTATTCCCGTTGTAATGACGTTGGCCGACGCACCGATTATGGTTCCGTTACCCCCGTAACACGCTCCCAAAGCGAGGGCCCACCAGAGAACTCCCGTTTGAGCACCGGGAATGGTCTGGCTAAGAAGAGCGACGACCGGAAGCATGGTTGCCGTGAAAGGTATGTTGTCCACAATGGCGGAGAGAATCGCCGAAGTCCAAAGGATAAGAATGATTGCTATAACCAGGTCTCCCCTGCATACGCCCTGAATCCAATGCGCTATGGCTTCCAGGATGCCTGTCTCTTCAGCAGCACCAACGATTACGAACAGCATGATGAAGAAGACGAGAGAGGGCCATTCCACGTCGTGCTCCAGCACGTGCACGATGTCGGACTTGTTCAAAACCACTATCAGAGCGGCCCCAAGCAGCGCAGCTACGCTCACCTCCATGTGGAACAGACCGTGGAGCATGAACAGAACGATCACTCCAATCAGCACGGTACCACCCACGTACAGAATTTTGGCATCGGTAATCTGATACTTTTCACGGAGAAACGAGATGGTTCCCTCCACATCATCCACTGCGGCCGCCCTGTAATCCTTTCCGTAATACCATCGCGTGAAGAGTACTTGAGCAACCATGGTGACGATTACAACCGGAGTAAGCACCTTGACGAAGTCGTTGAACGTCAAACCCGCGTAAGACCCGATCATGATGTTGGGGGGATCTCCGATCAGAGTGGCTGTGCCTCCAAAGTTAGAGGCCATGATTTCAGGCACGAGGAAGGCAAACGGCGAGATACCCAATATGAGAGATATTTCGATCGTGACCGGCGTAAGCAGGAGCATGGTCGTTACGTTGTCCAGAAAAGCACTCAAGAAAGCGGTCACCACGCACAAAACCGCTGCCAAGAGAAATATCCGTCCTCCCGTGAGCTGAAAAGACTTGTAGGCCATCCATTGGAACACGCCCGACTCCTTGAGAACCCCGACAATGACCATCATACCCATCAAGAGAAAGATCACGTTCCAGTCAACTATCTTGAGGGCTTGCTCGAACGTCAGTACCCGAAATTCCTCGTTGTAATGCCCAATCGTGTGGGTGACCGCGAGAACCATGGCAGCGCCCAGCAAGGCCGCAAGGGTTCGATGGACCAACTCGAAGGAAATGAGGACGTAAATTCCAATGAGCACAGCCAGTGCAATCCAGAATGCCATTCCCGCCGAACGCTCAAGGGACGCATGCACCCTAGCATTAAACTCATGGAGCCCTTCGGCGTTCGTTCCCTTGTCCGAGATATTGGATATCGGTATGAGCTGCGAGGATTTGAAACTGGGTTTCTTGACCTTAATGGCCCAAGAGCCTTCCCTCATCTTCTCTTCTTCGGCTCGGACTTCTATCTTGAATAGGCCGTTCTCGCCCGTCACATGTTCTTGGGCGACTTTTCCGCCGAGGGCGGTACGCTCGTACATGCGGAAGGGTTTCCCGTTGAGATACGGCTGCACGTCAGCCTCGGCCAATGGCTTTCCCGTAGCGTCCTGCACTTCTCCCAACAGGATCAGGACCGCCTCCTTCTTGGCCGGATCTTCTGCCAACGCGCCCCCCGGCATCAAACCCAAGATAAGCGCACCCACGAGCAACAACGGAGCCAAGCATCTTGTCATAGAGTAATCTCCCAGTTCGACATATCCTCGCACGACAACGAGAACTATTGCGCACCGGTTCAGGTACTCCGTGCACGCCAGCCCTCGGCACGGTGTTCTTATGCGTTGACGAGTTCGAGGGAAGTGATGAATTGGGACAGTATTGTGGCAAGTCCTGAGCCTGGGGTCAATGAAAACAGGAAAGCTTCGATCCTTTTTGGGGTGCAAAAGTGTCCGGCACCGCGGTTAAGTACCGGTAGCAGCCGGGGCGGCACGAATCACCCGCTAGCCTTTTTCAGCCGTCCGACGAGCCTGCAGCTTAAACTCCTCCAATTGGAACGGACCCTTCTTCTCAGCGACGGGGGCCAGCCGCTCGCGATCGCCAGCAGGTAATCCCCACTTGAACTTTCTCAGTGGCACCGGTTCCTTCTGCTGTGAGACCATGTTCCTTGTGGGGCCTCGATTTGTGCGCATGTCGGCAGAACCGACGGGCTCGGGGGGAACCTCTGCAAGGTCGAAGCGTCTGAGAGCGCCCGCTTGGTCGCTCACCGTTGCGCTTCGGACAGACAATTCATCAAGATTACAGTCTATGACCACCCTATAGCGACGTCCCTGATCAGCAGAAGAACCGAGCTCCACGAAAACGACGCCTCCCTCGACTCCGGCTTTCTTCACCACCACGGGTGCGCCCCCCGCGGTTGCAGCGGTCTGAAGTTGTTTCATTGAAGCCTTCTTCTCACCAGTGCGCTGTAGAGCGCTCTGCCTTGGCACATCGTCTTCTCCGGCACTCTTGGGAAACGTCACGAATATCTGTCCGCCAACCCGACTGATCTTGAATGGCGGAACCGGGCGGGATCCAAAATCGGCTACGAGCCTCGAACGGCCCTCGTGCTGCCCCAGACGTACTTCTTTGATCGCCAAGATCGACCCCGCGATCTTTCGCTTCACGGACCCCAGGGTGGCGTTCGGAAAATCCATGACAAGTCGCGAGGGATTCTCCAGGACATACGTCCGATGAGCTCCCACAGTACCCTCAAAGCGCAAGGTTATCTGTCTCCCGTCAGATGACAGATCGGCCGAGGAGATCGTCCCGAGATCGGTTTCCGCGGCATCAACCACCAGAACCGTAATCAGGGACATGACCAGCGCGCAGGCAGCAGCCATCGTGAATCTCGTCATGGAATCGTCTCCGAGCGTTCGATAATGAAGAGCCGCCAGCGAGGATGGTGAAAGAATCAGCCTCTTCGTATAGGGGCTCCAGAGCTGATCGTACCATCCGCGATCACGTGTTGTCAATAAGATAAATCTTAATTCAACAAGTTAAGATATTCTGACAGAATATTGTTAAATAAATTGTTACAATAAGCTGGTATTCTGTATTAATTAGGTTCTAATAGCGGCAAATCACCGGGACCCCGGCGCGCTCTCACGGCGAGCTCGGAGAGGCAACCTTTGAATGAAAGATCGTTTCCAAGGCAAAATCACCGCGGTCCCACAGTACGACTGCAAATGAGACAAGAACAAGAGCGAGGTCTCTCACAATGTGAGCGACACCGACTCGCCCCCCGGAGGACTCGGGTGAGCCGAAGCATCCGCAATCTATGTCCAAGCCCGTGGCGTACGCATAGACTACAGCAGCGAGGAACACGGTTAACATACCGGTAGTTAACACGGCCGCGGGTCTTGATTGAATGCCCAGCACAAGAAAGGCCCCCGCAACGAGCTCGACCCAAGGCAGCGTCAGCGCGACCACATTGCTCCAGGCCGCGGGTAGTATGAGGTAGTTCCGAATTGCTCCGGCAAATTCGGCGGGATCCATGATCTTGTACACGCTGGCATAGACAAACAATCCGCCAATGAAGAGTCTTGCCGCTAGAATCGTATATTTCACAGAAATATCCTCGCTCTGGACGCGTGGCAAAGGGCCACCACGCCTGTGTTTGATACGGGCAATCATTCGTTTCTGGATCTCTTCCCTCGGGCAACGGGCAGCCCAGCCTTCTCCCAAGCCCCATAACCTGCGCTCATAATCATCATATTTCGATAGCCGAGCTGACCGAGAAAACGTGCAACTTCTTCCGCCATGTCGCATTCAGGGCCGTAGCAGTAGAGAATCAATCGCGATTCCCTGGGCAACAATGCCTCTGCAGCGACGAACTTCTCTTCTACGTCAGTAGGAGGGAGAAACACTGCTCCCTCTACGTGACTGGAGAGATAGTCTGCTTCGTTTCTCGTATCGACGAATACGGTTCCCGGATCCCCGAAGAACTTTCGCGCCTCTCGTTCGTCAATGAGGGGGACCGTAACGCCCGACAATTCGAGCTGGCTGGCTGGTTCGTATACCCATGGCAGGGGTCTGCTTGATGCCATGTTCAGCGCGACTCCCACGAGTGACGCGCATATGAAAATGATTGCCGCTCTTACCACGAGACTGAAGACAGATCTCATTCCGTTCTGACCTGCCATCCTTCCTATTCACGTTATTCTGTCCCGTCGGAGATTATCACAGTTCTCAAAAAAAATCCGCACTCGGGGATTCGACAAAGGGGCTCACGGATAAGGCCTTTGAATAGCCTACAGAAATCTGTTGACGATTTGCCCTAAACATTGATAAGGTTTGGTCAGTCAAGTGTATTGTCAATATGTGGGTTGGAAGTCATGCGAAGGCTCCTTTTTGCCGTGGTAGTCAGCGTGGTCGCTATCGGCCTGTGCTCGGGGATTTGTTTCTCCGGGGGGTCGAGTCAACCGCGAGGTATGGTTCCTGCGCCGCTCGACCCCGTGCTCATGGGGTTCAAGGAGCAGGGAGTTTGGTATTTTCTCTGCGAGGCGCCGATCTACCATTATCGGATTCCTCCGCATTATCAGACAGTTGCCCCTCCGCCTCCGCCGTGCCCCGTTCCCCTGGTGCCTGCTCCGGCACCGCATGCGGTGAAGTGAGGCCCGGGTAACGTTTCTGAAAGACGGGGAACAAGGCTGCCGTCGTGCAGTCCACCCCGCAACGACCGATCGGTGGCCGTGATATTGTCGGGGCGCCGACCCATGAGTGAGCGTACATGAAGACAAGAATACTTGTGGCAATCTTGGTTGCTTCCCTGGCTGTCCCCTCCGTTTCTCACGCGTTCGGCTTGCTCAGATACGCGTTCGACGCCGTCTCCAACCAGCTTGGCTTAGACCGCGGACCGGTTCCCAAGATTCCGG
>Ga0067045_1028758_pt1 | contig 27979 bp, 16 predicted proteins | sample TerdegcTABiofilm_FD_59184 | JGI IMG/M metagenome (GOLD analysis project Ga0067045, IMG submission 59184) | Combined Assembly of (Gp0054472, Gp0054536) Wastewater bioreactor microbial communities from Singapore -Terephthalate degrading...
CTCATCTCGGTCATCGCTCCCATGTAAGTCAACAATGCTTTGTGAGGAGGATTGGCCAGAATAATAGTAGCACCGGTTTTCAATTTTTTATCACGGATGATTCCCCCGGTATCTACTCCACCTCGCTGTAATCCCTGGATCATAAAATCTCCAAAGGTATCGGCCCCGCACTTTCCAAGAAATCCTACCTTAGTTCCCAGAACAGCCAGATTATGAGCAGTGATTGCGGAAGAACTTCCCATGGTAAAGCGCATATCTCGAGCAACCTTTTCCTTTTCATTTTCTGGAAAAGGGATATCCCACAATACCAGGTCGATATTCAATTCACCGAGAACAACCACATCAAATTTTTTACTTTTCATAATTTTCCTGTAAAGTATAATTAAATTCCACCACTGCGGTTAAATGGCGAGGAGTATCCGGATTAAGATTTTTAGAAATAGCTTTATAATATCCCAGCAGTTGTAAGAACGGTACATATAATATTGGAGTGAGAATATCGCCATATCCTGGAGGTACATCAAGAATATAATCGGCACACTGGCACTCTTCAATCATATGGGCACTGCTTAAGGCCAGGGTTTTTGCACCTAACTTTTTCACATCTTTTAATAAATCAGCTTCCATGGAAAGCCCGTTTTCTGAAAAAAGCAAGGTGATCAATGTGTGGGGGGAGGCTGTGGATTTCGGTCCATGTCGATACTCTAGAGCATGATAGCTCTGTGAATGAGAAATGGACATTTCCTGTATTTTCAGGGCCGCCTCATTGGCGATCCCGAAATAAGGTCCCTGCCCTAAAAATACAAAATTATCAATGTCAGCATTGAAAGCGATATCCTTTATTTGCGATTCTGAAGTTTGTATCAGGGCCTGAGCAGTATCTGGCAGTTTATTCATCTGGGCAATTAGCGAGCGATCTTCAGCATAGGTAGACGCCAGGTGAAGGATACTCAATAGCATACTGGTAAAAGAGCCGGTCATGATCACACTTTCTTCTTTTTCGAATGGAAAAGTGATCGCATGAGTTGCTTCCTGAATCAGCCTGGAATCCGGTGAACAGGACACCGCCAGAGTAGGAATTTTTAACTTATTTTTTACGATCTGGGCTGCTATAACCACTTCAGTTGACGTTCCAGAGCGGGATATAGGTACAACAATATAATCTGATTTCGCGTTAAAAACATGTTGCGGAAAGATAATTATTTCCGAAGCCGGAACGGCATGGGACGGTATGCCAGTCAGCCGCTCAAATAACATGCTCGCCGTTTGGGCGAGATAATAAGATGTACCACATCCGGTAAAAACCCACACGGCATTTTCATATTTTTCCACTATTTTTAGATTGTGCCCGCTTTTCTTCTCTAAAAAGGAAAAAATTGGTTTCCACCCTGAAAATTGCCGCTTGATCTCGGTATAGGTATGGGTTGATTGGTTCACGGTTTATTCACCTGATTTTATCCCTATTTATTTAAACGACAAGGACTTCAATTCCTATCTCAGATAAACGTTTGAGGTCACTCTCAGAAATATTCCGATCGGTAATGATTCGATCGATGGAGTCAAGAGAGTCAATTACACCGAGACTTCTTCTCCCAAATTTGGAGGAATCGGCCAGTACAATTACCTCTTCAGCCGCTTTAATCATCAAATTGTTTACTCGAGCTTCCAATATATTGGGAGTGGTGAGTCCATATTGAAAATCAATTCCATCTACTCCAAGAAAAAGTTTATCAGCGGTAATGGTCCTCAATGATTCTTCCGCCAGCGGTCCTACCAGTGAAAACGATTTTTCCCGCAATATTCCTCCCGTTAACATCACGGTTAGTTCACTTGCTGCCAATTCAGAAGCAATATTTACCGCATTGGTTATCACCGTTAAATCTTTCTTGAACTTCAATAATCGAGCCAGTTGAGTGGTGGTTGATCCAGAATCCAGTATCAAAATATCTCCGGAGGAAATCAAGCTTTCAGCCATAAAGGCAATCCGCTTTTTTTCAGAAATATGAATATGCTCTTTCTCTACTAAGGCCAGATCCCGCACCGCGGAATGATTGATGATCGCACCTCCATGAACACGGGTGAGTACCCCTCGCTTCTCCAAAATTTGCAGGTCCTTACGGATCGTCACTGGCGAAATATTGAATTCCCGCGATACTTCATTTACCAGAATTCTTTTCTTCGATTCCAGAATATCTTTGATTTTTTGACGACGTTCTTCAGTTAACATGATAGAAATTCAGAAATGTTAATAAGATAAATGATCACATAAATCAAGGAAATGAGTTACAAGTTGTATCAATCTTAGATAAAAAACCTTTCGTTTTGTTGCTTTTTATTTCATTATGTTTCGAATATAAATTTTAAAAATGAAATATTCAAGATTTTTTTTCATTTTTTTTGGATCAGGAATAACCTGTTTCCCACAACGGAATTGAACGTCACGAAATACTATTCTAACGCCAATTTATAGCTTCTACTTCCTTTTTCTAACTGTGGTTGTATGATGAAAAAAATAAAGCGTTAGAATATCGCTTTAATTAAAGAAGATAAAAATTAAGGTTGAAATGCGAACTATGTCCGAAAGGGAGCTAAATATACCTACCAGATCAAAATGCGGTTGACGATACAGCATTCTTCAACAGCTGAGATTTCAGCATAAAATTATTCGCCATCAGATGTATCTTAAAATTGACAGAGAACCTGATTTTCCTCAGTTTGGATGATAGGAGAAAGTTGATATTCAAATATTTGTTTTTCTGGATACGAAACGATTATTTCTTTTATTTCTTCTTTACCAATATACGCCTTCTTTAAAGATAGTGGAGATATCATTTTAATTATCACCAGGTGATCCGGATTCGCTTTCAACTGGATCAGGAATTCTTGACTCTGTAAATTATAAGTAACCTGTTGCAGAAGGCAATTGATCTCCGCCAGATAAGGTTCAGCAGGCATTCCCCTTATCACCGAAATTTTATCAACCGGTTTAAAAAGAACTGCCGAATGAACTGTTTTTTGATCCCATTGAATCTTTTGAAAAAAGCGACCCCTGCCCTGCCATTCAATTTGACACATCTTGCCACAAATAGATGCGGCATATTTCAGTTGATAAAAGGATTCCGGTATCTCGGCGTGAAGGATCATATGATATGAATTTTCTTCCAGACCCATCAAATGATATAAATAGAAAAGATACAATCCTCCGGCCCATAAAAAAGTGGGCTTGTCAACCTGACCATAATGCGGGGAATTTTGGTCGGCATTTCGATATTCATAAAATGAGGGTTGACCCGACGGACTATGAGTGATTCCCTCTAAAGATAAATATTTTTTCAATATTTCTAATGATTCGTTCGGATAACCATTTTTCAACAGTCCTAATCCGTACCATATATTTCCCTGCGGCCAAACTCCTCCATTGATATACACATAAGGAGCACCCATTTCCATTCCCTGAAAATGATACAGATTCCCCAGCTCATGGAAATCAGCTGGCATCACATTACGGATACCTATGGCCGGGTCAAGCAATACCTCTCTGGCCGTCTGCAGGAGCTGCCGGGATTTTTCAACTGGTAATACATTATAAAAAGCCGCCAGTAACGATCCCGCATATATATGGGTATCAACACGTTCATTATCCAGCATATTCAACAAATATGCGGATTTCTCATCCCACAGTATTTTTTCTAATTGGGTCTTCATCCGCTCTGCCAGTTGTTGATAGTCTTTTACTTCCGCCTGAGAATTTATCTGTGATTTCAAAGCTGCAAAATCCTGTAATGCTTTTATCATCAAGATCGTAAAATAAGCTCTGGCACCATAAAGATTGCCGATATCCCACCAATCTGGTTGTCGGGCATAAATCAAATCATCGGCGTGCTTATTCTGAAGCGTCATCTGCATACTTTTTTCGATAATCGGTATGAGTACCCGAACGGTAGCCGTATCCCGGGTATGCTGGAAATACGAATTCGCTAAAATAATAAACCAGAAATGATTCCAATTATCTGTACCACAAAATTCAGTTTTATATCCATCATCTTTCCAGTAATAAGCATGGGGAAGCACAGAATCTGAAGCAGTAAGGGAATGGAGATATAATAAATCTCTCTTCACTCGCGCCGCATCAAAATACACAGCTCCCAGATCTGTTAATAAAGCATCATGAGTAAAGAAAAAATTATACTCCGCTGGACAGGGCATGGGAACTATCTGGCCATTTAAGTAGTGTTGATTCGCTTTTAGAACAGCTTTTGACCAGCGGGCAGTATGATCAAGATCCTGCTGGCCAGTGACAATGGGATTTTCATTGACCGCATAGCTCCGCACATGTTCTTCAAAGATCTCACTATTTTTCTGCCATTCAGAAATCGAGCGCTCCACCAGAGTTGTTAGGTCGGTCTGGCGACAGGAGCCGATGAGTTGCACAATCGTCCACTCTTCACCAGATTCCAATCTTTTTTCAAAGTGGAAATCCGCCTTTGATTTTTTCAAAGCACCCTCCGAGTTCATCGCTTTAAGAATTGGTTTTTGGCCAGGATGCGTTACAAAAATCACGGCAGAATCAACCCGGGAGTCCTCGAAATAAGAAACATATTCTGCACCTGAACGCCGATATTCTCCCCTGCTTTCTTCGATCCACTGGTAACTATGACAACTCCGAAGAACCATTTTTAAAAATGTATGTAATTGATATTCCCGAGATTTTTGGCTGACATTTTTAAGATTTATCTTCCAGACCACTAAAGGGAGATCATCGCAGAAATGATACGATATGGTAAGATGGTATAAAGAATCTTTTTTTTCGAACTGAACGGTATAAGGGGTATATTTATAAGACAGCGATTGAGTTTCCAGAGTATCCAGACGTTCAGCAGTTTTAATCACTAAAGACAGCGGTCTCGATTCATCTCTTTTCCAATAGTCGGTGCTGAGGTCGATGCTGTTGGCCACCGGATAATAAAAACTAATGCGTGCAGGCAGGGGACGGCTATGATGAAATTCCAAACCCACATATTTACCACCTACTTCAATCTGACCGAATTTTCCCTCAAAATTTACTGACAGATTGGATTGAATTTCTTTTCTATCACAGGAAATGAGTGCAAAGAGGAGACTCATCAAAAACATCCATAAAACGTACCGGGATAACACCACAAAAGATTTCATTTGTTGATTTCTCTCGTCTTAAATCATTTTAAAATCAACTGAATTTGTCCGACGATGTATGCAAGACATTATTAAAATATTTATCAGCGTAACAATACCATTTTTCGGCTGTGGACAAAACCATCCGCCTCAAGTCGGTAAAAATAGACTCCTGAAGCGCAATTTTCCGCCTTCCAATTCACCGTATAAGATCCTGGATTTAATTTCTGGTTGATGAGGACCTCCACTTTTTTTCCCGTTACATCGTAAATGGTGAGCGTGACTGGTGTAGAAGTAGGTATGGTGAAGTAAATAGTAGTACTTGGATTAAAGGGATTTGGAAAATTCTGAGATAAAGAAAAATTCACAGGGAGACTTTCAGCCGGCCGGTCATCAATAGCCGTAAGATGATACAGATCCTGAATCTCCTGTACAGACAGCGCATAATCATAAATACGAATATCATCCAAGATGCCTTTAAAATTGTAATTATAATCATTGGGTAAGCGTTGTCCGAACATCAAATCATAAGTCGTGGGTGAAATTAAACCACTCCACTGTGAAAAACTATTCAGTTCTCCATCTACATATAATTCGAAATCCGATCCGTTATAAGTCACCGTTATATTGTACCAGGTGTTGATGGTAAAGAGCAGATCGGAATCCAGATCAGTGATTCCACTGCCTGTTTTGATCGTCCAGCGCAATCGGTCACCGGGAATCAAAGATACTTTCCAGCGATTTTCCCAGCTGCCATGGGAAATGGGAAAAGCCTCTCGGGTGAATAACTGTCCAATATTCATCCAGAAATTGATACTGATGGCTTCGCGGACATTTAAACTGTCATGATTAGGAATCCGGATGTGGTCATTAATGCCATCAAAATAATAAGCACTATTTGGATGACCAAAACGATCGGTAGTCAAGACTGCCCCGGACACGATTCCATGGTGATTATTTCCGCTGGTATCATTGGCATTTCCATTAAAAGGATAAAAGGCGATTATTTTTCCGGGGATGAAAGTCGAAAAATCCCTGACCATAATAGCTATGCTGTCCTTATCTATACCTCCCCGCCCATCCTGAACTTCGCAACTCACCCAGTAATTTCCGGGAACAGTTGGTGCAGTCCAGACAGCGGTCGAACCACTATCCTGAATACTTCCAGAAACAGTTTGCCAGAAATAGCTCAAGCTATCTCCATCCGGGTCATTCGCTACACAGCTAAGATTACTACGTGCTCCTAAATCAATTTTACGTGGAATGGCAGCCAAACTAGTTATAACCGGCTCATGATTGATGAATTCAACAACTTCAATTTCCGCTGAAGAACTATCCTGCCCTCCTGCCCCATCGGATACCAGGCAATGAATAGTGTAATTTCCAGGCACCGAAGGTGCTGTCCAATTGACGGTCGCACCCTGTCCACTAATTACTCCACCTGATGAATTCCAGTCATAAGACAAGGATTGATTTTCTCTATCCACCGCGGTGCAATAGATTGTTACCAGCTGACCAAAAGTTACCAATTCATCATCTGCCTTCAAGGCTTTTATGCGAGGCGGATAATTCGAAACCACCTGTCCGGAGCGATAATCCACTACCACATCATCGATGAGCATTTTGTTCAGATCATAACTTACTACTCCGCCTGCCGGGGCAACGACAGCGACTACGGCAGAATTGCCAGGGATTGTTAATGGAATAGTTCCTGATACATTAGATAGTAAGAAAGAATTTGAAACTGCATCATAGATATCATGGCTTCCGATTCCGCAATTGAAGGCAATGGTTGTATCCCCGATATAAGGGTTAAAGATTAAGTAGGATGGAAAAGCCGGTGCATGAAAATAATCAGTTTTCAGCAGATCGAGAATGAGGATCCTCTCAACCTCCGTGGTATCAATAATACCTCCCAAAATACCGACATGGGATGATCCATAGAGGGTGAGATTCGTATACCCCCACCCGCCACTCACGGCATCGCCAGTGGCAAAAGGAGAAACGCTTGGGTGGTATGGATCATACTCATGCAAAGCCTCATAGGCGATCACAGAACTGGAATCATATGGATGGGACCAAAATTCACAATCCTGATTTTCATCAGGCAAATAGTTTGAATAGAAAAGTCGGGCGGCGTTGGTAGCATTCAGAACCCATTTACCAATTGCGCGAGCGAATCGATCGTCATAGCGTACCAGGGGAACTAATGCCCCTACCTGTTCAAAGGTATTCATGGTAAAAGCATAGTCATTGCTGCTCACCTCTCCGATTAAACCAGAGCAGTCGTACCCACCCCAATTCCCGACGATAGCTCCCCAATTGCGGAGAGCGCCTACTTCAAAACTCCAATTTAAAAATTTTTCCAGATTATAATCGGTGCCAATTTCAGCATTCATTCGAGCAGCGATGTAGGTTCCGTATGATAATTGCAGTTCATAAGCCGGATTGGAGGTCCAATTATTGAGAAATTCCAATGCCCATTCTGCGCCAATACGATAGTCCGAGTTGCCCGTTTCCACATAGGCCATATATAATAACCAGGCTAAAGCTCCGGCGGCTTCCGGTTCACGCACCCCACTGGCATAGGGTGTCATCGTCATTAAATTAAAGGCCCGATAATTCATAGAGGGTACCTGCCAGGGAGTGGTGCTGCCTCCCATCACTTCAATCGCACTCAACCAGCGATCGGCTATCGAAGTAAATTGGTTGGAAAATTCACCGGTCTCTGGATAGAAATCATAAAGCTGATAAAAGAAAATATTGGGCATAGTATCATACCACCAGTCATCCCAGGCACTCCCGGTAGGATGATTGAGATACACATTCGCTCCATTGGCCTTATTAAAATACTCTTCACACATTAAGGCCCAATTATAACCATGCTGATTACTTTTATCAACTCCTACCAGTGAAGCACTGATGACCGCCGGAATTACGTTAATAGCCTCTGCAGATGTGGGAGAACGGGTTCCGACCACGGTATGCAATCCAAAACTGCTATGATTCGGGTAATTAACCAGATTCGTCCGCCACCAGATAAGCGGCAAATAAAGGCCGGTTTTATTGAAATCGAATACATACGCGTCATAATCAATAGCGACCTGTTTCCAGTTACGCATGAGATAAGGAGCAGGCAGGTTGGGCATCATTTCAATTCGGTTAATGGTGATTTGCTGAGCCGGCACCGAAAATGAAAAAATAATAACAGCCAGAAAACAATATCGGAAAATTTTTAGTTGGCTAATATGATTCGTCATTTATACCTCAACGCATTAAAAAAATTATCCTGAAGATTTTCTAATTGTTTTATTGGTGATGAGTGGATTGGCCCATAATCCAATGAAAAAAATATATCCCAATGTGAAGAATAAAAATAATAGACCAAAACGCAGATTTACCATATCTCCCAACCAGCCAATGACTAATGGAATTGCGGCTCCGCCAATGATGCCCGTACAGAGAATCCCGGAGAATGATCCGTGGTGTTTTTCAATCGAATTTAAAGCCAGAGAGAATATGATAGACCACATCACTGAATAGAAAAATCCGATCATGGGAAATGCATATCGACTGATAGCAGCCGTACCAAAGAGCGCAAAGAGCAAAGAAGTCATGGCCAGCACACTAAACGTCATTAAAATTTTCCGGCTATCGAACAATTTCAATAGCAACATTCCTAAAATACAGCCAATGGTCATAAAACCCCAAAAATAAGCAACTGTCCTGGCACCGACCGTCTGGGGATCAAATCCATGAAAATCAAGCAGAAATTTAGAGATCCAATTTGAAATCCCCTGCTCTGATCCCACATAACAAAAAATTCCCAGAAAATATAAAATTACGATTCTCTTCCTGAATAAATCCGCATAAGTTTGGCGAACACCCACTCGTTCCTCGTCAGGAATTTCACCCTTTGGCAAATGAACAAGGCTGATGATGACCATCATGAACAGGGTAATAATAGAAAACAACCAGTACAGAGAAACCCATTCCATATGGAGGGGAACTATCTTGCGCAGAAAGTCCAGTAAAAAACTGGAGTCGATAGAAGAATTTTTCAATTCATTCACCAGATAAGAATACACTTGTGGACTCACGAAAGAAGCGGAGCCAAATATTAATTGTGCCAGAACAGCATTGAAGGCAAAATTTTCCTCTCCACCGGCTATCCGCAGCATTGGATTTATAGCTACTTGTAACATAGCCATTCCCGCTCCAATTAAAAACAGAGAAAATAGAGCGGTGAGATAATAAGGATAAAGCGAGAATATAATGGATCCACAGAAGGCTAAAATAAAAGCCACACTCATCACAGCTTTTTCACCATATCTTTCCACCAGCATCCCGGAAGGTATCGACATCACACCATAGGCAATAAAAAAAGCAAAAGGCAATAATGCCGTCATTGTTAAGGAGAGGTGGAAACTACTGATAATATCAGGGATAATTGGTCCCAGAATATTGGTGATGAACGAACAAATAAAAAATATCAGAAAAATAAGGATCACTAAAAAAGGTCGGTGTGGCATTATTTGCTTCTTAGAAAATAATTAGGTGTTATTCTATTGAATTTTAATTTTTTCTCTATCAGGGTTTACCGAGACAAATAATGATTCAGACAAAATTTTTGTATTTGTTGAGGTGGCCGCTTTCGGTTTTTTAATGGAGAGCCATAGATTGTTTGAACTTCACCTGGCAGCAAAATAAAACCACGGGGATAAAAAAGAAAATCTGGAGAATAGAAATCAATGAATAATGCTAATTGAGAAGCAGTGAGCGTCCACGATAACTGATCAGCAGTTTTATTTTTTAACAGCCGAAGTTCAGGATTGGGCAGGCGATGATATTTCCAGGGCCAGCTGGAATAACAGTTACGATGAATAAGGTTGTTTTCCTGATCATACAGCGAAATCACACCTATCCAACCTTGAGAGTTCTTCAGCTGTTGACGAAAAATTTTTTCGATAAATTTGTGACTTCTTTCCGAAACACGAATGGAAATATTTTTTTCTTGCCAGACATCCCCACTTTCGTTTTCAAAAAATAGTAGGTGTAAGCGGCCTGTAACACTGCTTGTGGTATCATTTTTTATGATAACATCGAGCTCTGAATTTTCTTGATGAAACATGACCAATACTGGAGCATTAGCCTGTTTAACGAAATAATAGGATAACTTAGGGATTCGTTGATAATCGATGAGTGACCAGCTGGTCACCGGCCAGCAATCGTTCAACTGCCATACGATTGATCCAGCTGTTTTTGGATTGCGCATTCGCCAGTGCTCTATACAAGTCTTTAAGGCGAAGCCCTGATTCAACTGGGTGAGATAAATAAAATCATCCCAAGCTGACTGCAGCGGCAGTTGAGCGGCTAAAAAGCGAATGAGGCGCTCATTGCCCTCCACTTGTTTATTATGAAATTCAAAGAGGTAACTCTGAGGATGTCGGCTATCTTCTGGTAAACACTGCTGCCAGGTGGACTGGTTTGCCGGGGCTTGGAAACCGAACTCGGTGACGAACAAGCTCCTATCATTTTTCACTTCCCGATAATCTTTCCAATTACTCCAGATTTCCCATTGATGCCGGTTTCCACTCTTCTCTGAATTCGGATCGGCCTCATTCCCAAAGGGAGTCGTTGGCCAATAGGGTCGCCATGGATCTGTTTCACGAATTATCTGAGGGATAATCTTATGAAATAATTTATATCCGGGCATTTCTCGAATGGATTGCTGATTTTTTTGATGCCATATCCATTCATTTTCGTTATTACCACACCAGAGGGCGATACAGGGATGATGTTGTAACTTTTGGACAACTTGCTTCACTTCACCCTGTACATTTTCGATAAACGATCGATTTTCAGGGTAGGCACCACAGGCAAACATGAAATCCTGCCAGACCATTAATCCCAACTCATCACAGATTTGATAGAATCTTTGATCTTCATATATTCCCCCACCCCAAACCCTAATCATATTAACATGTGCATCCCTTGCTAAAGTCAACAACGATCGATAAGTAGTATCATTTACTCGCGGTAAAAAAGAATCGGAAGGTATCCAATTTACCCCTTTAATAAAAACATATCTCCCATTTACATAAAATTTAAAAACGGATTTATTCTTTTCATTCAATATAAGTTTAATTATTCGAATACCAACTTTCCCCTCCCAACTGTCCAGCTCTCTTTTCTGATGATCCTTGAGCACCACCCGTAAAGGGTACAAATAAGGATGCCCTTCCCCATTCGGCCACCAGAGGTGTGGTTCGGGTACTTCCATCTTGACGATTAATTTTTTCTTTTGAAGCTGAGTCACAGTGGACTGCAAATACTCTTTCCCATCCCACAATCGTACTTCCAATTCACCATCATTCAAATTACCTTCAATTTTCGTGTGGATATATACTTCCGCCTTCCGTCGCTGTAATTTTTCGACCCAGAAGCGCACATTTTTAATTTGAGCCGCAGTAGGCTGACAAATATATACTGGTCTCCAAATACCCATGGTAGGAAAAGACGGTCCCCAATCCCACCCAAAGGAATATTGCGCTTTCCTCAGATAGACTCTCTCTGAATTCAGAGCTACCGGTAATTTTCCCCTCTCTTTTTCCAGCTTCTGTCCGTAGATGGTAGGTGATTCAAAACTCACCATTAAAATATTATTTTTGGTTTTTAAATATTTTTTTACTTGAAATCGATAGCTACGGAACATGTTTTCTGAACGACCGATGATATTTCCATTCAGGTAAATTTCACTGATAGTATCGAGCCCTTCAAAAATTAAATAGACTGGAGCATCGAGGGTTATCTCGTCTGGCAAATCAAATTTTGTCCAATAAAGCCACTCGTTTTGATAAATCCACTTTAATTTCAGCTCATTATCCGCCCAGAACGGATCTGGTATTATTTTAGCATTGAATAAATCGGTATGAACAGTGCCTGGAATTTCGGCAGGAATAGCCACATTGGCTCGTCGCAGATTTTTAGGAAGTTCGAAATGAGTAAGTGGTTTTAATTTCCAATTAGCGTGCAAATAATAATTTTTCATTCGCTCAGAGATTTATCCATTATCTATAGAACTAAATTATGACTCAAAGATAATCAAATTTTATGACTTTTTAACTCATTTAATAAATCAGAAAGTTTTACATAAGCAAAACTGCTGGCATAATCGGACATTGCATAGGGAAATATCAACCATTCACCGTGTATTTTGCCGCCACAGGTATAAACAACATTGGGTACATATCCTTCTCTTTCAGCGGCATTAGAGGTTAATAGAGGCTCGGACAATCGAGCAATAAGGTGTTCTGGATGCTCTAAATCCAGCAAGAACGCTGAAATTACATATTTCCTCATGGCTCCCACGCCGTGAGATAATACCAGCCATCCATCAGGTGTTTCTATCGGACAACCGCAATTGCCAATCTGAAAAAATTCCCAGGGATATTCAGGTTCCATTATTAATTGTTTTTGAGGCCAATGATATAGGTCGACAGAAAACATAATATAATTGTTTTCATTATCCTGTCGTGATAGCATCACATATTGGCCATTAATCTTCCGCGGAAAAAGAGCCAATCCTTTATTCTGAATGGCCGCACCAGCAATTCGCTGTATGTGGAAACGAAGAAAATCATTAGTCTGTAGTAACATGGAATATATTTGCTTTCCATCATAAGCCGTGTAGGTAGCATAATAGGTTTTTTTCCCAGATTCATCGAAAAATTCCACAAAACGTGCATCTTCAATTCCGTTGACCTCTTCAGGAGCGTAGGGAAATAATACCCGTTCGCAGAGTGGGGACTCCGGAGAAAAGTCTGCCTGATAGCCCGAAGTAAGAACTGTAATGTGTGGAAGTCCAACAAATGGGGTCACCTGATCTAAAGAAATTTTATTCCTGGAGTCAATAATTCCTGATCGAAAAACCAATGATGATAGGTGGCCTTCTCCAGTCGCGCGAAGACTGATGATAAAACGTTTCTCGCCAGGTTTTAAATGGGATTGATCGGGATGCCATACCAGGCAGGGATTGAATAAAGAAGCGGCTTCTATAGAATATTCAAGGGTGAAATAGGCTCCGATGAGCATTTTAAGGTTTTCATCTGGCCGAAGTCTTTCAGGAAGATACTCTTTAAGCTCTTCAAAACGTCTTAAAAAAAATTGGCGGGTATGACGATGACGATTCTCAAACTCAGTTAAAATCTGGCTCAGTTGCTCCTGAACTTCCTTCTCAGACAGGGCAAGAATTCGTCGGATAATTTTACTATATCTTTCGGTGACCGTAGGATGAAATGGCCTTAAAATTACCCTTTTAACATCCGCTTTTAAGAATATATTAGTGCGGTGAACTTCGACTTTCATTTTACCTTATGTCTCCATAATTCATCGATTAATCGATTCAAGTTTCCAGCTGCCCATCCAATCACTTTATCGGCAGCTCCATAAAAGATCAGGATTTCATTTCCTACACAAACCATCCCCTCTGGAAAAACCACCATATTCACATCACCAAACTTTTCATAATCAGTTTCAGGTTCCAATATAGGATAAGGAAGCCTGGCAATGACTTTATAAGGATTCTTCTCATCCAGCAGAGCAGCTCCAGCACGATAAACTTTTTGCTGGTCCACTCCATGATAGATTAACAGCCAACCAGCCTCGGTATGCAAAGGTGGAGGTCCCGCTCCAATTTTATTCACTTCCCATTTATATTCAGTAAAAAGAACCGTATGATCATTTAAGCGATCTAGATGATTTTTCCAGTAGGCATCATCCGGATTGAGTAATTGCTCAAAATCATCTAGTAAGGCTAACTGAATATGAGGTATAATGCGGTGAAGGTAAGCTATTTTGTTATTTATCCTTTCCGGAAATATCATGGCATCCTTGTCCTGGTGATTTAGACCTACCATGCCTAATTTTTCAAAATGAAGAAAATCCCTGGTTTGAGCTAACATAACACGGGTATTTTTACTTTCCGGAATATTCTCCGCATCAAACCCGGTGTAAAAAATATAATTCATGTTATTGAACTGGACCACTCGGGGATCTTCACACCCTCTTTTTTCGATGTCAAATTCCCGGACAATCACCGGTTGATTTCGACGTTCGATGATTTGCCCATTCAGGTCCAATTTCGCATAGCCGATGGTCGAATAGTTATCTCCTTCCACGGCACGATAAAGCATATGTACCTTCTCTCCTTCCAATATAACTCCCGGATTAAAAACAGCCCTGGATTCCCAGGAATTTTCAGGCCGTAGAGTTAATAATGGTCCCTTTAACCGTTTTAATTTGAATTCTGCCATATGAGTTATTCTATTTTTTACTCCTCGCTAATTAATTTCTGAGTTGATTTACGGTTGAGCGGCTAGCTGTGAAGCCTGTACCGCCACTCGTAAAGCCGCCAAGCCATTTTCTTCCTGAATTATTCGCTGATGGGCGGGATTTCTGATATAACTGATTTGATCACGCATAAGATGAATGATTGCCTGGGTGTATAACTGCTGCTTATCCAGTGCTAAACAAAAATCTAACTGTGTATAAAAATCGGCAGAGAAGTTTTTACCGCGTCCTTTCATTTTTCGCCGATTTTCTGGAAAACGCTCCAGAATTTTATATTGTCCACCTGGATAGCTTTTCATCAGTTGACGGAGGAGGGAATCATCGGCTAAAAGTTTAACCGATAAGGTTTCAGGAATCCAACCACGGACAATCATTTCACCTCTTTCAAAAACCAGATGATGAACCTGCCGATCCAGAACCCCCACTTGGTCGAATCCGTGATAATGGGTTGCCAACAAAGTCTGCTGGTGTTTCAAACAACAAATTACCCGATCTTCTTGCTGATCTTTCTTTCGATGTAAGGTGTAAGCCCAAATAACCTCTGCCTTTCCGAACCAAAATTCATAGAGATCAAAGAAATGTACTCCATGTTCAATGAAAATACCTCCACTCTCCTTTTTATCCCAAAACCAATGTGAGGCGGGTAATTTTTCATCGGTAGCATAATTTTCAAAGTAGGCGCGCAAAGGTTGACCCAGCCAACCATCGCTGATAATTTTTTTTACCAGAGCAACTACCGGTACATACCGTAAAACAAAATTCACTGGCAATATCACTTTATTTTTTCTGGCGCTTTCCACTAACTTCCTTCCATCTTCTATCCGAAGTGCCAATGGTTTTTCACACAGAACATGTTTCCCATTATTCACCGCAAGCATGCTCAATGAATAATGAGTCGCAGGGGGTGTTACGATATGTACAATATCTACTTCTGGATCTTCCACCAATTGCCTCGGATCGCTATAACCTTTACAGTGGTATTCTTTTGTCATCTGTCTGACAATCTGTGGATCGACGTCAGCCACCGCAAAGATGCGCAGTTCCGGCATCTTCGAAAATGCCCGCAGACAAAATTGCCCGAAACTGCCAATACCTATCAATCCCAAATTCAAAGGTCTAATCTCTTTCATTACAATCAGATTCTCACTCCGAACTATGAACTTTTCAGGATAACTTCAGAACATTTTTTTAGAATTTTCTTAGTACTCCACAATTTCTTTTTATAAAATCAGCTCACTATGGAAATTCAAATAATCGTTTCCTCCCCCATCTTGATTCTCAATGAAAACCAAATTATCTAGTTGCTTCCTTTATGAATTCTTTACGATAATAGTCATGAATAATTTTTTTCGAAATTGGATTCTGTTCAGATTCCAGCAAAATGAATAGGGCTTCGATGGTCGATTCTGCTCCGGAATTTTTATTGATCGTGCCCGGGTCATCGATACCATCAAAACATCGGCCGGAAGCAGGATCGTACAGCGCCTGTTTCGCCGCATTCTTTCCCAATAACCAGCAGGCAAATTCTCCAGCCATTTCAGCATACTTTTTCTTCCCACTCTGTTTATAAGCTTCCAGACAGGCCCATACCATCGGTCGAATGCCATAAGATATCTGAGGAAAAAAATGCGGATTCACCATGGCCATTCTATCATTTTGAGATCGAATTGAAAAAGAATGCAGCAGGTTATTTTTCCATACGTAGGGATAAAAGTGAGTAATTTCATTCATCGCTTTTTGGGCGTAGAGATCATCTTTTAAAATATCAGCTGTTCTCAATAAGGCATATGATTGCACATTCCCATACGCATGCCAGGAATTTTCCCAGCTTAAAAAACAATGATGGGGAAAATTTTCAGAATCACCATACTGCATTTTTAATATTCCTTCTGCGAATTTGCGAAGTGTATCTTTCACTTCCGTCTGAGTTGATACCGAGTAATAGGAATTTAAAACCAGCAGAATGATAGCTGCCTGATCGGATGCGTAGTTGTAAGGTAGCCAGCGTGGTAATTCAAGCCCATTGAAGGTGAGAGTTTGCGGATAATATTGTAAAAGTGAATCGATAGCATAAAAAGTTTTCCTAAGATGAAAACCTAAATGGTCGGCAAGAGCTGGATAATTTTCCCTTAATATTTCCTGACCTTCAGCCAATGCCCAGCACGCTCTCCAGGTCCACCAGTCTGCCAGCGGTTGGCTATTTTTCCGCTCACGATTTATCGAATGATCAGAATAAATAAAATTATAAAAAAGACCGTTCTCGGCCTGCATCTGTAGCAGGAATGTGAGTAATTTTCTGGAACGCTTCAGACTTATTGGATCATGTGTATATTTATAGTGTCGTAAATATAAAATAGCGGCACGGGCCACATCATCTACACATGCCAGACCTTCTCCTTCTGCTTCAACTGGTCGATACTCCGGGTAATCCGAATAGATGGCCACAAAAGCGGCTGTGTCTTCTCCAAAAATGATGTCCTGAGTTAATCGTTCCAGATGTGAAAAATTCAGCAGAGAGGTTCGATCACCCATTTTATCCGATTGACAGGAGCAGAGCAATATACCCATTGAAATAACAAAGATGAACCTCTCGATCTGTATCATTTTCAGTCCTTTTCTGATCTATTCTTTTAACCCGCTGCTGGCCATACTTTGAATAAAATATCGTTGGAAAAAGACATAAGCCAAAACGATTGGTATAGCCAGCAGAGTAGCAGAAGCCAACTTGGCACCCAGTTGCGATTCGGCTCTTCCACCCACCGCGAACAGGGTTACCAGCTGCGGCATGGTCATTAACTTCTCATTACGAATGACAATCAAAGGCCACAGGACTTCATTCCAGGAGGCCATGAAGGTAATTATTCCCACAGTGATGAGAGCTGGAACTGAATTCGGCCAGAGGATTCGATACAATATCTGCAGCTCATTACAACCATCAATGCGAGCCGCATCGATTAAATCCTGTGGTATACTCATAAAATATTGGCGAAACATGATGATGGCAAAACTATTCAGGAGATAAGGAACAATTAACGATAAAAAAGTATCAATCCAGGTAAATTTTACCATTAAGATATACTGGGGAATCAAGGTGATCTGAAACGGAAGGGTCATGGTAAAAATAATAACATAAAAAATCAGCTGACGTCCCCGGAATCTCAAGCGCGAGAGAGCATATCCAACCATAGAACTAAATATCAATACTCCGGCAGTAATAGATAATGATACGAACAGACTATTCAAAAAAGAGCGAATGATTGGAATTTTTTCCAGCACTTGTTTATAGCTCTGGAGAGTCAATACACTCGGTAAAAAAGTTAAATGGCTCAATTCATTTTCCGGTGATAAAGAAGCGCTTACCATCCAGAAGAATGGATAAACAAACATCACACTACCAATGATTAAAAAACAATAGATGATGAGCTTCTTTATCATCAGGCACCTGTTTCTTTCTCAATAAAACGTTTTTGCAGCGCTACCACAGATAGGATGATCACAGCGAAGAAAAAACCCAGGGTAGCCGCATACCCCATGTGATAATAGAAAAATCCCTGTTTGTAGATGTAGAGGACAGCCGAAAGAGTGCTGTTCAGTGGTCCACCACCGGTCATAATGTAGGGTTCAATGAAAAGGGAAAATCCGCCGATGGTCGATAAAATCACCACCATAAAAATAGTTGGATTAATGCTGGGAAAAGTAATATGCCAGAATTTTTGCCAATGACTGGCACCTTCCAGATCGGCGGCTTCATAGTAATGAGAAGGGACACTTTGCAAGCCAACTAAAAAAAGAATAATATATAAACCGACATTCTTCCAGGTGGCCATGAGGGCAATAGCCGGCATGGCGATCTGAGGAGAAACCAACCAACCAATTTTCTGCAGCCCGATGCTTACCAATAATCGATTGAGCAAACCGGTATCATAACCATAAAGTTGTTCCCAGAGCATGGTAACCACCACTCCCGATACAACGACCGGAAGGAAAAAGGCGGCACGGAAAAATCCCCGCAGGCGTATATTTTGATTCAATAGTTCCGCAAAAAAAAGGGCCACCATAATTTGAAGGGGAACATGAATCACCAGGAAAACAAGAGTGTTAAGTATCGAGCGCCAAAAATAGACGTCATGAACAAGACGATAAAAATTATTTAGGCCGATAAATTCCATGGGAGAAATAATATTCCAGCGATGGAACATCAACAACAGGGAAAATGTCACTGGAAAAGCGACAAAAACTAAAAAGTGAATAAGATATGGAGAAATCATTAAATAACCGGTAACATTTTTCAGACGAAGTTTCATCGGCTTATCCACATATAATTTGACCAGATCATTTTAAAAGCAATTGCGCAGAATTTGCTGCGTCCTGTATTGCCTGTTCGGGAGTCTTAGTGTTATAGATGACACATGCTTCATATTCTTGCGAAATAATGTCGAAGATTTCTTTGAGCACTGGACAAACATCAGCTCCCCGTACAAATTGAGCTTGTCGGGCAAAGGGTATCATTTTGGGATTTTTATCAAAATAGTCTTTAAAAAATTCATCTTCGAACAAATTTTTCCGTCTGGGAATTTGATGGGTAATTTCCAGAAAACGTTTATCATGAACTTTATTCAGCATGAATTTTAAAAACTCCCAGGCTTTTCGTGGATAGGTACAGGTGTTAAACATCACAATATTTTTGGGATCGCCGTAGGTATAAATTTCACCCTGGTGATCATCAGGAACTGGCAAAGGTGAAAAATCATATTCAAACCCTTCAGGTTTAAATTTTTCAGCATGGGCAATTTCCCATGGCCCGGCAAAACGGGTAGCGATCACACTGGATAAGAACGCATCACTGCGCGCTGATAATCGTTCTCGGGGTAAATATTTCTTTGAGTAGAGCGTCTGAAGAAAACGGAATACTTCCACCGCATAGGTATTATTAAAAACGATGCTATCATTTTTAACCAGAGGCGCGCCATGCGAGGCGGCTAAGTAGAGCGGATAAAAATCAAAAAACCGCTGATACCACACCACTAAGACCTCACAATAACCAATCCAGCGATCAATGTACCCATCTTTATTCATATCATTATCTAAAAGGGAGGCAGCCCGGATGAAGTCGGAATAATTGGCAGGTGGGGGAAGAAATCCCAGCTGCTTGAATATTTCCACATTATACAACATCATGATCGGGTTAATTTTCCACGGAATTTGGTAGATGTGGCCATCGCTGGAAGTAACTTCGGCCAAGGTCGCGTTGTCACACCGCTCTTGCATAAACTCCAGGAATCCCGGCAATGTGTCTAATGGAATTAAGACACCCGAACGAGCATAATATTCTACGTCCCCCTGCCACATATTCGAATAAATATCGGGTGTCGTTTTACCGACCACAGCGGCCAAAATAATTTCTTCGCTGGAACGGCCTTCAGGAACAGGCTGAAACTCAAGGTCGGTTGAACCCTGTAACGCATTCCATTCATTCACTACTTCCCGGGCAAAGATAATTTCATCCGGGTTGTTTGATGACCAATACAGAATTTTATGGTGTTTTACATTTCCTCTTTTCTCACAGCTGAAGACCGAGAAAATGATTAAGATGAAAATAATGAAAAAATATATTTTTGATATCACTTATCAAATAACACTAAGAATTTTTATTTTTATATTTATATTGATTAAGAATAGTTACAATTCGTTTAATTCTTTTCCCCTTTTCATATCATCTGCCTATCTGATTGTTCGCCGACAGCATATCCATTAAAATCGCATTGACACTGAAAATCTTTGAGCATTTTGCAAACGGCCAAAATCAGCGTAAGCATAATCGATAACTACCTGGTAATTATTCAAAAACCTTACTGCAAAACCCGCTCCCAGGGTTAATCCTTCTTCGCTATCATCTAAAAATAAACTGCGGTACCCTCCGCGCAGCATGAATTGCTCACGCAAAGCATATTCTATCCCCACATGCATACATTCCTTGTTGTTGATCGGGTGCATTGCATCAGTGGCCATGGTAAGGCGGTGTGGATTTTTTTTCAGGACTTCCATGGCTAATCCAAATTGAAAATTTAGAGGAAGCGGCCATTGGTCCGTTTTCAATTCTGCAAATATTTTATCATTATTCCCCATTTGGTACGGATCAGGATCATGAAAAACCAATAAATCCTCGCCATTCATTTTCATATCTGAACCAAAGTTGGTCAACACCGCTCCGATCCGCATATCATTTAAACTGGTCCGAAAGATTGTTCCAATATCAACAGCAACACTTTGGGCTGATTCTTTCCAAATTTTTTCCTGGACATATTTCGCATTAAAGCCAATAGAGAATCGATCGGTCAGATTAAATCCATAGGAAAGCATCAAAGCCAGGTTACTCACTGCGAAATATTCGCCGGTGCCTTCTGGTTTGTCGACGGTGCGCACCAGCATATCATCCATATTCAGAGATGTCACACTGGTTCCTACGGTTCCGACTCGTCCCAGGGGAATGATAGCTCCAGCGAATTCATAATTGATATCAGCAATCCATTCGGTGTGAACAAATAATAATTCAGGTCGATTCAACCGACCTAATCCGGCGGGATTCCAATAGATGGCACTGGCATCGTTAGCCGTTGCCACAAAAGCCCCGGCCATCCCAATCGCTCGCGCACCTACTCCAATTTCCAGAAAGGGAGCCGCGGTGGTACCAACATTTGATATATCACCATGGTACTGCCCAAAGCTTAAAATCCAAAAACTCAGAATGACGATAAAAATAAAATATCCAGCTTTCATGGTATCGACCTGTGTTATTTTATAACCGCAAATTTTCCAATTTTTTCGCCAACACCCTCGGCATCGACATGAAAAATGTACACTCCATAAGCAATATCTCTTCCATCCCTGCTGATCAAATTCCAGCTTTCTGAACCATCTTCCAGTGTAGAGTCGTGATTGATGGTATCCACCAGGTAACCTCGCAGGGTATAGATGCGGATGGTACATTTTTTCGGAAGATGAATGAATTCAATTTTTCGTTCACCACGACCGAAACGATAAGGAGATCGTGGTTCCCAGGAAGCCGTCACCAGATAGGGATTGGGAACAACGGCAATTTTATCCATATCAGACTTTGCCTTCAGCGCATCATACCGTTTTCCGCGAACTTTAAAATCGACGTGATCCCCGCTTCGGAATGGTTTCTTGGTAATGATGTGGAAAATATCGCCCGGGGCAGGTGGGATCATCTGTCCTAAAGTGGAATCGCCTTCAAAAAACAGACGCCAGCTGGTTTTAAAATTAAAGAAACTTGAAGAAGTTGGATCATCCACCCAGATCATCATCCCTTCAATCTTGCCCACATCCTGGCCGGGTAAGAAAGGACTTAATGTGGAATCGATGATATAATACTCCTGAAACTGGAATTTTGCCTCCTTATTTTCTGTCAAATTATAGACAGAAAACTTACACGGATAAGTAGGGGGATATCCAGCGCGATTGATGGCGGTATCGATGATCTGATCAGAAAATATGATCTCAAAATCCGCCGGATAATTGATGTTTAAATTCATAGGACTGTTTGGATCGGGCGGTGTAAAACGAGGATCCAGATTTACCCGCCAGCGATAATTTGTGCTGCTCACCAGCCAGCCAGTCTTCTTGAAATCTAACTCGCACTCATCATTTTTTACATTCACTACAAATCCATCTACCAGGGGGGATTGGGAGAATTTGTCGATCCAGATCGTGTCCGTTAAAGGTACTTTTTGTCCACCTGTGATATCATATATGACATAATTGGGATTTCCCTGATTATGAAAATAAGAAGTGTCATTAAATTCAATGCGATACTCTTTGCCATCTGGAATGGAATCCGGGATCAGAAAATCGATCCAGACCTCGCCGGTACCTGCACACTCTTTTTTCAATTCATCCACAATTTCCGGATATACATAGCCGGCAGCTGGAGCAGTTGGTGTGACTACAGTCGTATTCACATCCACCCGTATATTTCCTGATATATCCACTTCGATTTTACTGGTGCATTCAGCAGGTGTCAACCCCGCTAAAGCCCCAGACGCACTAGTGTCAATTAACCCATGGTCATAACTGACTACCGCATAATAATAAGTCTGACCATTCTTCACATCGGTATCGATATAATAATGTTGTAAACCAGTATTTTTCCCCAGGTCAAAATTGGCCCCCTGGACATCTATAGGATGTAAGCCTTGATATTCATTAATTTTATCAAATTGGGCAATGGGTTTTCTGAAAGTCGCTCGTCCATAAGCATCGGTGATGAGCCGGGTTTCTAAAAATTCTGGTTCAGTGCTGCGATAAATTCTATAACCCTCGAAATCATATTCCTGTAAAAAAGGATCCCAGGATCTCTCCGCTCGATCATCCCATACCAGAATCACACGGTTATCTCCGGCAATAGCCGCTTTAATCCGAGGTTTTTCTGGCGGTTTGGCAAACCGATAATCCGCATTATAGATTTGCTGTACCGTTTTTTTAGTTAAAACCAGATCCTCATGGTTATCTCCAAATAACAAAGACATGGAATAATTTTCAGTTTGTCCTGCTCGCAACGGGAATGGACCGGAGGAAAAGAACATACCTAAATTTGCGGTTACCTGCTGACTATGTGGTGGTGGAGCCGATCGGAATACTTCCCAATTCTGTTCCTCATTCCACAATTCATAGGTGTGGACTGGAAAGATTCGGAATCCCGTCAAACCAATCTGATCGGACTCATCCTTATCTGTGAAATCAAAATTCGGTTCGCCCGCGGTGGGAATCCCGTCACCCTCTCCGTTATCCGGTCCGGGATAATCAAAATCATTTGGACCCAGACCATCTTCACCTAAATCATCATTTAGAGATTCACCTTCATCCCATTGACCATTCTGATTGATATCGGTATAACTCATCCAATCCCCATCTTCATCGCCGGAGAAATGGGGTCTGGGTTCGTAACCAAAATATTCCTGGAATTTAACCGGGTCGGTTACCCCATAGGGAGGTGAACTCAACCAGGTTCCTGGTCCCGAAACCCGAGTTTCGTCTGTTAATCCATCGTCATCGTTATCAATCCCATCATATGGAATTCCCGGACTCTCCAGGAACGCAAAACCGGCTACTCCTACCGGATACCAGCGGTTAGGACTCCCATAGCCATCTCCATCCCACGCCCAGGCAATATCCAGATAGGTATCATAATCTCCGGTGTCATCAGACGAGTCATCCGTCCCTCCCACTCCCCAATCGATATAAAAGCAGTAGTACGTACTATCGTAATTGTATTTTCCTTCATTCGTAATAAAATACAGTGCAAAAATTACATCTTCTGCCAGGACCTGTGACCATTGAAAATAGCGAGCAGCGACTTCCAGTCCCATGCCACGGCGATCGGGTTGAGCTGGATCGGGATAAAAATTCCATTCTTCATCCGGATCATCGTCAAACACAAAATAGGTTTCTACATCTGCATTGCGCACTCCTTTTCCGAAAAAGCCATTCCAGTAAACCAGATCATCAATTAATCCATTCCCATCATCATCATAGTCATTTCTTACTTCATTCGGATTTCTCCAGCCATCCGCTTTATCCGGCCAGCGATCTGGCCAACTTAACGGATCATTGCTCATGGCCGGTTTATCCCCCTGGGTGTTAAAATAACCGGGAAGAGGAGCCCAACCCCAGAGTTCGTCTGAAGGCCCTTTGTCAACGAACTCTCGATACTGAGTTTCCATGGGATGGATACGCAGACCCTGATTATCAATGGCTCCAGCCTGAACGACCAGCGCCACTCCGTCGGTATATGAGTGACCCGTACCTTTTGGCCATTCGCCGGAGGGTTGATCAGGCCAATGAGCAATTTCTCCCCAGTTGATATAAATCGTGCGCACCAGATTGCCATCCATGATTCCCTGACGCCGATACTCCGTATTTCCCACATTGGGATCCGGTATTCTTTGGGCAAATGCCACCTGATCGAAAATCAGCCATGCCGCAATTGAACTGATAAAGATGATTATTCTTTTCATGCTAATCGATACCATGTTTAAAATCCTATTTCAATTCCTAATTGTACCCGACGAGGTTCTGAGTAAAAATCTGGTCGAATAAAATACTGCTCTAAGGTATTAATTCCCCGAGGACGCTGTGATCCAAAATACAGAGGTTCAAGAGTGTATCCGGCTCGTCCAGTATCGCGGAATACTTCATTCTCATTCAGACGATCTAATAAGTTGTACACCTTTAAATAAAGAGTAAAGCGAGTATGCCAGACATGTAACGTTTTAAATGCATGAAGATCTACTAAAAATTGGTTGGGTCGTTGACCACTATTCTCGACCGCGATCTGCACATTCTGAAAAGTGGGTGTATACGGTAAACCGCTACCATAACGACCAATCAGACTCACCATATAATTTCCGCTGTAGCCTAAGGTGATTGAGGCATTGATTTGATGTCTTCTATCCCAATCTAGAGGAACCATTTGTTTTTCAGTTTCTTTCGGGGGATCGGTCTGTGCATCCAGAAAAGCGGTATTCGGATCTGAAGCATTGCCTTTGGCAATCTGATAAGTATAATCAATCGAGGCACCGATTCCTCCGCTCTGTCGTTTTTCAAATTCAAAAGTTATTCCTCGTACATAGGCATAATCGCGGTTAATGTAACGGGCATAGCGGTCCCCCTGATAGGTTTTCTGTACCTCGGTGCCCAACAGATTTCGGATATCTTTATAGTAAGTGGTTATTGACATTCCAAAAAAATCGCTAAGTTGTTGTTGCAAACCAAATTCATAGATCACCGTCTCCTGAGGTTTTAAATCGGCATTCCCCATGGTATTGAGCAGGGATTGGGGTGGAGAGGAAGTGATACTTTGTAAGGGATATACTTCAAATTCAGGATTGGTATACAAAAATTCAAAATTAGGAATCTGGAAAAAATGCCCATAGGAAACATGAATTACTCCGCGCTCGGAGATGGGATAGGCGATCCCGAAGCGAGGACTGATTTGCCATTTCGCTTTCGCGCTGAGGCGGGACGAAAAAGTTGGGCGTGTAAAATCAGTGGGAACTTCCCCGTCAGGTTCGAAATAATCAAATCGGATTCCGGCATTCACCACCATAAAGATGAATTCCATTTTGTCCTGAATAAAAGCAGAAAACTCAAATGGATGATGCAGATATTGATTGTTGCTGATAGTGGTGATAGGAGGAATGCGTTCCGGAAGTTCAGGAACTATTTGAAACTCATGCATCCATAACCGATGCTGTTTAAATTCAATCCCGGTTTTTATTTGATGAGTATTGGTAATTTGACTGACTAAGTCGGCTTTGGCCAGATGGGTTGAGGTAGCCCGGGCAAAATTCCACATCTCCTGTCCCCCGCTTAAAAAAGCATTGGCACCCGAAACCAACAACCGCTCCGAAGGCACATAACGAGAATCAAATGGATCTTCATACACATATTGATCATAACGGGTATAAAAATAAGAATAGCGAATATCTAAAAATGTTTTGGGATTAAAAATATGATTCCAATGCGAGCCATTGCTAATGCTGGACTGAAAGCGTTTATAATTGCCCTCTGGATTCAATCGGAAATTATGTAGATAATCCTGCCAATGGCGTTCCTGCAACATCACTTCGGTGCTGATTTTATCACGATTGGAAAGCTGATAGGTTAATTTCAGGTTACCGGTATAGCGATCGGAATTATTCATGGGAACGGGATCGGCTTCATCGATGAGTTTTTGGGCGATTTCTTCACCGAAGGGATAATTCACTCCATGACTCTGGATAATTCGATCAGCTGGATTTTCAGGAGTAAAATAGGAAACATCAGTTGGTAAAAATACCTTTTTGCCAAAGATGTAACCATCGTTATGGAAGAAGCGTCCGCTGGCAAAAAAAGTCAATTTTTTATTGAAGCCTGGAACGATTCCACTGAGATCACCCTGGATATCCAGTATTGGTTTAGAATCATTGATATTCCAGAATATGTGATCATGTGAACTGAGATATTTTCCACCATAAGCCTTTAGATTGCCGGTTAATTTCTGGCCTCCTTCTTTGGTGACAATGTTAATTACTCCGGACATGGCCTGTCCGTATTCCGCATTGAAGGTTCCACTGATCACATTGAGTTCCTGGATGGAATTATTTTCAATCTCAACCGCGATATCACCCGAGTACACATCATTGATAGGAATACCATTGACTAAATAGGCCACTTCGCCGATCCGTCCACCCCGGAAATGCCCTTCTACCACACCGGCCTGCAAGTTGACCACATCCTGAAAATTATCCACCGGCAGACTCTCTATCACATCTCTGCCGACCGAAGATTCCGTCGAAGTCAAATCTCGTTTCACTAAAGGCCGTTCGGCAGTTACCTCGATGGTTTCTCCTAAATCAAGTGAGGTTTGCGAAAGGCGGAATTCCAGACGAGTAGTCTTATCAACATTCACCATCACGCCATTTTGGGCCATCTCTGTATAACCGATCATCATCGCCCGAACCGTATATACTCCGGGTGGAACTCCCAGAATAAGAAAAGAACCATCTAAATCGGTGGCAGCTCCCAGAGTGGTGTTATCGATGATAATATTTACCCCTGGTAATGCTTCACCGCTGGATTTATCATACACGACGCCGACTAATTTCCCGGTCGTCCCGGCCAATAAAATTCGCCCGGCAAATACCAACATAAAGATAAAAAGATATCGGGATATACTTTTTTTATGGGTCATGACCATCCCCACCTGTAAGAATAAAGTGTATACCAACCGCAATTAAAGAGTTTTTTAAAATGAATTTCTTTTTTAAAAATTAACCCGATGTTCTCCTGATTTTTATATTGAGGAGAACATCGGGTAACCAGAGACCAATCAGTTTACTTCATAAATGTCATTTTCTTCGTGATGAAAGCATTGGTGCCACGCAATTGATAGAGATACATTCCAGACGCAACTATATTGCCAAAGTCATCTTTGCCATCCCATAAGACCTGATAGGTTCCTGCGGGTAAATCCTGATTCACCAGGGTGCGAATTTTTTGACCCAGCATGTTATAGATATTCAATTCTACTTTCCCGCGCTCCGGAACTCGATATTCAATGATCGTTTCAGGATTGAAAGGATTTGGATAATTTTGATTCAGCTGATAACTATGGCTTAAATAGGCCACAGGAGTTTCAGGATCTTCGATGGAAACCACGGCATCTGCATTAAAAATCCTGAAATCGTCGAACCAGGCATAACCAGTGGGGAAGGAAGTAAAGCGGGCCCGAATGCTGACACCAGCGGCATCGCTGGGCGATTTCGCGACAACGGAAAAGAGAGTCCAATCACTGGAGGCATTGCGTTGATCAGCATAGAAATATTGATCACCTCCCGTCAGATCCCAGGAATGATCAATGTCTCCCCGATGGAAGAAAAAGCACACTCCCATCCGCTCATTGATCCGATCGGGTGTC
>Ga0067045_1003157_pt1 | contig 27972 bp, 26 predicted proteins | sample TerdegcTABiofilm_FD_59184 | JGI IMG/M metagenome (GOLD analysis project Ga0067045, IMG submission 59184) | Combined Assembly of (Gp0054472, Gp0054536) Wastewater bioreactor microbial communities from Singapore -Terephthalate degrading...
AGAAATCTTTTTCTATCATCGCGTACGCGCTGTGATTGTGGATTGACTCGAAATTCTCCGCCTCAATGCGATACCACGGAAAATTGTCTTTCTCGCGCAGCCGCGAAAGCGCAGAGCGGACAACGTCTTCCACGAACATGGGGTTATCGTACGCCCTTTCAGTCACGAATTTTTCGTCGGGTCTCTTGAGGAGGGAGTAAATTTCGGAACTGACCGAAGACTCCACGATCTCGATGATCTCTTCAAGCCAGAAGAATTTCTTGAACCTAAGCTGGACTCGGACGATGCCTCGCTGGTTGTGGGCTCCGTATTCGGAAATCTCCTTCGAGCAGGGACACACCGTTGTCACAGGCACTTCCACTCCCACGATCAGATCGAACCGATCAGAAAGCGAGCCGCGCATGAAACACGTGTAGGACATGAGCCCCGGGGTGCCGCTCACAGGGGCGAGCTTCTCGATGAAGTAAGGGAACTCCACGTTCATGTGGGCGCTTTCCGCGTTGAGACGGGATTTTATCTTCTGACAAATGTCCTCGAACTTTTCCATCGAGATCTCGCCGCGAAACTCGTTGAGGACCTCGATGAAACGACTCATGTGCGTGCCCTTGAAATCGTGGGGAAGATTGACGAACAGATCGAAAAGCCCCACGGTGTGCTGGCGCTTCTTCTGGCGGTCCTTCACCGTAATGGGATATCGCAATCCTTTCACTCCGACCTTGTCGATGGGAATCTTTCGCCCATCGGGCAGGCTCTGTACGTCTGGAATCACCGAGTACTCCACGTTTCTATTCCGCCTGATCATGATTTCGAAACCTTCGTACAAACGCTGGGGGAGTTTTTCGGAACGTGCGACTCACGGCACGTCACGTATGAACGTGGCACGCGAGGAGTCCGACTCCCATATGGATATACTATAGAGCATGTCGGCTTGCTCATTCAATTGCTTGGATACCTCCTCGAAAAGGTATGCGGCGATATTCTCTGCAGAGGGCTCCACGCGATCGAAGGGCTCGATTTCGTTGAGATAATTGTGATCGAGCCGTTCCACCGCGGCGTTGGCTGCCGCCTTCAAGACGCCGAAATCAATGACCATTCCTCCTTCCCCAGGAGCAGAAGATCTGGCGCAGACAGAGACCTTGTAGTTGTGTCCGTGGAGTCGCTCACACTTTCCATTATAATTGCGCAATCGGTGTGCTGCCGAGAAGCTGGTGGTTATTTCAACTTCGTACATGAAACGATTCTCCTGAGGGGTAGTTAACAAAAAACATTAAAATTTACGCCAAAACTGCCGAATGTGTCAAGGAAAATCCAAAAAGTCATTGACACGCACGCGACCTGCGAGCTATATCCTTCGTATCCGCGCCAAGCCGCGCTCGCTCCGCGGCTTGTGCCGGCAAAGTGCCCGAAGGAGTCACCGGATGACGCTGAGTCGTTTCGGCATCCTCTCTATCATAGCATGTCTCGTCTGCTCGTTGACCACTGGCCCTGCATCCGCTGCCGGCGAAGAACCAGTCGTCCGCAGAGCTGCCACGCCTTCGACGAACCGCACTTTTCAGATGCATGAGCGGTCCCTCCAGGGTCAGAATGGAGAGCAGACCAGACCTCACCTTGGCCTGTCTCCTCTTCCGTACTCGCCCCAGGGTCCCCAAACCCCACCGCCTCCAAACGGTCCTACTCAGCGTCCACCAACGATCGGTTTTCCCGACATTCGCGGTCTCATCAAGACAGTGAACCCTTCTGTGGTGGCGATACGGATGCTCGATTCTACCACGTCGTGGCCATTGCGCAACTTCAGCGGGTCAAAGGAATCGGGGCTCAAGGCCATGGGGTACGGTTCCGGATTTGTCGTCTCCAGCGACGGGCTAATTCTGACCAACGAACATGTTCTGCGAAACGGGACCCAGATCGAGGTGGAGCTGCTTGGCGGCAAGAAGTACATGGCCAAAGTGGTCCACAAAGACGAGAAAAACGATCTTGCCCTCCTCAAGATCGATGCCGGCAATTTGCGGCCCGTGAAATTGGGGGATTCAGATGGTGTCGAGCTTGGGGAGTGGGTGGTTGGAATCGGCAATCCTTACGGAATCGGACAATCGATCATGATCGGGATAGTGAGCGCGCAGCGCCGACTCATCCCCGGATCCGGCTATCCCCCGCTGATACAGATAGACGCAGCCATGAACCTGGGCAACTCCGGAGGGCCGCTGTTCAACCTCGACGGGGAAGTAATCGGCATCACAACGATTTTGTTGTGGAAGAGCCAGGGCATAGGGTTCGCAACTCCGGTCAATGTAGCCAGGGGCTTTATCCAAGGCAAAGTCCACGGCCCGAGCAGAGCCGCGTCCGTTTCCTCCTTCGCGCCCATCGGTCCGGTTTCCAATGCTCCACGGCTCCTCAAGGAGCCTTTCAATCCTCTCGATCCACCCTGGAAATTCTCGAGGTGACCCGAGGGGCCCCCAGCCCCCTTATCCTTTCGCGGTGAGTCCCTTCCCGACGCGCCACATTGCCCTGCAGAATTGTACACGGATGGGGTATAAGGAGGAGTCATCTCTGCACATTGGGGAGAATGCACAGCAACGAGCGAGGAAGAAGGAGCACCCATGCCAGCGAAGAAGGAAAGGGACAAGACCCGGAAGTTGAAAGATGCGTTGATGAAGGAGCCGGCGCGAGTCTGGGACAAGGTTTCGCCCAAAGAGCGTAAGGAGATTTTCGCGTACGCCGAGAGCTACCTGGACTTCCTGAATAGGGCTCGTACCGAGCGCAGGGCAGTCCAGTACCTGGTGGAATCTGCATCTAGTCGAGGATTTCGAGATATCGGGTCCCGGGGCAGGCGCCGTGGCCGTGTCTTCTTTGCGTCTCGTGGCAAGCTGCTCTTCTTGGCAGTGACGGGGAAACAGCCGATGACCGAGGGCATCAGGTTGATCTGTTCTCATGTGGACGCTCCCCGGCTGGATCTCAAGCCCAACCCCTTGTACGAAGATACTGGCCTTGCTCTTCTCAAAACCCACTATTACGGGGGCATAAAGAAATATCATTGGGTGGCACGGAGCCTTGCCCTGTGCGGAACAGTCGTCCGCTCCGACGGATCGTCGGTGGAGGTAGACGTGGGCTTCGACGCAGCCGATCCCATTCTCACCATCACGGACTTGCTGCCGCATCTCTCCCGCAAACAGATGGAAAAGAAAGCCTCTGAATTTATGCCCGCAGAAAACCTCAATTTGATCGCGGGAAATCTGCCTCACCAAGACACGGACTCGGACGATCGAGTAAAGCTGGCTGTGCTTGAGCTCCTGAACACGAAGTACGGAATAACGGAAGAGGACTTCGTGACGGCAGAGCTCCAGGTCGTGCCTGCCGAGCCAGCGCGCAGCGCTGGTTTGGATAGGAGTCTGGTCGCAGGATACGGTCAAGACGATCGCGTGTGCGCATTCGCAAGTTTTACGGCCTTGTTGGAGACGGCCGATCCGCAACATACCGCGATCGCGGTGTTCTACGACAAAGAGGAGATTGGATCGGAAGGGAACACGAGCGCGAAATCGCGCCTACTCGATCTTTTCCTCATGGAGCTCCTGAGCTTGACGGGGACATCGCCGTCAGCAATCAATTTGCACCGGGTGTATCTGAACGGCAAGGCGCTCTCTGCGGACGTGGCGGTAGGCTATGATCCCACGTACCCGGACGTGTACGAAAAGCGGAACTCCCCGAAGGTGGGATGGGGCATAAACCTGAAGAAGTACACCGGACATGGCGGCAAGTACATGGCATCGGATGCCAACGCCGAGTATGCGGCCTGGGTGAGGAGACTCTTCAACGAAGCGGGAGTCCTGTGGCAGGCGGGGGGCATGGGGAAAGTCGACGAAGGGGGAGGAGGCACGGTCTCCAAGTTTCTGGCAAACACGGGCCTGGAGATCCTCGATTGCGGCCCGGCCCTCTTGGGAATGCACTCCCCGCTGGAGCTCATCGCTAAAGACGACATATGGATGTGCAACAAAGCGTTCAAAGTATTTTTTGCCAGCTAGCTCACGGGTGTCCATGAGATGGGGGGATTTGATTCCCCGGAGGTTTACACGGGGAGACGCGTTGAGGGAGCGAGCGGGAAAAAGCTGAGGAACGAAAATTCATTGATATGAACGCGACAAAGTTGGCCGACGGGACGGATGATTGTATCTCAACAAGTGGGTGATCTTTTGAGAATTAGCTATAGGTGCTGTTTTTCTGTTTCTCCTTCCCGTTTGCACGAATGAGAATTGATCGTGAAAAAGGGGTTGCGCTGGGTACGCGAAATACTGTAAATTGAAAAAGTGTCGCGAGATCCTGTGAGGAAGGGGACGAGTGTCCTGAGCAGGGTTAGCCGTAGCCATATAGTACGCGAGGGCGTGGATGCGATCTCTTAGGCGCTGCAAGACTGAATCGCCTTAGGGATGCACGGTTTAGTAAACCGCTCATATGCCGTCGGACACTCATCCATGGCGTGTTGTGACCATCTAAGATCGGGATGGCTCGGGTTCCCCATGGGAATCCCGAGCCACCGCCGCGCGGGTGCAACGCCCGAGGATCGGACGGGACGGGGACGGCAGAACAGCTCTACCATTGAATCTCAACCCGGAGGTGGTTGTTTATGGACCGCAATGTATGCGTAATCGCCGGTGGAATGTCCAAATGGGGGGTGAGAGACGGCAGCCAACGGGATTTCTACCAAGAAGCAGCCAAGGCTTGCTACGACGATGCGCCGGGGCTTAATCCAAAGGACATAGACGGCTTGCTCGTTGCTTCCGCCTACACGGAGCGCACATCGTATCAGACGCATCTGGCTCCTCTGGTGGCCGAGTATGTCGGTATCAAGCCCAGGAGCATTTGTGCCCGGGTCGAATTGCTGTGCGCGAGCGGAAGTTCAGCCATTATTCTTGCGTTCGGACTCATTAAGTCGGGTCAAGCGGACATGGTGATGGTGGCTGGAGGGGAGAAGCTCTATACGCCCCAGAAATGGGAGGTCTTTTACAGCGAGCTGGCATCGGTTGATCATGACTGGGATGGAGGCCAAGGTCTGGGTTTGCCGCCCCCTGTCTTCGCGATGGTAGCAAAGCAGCACATGAAGCAGTACGGAACGAAAAAAGAGCATCTCGCGACCGTGTCCGTGAAGAACAGAAGAAATTCAGCCAAGAATCCGTGCGCACAATTCCAAAAGGAAGTCAGCATGGACGAGGTCATGAATGCCCGCATGATCGTGGCGCCTTTGACCTTGTTTGATTGCTGCCCCATTACGGACGGGGCAGCCGCGATAATATTGGCCGCGGAGGAAAAGGCAAAGCAAGTGACGGACAAGCCACTCGTGTACATACGCGGCACAGGACAAGCCTCCCTGAACAACATGTCAGCCAACATGCCGAGTTGGACCACGTGGGAGGCTCTGAAGATAGCTGGTCAAGAGGCGTACAGGAAAGCGAGAGTCGAGCCGAAAGACATCGATGTTGCAATGACCCACGACTGCTTCACCATCTCCGAGATCATCGAGATGGAGGACCTGGGGTTCTGCAAGAAAGGAGAGGGCGGCTTCTTCGTGGGGGACGGACAGAATGATATCGGTGGCAAGATCCCCACGAATACGGATGGTGGACTCCTCGGCTGCGGTCATCCTTTTGGTGGGACCGGCATACGCCAGGGGATAGAGGTCATGCGTCAGTTGCGAGGGGATGCTGTCCAGCAGGTTGAGGGAGCGTCCCTGGGGCTCACCCACAATCTGAGCGGATTCATTGCGGCTCATACGGTTCTTATTTACGGAAGGGAGGCATCATGAGCACACCGGGAATCCCCATACTCGAAGGACGATACATGGTCACCATGGACCTGTATCCTCAGCAGAGTAAAGAATTCAATCAGATGTACCTCTTCTACGAGAATCTGAGAAAAGGCCGCTTCACAACGACCAAGTGCAAGGATTGCGGATCCGAGCCGTTTCCCCCGCGGTTGCTCTGTCCTGACTGTTTCAGCACCAACATGGAATGGGTGGACTGGCCGACCGAGGGGACCGTGATAGAGTCTACCGAGGAAGTGGTCGGGGTCCCCTTGGGCTTCGGACGGGCTCCCCTGATTCATGCCCTCGTGGACTTGCAGGGCAAGCGTACTCTTTTCGTCCGTATCGTCAATTGCAAAGAAGGTGAGCTCAAGCCGGGGGACAAGGTCAAATTGTCGGTGTTCGATATAGACCCAGTTCCCCAAGAGGTAGGGAAAGATGTCGTAGAGATGCCTCGGGTCTTCTACGCGTTCGAACCGGTGAAATGATATCAGGTTATCCGGCGTTGGGGCTGCTGTAGAGCCCCCATGGCGCCGCGCTGCTATTGACCTTCGGTGGGCCGCTGCCGACCCGAGGGTCCGAATCCATGGAATTTGCACAGGAGGATGAATATGGCACTTGAATGGTTGCCTCGCGACGACAGACTGAAGGATCATATTCTTTTTGGTCCTGAGCATTGGGGGACTGAAGCACCATGCACGGTGTACGAAAAGAAGCCTCTAACGGATCCAAATGGGAACCAGATCGAAGGCTTGTATGTGGCCTGGATCCGACTGAACAACCCCAATCAGTATAACTCCTACACCACCGAAATGGTAAAGGGTGTTATAGCGGGATTCAGCGCAGCGAGCCAGGACCGTACCGTTGTCGCAGCCGTTTTCACAGGCACGGGAGACCGCGCATTCTGCACCGGCGGCAATACGAAGGAATACGCAGAATACTATTCCAAGAGGCCTCATGAGTACGGCGAGTACATGGACCTGTTCAATGGCATGGTTGACGCCATCCTGAACTGCAAGAAACCCGTAATCTGCCGGGTTAACGGCATGAGGGTTGCCGGCGGCCAGGAAATCGGAATGGCTTGCGATCTGGCCGTTGCCAGTGACCTGGCCATTTTCGGTCAGGCAGGCGCACGGCATGGATCGAGCCCAGACGGAGGCTCTACAGATTTTCTGCCCTGGTTCCTCAGCATGGAAGATGCGATGTGGAACTGCGTGAGCTGCGAGATGTGGTCCGCGTACAAGATGAAGGCGAAAAATCTGATCTCCAAGGCAGTGCCCGTCCTGAAGAAAGGTGACACCTTTGTCCGCAACCCGCTCGTGATCACCGACTCGTACGTAAAGGACGGGGAGATTGTGTACGGTGAGTTCAAGACCGGCAGCGAGGCCAAAGAGGCTAAAGAGATGATGAAAGAGCTCCCCGTGGATTTCGAGCTCTTGGACAAAGAGGTTAACAGGATAATCTGGACATTCGCAAACCTGTTCCCTGGGTGCCTCATCAAGGCCATCGACGGGATCAGGGCCAAGAAGAAGTTTTTCTGGGATCAGACGAAGCTCGCCAACCGGCATTGGCTTATGGCTAACATGGGATATGAGGCGTTTCTCGGATTCAACGCGTTCAACACCAAGAAAATCACGGGCCAGGATGTGGTTGATTTCATTAAGTGGCGGCAGCTCTTGGCCAAGGGCGCTCCCGCGACTTCCGAAACCTTTGCGGAATGCATGGGTAAGCCAAAGGAATAAAAAGACAATGAGGGGGGCTCCTCACGGCCTGCGATGAGGAGCCCATTCAACGAGTCCGAGGGAGCCGCGTAATAGCCATAGCTCGGATTGGCACAGTTCGGCAGACCTCATTCCGGACCCTCACCTTGCACTCCTTCCATTGGGATCGAGCCGGGGTGAGGGTCGCTGGTTTTTGGGCATTGCCGAAACGTAAGGCCGATTCGTGCCAAGGAGGACAAGATGGAATATCGGTTGATTACCTGTGAAAAGCTGTATGACGGGGCTGTCGTGAGAATCGTGCTCAATTCCCCGAAAGCCAATGTCCTGGAAGCAGCAATGCTGCGAGAAATCTTACAGTCTCTTGACGAAGTGGCCAATCAGCCCGACGTCAAGCTCATCGTGTTCGAGGGAGCCGGAAAACACTTTTCTTTCGGTGCAAGCGTGCCGGAGCACACCAAGGAAAACGCCGCGATGATGCTCAAGGCTTTCCATGCAATGTTCTATCGTCTCATTGATCTGGCTGTCCCCACCATGGCCATAGTCCGTGGTCAATGCTTGGGTGGCGGCATGGAGCTGGCGTTGTTCTGCAATTTCCTCGTGGCGGACAAGACTGCGAAGTTCGGCCAGCCGGAGATCGTGCTAGGAGTCCTTCCGCCACCTGCTTCGGTGATGTTGCCCAGGAAGGTGGGACAAACCTGCGCTGACGACATTGCGCTCACCGGCAGAACCCTTGACGCTGAAGAAGCCCATCGAGCTGGCATCGTGTCGCTTCTCGTGGATTCAGAGCAGGATGCGTGGCAAGCGGCAGTCCAATGGATCGAGCAGCATATCCTGCCCAAGAGTGCCGTCTGTCTCAAGATAGCGAACAAGGCAGTTCGAATGGGATTCTTCCGGGCATTGCGGGAAGATTTGCCGCGTATGGAAGCCTTGTACCTGAAAGAGCTCATGGAGACCAACGACGCCAATGAGGGCATCATCGCTTTCCTGGAAAAGAGGAAGCCCGTGTGGAAGAACGAGTAAAGGCATCTTCCACGCACGTCGTCTAGCCAAGACTGGAGAGAAAGGGCGACCGGCACCGGAGTGGGGATCGTTCGGCTCCCGCTCCGGATGCCGGTGACTTCAAGATTGCGACAAGGGGTCAAGTCTTGTTTCTTGATCTTCCTTTCACAACTTAAACTCGCCGGCTCTGTCTAGACCAGGCCAGTAGCTTATTCACAGGCCATCGTCATCATAGATTCATCAAGAAACAAGACCTGACCCCCCTGCGTGCAGAAGGATTACGCGAGCTCGTCGATGGCCTTTTGGGCTTCGACAAATGCTCTGGTCACCTGAGAGTCGCTCAGCCTGGCCCGTTCGTAGAGCTCCGGTACTGTCATGAGATCGGCCTCGATGAGCTTCTCGAATACGCTCTGGAGTCCGTCCGGAGTGAGCCCGTACTTGTTCATCAGGGCCGAATCGTCCAACCCGTCTCGCATGTCCGACACAAAGTCCTTCGCTTTGATCTTCACCATGATCGAATGCCTTCTTTGACGAAGAGCCTGTTTATCTGTGCCTATAGCGGTTGACACCCAAAATGTCCGATTCGCCTATTCGACAATGATGGGCGAGACGAACGTGTCTCAAAACTCGGGACACACCAAAAAACGTAGCACGATTGAGCGTCGATGCGTGGAAAGGCACCCTCACCCCAACCCTCTCCCAGAGGGAGGGGGAGCCGTAGGGATACCCTCTCTCCCGCGATGGGGGAAAGGCTGAGGGTGAGGTGGTGTGCCACGATCATCACGGACTGCAGGCTTATGAGACACTTTCAGACGCCCGTCCCACCGGTCCGCGATCCTTTCATACATGCCCACGGGACATGGGAAGCGGACAGAACGTTCGGCAATTAATTCATGTTACCCTTCTCTGCGTCACCTGTGAAGACCAAGGCAGCAGTTTTTTCTCCTAAGGCACGGTTTCACTCCGTTGACGGAGCCGGTAGCCCGGAGAGCTATAGTGCAACGCATTGAATATGCGTAACATTCATTGCAGTGGAAAGCCAATGAGCCTTCGGTCGACATGGGGACATAATAGAGGTCGAGACTTCCTATCAGCGCCCGTGAAGGTCCTGACTTATGGCCAACACGATAACCGAGCGCGGCCGTTGCCTTCAAGCTGTCGTTAATGACTCTGTTTGCCAATCGGGTTCCGACCTGGTCTTAATGCGCTCCACTATAGTCCATACAATTTTTCGGCAATTGCAAGATTGTTGGCACTGTAATGGGCGAGGTTGGTGTATGATTAGAATGATCGAAGCTCAATGCACAAGGAAGCTTTTATGGGGAGGGAACGATGCGCACGTTGAAGAAGCTGTTTGTGTCGGGAGCCATAGTGCTTTTCCTTGGGATGCCGAACTTGGCGTCGTCGCGAATCATCTTCACCGTCTGTCAATGGTATAACGTCGAGAAAAACTGCTACCGGTGCTCGGATTATTTCTCCGTGCGATCGGAAGAGGAGGCAAGGCGCAAGTGCAAGGGCGGGACCCCGCACTATTTTCCCAGCGTGGGAGCGCTCCATGGCTGGATGATCGGCAACTGCACCTGTGACCACGACGACTGACAATCACGAGATATCTTGTGGCCCAAAGGCGGGGTGCAAACCCGCTACGGTTGCTGCTGCGGCACCCTTTGCGCAAGGATCAATGCGCTGCACTAGAGGGGTGGGGGCATGCTTCAAAGCCACTCTCAATTGGGACAGGCAGTGGGCCTGCCCTTATCAGGATGGTTGGCAAGTGAGTGGTCTGCAAGCCCGCCCCACTGTCGGATTTCTGGCACGAATTTCCCGTCGCGCCGGCGATCTCGCTCTCAGGGAGCCGTAAGGGAAGGGGGAAACGATCAAGAAATCGGACATCAGGCCAGGATCTACGGGAGTTGCTGGAGGGGCGATTCGAGAACCACCCAGAATTAGGTCGCTTCTCGAAACGCTCCCAAAAGCCAATCCCATCCGCAGCGGATTGTGAGACAGTCTCTGCAGACCCGCCCCAACACAGCTACTCCTACGGGGCGATTCCTGCCTCGAAGGTCAGCCCATCTCCGTCCACGGTAGCCCGTATGTTCTGACCGGGCTGGAACTTCCCGGAAAGAATCTCCAGGGCAAGCGGGTTTTCGATAAGGCGCTGAATAGCCCTTTTGAGAGGCCTTGCCCCATATGATGGGTCATATCCTTCTTCCGCAAGAAGATCCCGAGCCTTGCTATCCAGTTCCAGAACAAGCTTGCTCTGAGCCAGTCGCTTGTTCAACCGAGCAATCTGGAGATCCACGATCTTCTTGATCTGATCTCTGTCGAGGGAGTGGAAAATGATGACGTCATCCAGACGGTTGAGAAACTCGGGTCTGAAGTAGCGTCGTAACGCCTCCATCACCTCCTCTTTCATGGCTTCTTCATCCCTGCCTGCAAGGTCTCGGATCTCGGCGGACCCGATATTGGAAGTCATGACAATGATGGTGTTGCGAAAATTGACCGTTCGACCCTTGCCATCAGTAAGTCTGCCATCGTCCAGGATCTGGAGCATGGCATTGAAAACCTCTGGATGAGCTTTCTCCACCTCGTCGAAAAGCACGACCGAGTACGGCCGGCGACGCACGGCCTCAGTGAGATAGCCCCCCTCCTCATAGCCCACGTACCCGGGGGGAGCACCAATGAGCCGAGCAACCGAATGCCGCTCCATGTACTCGGACATGTCAATGCGCACCATGGCCTGCTCGTCGTCAAAGAGGAATTCCGCAAGAGCACGCGCCAACTCGGTCTTTCCCACGCCGGTCGGGCCGAGGAACATGAACGAGCCGATCGGGCGATTCGGATCCTGGAGCCCGGACCTCGCTCTGCGAACCGCGTTTGCCACGGCAATTATAGCTTCCTTCTGTCCCACCACGCGATTGCTGATACGCTCTTCCATTCGTATCAGCTTTTCCACCTCTCCTTCGAGCATCTTTGAGACAGGGATGCCCGTCCACTTGGCCACTACTTCCGCGACATCCTCGGGACCGACTTCTTCCTTCAGCAGCCCTCCGTCCTTCTGGATTTCAANCAATTGTCTNTTCCGNTCGTTGATGTCNTTCTCGAGCGCGGTCATCATTCCGTATTTCAACTCCGCAGCTCTNCTGAGATCTCCTTCTCGCTCAGCCCGTGCAGCGTCGTTTTTTGCGCGTTCGTATCGCTCTTTGAGCTCACGGATTTCCATGATGACCTTCTTCTCTTGCTGCCATGTTCTTTTGAGATCGGAAGACTCTGCTGATAAGCGGGCAATTTCCTCGCGGACCTTCTCCAGCCGTTCCTTGCTCGCGGGATCAGATTCCTTGGTCAAGGCCTGTTCTTCGATCTGGAGCTGAATGATACGCCGCTCGATTTCATCGATTTCCGTGGGCATCGAGTCTATCTCGATGCGAAGCTTCGACGACGCTTCATCAATCAGATCCACAGCCTTGTCCGGGAGAAACCGGTCTGTGATATACCGGTCGGAAAGGGTCACAGCCGCGATTATCGCTGCATCCTGAATCCGAACTCCGTGATGCACCTCATAGCGCTCCTTGAGCCCGCGCAAGATTGCTATGGAATCTTCTACAGAGGGCTCGGCAACGTATATCGGCTGGAACCTGCGTTCCAGCGCAGCATCCTTCTCGATGTACTTGCGGTACTCGTTGACCGTAGTGGCACCCACAGCACGCAATTCTCCTCGGGCGAGAGCGGGTTTGAGCATGTTCGATGCATCCACTGCTCCTTCCGCGGCTCCTGCTCCCACGAGAGTGTGCATCTCGTCAACGAACAAGATAATTTCACCAGCGGCCGTTGTTACCTCTTTGAGCACAGCCTTGAGGCGCTCCTCGAACTCCCCCCTGTACTTGGAGCCGGCCACAAGCTGGCCCACATCGAGGGCGAGGACTCGCTTCCCCTTCAGTGACTCCGGTATGTCTCCCGACACAATCCTTCCGGCAAGTCCCTCCACGATAGCCGTCTTCCCCACTCCCGGATCTCCAATGAGAACCGGGTTGTTCTTGGTTCTTCTTGACAGGACCTGGATGATTCTCCGAATCTCGTCGTCACGCCCGATAACCGGATCGAGCTTACCTTTGCGAGCAAGCTCTGTCAGATCCCTTGTAAACCGTTTCAGGGCTTGGTACTTCTCCTCTGGAGACTGATCGGTCACTCGCTGGGTCCCCCTGATTTCCGCGAGAATCAGGTAAATCTTTTCTCTTGTGGCTCCATGCCGATTCAGTATACGCGCTGCTTCAGTGCCTTTGACTTCCGACAACGCTATCAAGAGGTGCTCTACCGAAACGTATTCGTCCTTAAGGTCCTCCATCTCCTTAAAAGAGGTCTCGAGAACCGTTCTGAGCGATTGGGAGAAGTATCGATCCGCAGAGGCGCCGCTCTGTTTGGGCAGACGCTCGACCGATTGGAGCACTTCGTTTCGGAGCCCTTCAGGATTGGCGCCCAGCTTTTTCACAATCTCCACACAGATTCCCGCTTCATCCGAAAGGAGAGCCAGGAGCAGATGCTGCGTGTCCACCTGAGGATTTCCTCGCTTTGCCGCAACGTCTTGGGCAGTTTCCAGAGCTTCTTGTGACTTCAACGTGAATTTATCCAAGCGCATGGTTGGCTCCTTTTTCTCCAACATTTCCTGCCGGCTCCGGGAAACTTCTTGTGCCGAGAGCGCTTTCCCTTTTGCTCTCCCATCGAGAGACTCCGAATCGGGGTCGTTACTGGCTGGGCTGAGATCATGGCGTACCGTGTTTGTTCACGTGTAAGGGGGCAGATCCGTTCCCGAAAGCGGCTTACTTTACCTAACAGGTAAATCATGATTAACTAGCTGTCAACCGTGCCGGCATTCAGTTTCGCTCCGAGGCCGCAATCCTGAGAGCATATTGTTCTTCTCGTTGACAGGACGGGGGCTGCAAGCGTAAGATCACAAAAAAGAGTCGATTGTCTGGCCTCGAGCTCCGGAGCGGAGACTGCGAGCGGAATCCGTTTCCGCATTGGGGGAGCGTGAAAACGGGTTGGTTTGTGAAGGCTGCCGGGCTGTCGCTATCAAATGTCGTACCGTGATCGGATCAGGATTCGGTGCACTGCAAGCAAGGAAGGGAGCCATTCTCGTGGTCACGCACGGAGATCCCCCAGAAAAGTTGAGCGATAACGGTGAATTACGTCGACTCATGATGAGCTCTGGTCCTGTCCTCGCTATAGACGACGATCCTACTATCAGGGGACTTCTAGCAGATCTTCTTTCCCTGAACGGCTATTCCGTAATCACGGCAAGCGAAGGGCGAGAGGGAATAGAGCTTTTTTGCCAGCAACACCCCGATCTCGTTATCACCGATATCCAGATGCCGCACATGGATGGACTCGAGCTCCTTCGCCAAGTGCGGGACGTGGATGAGTCTGTCCCTGTGATTCTCGTGACTGGTCACGGAGACTTGGACAACGCGCTCAGGGCTTTGCGCCGTGGCGCGTATGACTTCTTGCTCAAGCCTATCAATCCGGAAATTCTCCTCAACACGGTTCGCAAGGGCCTCGAGCATTGTAGGCTCCGGCGATTTGAGAAGAATTACCGCAAGCTCCTTGAGGAGCAGGTGGAAGAGCGCACGCGAGAGCTCGCGGAGCGCACGAAAGAGCTGGCCAGAACCAACGAGTTTCTGCAGGGCATACTCGATAGCTCCACAAGCGTGGCCATCATGTTGACCGATTTCGAGAACAAAGTGCTGTTCTGGAACAGCGGCGCTGAGCATATCTACGGCTATTCGGGAGAAGAGATGATCGGGAGCTCGGTTCTAGACCTGTTCCCAGTGGACGACGCCACCTTGGACACTCTGGACAAAATGGCCGGGCTTCTGCGTCACAGAACAGGCACGGTCCAGGAAAACGTGAAGCAAGTGGCCAAAGATGGCAGGATGCTCACTGTTTCGATGGCAGTGTCACCGATGCGTGACGCGTCGGGGAATGTCAGAGGCATCCTCGGACTCGGTCTGGATGTGACCAAAGAGGTCCATTTGCACGAAGAGTTGCTCGATTCGTACAAGATGATCAAGAAGATTCAAGGTGCATCCGTATTTGCTCTTGCCAAGCTTGCCGAATCCAGAGACGGAGAGATCGCCTGCCACCTCGAGTGTCTCCAACAATACTGCCACGTGCTTTGCCGTCGCCTCCGTCAAAGAGAGCGATATCGGGATATTATGACCGACCAATTCATAGAGGACCTCGTCCAGTGCTCTGTATTGCATGATATCGGTAAAGTGGGAGTGCCCGATTCAATTCTGTTCAATCGAGACAAGTTCGGTCTGGACGAATACGAGGTCATGAAACAGCATACAATCCACGGTGGCAGAGCCCTTGCCGAAGCAGCAGAAAAGGTCGGTGAGGGGCAGAACTTTCTTTCAATGGGAAAGGACGTTGCCTACTACCACCATGAGCGCTGGGACGGGTCCGGTTATCCATTCGGGCTCACGAGGGAGGACATCCCCCTGTCTGCCCGGATTGTGGCCATCGCGGATGTGTACGACGCGCTCACTACGGAACGACGGTACAAGCGGGCTTACACCCATGAGGAAGCACGAGAAGTGATCGTCAAGGAAAAGGGGAAGCAGTTCGACCCGGAGCTTGTGGAGGCGTTCCTGGATGTAGAAAGAGAATTTCAGCAGATCCGGGACTGGGTCTCGAAGCGTGCTGCGAGAGACAAAGGATTAATGCCAAAGGTAAAAGCTGCGTTCTCGTAGATCAGGACAATTTGATCTCGGGGCGACCGATCAAGAAGGGAATTCTCGGCGACAACGGAGACCTGGAGCGGCATGGCGCTGGAAGAATGCTATAGTGGAGCGCATTAAGAGCAGGTCCGAACCTGATTCGTAAACCAAGTCATAGACGAGCCCGTGAAAGCACCGTGCGCGCTCCACGATCGTGTTGGCCATAATCCAGGAGCTGCACAGGGACTGTTGGGAAATCTCAACCCTGTGGTGAGCGCCTGTCGATCAATGGCTCATTGGCTTTCAACTGCGATAAATGCCCCGCATATTCAATGTGTGGCAGTACACGTGCTGTGAGCCTGTCAGAGAGACTGTGACGTAATTGGGTTTTCGGACAGGAAATATGACACGCAGGGAGCCCGAGGAATAGATGCCCCCATCCTTCACTTCAGAGCGGAGGGGCGGGCGCGTGCAGGTTTCTCGCGTCCCTTCGGATAGGAGAGGCGGTCTGTGGAGCCGATCACGATGTCCCCTCTTGCCTGGCGGGTACCTCTGCACAGCGTTCGGGGCCTTCAATAGACCGTGGCAGAGGGGTTAGCCGATGGCTCAAATTGACGCGCTGCTCAAATCCGCAGTCAAAGCTCAAGCCTCAGACGTGCATATTGCCACAGGAAGCTCTTTCATCTTCCGACAGTTCGGTAAGCTCAAGAGAATCAAATCCCCGGAAGTGAAGCCCGACGTCGCCAAGAAACTTATATACGAGATTCTTAATCCCAATCAGCGCACCGTCCTGGAACAAAACCTCCAGATCGATTTCAGCTACGAGATCAAAGGGTTGGCCAGGTTCAGGGGGAACGTCATTCTCCAGCGAAAAGGTCTGGATGCAACCTTCAGGGTTATCCCTCTGAAAATCCCAACCATCGAGGAACTTGGCCTGCCGCCGGTGGTGCAGAAGTTTTGTGACTTCCACCAGGGGCTCATTCTCGTGACCGGTGCTACAGGTCAGGGAAAATCCACTACTCTCGCTTCCATGATCGATCTGATCAACTCGACGAGACCGGTCCATATCCTCTGTATCGAAGATCCCATAGAATTTGTCCACCCCTTGAAAGTGGGGGTAGTCAACCAAAGACAGCTCGGGATGCATACCAGGTCCTTCTCCAATGCCCTTCGAGCGGCTCTGAGAGAAGACCCGGACGTGATTATGGTAGGCGAGTTGCGGGATCTGGAGTCCATCCGCCTGGCGGTAACCGCGGCAGAAACGGGACACCTAGTTCTGGGGACACTTTCCACTTCGTCCGGGCCCAAAACCGTCGACAGGCTCATCGACTCGTTCCCGTCGGACGAACAAAACCAGATACGCACCATGCTGGCCGAGGGACTTCGGGCCGTCATAACCCAACGGCTCTTTCCCCATGCAAGTGGTACTGGACTGGTACTGGCAGCGGAGATTATGATAGGCACTGTTCCGTTGGCGAATCTCATTCGGACGGAAAAGACATACCAGTTGCCGTCCGTGATGCAGACCGGCCGAGCCCAGGGAATGCAGTCCATGGACGATTCCATCCGACAGTTGCTCAACGCCAAGAAGATCACGATCGAGACCGCTCGGGAGTTCGCAGAGAACAAAAAGGCGTTTCGTGCCTGAAACAAGGTGGCCACATGCCCAAGATTGACGCACTGTTTCACGAAATGATCAGAGCCGGTGCATCCGACCTGCACATGGTGCCAGGGCTTCCTCCGATGCTGAGGCTCAAAGGGGATCTGGTTGCCACAAAACACCAACCCTTGTCCCACAAGTTCAACCAGGAACTGTTTTTCGAGATGATGGCTCCCGAACAACAGAAACGGCTCACTACGACCCTGGAGCTGGACATTGCCTACGAGGTGGCCGGCCTCGCTCGTTTCAGGTGCAACTTTTTCTACCAAATGCGAGGCGTTTCGGCCGTGTTCCGCCAGATTCCGACCCAGATCAAGACCCTGGACGAGCTTGGCATGCCTCCAGGGGTGAACAGCGTCCTGAAAATCCGCAAGGGTCTTGTGCTCGTAACGGGCCCCACAGGATCGGGCAAGTCCACGACCCTCGCCGCGATCATTGACCACATCAATTCTAACCGGGAAGCACACATAATCACTATCGAGGATCCTCTTGAGTTCGTGCACCAGAACAAGAAGTCCCTCATCACGCAGCGGGAAATAGGATCTCACGCCCGGGATTTCGCCGATGCCCTGCGGGTCGCTTCCCGGGAAGACCCGGATATTATTCTCGTGGGGGAGATGCGTGACCTCGAGACCATAGCGCTCGCTCTCACCTGCGCAGAGCTGGGCATACTCGTCTTCGGCACTCTCCACACAAACAGCGCTGTTAAGACAATCGACCGCGTCATAAACGCGTTTCCCGCATCCCAACAGAATCAAATAAGGAGCATGTTGAGCGAATCGCTCAAGGGAGTCCTGGCGCAACAGCTTATAAAGACCGCGGACGGCAAAGGAAGATGTGCAGCGGTAGAAATTCTTATCACAAACCACGGGGTGAGCAATCTCATTCGGGAAGGAAAGCTCGCACAGATCGCATCAGCCATATACACCGGAGCAGCAGAGGGGATGCAGACCATGGACCAAGCCCTCCAGAGATTGGTCGACCAACGCAAAATAACGCCGGAGGACGCGTACTGGAAAGCCATTGACAAAGAGTCATTTGCCAATCAGTGCAGGGAGTCGCTCGTCGCGTGATTGTCAGAAGCCGGGAATGGTGTTCGAAAAACGAAAGCCCCGGAAAGGAGGATGAGAACCGGGGCTTCCCGCACGAGGATAAGGTATGTTGAGCAGCGGGCTACGCCTCCCGCTGTGTGGCAACCCTTAGACCATGATTCTCAATGCTTGTCAAGATTTTTTAAAGTTAAACATTAAAATTGGCAAAAAAACTTATGACCAATTCTCATATTCTTGAATAACCGCTTGAGATATCAATGATTGTTTACATGGAAGCACGAATCACGTCCGCCTTCCCAACCACCCCGATCAATTCCCCTTTCTCCACCACAGGGAGCGTGTAATACTTCTCCTCGTACATAAGCCGTGCCACCTCTGAAATGTCCGTCTCCGGTCCCACGGTTACCGCTGGTCGCGAATAGATGTCTTCCACGGTGGTGGCAGTGATGCGCTTGAACTCCTTCTCCAGGCGCCAGGGATTATCCAAGGGAATCATCGCGTCCAGGAGAACGAATATGGTAGGAATGTGAAGTGGCTGGTTCTGCTTCACGAGGTCCGATTCGCAGACCACTCCGAGCAGACGTCCTGCGTCGTCCACTACCGGCGCTCCGTTTATGTGGTTTTCGGCGAGAATCCGTGCAAGCTCCCGCAGGGTAGTTTCGGGTTTGACGGTGATTACCTGCCGGGTCATGACTTCCGACACTCTTGGCATAGCTCCTCCGGAGGTTGGGGGGAGTGAGGATGGATGACCGCTTTTCCCCGCTACCCCGAGGTGTTTCGCTTGATGACATCGTGACACAGTGGTAGTTTATCCAATCTGGGGGAAGATTTCCAGAGCCGAGTTCTCTGAATGGAGAATCATGGCGCACTGCCAGAGGACGGGGGAAACTCCCGGGTCAAGAGAGAGATCTATCGTTTTTGATCCTTTCCGGAGGAGCGGTGGCAGGCAGTTATGAGGAGAGAGTATGAAGAGTTATCGTAAGGAGCTGTGGTTTTCGGTGCCGTCCAGAAGGGCATTCATCAACATAACACGGGAAGTGGAGGAAGCGGTTCGGGAAAGCGGGGTCCTGGAAGGCTTGGTGCTGGTCAACGCCATGCACATTACCGCATCTGTGTTCATTAATGACGATGAAGCGGGCCTTCATCAGGATTACGAGAGGTGGCTGGAGCAGTTGGCCCCTCACGAGCCGGTAGGGCAGTACCTCCACAATCGGACTGGTGAGGACAACGGTGACGCCCACCTCAAGCGCCAGGTGATGGGGAGAGAGGTGGTAGTTGCCATTACTGACGGCACGCTCGATTTCGGTCCGTGGGAGCAAATCTTCTATGGGGAATTTGACGGTGGTCGCAGGAAACGCGTCCTGATTAAGATCATTGGAGAGTAGCGCGTAGCAGATGCTGTCACGAAGGTTGGCATCCTCAGCCTGCTGTTGTGGGGCTGCGGTTTGTTCGAGGGTCAGTCCCTCCGGCCCTCGCCGCATGCGAGCTTGATCTTGGCGACGAGCTCGTCGAGCTCGCACGGCTTGCTGAGGTAGTCGAACGCTCCCAGCTCGATGCCTTCTTTTGCCGCACGATCAGAGCCATGTCCGGTAAGCATAATAACGGCCATGGAGGGAACCATCTTCTTGAATATTTTGAGGAGCTCTATCCCATCCATATCTTCCATCTTCAGGTCCACAACGGCTACGTCAAAATCTTCTTTTCTCAAGGCCTGAATTCCTTCCGACCCTGAGAATGTGGCAGTTACCTGGAAGTTTCTCTTGGATAGTCTCTTGCAGAGAATAGTCGCATACCCTACTTCGTCATCGACGAGAAGGACTTTCGGCAATGACTCCCGTTTCTCTGGTTGCTCTGACATGTGTATGATCTTCCCCGTCATGCTTCTGCGATTTTGCCAGAGGGCACTACCGCAGCCGGTTTCTTTTCCACCTTGTGGAGAGGGCTTATGGGAATATGCACGTGGAACGCCGTTCCTACCCCGACTGCGCTATTTACGGTGATCTCGCCTCCCATTTTCTTGACGATCCCGTAGCAGATTGAAAGCCCGAGACCGGTTCCCTTGCCCACAGGCTTGGTAGTAAAAAAGGGATCGAATATTCTCGCAAGGTTTGCTTTAGGGATTCCTGGACCATCATCCTCCACGTCTATCACCACTCGGTCACCCTTAAGCCGCGTCGTCACCTCAATTTTGCCGCCTCCGTTCTCCAGGGCGTCGAGGCTGTTATTGATGAGATTGAGCATGACCTGCTGAATCTCCGACGGAGACACGTCAGCGGTGGGCAGGTCGGGGGCGAGATTCGAGATCAGCTTGACGTTGCTATATCGTGCCCTCTGTTGAGAGAGCGCTACCACCTCTTCGACCAGGTCGTTGAGTTGGATGTTCTGGGCTACCGGCTCGGTTTTCCTGGCAAAGCTGAGCAACTTTTGCGTAATCTGCTTACAGCGTTTGCCTTGAGTATTGATCTGGGTCAATGCGCGCTTGAATTCGTCCAGGCTCTTGCACTGTTTCAGGTCTTCGTCTTCCAGTAGGTCTTCAATCCATCCGGCCTCTTCCACCATGATGGCCACGGGGTTGTTTATTTCGTGAGCTATTCCTGCGGCAAGCTCTCCCACAGAGGCTAGTTTTCCTGCTTCGATTACCTGCTCGTTCATCATTTCTTTTTGAAGATCTGCCTCAGAGATTCGGCGCACCATTTTTCGGGACAGTACTACTGCCATAAGAACAATTCCCATTACTCCGAAGACGAAGATCAACGCCGCAAGGGCCCGTGTGCTATGGATAACGGCGTAAGCGTCTTTGGCGTTCTGTCGGAACGCGAGGATCCAGTCCCCTCCTTTGAGGCTCGTCATGACATGGAGGCACACATCTCCTGACGTGTCAGGTTCCTCTACTACAGTCACCTTATCGGGCACGACCCACTCTGAACGAAGGAAATCCATATACACGTGCGTGGAGGACACCACGGCCCGGCGAGGAGTCGTCTGGAATTCCCCTTTCTTGTTAAGAATGAAGGCCACCCCTGTCTTGCCCATTCGTATGTCCTGAACGAGCGAGTTGAATCTTTCGAAGTCCACTGTGGCCCTCAGAATCCAGACTTCACCGTCGCTTGACACCTGGCGAACAGCGACGATGAAATGGGGAAGCCCCCTGAGACCATGGAATACATCGCTGATGTAGTAGTGCCTCTCGATCGCCTGTTTGAACCACTCGGCATCCGAGTAATCTGCTCTTCTGAGCTTGAATGGTCCCGCATAAGCCACCTGAATTCCCGCTGCATTCACGACGCCAAGATCTACGAACGATTTCACGTACGAGTCCCTGAGCTTGGTCAATTTGTTGGTGAGGAATTGTTCGTCGGAGAATTCCTCGAACGAGTGAGACTCTGCCAAGACCCGTATGTTGGCGACTCGTTCATCGAGGAAGGCGTCGACCGTTCTCGCGTGCTCTCTCACCATAGACTTCAGGTGATCCAGAGCTATCTCCCGGTAAGAGATTTCGAAATAGTACAGAATTGCTGCGGCGATAACGATGAGAGGAGCCACCGATACCAGGAGAATGCTCACGATCATGTTCCTGGTGAGATACCTGTAATAGCCGTCGTCATGATGAAATGAGGAGTTCATTATCCACCCAATTCCACGACAACCTTCCACTCATCCTGCGCCAAAAAGATGTATTGCCGCTGGAATTCTGCTAATCTTGCTCGTGACCCTGCACGGGCCGTGATGGACCATTATAGCCCCAACGGCTGTCAATTCTCAACTGTCAAGTGGCATGCGTTTTGCTCAACAACTGCGGGGCTGAGGTCCGGTTGACCCAGATTTTGGAGCGCATTCCGTCAGGGGTGGCTCTGCCCGTATTTCAGACATCAAGATTCTATCTTGAAAGGGCGAAAGGAGTAAGACTATGAATTGGGGCTCGCGGCTGTACAGGATGTTCGTGGCTGCTTCGACGGCCCACGCGAGGTGGGACTACGAGACATCCATGACGATCTTGCGCGACAGAAAAAGGCTCTACCTTCTTGGGGTCATGCTGTTGCCGATCATTGTCGTGTCAGTGGCCTTTGCCGCAAACTCGGAGGCCTTAGGAGGTCACAAAGCGTACACGCCTGCCTACTACTCGACCACGATCTTCCTGGTTTCAATCGTTATCGGCCTGTGCGCCGGTCTCATCACCGGTTGCATCGGAGCGGGGGGTGGGTTCATCATAACTCCAGCCCTGATGAGTGCAGGAGTTAAGGGAATCCTCGCTGTTGGGACCGACCTCTTCCATATTTTCGCCAAGGCCATCATGGGTACGGCGGTCCACAAGAAGCTGGGAAATGTTTCAGTCGGGCTCGCTGTGGCGTTCCTCGTAGGGGCGGGAATCGGTGTTACGGGCGGAGGAAAGATAAACCGTGCCCTGTATGAGACTAATCCGGTCTTGAGCGACACGTTCATCAGCGTCGTGTACGTAGTGTTACTCGGGTTTCTTGGCTTCTACTCATTATTTGATTTCCTCAAGCTCAGGAAGTACGGGGCCGACGTGGGCGCCCATGGTGGCGAAAGCCCAAGAGGGGAAGAAGCGGCCTCCGGAAAAGTTGGACTGCCTGCCAGACTGCAAGCTTCGTCTATTCCGCCTACTCTCGTCTTTGATGAGGACCTTGTCCCTGGAGGAAAGAGGATCCCGGCTCTCTTCGTGGCAGTATGTGGGGCCATTGTCGGGTTTGCCGCAGCGATCATGGGTGTGGGCGGCGGTTTTCTGACGTTCCCCATGTTCGTGTACGTGCTCGGTGTCTCATCATTCACCACCGTAGGAACGGACATTCTTCAGATCATTTTCACCGCCGGATACGCGTCAATAGCCCAGTACGCAATCTACGGGTTCATCTTCTACACCCTGGCCATGGGCATGTTGCTGGGCTCCCTCATTGGCATACAGTTGGGAGCGCTGACGACGACCGTGGTGAAGGGCATCTACATCCGGGGATTCTATGCCATAGCCATTCTGGCGGGTTTTGTGAACAGGCTTTTCGCGTTGCCGGAAAAGCTCGCCCAATTGGAAGTCATAGACCTGTCTCCAGCGGTGGGACACATGCTCACTCAGCTAGGAACCTGGATCTTCTTCGTCGTCATCGGCATCTTCGCCGCGTGGGTAGTAGGAAAATTCTTCGGGAACATCAGATACCTGCGAGGGGAGGTTTGAAACATGTTAATACCGAATAAAGGGGCCTTGATCAAAGGATTGTTGCTGCTGGTCACGTTCGGCGTGGTTCTGGTCGCCATGTTCCTCCCGCTGATAAACGGTCACAACGCATTGGAGGCTGCTGACAGGTTGTTCAATTCCATTGCCAAAGGATCGACCTATTTTATCGGAGACCTACTCAAGAAGACGCAAGAGCTGAAGGAAAAGCCATTTACGGCCACTCTAAAGTTCGACAAGGCGGAGACCGCTGAGCAGTCTGCAAAGATCCTGAGCACGGCTGGAGCCCAGGCCAAGGCAGAAGATACGAAGGTCACCGTTACCGGCAATCTGCAACAGGTCATGATGGCCGCTCTTACCGATTCAGATGCCATGTTCAAGAATAACGAGCAGCCGCTCCTCCAACGATACGGGTTACCCGGAAAGCAAGCGCTATTGGTCTGGTGGAAGTCCCTCAAGGAAATTCACAAGGACTTGACGAGGCAGAAGCAGTTCGCTTTCGCTGCCTCGGTCGACACGGTCATCAAGAGAGGGGTAGAGGTTGCGTACAATTTTTACGGCATCGAAGCCCAGACAGCTTCCTCCAAGGCCGGAGTCCTAACCTTTGCCCTCATCTTCTACGTCGTGTACACCCTCTGGTGGGGCGTCGCGATCATGTTCCTCTTTGATGCATTCGGTCTGGAGATGAAGAAGAAGGTGAAAAAAGAGGTTTGATCCGCCATTGGTAATCGTCAGGGGACCGTTGGCGTCCTCACAGGACACCAGGAGGCAAGGCCTAACCTTTCCTCCTGGTTTGTCGTTCGCCTGTCACGAGTATCGCCGCAAGTAGCACCCTACGCGGCGCGCTGGCCTTCCGTTCCAGGAAATTAGTTCTTCCCTGCACAAGTGTCAGAAAGTTTTACACAGTATAAATGTTCTTTATACGGGTATTCTTTATACGGGGATCGACCGTTTGTTCGCCTGAGGAATATTGCCGCCGGCCCTACGTGGCGGGCCTTTTACAATCCCCGTTTTCGTTGCAGCCTCCTGCCCTGCGCGGCCAAGATTTTATCAAGATGCTCACGACGTTTCTTTCCTGCGGCAGCGGCCTTGGAGGAGAGCTCCTCCATATCGCACGGCTTCATCAGGTAATCGAAAGCCCCAAGTTTCATTCCTTCCACGGCAGACTCGATCGTAGCGTGTCCGGTCAGCATGATGACTTCCGTGAGAGGATGCCGCGCCTTAATCTCCCGCAGGGTCTGAATGCCGTCCATCCCAGGCATTTTTACGTCAAGGAGGACGACATCCGTATCGGGTAGCTCGCGGAGCTCTCGCAAAGCTTCCTCTCCACTGAGTGCCTTCCTCACAGAGAAATTCCTGGCCGTGAGCCTTTTGGCCAGGGTGGACAAGAATTCTTCTTCATCATCAACCAGCAAGATCTTCGTGGCGAGCATGGCTTCCCCGTTCTGTATCCTGCTCGAGTATCCTTTCTAGGAATTCCCAATACGTTAGCTTCCCATGGCTAAGCTCCCGTGGTACCTATCGCTCGAAAGAATGCTCTACCCGCTCATCCAGCCCTTGTTCGGTCATTGCGGCTCCTTGCGTTCCCACGGGAAGCTTAGCCCCTCGCAGCATGGCTGCAATCGGGCGCTTTCCAGAGCCCGCCTCCCTAAACCATGCCACAGGGGGAGATTCTGTAACGACTTCTCGTCACCAGTGCGCTTCGACTTCACTCCTGCTTAACACCCGCTGGCAAAGACCGGATCAGGGATTGCCAAACGGTGATTCAGCTCTGGATCGTGAAACGCCTTCGGCACTCCTCAGATTCCTTCCTGCACTGCTTTCTGATGAAGGCATCCTGAATCTTGTAAAGGAGCTCATCTATGTCTGTAGGCTTCAAGAGATAGTCGAAGGCACCGAGCTCCATTCCCTGTACCGCAGCCTCGACTTCCGCATGACCGGTGAGAATGATGACCTCGGTCGATGGGCTAACCCGTTTGATTTCTCTCAGAGTTTCGATGCCGTTCATTCCAGGCATGGCCATATCGAGAACCACCACATCAAAGGACTCACGGGACACCATGTTAACGGCTTCATGCCCTTCTCTGGCTGTATTCACGTCCAGGTTGCGCTTGCGCAACCTCTTGACCATGGTGTTCAGGAATTCTTCTTCGTCGTCAACGAGTAGTGTCTTGAGCCGGACCGGCCCCTCTTCTGTCTGCTGATCGTTCATGGCTCATTCCGTTCGATAGAGAGTCTCAAAACGCTTGGTCTTTTCTGCTCCTGTTCGCGGGGAGCACATTTACGACTCCAGTTCTTATTGTTATCACACTCTGTACCAAAGGGGCAATACACCTCCTCGGGGTGGTCGGCACGTCGGTGAGTCGAGTCGGGGTCAGGCTTGGCACGTTTAGATTTGACGGAATAATCTGCTTAGAATGGCACTGAGAGCACGCATTCATTGTCCAGCGGCGGTTTATCGTGTGATGCTACGCGGGAACGGTGGCCAGGACATTTTCTTTGACGAGTGGCACCGGCTTCGTTTCTAGGGTCTGCTGGAAGAAGGGGGCAATCGATTGCGCACACGCGCGGAAACGATCCCCCGTCTGGCGGCAGAACTTGAGAGGAAAAGAGAAGACCTGGCACAAATGCAAAGATGTCAAGAGTGACCCTTTACTTACTTCTCATATGGCTGAACCGTAGTGAGATGAGGTATTGCATTGAAGTGCTTGACGTTAAACGTGCACAGTGCAGCCCCCAAGCCTACGGCAGACTCTGCTATAAGGGCGTCCAAGATGCCGAGATTATGGCTCATGCGCCCGCGCACGAAGTCGCGCAAGGCTCGTTCACAGTCAGCCTCTCGTGGCCACCGGATGGGGAACACTCGTGTAAGCGAAAGCAGTCGCTGGACCTCGTCCCCATTGCGACATCCGTTAACCAGCTCCATCAGGACAAGTCCCGGTAAGATCAGAACCTCGTCAGCAACGGATCCGAGCCACTCAATAGCGGCAGAGTGGCCTCGAAGAATATCCACCATTACATCCGTATCCAGGACAAGCATAGACTATTCCGCAGTTCGCTCTTCGGAACGTTCGCGGAGGTTGCGAGCGAACTCGCCGCTGTCTTCAACATCCGTTCGATCCTTCCACATACCGACGATACCGAGCTCTTCGAGAGCCTCAAGAACTGCGGCCCCGGAGGGGGGCTTGACAGGACCGTTCTCCGGAAATAGCGGTTGCTCTTCAAAGCTATCAGCATCTCGAATCATAGGGGAAGGCCCTCCCTTCTTTCCTTTTCAGGCTCTGGAACTTCCTTGTCGCTATACATTATGTGATTATGCCACATTCTCAAGCCGTGCGCCACGGGGAGTCCGTGTGCTTCGGGGTCAGGCTTGGCACGTTTAGATTTGACGAAATACATTGCTAAGAATGGCACTGAGAGCACGCATTCATTGTACCGCCGCCGTTTATCGTGTCATGCAACGCGGGAACGGTGGCCAGGACATTTTCTTCGACGAGTCGCACCGGCTTCGTTTCTACGGTCTGCTGGAAGAAGGGGGCAATCGATTGCGCAAACGCGCGGAAACGACCCCCGTCTGGCGGCAGATCTTGAGGGGACAAGAGAAGACCTGGCACAAATGCAAAGATGTCAATCCTGATCCCCTTTGTTTTACAAGGTAAACCGGGCATCAAGCGCCGATGCACAGGGGTTGATAGCCACGTTAAACGGAAATGGAGCCACATCTGGCACTTGCGTGGATTTGCACGAGGACAATACCCTGACGCTCCGTTGGATATGAGCGGTTCTGAAGCTGGTCCTTTTCACCATCTTGAGAGTCCGGCTGCCACCATTGTTATGCATCGTTAGAGTCTGAAGAAGAAGAGCATGAACGCGAATCCTGGATCAACTGCTGGAGATCGTGCAATAGCGATGCCAAAGGGCCGACGGGTCACGGAGCTCCGGGTTGGATCATCCGTTGCTTGACGGACACATTCCGCCGAATGAAAAGAGCTTTCGCAATAGGTGCCGAGCCCAAGGCATTCCCCTGTTACGGTTCGTTCATGGTCGCGAGTATCCGGTTCACGCACTCCTTGAGAATTGGTATATCATTCACTACGGTTATCCAGACGCGGGTGGGACTTATTCCGAAGTACTCGTGGATCAACAGGTTTCTCATACCCACAATGTCTTGCCACGGTATTTGGGGACACTCCCTACGGACGGATTCAGAAAGACGGGCGGCCGCCTCCCCGACTCGTTCGAGCTGGAGTATCATCTATCCCTGTATAAGCTTATTCTGAGTGTAGGCATCGTGGCCAAGACAGGAGTATTCCTCGATTTCCTCCATAGCTCTCAGGATGTCGAGTAATCTCTCACGCTGACTCCTCATAAAGGTATGGCCTCGCTCAACACACGATCGCGCATCCGCGGCCTGAGACCGTCGTCGTCCACAACGTCTACGGGGAGGCCGAGAAACTCCCGCAGCTCACGAATCAATGCGGCATGTTGGAGTAAGCCGGCCTCAGGACCGAAACTGACGAGCAAGTCGATATCGCTTGCTTCATCAGCCTCTCCGCGAACTACTGAGCCAAAAAGACGGATGTTCCGCGCGCCGTGTCGTGCGGCTATCTTGAGGATGTCTTCTCTCTTTTCTTCCAAGACTTGGGTGATGTCCATATGGATTACCTCTCACCCGATCGAAATGTATCCGTGACAGCTTCTCTGTGCTGACCACAGTGTCTTAGTGGTCCGTTTCCTAAATACGGTCACGTAATCTGCCCCGACGTAGGGGCACCCCTTGTGGGTGCCCAGGGCGGGCACAAGGCCCGCCCCTACAGTGCCAACGATGCGCTCACCACGTACCCCGCGGTGCAGATA
>Ga0067045_1003208_pt1 | contig 27967 bp, 23 predicted proteins | sample TerdegcTABiofilm_FD_59184 | JGI IMG/M metagenome (GOLD analysis project Ga0067045, IMG submission 59184) | Combined Assembly of (Gp0054472, Gp0054536) Wastewater bioreactor microbial communities from Singapore -Terephthalate degrading...
GGAGCCAGGTGGCGGCGGCGAAACCCGCCGCATCCCCCACGGTGCCGCCGCCGAGGGCGGCGATGCAGTCACCCCGGTCGATCCCGGCCTCCGCAAGGGCATCGTAGAGCGACCGCGTCCGGTCCAGGGTTTTCGCCTCCTCCCCCCGAGGAAGGAGGTGCAGTCCCCGCAAGGGTCTCACGCGGTCTCCGAAGAGGGGGCCGACAAGGTGATCGCTCACCACGAAGGGACCCTCGGGCGGAAGGGTCGGAACCAGCTCGGAAAGCCGGGAGAGGAGCCCCTCTCCCACGAAGACCCTGGCGGGCTCTCCGTCGTGCCCTCCGGAAACGGTCTTCCGGCACGTCTCGCGCCCCCTTCCGGAAAGAGCGTTCTTTTCGCAAATTCCCTTTTCCTCGAGAAGGTGCAGAAGGACAGTCGCCACCTCCGAGGGGGTGCGTTCCTCCGTGTCCACCGTCACGTGTCCCGACGCATAGGCCTCCGCCCGGGAGGCGAGAAGCGCCTCCGCTCTTTCCGGGTCAAGCAAAGGACGCGATTCGGACGAGCCCGCCCGAAAGAGCGCCGTGGACGCCGAGACGGAGAGCATGGCCAGAAAGCCCCGCTCCAGGAGCAGGGAGCGCAGTTCGCGATTCGTCGGCACGCCCCCGCCGAGGGCCACCACGACGTTTCGCAGCGGCAGAAGTTCCTTCACCGCCTCCGCTTCGAACGCGCGAAACACCGGCTCGCCCCGGCGGGCGAAAAGTTCCGCCACGGAGAGCCCGGCCCGACGCTCCACCAGATCGTCCGTGTCCAGAAAGGGAACGCCGAGGTGTTCCGCCAGAAGGCGCCCCACCGTGGTCTTGCCCGAGGCCATGAATCCGCCGAGAAAGACGGGGCAGGAGAGCCCCGGACGACCCGCAGCGGTGGCAGGATCGACATGGACCGTTCCCCGCGACGTCTCCGGAGGCGTCTCCGTCCGTTCCTTCTTCACAGAAGCCACCTCGCGGCCCGCTCCCGATGGGCGGCCACCCGTTCCCGCAGCTCCTCCATCGTGTCGCCGCCGAACTGTTCCAGTATCGCCGACGCCAGAACCCAGGCGGCCATGTTCTCCGCCACCACGCAGGCCGCCGGAACGGCGCAGACGTCACTGCGCTCCGCATGGGCCGAAGCGGGCTTTTTTGTCTCCACATCGTAGGAGCGCAGGGGCTTCACCAGGGTGGGAATGGGCTTCATGGCCGCCCGAAGAACAACCTCGCACCCGTTGGTCATGCCTCCCTCGATGCCCCCCGCACGGTTGGAGAGGCGCTCCCAGCGCCCGTCCCGGACGATGATCTCGTCGTGCACGACACTGCCCTCCGCTCCGGCGGCGGCGAAACCGTCGCCGATCTCCACTCCCTTGATACCGGGAACGGCAAGGAGGGCCGCGCCGAAACGTCCGTCCAGGCGCCGGTCCCATTCCACGCCGCTGCCGATCCCGGCGGGAACGTTCCGGAGGGCGACCACGAAGGTTCCTCCAAGGCTGTCCCCGGCCTCCTTCGCGGCACGGATCCGTTCCTCGACGGCCTTTTCGTCCTCGGGAAAGGCACACCCCAGGGAGGAATTCCTCGCGGTACGCCATCCCTCGTCATCTTCGGGAAGCCGCACCAGGACCCCGCCGATGGCGTCCACAGCTCCGGCCACGTCCACGTCCAATTCCGCCAAAAGGCGCCGTGCCAGCGCTCCCGCGAGGGTGCGGGGAGCGGTGGTNCGTGCGCTGGCNCGTTCGAGAACGTTGCGGAACTCCTCNTGCCCGTACTTCACNGCCCCCGCAAGGTCGGCGTGCCCGGGGCGAGGGGCGGTGATGCGCCGCNCCCCGGCCGCCTCGGGATCGTTGTGCCAAGGNCCGAGGGCGGCCTCCCAGAGAGCGGCCTCGGCGTTGTCCAGGGACAACCCGACGGGAGCCCCCGTGGTACGCCCGTTTCGGAGCCCTCCCCAGACCTGCACGGCGTCGCGCTCCAGCGCCATGCGCGGGCCGCGGCCGTAGCCGCGGCGGCGACGGACGAGTTCGCCCTCCAGATCCTCAAGCGCGAGAGCAAGCCCCGCGGGGAGACCTTCCACGACGACGAGCAATCCCCGTCCGTGGGATTCGCCGCTGGTGAGGAAACGCAGGGTCATAAGACGGCACACTCCCGACAGACAAGAGTTTCCAAGGTCTCGAAGAAGGCGGGATAGGAAATGTCCACGCAGGCGGGATCGTCGATCTCCACCGGTCCCGTCGCGGCGAGCCCCGCCACGGCGAAGGCCATGGCGATGCGGTGATCTCCGAAACTGCGCACCCGCCCTCCGGAAAGGCGCACCGGCCCGCGGAGGATCCATCCGTCCTCCAGCTCCTCCACATCCGCTCCGAGCGTCCTCAAGCCCTCCGCCATGGCGGCGATGCGATCGCACTCCTTCACGCGAAGCTCCTTCGCGCCGCGAATCTCCGTGATCCCCTTCGCCTGAGTGGCCGCCACGGCGAGCACGGGCAGTTCGTCCACGAGGGAAGGAATTTCCTCGGAAAACACCTTCGTTCCTTCGAGAGAAGCACTCCGTACCAGGAGATCCCCCACGGGCTCCCCGCCGGAGCAGCCTTCCTCCGTCACCTCGATGGCGAGCCCCATGCGCCGGAGCACCGACAGCATTCCCGTCCGGGTCGGGTTGAGTCCGCACCCGGGAAGGCACACCTCCGAATCCGGAAGAATGGCCGCCGCCACGAGCCAGAACGCCGCGGCGGAGACATCCCCGGGGATGCGCCAAGTGCCCCCCCGCACCTCTTCGCAGGGAAAGATCGTGACGGCATCGTCCCGCCTGGTGCAGGGAACGCCGAGGAAGTCGAAAAGCCGTTCCGTGTGATCCCGCGTTCCAAGGGGTTCCACGACGGTGGTGGGTTCCGAGGCGGAGAGTCCCGAGAGCAGGAGGGCGGTCTTCACCTGAGCGCTCGCGATCTGCAGGCGATGTGTTCCTCCCGTAAGGCGCGTCCCCTTGATGCAGAGCGGCAGCGAGGCGCCTCCGGCGCGCCCGTCGATGCGGGCCCCCATGACCCGGAGAGGATCCACCACACGCCCCATGGGGCGCCGCCGCAGGCTCTCGTCTCCCGAGAGCACCGCGTAGAGGCCCGGAACTCCCGCCAAAAGGCCGCAGAGCGTTCTCGCCGTCGTTCCGGAGTTGCCCGCGTCGAGCACATCCCCGGGCTCCAGGAACGCCTCGTTTCGGGCGATGTGTACCGTCTCCGGATCGCAGCGACGGACCGTCACCCCCATTTTCTCCAGACAGGCAAGCGTGGACGCGCAATCCGCACCTCCGGAGAAATTCGCCACCGTCACACCCTCCACCGACAGAGCGCCGAGAAGAGCCGCCCGATGGGAGACGGACTTATCCCCGGGAAGCGTCACGGTCCCCTGGACGGAGTGAGCGGGAACGACGCGCTTCATGCGGCCCTCCCCTTGTGGACCACCGTCACCAGACCGTCCCGGGCATTCGCGGCCTCGGCGAGAAGGGCTTCCAGATCCTTCTTCGGCAGGGCGAGCATCTCCTTCAGGGAGGTGATGAACCGCTCCGCCACACGCCGGATCTGGTCTCCGTTGGCATCCACCATGTCCGTCCCCAGCCAGGCCGGTCCGGACGCCACTCTCGTGGCGTCCCGAAACCCTCCGGCAGCCAGGGCGGCAAGGGCCGCGTGGGATTTCTCCTCCGCCTTCGCGGTAAGCACCATGGCCGCCGCCGTGAGAAGGGGGAGATGGCTCACCGTGGCGACGATGGCGTCGTGCTCGTCGGGATCCACCTGAACGGCCTCGGCACCGAGAAGAGGCGCGAGTTCCTCCGCTGCGGCCAGGGCCTCTTCGGAGGTCTCCGCAAAAGGCACCACCGCGCAGCAGGCCCCCTCGAAAAGATCCGGCGCGGCGTTGGCGATGCCGCCGTTTTCTTTTCCCGCCATGGGGTGGAACCCCACGTAACGGCTCCTCCAGGTTCCGCGGAGCAGCTCTCCCGGCTCCACCTTGGCGCTGGAGAGATCCATCACGACCCGGGGTCCCTCAAGGGGCTCCATCGGAGCCAGGTCCGGCCATTCGGAGAAACCGATTCCGGCGTTCCGCCGGAGCGCTCCAAGGACCCGACGATTCGCCTCCTCCAGGCAGCGCATGGGAACGGCAAAGATGAGAACATCCACACCGCGCAGCATGTCCTCCAGATGTTCCGGCACATGGGCGATACCCTTTCGGACCGCCTCGGCCCGCACCGCCGGATCCGCATCCCATCCGGAAACCTGCCGCACGCCTCCCGATCCCCCGAGGCGCAGCGCAAGAGATCCACCCAGAAGTCCCAACCCGAGAATACCCACATGTGCCTGTTTCATTCGCATTGCCGTGTCCTCCTTACGTTCTCGCTCCCTCGCGGACGCACCACTCCGCTCTCTGCGGCGAGCGTCCTCTCGTCCTCTCTCCGGCGCACGGTCCGCGCCGCTCTCTTTCCGCCTCGTCAGATCGCTCCCGATGCCACCGGCGTCGCCGGCGGCATCTCTCCGCACCCAGGGCGGGAGGTCGTTTCCAGGCCGTCCGCCCGGAGAACACTCCGACCGAGGGCGGAGAGCATTCCCTCGATCTGCCCCATGAGCGTCGCGAACTGGGCGGGATTGAGAGACTGGGGACCGTCGGAGAGTGCCTTGTCGGGATCGGAGTGCACCTCCACGATGAGACCGTCCGCCCCCGCCGCGAGAGCCGCGAGGGACATGGGTGCCACCAGGTGTCGGTGCCCCGTGCCGTGACTGGGATCCACCACCACGGGAAGATGGCTCAGAGACTTGACCACCGGGATGGCGGAGAGATCCAGCGTGTTCCGCGTGCGGGTCTCGAAGGTGCGGATGCCCCGCTCGCAGAGGATGACCCGGAAGTTGCCCCCCGCGAGGATGTACTCCGCCGCCTGGAGCCATTCGTCGATGGAGGCGGACATGCCTCGCTTGAGAAGGACCGGCTTGTCCACCTTGCCCAGTTCCTTGAGGAGGGAGTAGTTCTGCATGTTTCTGGTACCCACCTGAAAGATGTCCACGAAGGGAAGGAGCAGCCCCACCGATTCGGCCTCCATGACCTCCGTCACCAGGGGAAGCCCTGTCTCCTTCCGGGCCTCGCAGAGCAGGCGGATGCCCTCGTTGCCCATGCCCTGGAAGGAGTAGGGGTTAGACCGGGGCTTGAACGCTCCGCCCCGCAGAATCGCCGCGCCGGAGTCCTTCACGGCGAAAGCGGTCTCCAGGATCTGCTCCCGGCTCTCCACCGAGCAGGGACCGGCCATGACCACCGCACCGCTCCCGCCTACGGAGATCCCCGGTGCCACTTCCACGGGGCGGGTGCCGCTCCAGAGATCCCGGCTCGCCAGCGGGAAGGAACTCTTCGTCTCCACCACGCGACGCACCCGAGTATCGGCGGCGAGGCTCGCCATCTCCTCCACGCGGGCGTCCACGAGAATGAAGTACACGTCCTCGCAGGGAACGAGCCGAGCGTAGCACCCGCGCTCCTCCGCGCGCTGGATCATTCGTGCCATGTCTCCCTTGGGGCAGCTGCGGTCCACTTCCAGAATCATCATCGTTCGAGCACCTCCTCGAAAATCTCTCTCCCCCGAAGGGGAAAACGAAAAAGGCCGGATTCGGTGGGAACCCGAATCCGGCCTTGCCTTCTTTACCTCTTCCCGGTTGCTTTCGGAGGATCTTCGACGTTTCAGGCCGCCCGGCCCTTCCGTCCTCCTCCCGAGAATACACTTTCCGCCCCCGGTCTGCCGAATATCGGTGTTCCCAAATGCGAAGGGCCACTGGCGTAATACCGCCACTGGCCGCTGGTAAAGGAGAACACGTAATAATATCGGGAGTCAGGGAGAGAAGATACCGCACTCCGGAGGCACTGCGCGTCGTTCCCGGAAGAACTGTTCCTCTGCATGAACACTTCTCTGTTCTGAGAACGCATCGCCCTGCCTCCCTTCAGCTCGGATTTTTGTGTTGTGGAGCACTCTACACGCTTCTTCCGAACATGTCAAGTGGTTGTTGCGAAATTGTCATCCGGAGGCGCCTCCTAGAATAAAGTTGTCACAACTGGGAGCAGAAATAGCCCGAAAAGTTGTGATGATAATAGGGGCATGCAGGTTGAGAGTCGCCGAGTGTAGCCTTGGGATGCGAATCTCATCAAGGAGTCTGGCGCCTCACCTCCTTCCATACCGCCGGCGGTCCTGAAAAGACCCGTCACACGGTTTCCGGATGGAGATACGGCACCCCTGAGGCCCTCCATACCTCGGACAAACGCGACAGCTCCGCGTTTCCAGTCCTTTTACGGAGCATTCTTTCGGGATTTCTCCAGAGGCAGCTCTTGCGATGACGGAGTATCCTCTATAGCGTCAACCTTCCACAAGAGGGGTTCGTCCCCCTGAACCCATAAAGCACAAGGACAGATTCGGCACAACCGCTGCGTGCCACTTCTTCCAATCCTTCCAAAGACACGAAAAGGTCGGGGGGCTCCCCCGGTCTTTTTGTGCGTGCCCCCGTCCGAACGAACCCGGAAACACCCGGTCCTTTCCGGAAGGCAAAGGGAGAGGGGCGATGCATGCCCCCTCTCCCGGAAAATTTCTCCATCACTCGTTTTTGATCTCCACAACTTTTCCCTCGTCCCGCCCCTTCCGGGCAAGGCGGATCGTCATGACACCGTTCTTCACGGAAGCTCTCACTTTTTCGGGATCCACCTCGGCGGGCATGGCGATGCTGTAGTTGATCTTCGTCGCCCGTTTCCGGCAGTGGTAGGTCCGTCCCTCGGGACACTCCTCCGCGACCTCCTGGCTCGACCGTACAAGAAGCCGATCAGCGAAGGCCCGGACCTCGATCTTCTCGGGATCGATTCCCGGCACATCCAGGGAAACCACCACTTCGCCGTTTTCCTCGTACATCTCCACCGGCAGGGACGTGTTCGCCGCGTTGAAGAGATCCGAAAAACTCCGGAAGAACTCGTCCACCTCGGGCATGAGACTCATGGACGCGGGCCTGGAATACCTCACAAGACTTCTCATTGTCGTTCCTCCTCCCTCGTTCCGATGTTCATCGTCGGAACATCGGTTTTGTTGTTTTTCTTATGGTCAAAGAATAGTCAAAAGGTTAGTATTCGTCAAATATCAGTTTTGGTCAAAAAATGTCGCCGACGCTCTTCTCCGATGAATAAGCCTCCGTATTCGGAACTTTCTTCGAGAAATCAGTCTTTTTCTTTTCTCTGTAAGGGCATTCACCGTGCGAGCCCCAAAAGTCCCTCCCCGGCACGACTCCTCGGGTGGAAAGTGCTGGAAAAACAGGTTCCGGGGCGAGAAAACCCGGTCTGTCGGAGCCTTCCGCAATGGCGCCGCAGCTCCGCCGCGAAAAATGACACCCGCGCCCCCGGTTGCCACCATCTCGTCAGGCAAGAGAAGACATGCTATACTTTTCGAATAAGACAAATTGTTCGTATTATCGAGAGATCCCGAGCAGAATAGACGCACCTTCGACCCGTCGTACCTCTCCGAGGTGCTTCGGGCAATGGGTGGAAGGAGCGATCTTTCCGCCTGCCGGATTCGCAAAGAAGGGAGGCCCTCAAGGGCCTCCCTTCCCGCGTTTCCATCCCCCGTCCAAGGCGCAAAAAACGCGAGAAAAAGAGAGGAAGAGCGCATGAACAATCTCCCCATGGACTCCACGTCGGGAGTCCGATTTTCCCTGGAAGACAGCACCATCCTCATTCCACGGGACCGACGTCTCCGGAAGCTCTACATAGAGCTGAGCTCCCGGTGCAATCTGTCCTGCCCCATGTGCTTCCGCCTCTTCTGGAAGGATGGCGAGGGCGATCTGGACTGGAGCGTCTACGAAAATCTCCTTCAGTCCGTCGGCGACTTTCCCCACCTGGAGACCTTTCACTTCGCCGGACTCGGAGAGCCGCTGGTACATCCGCGCTTTCTCGACGCGGTACGCTGTGCCAAGGCGCGGGGTCTGCGCGTCTCCCTCACCACGAACGGAACGCTCGTGACCCGGGAGATGGCCCGCGAACTGGTGGCACTCGGCGTGGACGCGGTGGACATTTCCTTCGAGGCGGAACAGGCCCTCCTCCCCGGGCGGGAGACCCTGGCGGCGGCACACCTGGAAACGTTCCACATGTTCCGGGAAGAGAAAAAACGCGCCAAACGTCTCCTTCCGGAACTCCGTGCCGCCTTCGTCCTCACCAGATCCAATGTGGACAACGCGGCGGACATCCCCGCAACACTCTCCTCCGTGGGAGTGACGGTGCTCTCCATGAGCAATCTCGTTCCCCTGACGAAAGAATTGACGGAACTCGTCCTCTATCCCCTCTCCCTGGAGGAGGAGGCACGACTTCATCGGAAGATTTTCGTCGCCTGTCAGCGGGCGGGTGTGACGGCCCTGCTTCCCCGATTCGCCCTCTCCTCGGAAAAACACTGCAATTTCGTGCGCTCCGAGAGCGCCGTGATCCGTTCCGACGGCGCCGTGGTGCCCTGCTACCGCCTGGCCCACACTTACCCCGAATGGGTCCTCGGGCGAGAAAAGACCGTGGTGGCCGCCTCCTTCGGTTCCCTGAAAGAACGTTCCCTCCCGGCGATCTGGGACGACGAGCGCTACGTGAGTTTCCGGTGGCGCCTCCGGCGGGCTCTCTACGCCTCCTGCCTGGACTGCCATCTGCTTCCCGTGTGCGAATACCCCAAAACCACCGAGAGCGACTGCTGGGGTGATTCTCCGGCGTGCAGCGACTGTCTCTGGGACCGCAATCTCGTGCGGTGCCCCTGAGGAGGTGGAGCGACGAGAAGAGCCGAGAACGAGAAGAAATCGTGTCCCCACAGGCAGTGACGAGAGCGGCGGCCCCTGGAACGAAGAGCTGCAAGAGACGAGAGACGCTCGAGAGACCACGGGGAAACAGTTCCGCCCCGAAGGGCGGAAGAGAGAGGCAGGGAAGGAGCGGGAACATGTCCAAGGCATTGCTGCGAGTGAACCTTTCCACGGGAACCATCGCGCGCGAGGAACTCCGCCAGGAGTGGCTGAAGGATTTCATCGGCGGCAGAGGGTATGCCACGCGCCTCCTTTACGAGGAGCTGGCGCCGAAGGTTGATCCCCTTTCTCCGGAGAACAAGCTCGTCTTCGCCCTCGGCCCCCTGAGCGGCACCAACGTTCCTACCGGGGGACGCTACATGGTGGCCACAAAAAGCCCCCTCACGGGGCTCATCGCCTCAAGCAACAGCGGGGGATTCTGGGGAGCCGAACTGGCCCGGGCGGGCTACGCCTATCTCGTTCTGGAGGGAAAGGCCGCAAAGCCCGCGTACCTCTGGATCAAGGACGACACGGTGGAGCTTCGGGATGCATCGGAACTCTGGGGCAAGGACGTGGGCGTCACCACGGACGCACTGCTCCAGGCGGTGGGGGACGACAAGGCCAAGGTGGCCTGCATCGGTCCCGCGGGGGAACAACTCTCCCTCATCGCCTGCGTGATGAATGACAAGCACCGCGCCGCTGGACGGAGCGGCGTGGGAGCCGTCATGGGATCCAAAAATCTCAAGGCCGTGGTCGTCCGGGGCTCGGGCACCGTGACCCCCGCCTTCCCGGAGGCGCTCAAAGAAACCCTTCGCGGCGCCATGCAGAAAATCAAGGAACACGGCGTCACCGGCCAGGGGCTTCCCACCTACGGCACGGCGGTGCTCGTGAACGTGGTGAACGGCATCGGCAGCTATCCCTACAAGAACTTCCAGGGCGCCCACATGACCGAGGCGGAAAAACAGGCCGGAGAGACCCTGGCGGAGAAATACCTCACGGGAAAGCGCGGCTGTTTCGCCTGTCCCATCGCCTGCGGACGTGTCACGGAAGTTGACGGGATCGAAGGCGAAGGCCCCGAGTACGAGTCCATCTGGTGCTTCGGCGGTGACTGCGGCATCGAGGAACTTCCTGCGATCATCAAGGCGAACTTCCTTTGCAACGAACTCGGGTTGGATACGATCAGCGCGGGAACCACCATCGCCGCCGCCATGGAACTCTACGAGAAGGGGCATCTCCCCGAGGCGGAACTCGAAGGCGGCCCGGCACTGCAGTTCGGCTCGGAAGAGGCGCTTCTTTACTGGATCGAGAAGATGGGCCGCGCCCAGGGGCTCGGCAAGAAGCTCGCCCTGGGAAGCTACCGCCTCTGCGAGACCTTCGGCCATCCCGAGTTCTCCATTTCCGTGAAAAAACAGGAACTTCCCGCCTATGACCCCCGGGGCGTCCAGGGCATCGGCCTCACCTATGCGGTGAGCAACCGCGGCGCCTGCCATGTTCGGGGCTACCTCATCTCGCCGGAAGTTCTCGGCGTACCCCAGAAGCTCGACCCCTGGGAGATCGAGGGCAAGGCCCAGTGGGGCAAGATCTTCCACGATCTCACCGCCGTCATCGACTCCACGGGCATGTGCCTCTTCACCTCCTTCGCCCTCGGCGCCGACGACTACGCCACGATTCTCCGGAACGTGACGGGGCTGGAGCGCACCACCGAGGAAATCATGGCCTGCGGCGACCGCATCTGGAATCTGGAGCGCCTCTTCAACCTCCGGGAGGGGCTGGATCCCGCCAAGGACGACACACTGCCGACGCGCCTGTTGGAAGAACCCATTCCCGAAGGCCCCGCAAAGGGCAAACTGAGCCGGGTGAAAGAGATCATTCCCGAGTACTATGCGCTCCGCGGATGGGACGCCCAGGGCATTCCCACGAAGGAGAAGCTCGCCGAACTCGGGCTTGCCCTCTGAGCTGAAAAGGGCGGACGTCCCTTGATACGGGTGACGTTCTTCAGTCTGATCCGGGACATGACGAAGGAGCGACAGATCGAGCTTCCTGCGGCACCGTCCTTGAGGGCGCTTCTGCACGTCCTGGCAGACCGGTACGACGACGCGTTCCGTGCGAAAATCCTCGAAGGGGACGACGTCTCGGGAGAGCTCATCGTCCTCGTGAACGGCCGCCACATCGCCCACACAGGAGGCGGTGACACACCTCTCAAGGAAGGCGACGAAGTCTCCATCTTCCCCGTGGTGGGCGGAGGCTGAGACAGATCGACGAAGGGGGGAGCGTATCTCCCCCCTTCGTCCCGTTACTCTTTTGGTCGCGCATGTTTCTCTCGCACGCTGTCGCGAGCGCCCCCTCTCGCAGAGAGGCCCGAGATCCCGCCCACAAGTCCGAAGACCTCCGGAAACTCCTTCGTCATCCCCTCGTTTCCATGTCGAAAAATCACTTTTCACAGCATTTTCCCACCGCAACACAACAATTCTTCACCACATATAGGTCTTTTTTTCACAAACTGCGCTGACGTCTCCGTCACAGAGTAAATCATTTTGTGGAAAATCACCCCCGCCTGGATGAGCGTAACTTTTCTTTATCTAACATATATATAAAAAATCATCAAATTCGAGGTGGAAAAAACTGGAAAGAAGCGTATATTTGTGATGTTGGGAACACTCTTTGAGAAGGAACGGTGATCTCCCATGCCTCGCAGTTGCGACACGCTTTCCGCGCCATCCTGCCCGGACCTGGATTCCATCCTCGCCCGATATCCCGCCCACCCCCGGTATCTCCTCGCAGCGCTTCAGGACATCCAGGCGGCCTTTCGGCACATCCCCCGGGAGGCTATGGTGCGCGTCGCGGCGCACATGGGCATTCCCGAGAGCCGGGTCTACGGGGTGGCGACGTTCTACAAGGCCCTCAGCCTTGTCCCCAAAGGCAGAAAGACCGTGAAGGTCTGCATGGGAACGGCTTGTCACCTCCGGGGTGCCCCGGGAATCCTCGAAGCACTGGAGAACGCCCTCGGCATCGCGCCCGGGGACACCACCGAGGACGGCGCCTTTTCTCTGGAGACCGTGAACTGTCTCGGAGCCTGTGCGCTGGCGCCGGTGGTGATGGTGGAGGACACGCCCTACGGAGCGATGACACCGGCCAGGGTAGCGTCCATGCTGGAGAAGGAGCGCGACCATGCGGTTTGAGAACCTGGAGGACCTGGAACATCGTCGCCGGGAGCTGGAGGCGCACCGGGCAGAGGGCGCACGGGTCCGGATCTGCGCGGGCACGGGATGTCTCGCTGGAGGCAGCGCACATGTGAAAGCCGCCTTTGAAACCGAGGCGGCCCGTCGGGGACTCACCCTCGGCGTGGACTTCCGGGCGGAGACCACGGGATGCCACGGCTTCTGCGAGGAAGGACCGCTGGTGGTGGTGGAGCCGGGGGGCATTCTCTATCGGAGGGTACAGCCCGGTGATGTTGCGGAAATCCTGGAGTCCACGGTGCTCGGCGGCATTCCCGTGGAGCGCCTTCTCTACCGGGACGCCTCGGGGAAGGTCTGCCTCTCGGAAAAAGAGATCCCCTTCTACGCCGGTCAGGACCGTCAGGTCCTCCATCGCTGCGGCCACATCGACCCGAAAGAGATCGACGACTACATCCGCACCGGAGGATATCGAGCCCTCGGAACGGCCCTCTCCATGGAACCCGAAGAGGTCGTCCGGACCGTCGTCGCGTCGGGACTCCGAGGGCGGGGAGGCGGAGGCTTTCCCACGGGGGCCAAGTGGGAATCCTGCCGCCGCGCCTCGGGAACGCACCGGTTCGTCATCGCCAACGGGGACGAGGGAGATCCCGGAGCCTTCATGGACCGCAGTCTCATGGAGGGGGATCCTCACAGCGTTCTCGAGGGCATGCTCATCGGCGCCCACGCCGTGGGAGCACGAAAGGGCTTTCTCTATGTCCGGGCGGAATATCCCCTGGCGGTGGAGCATCTGGGCCGGGCCATCGCCCAGGCCCGAGAGATGGGGCTCCTGGGCCGGAACATCCTGGGCAGCGGCATGGATTTCGACCTGGAGATCTGCCGCGGCGGCGGTGCCTTCGTCTGCGGCGAATCCTCGGCGCTCATGGCCTCCATCGAGGGACGCGCCGGGGAGCCCCGGGTAAAGTACATCCGTTCCACCGAAAGAGGGCTCTGGAACTGCCCCACCGTGCTGAACAACGTGGAGACCTGGGCCAACGTACCGCTGGTGCTCCTTCGGGGAGAAAAGGCATACCGGAGCAAGGGCACCTCCGGAAGTCCCGGAACGAAGGTCTTCTCCCTCGTGGGAAAGGTGCGGCACAGCGGCCTTGTGGAGGTTCCCATGGGAACTTCCCTGCGGGAGATCGTCTTCGGCCTTGGCGGAGGTGTTCTCGGCAGGGGGCGTTTCAAAGCCGTCCAGACCGGCGGCCCTTCGGGAGGATGTCTTCCGGAGGAAAAGCTGGACCTGCCCGTGGACTTCGACCGACTCGTGGAAGAAGGCTCCATGATGGGTTCCGGGGGCATGATCGTCATGGACCAGCGTACCTGCATGGTGAACGTGGCCCGCTATTTCATCGGCTTCCTCGCGGAGGAATCCTGCGGTAAGTGCGTGCCCTGCAGGGAAGGTCTACAGGCGATCCTCGCCATTCTGAGAGACCTCACGGAAGGACGGGGACGCCCCGGCGACGCCCGCCGCCTCGAGGAGATGGGGCGGGCGCTGTCCGACACGGCACTCTGTGCGCTGGGACAGACCGCGGCCAATCCCGTCCTCTCCACGCTCCGCTTTTTCTCCGAAGAGTACCGCGAACACGAGGAGAACCACTTCTGCCGCGCCGGCGTCTGCAGGGGACTCTACGTCTCCCGCATCGCCCGGGAATCCTGCGTGGGCTGCGGTGCCTGCAAACGAACCTGCCCCACCGGAGCGATCTCGGGAGAGACCAAAAAAGTCCACTCCGTGGACCCCACGAGCTGTATCGGCTGCGGTGCCTGCCTGGACACCTGTGCGTTCGGCGCGCTCGCCGCGGCCCCCAGGGAGGGAACGACGCGATGAAGACTCTGTCGGTCGATGGAAAAACCGTCTCCGTAGAATCCGGAACAATGCTCTATGACGCCGCGGTCCTTGCGGGCGCCTCCATTCCGACCCTGTGTCGCCACGAAGGTCTGCCTCACGAAGGGGCCTGTCGGGTCTGCATGGTGGAGCTGCACCGCCGGGGAACGGTCAGGCTTGTGGCATCCTGCATGTTTCCCGTGAACGAGGACGGTCTGGAGGTGCGCACCGACACGGAGCGCGTCCGGGCCGCACGGAACTTCGTCATCCGGCTCCTTCTCCGGCGCAACGGTGATTCCCCCGCCATCCGACGGCTTGCGGCGGAGGAGAACGTGCTTCCGGACGAACGACTCCCCGCCCTCGAAAAGGAACTCTGCATCCGCTGCGGCCGCTGTATCCGGGCCTGTTCCGCGAACGGAACGGACGCCCTTGGTTTTGCCCTCAGAGGATGGGATCGGAAAACCACGCCCCCCTTCGGAGAGGCCGCCGCCACCTGTGTGGGGTGCCTCGCCTGTGCGGAAGTGTGCCCCACGGGACACATCTCCTGGGAGGAGAAGGACGGCCATCGGCGCATCTGGGGGCGTGACTTCGCCCTCGTGTGCTGCGAACACTGCGGAGAGCCCTTTGCGACGGAGGAGCAGCTTGCCTTCCTGAGGGCAGGGCATCCCTCCGATGCGCTCTCCCCGGAGGAGGAACGATTCTGCCCACGCTGCCGAAGGATTCGGGCAGGGCAGTCCTTCACTCTGGAGGAAGTGAAGGGCCGCTAGCTTTCCCGGGAGGAAAAAACGCGCGCGTCACCGCGACGACGCCATAGAGAGCACCTTCGATCCGAGCCGCCTCACCGAGGAGACCCGGGCATTGGGGGCGGGGAGCGATCCCTACCCCTGCCGCGTTCGCAAAGAAGGGAGACCGCATCGTCTGCGGTCTCCCTTTGTTTTTGGAGAGTAGAGAGCGCAGCCTACAGCGAAGGGGGGAGGCCCGTCATCGCAGGGGGGTTCCATCCGAGCCGAGCGTATTCCGCCGAGAAGCAGTCGGTCAGAAAGGGGGAACCACGCACCATGGAAAAAGTTCTTCTGGTAACGCCCGAGAGGTGCATCAGCTGCGGGAGCTGCGAGCTGGCATGCTCCTTCTGCAAGGAGGGAGAGTTCCGTCCCGCCGTGTCCCGCATTGCCGTCCACAGGTTCGACAAGGGACAGAACATTCCCATGACCTGTTTCCAATGCGAGGACGCGGCATGCGTGAAGGTCTGTAAGACCGGGGCATTGAGCCGCAACGCCGAGGGAGTCGTGCAGGTGGACAGGGAAAAATGCATCGGCTGTCGTATGTGCGTCATGGCCTGTCCCTTCGGCAACATCGTCTACCATCGCCCGAACAGGTCCGTACTCAAGTGCGACCAGTGCGAAGGCGATCCGCAGTGCGCCGCCTTCTGCCCCACCAAGGCCATCGAATATCTTCCCGCTGAAACGGTGAACCTGCAGCGCAAACGGAACTTCGCGGCCAAAATGGCCGCTGCCCTCGGGGAGGTGACGGAGTGATGTTCGGCTGGATCGGCAACGTTCTGCGGGTGAATCTCACCGACGGAACCTTCCGTCGGGAGGACCTGAAGGAGGACGTGGCAAGGGACTATCTGGGCGCCCGGGGATTGGGCACCCGCTATTTCATCGATGAGACGGATCCGGCGATGGACCCGCTCTCGCCGGAGAACAAGCTCCTCTTCGTCACAGGCCCGCTCACGGGCACCCTGGCGACCTCCGCCGGGCGCTTCAACGTGGTGACCAAGAGCCCGCTCACGGGAGCCATAGCCGCCTCCAACTCCGGCGGCTACTGGGGGCCGGAGCTGAAATTCGCAGGCTGGGACATGATCATTCTCGAAGGGAAAGCACCCAAGCCGGTATACCTTTTCCTCTACAACGACAGAGTGGAACTCCGGGACGCCTCCGCGCTCTGGGGGAAGAACACCCATGAGACCACGGATCTGCTTCTCGCCGAGACGGACCCGGAAGCCAAGGTGGCCTGCATCGGTCCCGCCGGGGAAAACGGTGTCCTTCTGGCGAACATCATCAACGACAAACACCGCGCACCGGGGCGGGGCGGCGTCGGGGCGGTCATGGGCTCCAAGAACCTCAAGGCCGTGGTCGTCCGGGGCACGAAGGGCGTGAAAGTCGCAGACCGGGAGGCTTTCCTGGACGCGGTGAAACGCGCCCGAGCAAAGCTCGCGGCCCATCCGGTAACATCCGGCGGGCTTCCCCTCTACGGCACGAACGTTCTGGTGAACATTCTCAACCAATCCGGAGCCCTTCCCACGCGCAACTTCCAAACCGGCGTCTTCGACGGCGCGGACCGGACCGGGGGCGAGACGCAGCGCGACACAAGGCTCCACCGCAACAAAGGGTGCTTCGGGTGCACCATCGGCTGCGGCCGGGTCTCCTTCGCGGAGGCGCCCTTCACGGGAGAAGGTGAAGGCCCCGAGTACGAGTCCACCTGGTCCTTCGGAGCGGACTGCGGCGTGGACGACATCGACGCCATCGCCAAGGCGAACTACCTCTGCAACGAGCTGGGCATGGACACCATCTCCCTGGGCAGCACCATCGCCTGTGCCATGGAACTCTACGAGAAAGGCCACGTGGACCGGGAGACCGTGGGGTACGATCTGCACTTCGGCAACGCCGCCGCCATGGTGGCCCTGGTGGAGGAGGCGGCATCCGGAAAGGGCTTCGGCGGGCTGCTCGGCCAGGGATCCTGGCGCCTGGCGAAACATTTCGGCCATCCGGAACTCTCCATGTCGGTGAAAAAGCAGGAGATGCCCGCCTACGATCCCAGAAGTATCCAGGGAATCGGGTTGAACTACGCCACGAGCAACCGCGGAGGATGCCATGTGCGAGGCTACCTCATCTCTCCGGAAATCCTCGGTGTTCCCGAGAAGCTCGACCCCCAGTCCGTCACGGAAAAACCCGCCTGGGCGAAAATCTTCCAGGATCTCACCGCTGCGGTGGACTCCGCCGGACTGTGCCTCTTCACCACCTTCGGCATCGGCGGCGAGGAGATCGCAGCCCAGCTCGCCGCCGCCACGGGAGAACCCTACACCGCCGAGAGCATTCTGACGGCGGGGGAGCGCATCTGGAACATGGAGCGCCTCTTCAACCTGAACGCGGGACTTTCGGGAGAGGACGACACGCTTCCTCCCCGCCTCCTGGAGACGCCGATGCCCGAAGGACCTCACAAGGGCAGCGTGAGCCGTGTTCCGGAGATGCTTCCCCATTACTATCAGGCCAGGGGGTGGGACGAAGAGGGGATTCCCACGCCGGAAAAACTCCGAGAGCTGGGGTTGGCCTGAGAAAGAGACTCAGGACATGGAAGTACTCTTTTTCGCCACCATCCGGAATCTCACCGGGGAAAAGGAACTCCGCGTCCCCCGGGCCGCCACGGTGCGAGCCCTGCTGGAGCTTCTCGCGACACGCTACGGCGAACGATTCCGTCGCAAGGTTCTGGATGAGAACGGCGATCCTTCGCCGGAGCTGATCGTTCTCGTGAACGGGCATCACATCGCCCATCTCGACGGAGGCGACACGCCCCTTGCGGAGACGGACCGCATTTCCCTCTTTCCCGTCATCGGCGGAGGCTGAGAGACGCCGGAGGCCCGTTCCCCGTCGCTCCGGCAGCAGAAAAGACAACCGAAACCAAGGGCGACGGCACATGCCGCCGCCCTTTTCTGTTCACTTTTCATATCTTTGTTATACTCCTGTCTATATACACACCGGACGGAGTGGGGGAAAATGACGAGAGACGAATTCCGCCGAAGAACCTACACGTTCGATACCCTTGAGGCGTTCGCTCCCCTGAGAGAGGAACTCCTTGCGCTGCTGAACAGACTTTGCCCCGGAGAGGGGATGCTGCTCTTCGTCGCCGTAAACGAGGCCGTGAACAACGCCCTCTTTCACGGTCGAAGTGATGGCGTTCTTCACCCGGTCACGCTCGTCGTGGAATGCACGGAGTCGGATGTACTGGTCGTCGTACGCGATCAGGGGCCTGGTTTTCCCCAAAACCCGGAGAAGTTTCTCCTTCACGAGGCGCTGGAGGAATCGGGACGCGGACTCCGCATCATGGCCCACTGTGCCGACGAGGTCACGTTCAGTGCCCCCGGGAACGAGGTGACATTGCGAAAGCATCGCTCCTCCAGATGACGCAGACAGAGTAGATCCGGGGCACCGCCCCGCCAGGAACCTCCGGAGGTGACATCGGTCATGTTCATAAAAAGGATCCTGAAACGCCTGCAGTGGAAATTCTCCCTCGGCTTCCTCCTCCTCATCGCCGTCGCCGTCGCCGCCGTGGCGACTCTCGCCGTCGGCACCACGACCTCCTTCATGTACGACGAGACGGCAGACAGGGCGGAGCGCAACGCCCTGCGCTTCCTCGCCTTTCTTGAGGACAAAAAGGCCCGGGCTCTCGAAACGGCCACTCTGATGGCAGCCGATCCCGTCCTCGTACGCGCCGTCGCGTCGGGAACCTTCGAGGAGGTACGTGACCGGACGGTATTCCTCTTCAAGGCGAGCGGCATGGAATACCTGGTGGTCACGGACCCCCAGGGAAAAGTTCTCGTCCGCGCCCACGAGCCGGAGAAACGCCCCGCCCCGGACGACAGCATCGCCGGACAGGCGAATATCCGGGACGCGCTGCAGGGACGTTCCGGGGCGTTCCTGGAGGAGGGAAGGGTCGTGCGCCTCTCCGTGCGTGCGGGGGTTCCCCTTCGGGACGAGGCGGGAAACCTCGTGGGAGCGCTCTCCACGGGATTCGTGGCGAGCAGCAACAGCCTCGTGGAGGAGGCGAAGCGCCTTTTCGGCGTGGAATTCGCCCTCTCCCTCGGCAGGGAGATCGTGACCTCCACCTTCGGAGGCGGAGCGATCCTCCCCTCCATGACGTTCACGGAGGGAACGCCCGAGGCGCGCACGCTTTCCGAGGGAAAAACGCTGCGGGGACACCTCACTCTCGGGGGTACTTCTTTCCTCAGTTGCACCGCACCGCTCACCGGCCCGGACGGCAAGCCTCTCGGCGTCATTCAGGCGGCACTCGCCACCACTGCCTACGAAAATACCAGAACTGTCGCCATCCTCCGGATAGGGCTCGTATCTCTGGCGATCCTGCTTGCCTCCGGGGGCATCATCTTTTTCAGCGTCGCCGGATTCGTGCGCCCCATCAGGACGCTGCAGCGCCTCATGGCCGCCGCGGGGGCGGGGGACCTCACGGTGCGGGGCATCGTGGACAAGAACGACGAGATCGGCGAACTGTACGCCTCCTTCAACCTCATGATCCATCACCAGAGCCGGCTCGTCGGGATGATCAAGAAGGCCGTGGAGGAGATGGCCGCCTCATCGGAGGAAATGGCCGCGTCACTGGAGCAGGTCTCCGCCACGGCGGAACATATCAGCCGGAGCATCTCCGACGTGGCGGAGGGCGTGAACAAGGGCGAGGCCTCGGTCATCCAGGCTTCCAAGGACCTCCTGGAGCTCTCGTCGCTTCTCCAGATATCCCGGACTCAGGCGGAGCACGCCCTGGAAAAGTCCGACGTCACCATGGACACCGCCAGGCAGGGGCAGGCCACCGTGGGCGAGGCGATAAACCTTATGGGCAACATCCGCGACCAGGTTCGGGAGACACGAGAGGTCATCACCACTCTCAACGGCTATACACAGCAGATCCAGACCATCGCAGGCACGATCACGGGCATCGCCAAGCAGACCAACCTTCTTGCCCTGAATGCCGCCATCGAGGCGTCCCGGGCGGGTGAGGCGGGGCGCGGCTTCGCCGTCGTCGCCGAAGAAGTGCGCAAGCTCGCCGAGGAATCCAACCGCGGCGCCTCCGACGTGACCACGAACATCGTCAAGGTAGGCAACGAGGCGACTCTTGCCGTGCACTCCATGGAGAAGAGTTCCGGCGAGGTGGACCTGGGAGCGGACCAGATCCGCCGAAGCGGCGACGCACTGGAACAGATCCTCGGCGCCGTGACCTCCACGGTGGAGAGCGTGCGCCAGATCCTCAACGTCGCCGGCGAGGAGGTCGCCACATCGGAGAAGATCGTGGAGGTCATCGACAGCATGGCTTCCATCATGGAGAAGACCAACGACCACGCTCACCAGGTGGCCTCCGCGACGGAACAGACTACTGCGGCAATCGAGACCGTCTCCACCGCCGCGGAAGAGGTGGCGGCCCTGGCCCAGGGGCTTCATGAGGGAACGGCCCGCTTCAAAGTGGAAACGGACACCTCCGCCCTCACCTCCGAACAGATTCTCCAGAGAGCCAAATCAGATCACCTGCTCTGGAAGATGCGCATCCAGTACATGCTTGAGGGACTTGAAACGGTGCGCCCCGAGGATGTCACCTCCCATCGGCACTGCCTCCTCGGCACCTGGTATTTCGGACCGGGACGGGAACTCGCGGCGGACCCGCTTTTCACCGCGCTCGACGAACCTCACAAGGCCGTGCACATTGCCGCGGCGGAAGCGGCGGCGGCCTATCAGGAAGGGGATCTTTCCAGAGCACGACAGGCCCTGCGAAACCTGGAGCAACACTCGGAAAAGGTCATCGCACTGTTGAACCGGCTCATTCGCCGACATGCCCGGAGGGCATGACCACATGGCGCCACAAGGGAGGAATACGCAGATGAAGCTTGCCGTTCACAAAGAAAGTTCGGGCATCCTCGTGTCCGTCTCGGGACACATGTACGTGGAGGATGCCTCCCAACTGCGGGAGAAAGCCCTTGAAGCCCTGGGAAACGACGGCAAGAACGTCGTGGTGGACTTGTCGGGCCTCGAGTACATCGACAGCTCCGGCATGGGAGTGCTCATTTCCATCCACAAGCGCTGCGTTCAGCGCGGAGGCGGCGTGACCATCAGAGGCCTGCACGGCACCGTGCAGGAACTCTTCGAACTCACGCGCCTCACCAAGGTCTTCACCATCTCCTGAACGAGAACAACGCTACTCCGAACACCCATCGGACTGAAACGATCCGACGCCCCATCACCGGATGCGGGAGAAAACACCCCGCCTTCGGTGATGGGGCTTGTTTTTTGCTATAATCTATGGAGAAACATCTCCAGTTGTGCATTTTTCCTTTCTCTCCATTCCGAGGAGGCGGTGAACATGTTTCTTCCTCTCGAAGGGGACGACCTGATCCATCTGGGTCGCGTGGTGGCTCTTGTGCGCGACGAGGGCGAGACCGCCGTTGTTCTCCGGGATGGAACCGTCATGGCCACGGGCTTCACTCCCAGGACCCTGGCGAAACGGCATCGGAATTTCGTTCGGGAAGCGGCCCTCGCAGCCAAGGCTTCCCATTTTTCGAGGAGGTAGCGCGGCATGAGCGCGGCAACGGAAGCGGCACAGCAGTATACAGCAAAGGATATTCAGATCCTCGAGGGACTCCAGGCGGTTCGCAAACGCCCCGGCATGTACATCGGCGACACGGGACCGAGAGGACTTCACCATCTCGTCTACGAGGTGGTGGACAATGCTCTCGACGAAGCCCTCGCGGGCTACTGCAACCGGGTCGAAGTGACCATCCATCCGGACAACAGCGTCTCCGTCGAGGACAACGGACGGGGCATCCCCGTGGACATCCATCCCCAGACGGGGAAATCCGCGGCGGAAGTGGTGCTCACCGTACTTCACGCGGGCGGCAAGTTCGACAAGAAGTCCTACCAAGTCTCGGGGGGCTTGCACGGCGTGGGTGTGTCCGTGGTGAACGCCCTCTCGGAATGGCTCTCCCTCACGATCTGGCGCAACGGCAAGGAATGGTGCCAGCGCTACGAGCGGGGTATCGCCCAACGCCCGCTCGAACCGGCGGGAGACACGGAACGCACGGGGACCAAAGTGCATTTCCTTCCCGATTCCGAGATTTTCGATACCATCGACTTCTCTTGGGAAGTCCTGAGCGCGCGCCTCCGGGAACTGGCCTTCCTCTCGCCCGGTGTGGCCATCTGCCTTCGGGATCTCCGACAGGAAAAGGAGACCACCTACGCCTACGAGGGAGGCATCTGCTCCTTCGTGGAATATCTCAACCGAGGCAAGGAACCGCTCTTTGCACCTCCCCTGTGCATCTCGGGAGAGCGGGACGGCATCTATGTGGACGTGGCTCTCCAGTACAACGACACCTATCTGGAACGCATCTTCGCCTTCGCCAACCTCATCCACACCGGCGAGGGCGGAACCCACGTCTCGGGATTCCGCACCGCCCTCACCCGAGGCGTGAACGAAATGGCCCGCCGAGAGAAGCTCCTCAAGGAGAAGGACGTGAACCTCATGGGAGACGACCTGAAAGAGGGACTCACCGCAGTCATCTCCGTGAAACTTCCCGAACCCCAGTTCGAGGGGCAGACCAAGACAAAGCTCGGCAACGGCGACGTGAAGGGCATCGTGGATTCCTTCGTCTACGAGGGCCTGCTCGCCCTTCTGGAGGAGCGGCGGGACATTCTCCGCCCCATCGTGGACAAGGCCCTCAAAGCCCGCCAGGCCAGAGAGGCGGCGAAAAAAGCACGAGAGCTGGTGCGCCGCAAAAGCGCACTCTCCGGCATGGAGCTTCCGGGAAAACTTGCGGACTGCTCGAGCCGCAACCCCGAGGAATGCGAGATCTACATCGTCGAGGGAGACAGCGCCGGAGGCAGCGCGAAACAGGGAAGGGACCGGAACTTCCAGGCCATTCTTCCTCTCCGGGGAAAGATTCTCAACGTGGAAAAGGCCCGCCTCGACAAGGCCCTGTCGAACCAGGAGATCCGCACCATCATTCAGGCCCTCGGCTGCGGCATCGGCGACGACTTCGACATCTCCCGGCTCCGGTATCATCGCATCCTTCTCATGAGTGACGCCGACGTGGACGGCGCCCACATCCGCACGCTGCTCCTCACCCTCTTCTACCGCTTCATGCCCCAGCTCGTGGAAAAGGGACACATCTTCCTGGCCCAGCCCCCCCTCTACCGCATCCAGGCCGGCAAGGACGTGCACTACTGCTACAACGACCGACAACTGAAGGAGATCACCGGAAAGTACGAGGGGAAAAAGTACTCCGTCCAGCGCTACAAGGGGCTGGGAGAGATGAACCCGGAACAGCTCTGGGAGACCACTATGGACCCCACCTCGCGCATCGTGAAACGCATCGAGATCGACGACCCCGTCTCGGTGGACGAGTACTTCAGCATCCTCATGGGGGACAAGGTGGAACCCCGGAGGGAGTTCATCGAAACCCACGCCAGAGAGGTCCGCAACCTGGACGTGTGAGGCCCTGCGGAATGTTTCGCAAAACAGACAGGATGCAGAAAGGGGAGCCGCTTCGAAGAGCGGCTCCCCTTTCTGCATCCTGTTGCACACGTTCGCGACGCCCGACGCCACATGCCCCGAATATGTGGAGGTTCCGAGAGGGACGAAAATCTGTTTTGTTCATTTACGATTTTTCTGTATCTGTTCTTCTTCCGTCTTTTCGGCTACCGTGAGGCTTCCAAAAAGAGAGGCCTTTCGCCGCGAAACGACGACGAAACCCACGAGGCATGGCCGGAGTCCAGTCGCTACCTCGGGCAGGGACCTGTTGCTCGAACACAAAAAGGCACTCCTGGAAAAGTGTGGCTCATCGCCGCAGACGGCCGCTAAACACCATGAAAATCTTTTTGCACAACTTGACGCACACGATTCTCTCTCGAAGAACCTGCGCGGAGCAGAGAGGACACATCCAGAGAAAGATAGGAGAGGAAGAACATGTCTTTTACGAAGGGGTTCCTGGAAACATCTCCCGTCGCGGTCGGCGTGGGAGCCTACGGGGCAGTGCTGGGCGTCCTCGCCGCCGGGAAGGGCGTCAGCGCTCTTCAGGTGGCCGTGATGGACGTGACCATCTTTTCGGGGTCGGCCCAGTTCATCATCCTCGACCTCTGGCACACTGCGCTTTCCCTGGGAGGACTCGTGACGGCCATTCTCGCGATCAATCTCCGCTATCTTCTCGTGGGGGCATCTCTACAGCCCATGCTGGCTTCCGCATCGACCCTCCGGAAACTCCTCCTCCTCCACCTCGTGGCGGACGAAAACTGGGCCGTGGCCATGGTGGCCTTCCGTGAGGGGCGGGGCGGCCCGGCGTTTCTCTTCGGCGGCGGCGTGTGCGTCATGGCTGCCTGGGTGGCGGGAACGGTGGCGGGGAATCTCTTCTCCGAGGCTGTTCCCGCAGCGCTTCTGGCGAGCCTCGACGTGGCGTTTCTCGCGGTGTTCACAGTTCTGGCCGTGGGGCTCTGGAGGGGCAGGCAGGATGCTCTTCCCTGGATGACGGCGGCGCTCGGAAGCATTCTGCTGGACCCCGTTCTTCCGGGAACATGGCACGTCCTCCTCGGCGGCGCCGCAGGAGCTCTCGTGGCAGTCTTCCGCAAGGACGAAACGGAGGTATCCCGATGACCCACAGCGAGATCTTCCTTCTCTTCGGGCTTGTGGCGGCGGTGAACTATACCCTCAAGGCGGGGGGACTTTTCCTGGCGGAGCGCCTTCCCAAGACCGGCCTCTTCCGTCGCCTCATCGACGCCCTTCCCGGATGCATTCTCGTCGCCCTCGTGGCCGGAGGCGCATGGAGACAGGGCACCGTCGGCCTTGCGGCGATCGGGGTCACGGTCGTTGCCACTCGCTTTACCCGGAGTTTGTTTCTCTCTCTGCTCCTGGGCATAGGGGCCGCGCTGGTGGCACAACAGTTCTGAGAACGGCAACGCGGAAACATCGTCCCAAAGACCGTCTTTTCCGAAAATCCAGGAATGCGCTCCCGGGACTCTTCGAAACAGGCGGATGCTTTCCGGCGGTAGAGTTACACTTCAAACGCAACAAAGGCCACGGACCCCATGCGGTCAACCCCGTAGTTACAGTACACCGTGCCCCGGAGCGCTCAAGAGCACGGTGTACGCTTTTTCGTCGCGAACTGGTTCGGCTCAATACCCCTTGGGCATGCCCATCTGGAGAAATCCCAAAAAGGGATCGTCCACGGCGTTGTGCGAGGGTGAGTGGATGAAGTAATGACCGAAGAGGTGGGACACGCGCTCCCGGCGGGTGATGATGTCGACAAACCGTTCCGCCAGAGAGAGCGGCGAATCACCCTCGGTGACCACCTGAAAACCCAGGATCTGTCCCTTGACGAGTCCTCCACCGTCCTCGGCGGCCACGACCACCTTCCACACCCCGTCCTTTCCGGAGGGCATGAAGGGGTCCCGGGAGCGAACGGGCAGGGAGAGGACGTCTACCTTGAGCCCCGCACGCTCGGCCACCTCGCGGGACCATCCCACGGCGCCCCAGTGGAGACCGAAGATCTCGCTCACCCCCCAGACCGTCGCGGGCGGCAGTGCCATGGGCATACCCACGATGCGACCTACGGCGACCATGGCCTGCCGCATCGCGAGCGTGCCGATGAGAGGAAGAACCGGCAGCCCCGTGGCACCGTCGGAAATCTGCACTGCGTCGCCCACGGCGTAGACCCCGGGAAGGCTCGTCTCCATTCCCTCGTTCACCACGATTCCCCGTTCGATCCGGAGCCCCAGGGAGGCCGCGAGAGAGGTGTCGGGACGCACTCCCGCGGCGAAGACCACCGCTGTGGCCGCAAGGTCGCGTCCGTCCGCCAGGGAAAGCCCCCGGGGCGACACGCCCGTGACCCTGGCGTCGGTGAACACCGAGACCCCCCGCTCTTCGAGGCGGCGCGCCACGGGAGCGGCCATGTCCGCATCCAGAGCGGCCACCACGTGCGGAAGAGCCTCCAGGAGGATCACCCGGTTTCCCCGGTCCACAAGAGCCTCCACGACCTCCAGTCCGATGGCGCCGGAGCCGATCACCGCTACGGTTCCCTTCGTCCCGGCCAGCTCATCGAGCCGCCGTGCGTCCTGAGCACCCCGGAGCACGTGAACATGAGGCGCGAGAGCGCTCTTTTCCACAAGGCGGTCGCCCACCATCACCTTCGGTCCGGGTCGGGAAACATTTCCTTTTTCCTCGAAGATCCCCTCCAGGGGGGGAATCCAGGGAACGGCCCCCGGCGCGAGAATGAGCGTCTCGTAGGTCACCGTCACGTCACCTTCGGCGGCGCGTACCGTGACGGTTCGGGACGCCCCGTCCGCGGCGACCGCCCGCCCCCACAGGACATCCTTGCTCATGTCCGGAGGAAGCCGGTGCGACGTTTCGAGGTTCACCACCGTGGCCTCGGGACCGTCGGGCACGAGCCGCCGCCCCACCCCGTAGGGAAGGCTGCAGATCACCGTGGGTTCCTCGTCCGCCACAAGAGCCACCGAATCCACGCCCATCTTCCGGAGCATCATGTAGGACACCCGTCCTCCCGGTCCTCCGCCGACGATCAGGGTCTTCACCGCGCGCTTTTCCTGAAGCATTGTTTTCCCTCCATTCGTCTGTTTATTTTGAAGTATATAGCCCTATGGGGTATACGTCAAGGTGCCCGAAAGAGGCCGGCTTCCGGAGTTCACCGGAAGAACTCGAAAAGATACTGCAACGACACCCCCCGGAAGGTCTTCTTCGCGTAGGCCTCGAAGAGCCTCGTCCGGGCCTCCTCCAGGGACGAGGAGGTAATGCCGTGGCGGATGGAGAAGGACGCCTCCAGAAAGGCCGCGAGCTTGTCGCATCCGTCCAGGAGAGTGCCGTTCACGGCGAAGGCTCCTCCGGGGATTTCCTCGTCGTTCCGGAAGGGAACGATTCCGGAAGGGGCGAAAAAGCGGTCCTCGAACTCCCGCTCTGTGAGAAACCGCACCCGCGCAGCGGCTTCCTTGGGCAGAAGGGGAAGGACGGTCTCCTCCATCATCTCCCGCTCGCACTCCTTCACCAGGTCGTCCAGTCCCTCCACAGCCCGTTTCACCGGGGAGATGATGTCCCTGGTGAGCACTTCCGGAAGATCGTGAAAGAGCCCTCCCAGAAAGTTCATCGCCGCCCGTTCCCTGGAAAGACCCGCCTCCAGAGAGGCGGAATAGGCCAGGAGCGCCACGAAGAGCATGTGTCCGAGCACCGAGGTCTGGGGAACCCGGGGGGTGCGGCTCCAGCGCTTCTGGAAGCGGAGCTGTCCCAGAAGATTCACGAAATCCGCGAAGAAACTCGTGCCCATTCCCGCTAGGGAATCGAGGACATCTTTCACCACGGGCATGTCCAGATGCTCCCGAAGGCGCCCGTTGATGTTCTCCCGGGTGCGCTCCGCGCCGTAGAGGTTCCGCGCCAGGGGATAGAGCAGCTCGAATTCCCAGCGGGTGGCAAGATAGTGGGCGGCCCGGAGGATCCGTCGCACTCCGAAAGGCGCCCTTTCCGGGCTCGGGGCACCGGTTTCCGTCCAATAGGCGGCGAAGCGCTCCGCCACATTTCCCTTCAGCGGTTCGAGGAACGGAGACAGCTCCCGGATCACCCAGGCGTTGAGTTCATCGCCGTGCCGCTCCATCATTTTCGAAAAAACCGGGGGTTTGATGTCCGTGAGCACGAGGCGATGGAGAAATTCGAAGATCGCCCCCTCCACGAGATCCGCCAAAAACGTCCCGTCCGTTTGAGACGGATGGAGCGAGGCGTCCCCGCGCCCCCCCTCCTCCCATGACGCGATGGCCCAGGCGATGAGACATTTGTGGGCCTGCTTGTCCATCTCGGTGAGCTGTACCGGGCGAGGATGGTCGTTCCACCGCTCGATGCTGAATCCGGAGAAGAACAGTTCCACCAGTCCTCGGGAAATCACGGCGATCCCTCCTGAAAAAGTCCTTGCACGGGAAGAAGAACCGGAAAGAACTCCCCGCGAACGGAAAAGGCTCCTCCACAATGCGCCGGCAAACGCCTCCACTCCGATGAGAAACCAAAGAGACACCCGCTGCTTTGCTTCAAAACATCACGTGCTCAGCCTCACGCCGCTCCCCGGAAGAGGAACGAAGAAGGCGGGGCGTGGAATTTTGGCCCCCTCGCCGCAAAGCCTGTCCCGAACAGGGCGAGGCCGGCATTCCCCTCCCTGCGAACAAACGAACATCTGCCATCGACTATAGCGCATGGCGCCGCGAAAAGACATCTTTTCGATGATGTGGCATCGTCGGAATTCCGACGCATTTTCCGCCGGGAACAGCAGCTATTTCCCTCGGATTCCACGGGGCAAAAGTGCCCCCACAGAGAATTTTTTCTTTTTAGCTGTAA